>Ga0187781_10000450_pt1 | contig 29220 bp, 30 predicted proteins | sample 0715_SJ02_MP02_2_FD_132447 | JGI IMG/M metagenome (GOLD analysis project Ga0187781, IMG submission 132447) | Tropical peat soil microbial communities from peatlands in Department of Meta, Colombia - 0715_SJ02_MP02_20_MG | ecosystem: Environmental > Terrestrial > Soil > Wetlands > Peat | place... | reverse complement strand
GGGCCGAAGGGACCCCGAACGATCTCGGCATCGGACTTTTACAAGGATACGTTCGTCACTGCCGTCGAGGCCAACGAGATCCTGATCGAAGTCCGGATCCCGAAGTCGCGCCCCCAGCAGGGGACGGCCTACCAAAAGATCGAAAAGCGAATCGGAGACTTCGCGATGGCCGGAGCGGCGGTGTGCGTCGTACTGAACTCGGCCGGGCGGATTGAGTCGGCCGGTATCGGCCTCACCGGGGTCGGGCCGACGGCGATTCGCGCGGTGAACGCCGCGAACTCTCTGGTCGGAGAGCTGCCGGACGAAGTGCATGTTGCGAATGCCGGTCGCCTCGCAGAGGAGGCGGCCCAGCCGACGGGTGACCTGAGGGGACCGATCGAGTACAAGCGCGCGATGGCCGGGGTGCTCACGCGACGAGTGCTGAATCGAGCTCTCTCGCGTGCCAAAGGAGGTGCCTAAGATGGCCGCGGCTGCCCGACCGGTTTCGCCTGCCGCGTCCCTCACGTCCCCCGGAGGAACGCTCGTCCACGTCCGAGTGACCGTCAATGGTCAACCCGTGGTCGCCGAAGTTGAACCGCGGACGCTCCTCGTTCATTTCTTGCGGGAAGTCCTTGGGCTGACGGGGACCCATATCGGATGTGACACGACGAACTGCGGTGCGTGCACGGTCCACCTCGATGGAAAACCCGTGAAGTCGTGCACGGTCCTCGCGGTCCAGACCGATGGACGCGACGTGCGAACCGTCGAGGGGCTCGAGGTCGGAGGCAAGCTCTCTCCCATCCAGGAGGCATTCGTGGAGTGCCACGGCCTCCAGTGCGGCTTCTGCACGCCCGGGATGATGATGACCGCGACCGCCCTTTTGGCAAGGAATCCGAACCCGACGGAGGATGAGGTACGGGACGCGATCCGGGGGAACCTCTGTCGGTGCACGGGATACGTCAACATCGTCAAGGCGATCCAACTCGCGGGCCAGAAGATGCAAACGACGGCCGCTGGGGCTGGAGGGAAACCATGAGCGTCGGGGCACCCCACGTCCAGGGCGGGATCGGCCAATCGATCCGGCGCAAGGAGGACGCGCGGTTCATCCGGGGCAAAGGCAACTACATTGACGACGTGAAAATGCCCGGGATGCTCTACCTCGACATCACTCGGAGTCCCTACGCTCACGCCAAGATCACGGCGATCCGGACGGAGCGGGCGCTCAAGGTGCCGGGGGTCCTCGCGGTCATCACGGGGAAGGACCTCGAGGCGGCGGGGCTCGCCTGGATGCCGACCCTGATGTCGGACAAGCAGATGGTCCTCCCGACGGACACCGTCATGTATCAGGCCCAAGAAGTGGCAGCGGTCGTCGCCGACAGCCGGTACGCCGCCGCGGACGGGGCTGCCGCGGTGGAGGTCGACTACGAACCGCTCCCGGTCGTGACGAACCCATTCAAGGCCCTCGAACCCGGAGCGCCGGTAATCCGCACGGATCGAAAGGAGCAGTCGAACCACATCTGGCACTGGGAGACCGGCGACAAGGCGGGCACCGACCAGCTACTCACCTCCTCCCCGGTTCGGGTCGCGCAGGATCTCTACATTCCGCGGATCCACGTCTCCTCGATGGAGACGTGCGGATGCGTGGCCCACTTGGACTCCATCTCGGGCCGGTTCACCATCTACATGACGACGCAGGCCCCGCACGCGATTCGTACGGTCCTCGCGCTCGTCGCGGGCCTCCCCGAGCAGAACATCCGGGTGATCTCCCCGGACATCGGGGGCGGATTCGGAGGGAAGGTCCCGGTCTATCCGGGGTATGTCCTCGCCGCGGTCGCCGCGATCAAGACCGGCCACCCCGTGAAGTGGATCGAGGACCGGTCGGAGAACCTACAGGCGGATTCGTTCGCTCGCGACTATCACATCCACGCAGAAGTGGGCGCAACGTCAGACGGTAAGGTCACGGCGCTCAAGGTGAAGACCCTCGCGGACCACGGGTACACCGACGCCGCGGCGAACCCGTCGAAGTTCCCCGCCGGCCTCTTCCACATCATCACAGGCTCGTACCCGTTCTCGAAGGCGTTCGTCGAGGTCGACGCGGCGTACACGAACAAGCCCCCTGGCGGTATTGCGTACCGGTGCTCCTTCCGCGTCACCGAGGCGGTCTACACGATCGAGCGGATGATGGACATCCTGGCGCACCGGTTGAAGATCGACCCGGCGTAGCTGCGACTCAAGAACTTCATCCCGCCCGAAGCGTTCCCGTACGCCTCCGCTCTCGGTTGGACGTACGACAGCGGAAACTACGCCGGCGCGCTCCAGAAGGCGATGCAGATCATCGACTACGCCGGACTCCGCCGCGAGCAGGCGGAGAAGCGCCGGCGCGGCGAGCTGATGGGCATCGGGATCTCGAGCTTCACGGAGATCGTCGGTGCGGGACCTTCCTCCACGTTCGACATCCTCGGGATCAAGATGTTCGACGCCGCCGAGGTACGGATCCATCCCACGGGCAAAGTGCTTGCCCGGTTCGGGACGAAGTCCCAGGGGCAGGGCCACGAAACCACCTACGCACAAATCCTCGCCGAAGAGCTCGGGATCCCCGCGGACGACATCCGCGTCGAGGAGGGGGATACGGACACCGCCCCCTACGGCCTTGGGACCTACGCGAGCCGCAGCACGCCCACCGCCGGAGCGGCCGCCTCGATGGCCGCGCGGAAGATCCGGGACAAGGCGCAGAAGATCGCGGCGCACCTCTTGGAGGTCAGCCCGGACGACATCGAGTGGAAGGACTACGCGTTCCGGGTGAAGGGCGTGCCGACGAAGTCGAAGACGATGCAGGAGGTCGCGTTCGCCGCGTACACGAACCACCCGCAGGGGATGGAGGCGGGGCTCGAGGCAGTGGACTACTACGACCCGCCGAACATGACGTACCCCTTCGGGAGCTACATCTGCGTCGTGGACATCGACAAGGAGACCGGCCAGGTCAAGGTCCGTCGCTTCGTCGCGGTCGACGATTGCGGAACGATCATCAACCCGATGATCGTCGACGGTCAGATCCATGGCGGGCTGACGATGGGCTTCGCCCCGGCCCTCCTCGAGGAGATCCAGTACGACGAGAACGGCAACGTGCGGGGGGGATCGTTCGTGGACTACCTGCTCCCGACGGCGGTCGAGACCCCTCGGTGGGAGCCGGCGAAGACCGTGACCCCCAGCCCGCACCACCCGATCGGGGCGAAGGGCGTCGGCGAGTCGGCGACCGTCGGTGCCCCTCCGGCCATCGTCAACGCGATCGTCGACGCCCTTCAACCCTACGGCGTGGAGCACATCGACATCCCGGTCCACCCCTGGAAGGTCTGGCAGATCCTCCACGCCGCGGAGTCGAAGGCGAAGTAGTGCGCGAGTGTTCCCCGGCCCGCCTTCGGGCCGGGGCCCGCGTCTAGCGGGCGGGGGCTTGGACCTCAGGCTCCTCCTCGAGCGGGATGTTCGCCGCGAACGTCTGGCCACGGCGTTGCGCGGTGACCATCACCTCGGAGCCGACGGGGAATTTCGAGAGAGACTCGATGAGCTCCCGAACACGTCGGACCTCGAACGGACCGACCCGGCTGAGGACATCGCCGGGTCTCAGCCCGGCGCGATGCGCGGGAGATCGAGCCACAACCTCGGCGATGAGCAGTCCCGAGCCCGGGACCAGACCATGGGACCGCGCGAGTTCGGGGACCAGTTCGGCGATCTGCACGCCGATCCACGGTCTCACGACCCGGCCGTGTCGCCGAAGCTCGTCGGCGATCCGCCGGACCGCCTGGGATGGGATCGCAAACCCGACTCCCTGGGCGAACGGCACCATTGCGGTGTTGATTCCGATGACCGACCCCGAGAGGTCGAGGAGCGGGCCTCCACTGTTGCCGGGATTGATGGCTGCGTCCGTCTGGACGAGTCCCTCAAAGATGAAGTCCGATCCCGTGAGAGGACGCCCGAGCGCGCTCACGACCCCCGTCGATACCGTGGGACCTCCCGGAAGGCCCAGTGCATGGCCGACGGCCAACACGATCTGTCCGACTCTCAATGCATCCGAGTCCCCGAGACGGACCTGGGGGACATCGATCGCATCCACCTTCACCAGTGCGACATCCGTGACCGCGTCGCCCCCGACGACTTCGGCGGGCAGTTCCCGCCCGTCGGCCAAGTGCACGCGGAGCGCGGTGGCCCCATCCACGACATGCTGGTTCGTGACGAGATAGCCGGCCCGGTCCCAGACGACCGCGGTGGCCTGGGCCGGAGAGGCGAACGGACCGGCCCGATGGTGCCGCCCGACCCGCAAGCTCTCGACGCTCGCGACGCTGGGGCCCACCGACGCGACCGCCGAGACAATACGCTCCTCGAACTCGGTGAGCGACATCGGAATGTCTCCGAGATTAGAGTGGGCCCGACCCAGGCCACGGAAGCATCGGCTCCGGGCCCATCGGCGGGGACGGTACGGGTCGACCGGGAATCGTCATCGTCCTCACTCCTCGAGGAGCTTCTGGAGCTTCTCGAACAGCTCCTCCGCTTCCTTCTCCTTCTTCCGACCGCCTTCCCACCGGGCGTTCACGATCTCGGTCAAGACATCGGCAACCTTGTCCATCCACGGACCTTCCTGCGCGTCGAACCGCTTCTTGATCTTCTCACGGAGGAGCTCGTTGTACGCTCGGTAGGCGGACCACATCCACGGTCCATAGTGCGCAGTTCCCTCTCCACAGTCGTTCTCGTTTTCCGACATTTCTCTACCTTCCGGAACCGGTCGTTCCAGCCCCATCACCTCTCGGCGGAGGATATTGACCGGGTCGCCAAGCGACCGGTCACAGTCCGCGAAGCTCCGCGCCCTTCGGCACGAGAGCCATGGGGCCGAGAACGGCCGACGGAACGAGATAACCGGCGAGTTACCAACCCTCTAAATCCCGTGGTCTCGTGAACTCCCATATGGCCCGGGAGACCGACGAGGCATCGAGCTTCGTGTCGACGCGGCTCGACGACCGGATCCTCACCGCGCTCCAAGATCTGCCCGGTCGTGTGGCATTCAGCGGACTCAAGCGCGTGCTTCGGGCCCACCCGGAGTCCCTCGCGCGAGCGCTGCGTCGGCTCGAGCGAGAGGGCCTCATCGAGCGCGTCGACGGCGGGTATCGAGCGCTCGCGGAGGATCTCTCCTCGGCCCCCAACCTCGAACGAGAGCTGCGACCGATCGCTTCGATCGACCTGCCGTACTCCGCATCTCGGGAGGCGATTCTCGCGCGGCTGAGCGGACGGTGGTTCGGCTCGCTGCGGTGGGTCGGAGTGGTCGATCGGGCGGAGGAGCGGCTCCTCGCATGGGCCCGCCGCGACGGGTCCGACTATGTCCTTTTGGGAATCGACGGGGACCGCCTGCGGGTGTACGTGCCGGCGGGACCGTCCGGGGTGTCGGCCGACGCGGACGATGCCGCGTATGAGTTGCTCGTCCACGCCGTCGATGCGCTCCGACCCACCGGCCTCTCCGGGACCTCGGTGACGTTCTACTCGACGCGAATCCCCTCCGTATCGGAGTGGCCGCGAGAGAATTGACCGCCGGCCCGACTAGGCGACGAACTCGCGGGGATTCGCCTCGAAGCGCCGGACGCATCCTTCGGAACAGAAGTAGTACGTCGTGCCCTCGTGGGTCGCGCGAAGCGGCGTCGTGGTGGGGTCGACCTCCATGTGGCACACCGGGTCGATGGCCGTGGGTTGGGCGACGGACACGGTGGCCCGCGGTTCCGGCGTGGAGGCGGGGCCACGCGCTCGGCGAACCTGAATGATCTCGGCGATGACACTGACCGCGATTTCCTCGGGAGTCCGGCCGCCGAGGTCGAGTCCAGCCGGGTTGCGGATCCGGGCCACGATCTCCGGCGGGACGCCGTGCTCCCGGAGCTCATCGAACAGGAAGCTGGCGCGCCGGCGGCTCGCGACGAGAGCCACGTACGACGCAGGAGAGCGGACGAGTGCCTCGAGAGCGCGTCCGTCATACATCGCCATCGTCGCGACCACCGCGTAGCTTTCCGGGTCCAGCCGGGATGGGAGGGCCGCGAGGTCGTCGACGAACTCGTCAGCGTCGGGGAACCGGGACGCATCGATCTCGAGACCGGCCACGACGATCCGATAGCCGATGAGCCGTCCGAGGGCCGACAAGGTCTCCGCCACCGGCGAGTCTCCTACGATCACGAGCTGGGGGGTTGGTCCGTGGGGTTCCAGATAGATGTCCATCGCTCCTCCGCTTTGACACTCCATGACTCGGTCGACGATCCCCGGGGCGGCCGGGGGACAGGCTTCGGTTCCGGGCCTCAGGCGGAGAACCCGGGGCTCTCCGTCCTCCAGGGCGTGGCGGGCCTCGGAAAGCAAGGCGTGCCGGGAGCAGCTGCCGCCCACCCAGCCGACAATGGAGCCGTCCGTACGGACGACCGCCTTGAATCCTGGTTTTCCCGAGGTGGGCGCCACGACGCGCGTGACGATCGCGAGGCAGAACGGTTCTCGACGCCGCTCAAGCTCGGCGACCAAGCCAAGAATGTCCGCTCTCCCCCGGGTTCTGGGCCGAGGCCCGGCAGGGGAGATCGCCGACCGCGGTTGGGTGTGCGCCAAGGCGGTGGCAGCCGAATCGAGCGACCCCTCGATCCTCACCCGGTCATCCGCCGATCGCAGCTCCGCGGGAGTATCGAGATCGATCACGACCCCCGGGTCGTCCACCGGGACTTCGGCGGTATCCTCCGGGTGGCGAAGACGGATGGCGCGACACCCTCGATCCCCGACGAGTCGGTCCACTTCGCCGGCGAGGCCGCGATCGATAAGTACCGGATTGCCCCGAATCCCCTCGAAGACGGGGAGCAGCACGCGGGCGCGGGTACGCTCGCGGGCGTCGATCAACGCGTCGAAGGTCGACGAGCGAACGAAGGGCTCGTCGGCGAGCACGACGAAGAATGCTTCGGAGTCGGGGCCGAGGGCGGCGACGCCCGCGCGTAGGGAGGTACTCATGCCCCTCGCAAAGTCCCGATTCTCGACGATCCGCACGCCGTCGAGATTGACTTTCTCGCGCACCTGGTTGGAGGCTGCGCCCAAGACCACAATCGTCTCGTTCACGCGTGATGCGGCGAGGGCAGCGAGGACGTGGGAGAGGAGAGGCCGCCCCGCGAGGGATACGGTCGGCTTCGGCTCCCCCATCCGGCTCGAAGGCCCGGCGGCGAGCACAAGGGCGGAGATCTTCGACATCCGACGTACCTCCCTCGGCAGTGTGGTCGGTCGGTGGTGCAACCGGTCGTTCCGCCTCCGACGGGAGAGGGCATCCATGCTTAAGATGGGTGCCCGGTGTACATCCCCGGGACAGTCGATACATGGACGGTCCGCCGCGGGTCGATCGCCTGGCCTACTCTCCGGTTGCGGCCGGCGCCCCGCTCCCGGCGGGGGGCGGGTCGGAAGCGGGCCTGGCCGTCGAGGTTCGCTCGGTCTCGAAAACCTACGTCACGGTTCAAGCCCTGACGAACGTGAGCTTCGCTGTACCCGCCGGGCAGATCGTGGGACTCTTGGGCCCGAATGGCGCGGGCAAGTCGACGATGATGAAGTCGATCCTGGGTCTGGTCCGAACCGACAGCGGTCAGGTCCTCGTCTACGGCCGGGATGTGCAGACGGACGCGGTTTCGATCAAGCGGATCGTCGGCTACGTGCCAGAGTCTCCGTCGCTCTACGAGTTCCTTACCGGCGCGGAGTATCTCGATTTCGTCGCGGACATGTACGGTTTGTCTCGCGAGATCCGGAACGAGAGGATTCATCAGTTCCTCAACGGGCTCGAGCTCGCCGGCCACGAGAACGCGTTGATCAGCAGCTATTCTCAGGGAATGAAGCAGAAAGTTGCGCTCATCGCCGCGCTCGCGCACCGTCCCCGGCTCTTGGTCTTGGACGAGCCCCTCAACGGCCTCGATCCGCGATCCGCACGGGTCACGAAGGACCTTCTGCGAAACCTTGCGGACCGCGACCAGGTCGGCGTGCTCTTCAGCACGCATGTCCTCGAGATTGCCGAGGCGATCTGCGACCGCGTGGTCATTCTCCACCAGGGGGGGGTCGTGGCAGCCGGAACGGTCGCTGCGCTGCGCGAGCGAGCGGGGTTGCCGGGCTCCGGACTCGAGGAGGTCTTCCTCTCGCTCACGGGAACGGGCGACCTCCGCGACGTCGTCGCCGCCCTGGCGCATTGAGGGTGCCGGATGGATCCTCACCGAGTCCGGAGGCTTGCGGAGGTCCTGGTCGCCTCCCAACTGCGCTCGGGGCGCAGCACGTCGAATCCGCAGGCGATCCTCGGTCGGGGAATCATCATCGCTCTCGCCGACGCCGGAGTCTTCCTTGCGGCGTTCGGGATCGCCCGGCTCGTTGTCGCATCCGCCGGTCTCAGCGTCACGACCCTCACGACGGTCGTGAACACGGCTGCGCCCCTCCTCCCCCTCGTCTCGGTCGCCGCGGTGATCATCGCCGGGCTGATGTTCGAGCTCACCACCACATCGAAGTTCTCCGTTAGCGACGCCGCGAACTGGCTCCCCATCACCCCGACCGAGTACGTCGCGGGGTCTTCGAGCGCGATTGCGTACACCTACTCTCCTCCGGTCGCGTTGATTCTCGGCGGGCTCCTCCCGGTCGCGCTAGCCGCCGGGGCGGTACCGATCTACCTCCTCGCTGCGGGGCTCACGGTGGTCGGGCTCGTCGAAGGCGCAGTGCTTGTCGAAATGGTCCGTGCGGTGACCCAACGGTCGACGTCGATCGGAGCCGGGCGACACGGTCAGATCGCGCTCCTCCTCCGCGCCGCGCTGTTGGTGGTCCTGATCCTGATCTTCGACCTCGCCTTCAATCCGGTGATTATCCTCGGCATCTTGCGGGGGTTCACCGGCGTCGAGTGGGTGACCTTCGCGATCCCGCTGTTCTGGTCCACGCGCGCCCTCAGTGAGTGGACTGCAGGGAGCCCATTCCTCGGTACGGCATTCGCCGTCGGCCAGGTCGGATTTGTGGGGCTGCTCGCTGCCGTGGCGGGAGTCCTGCGCGAGCGCTATTGGGTCCCGAATCCCACGGAGGCCCAGGTCGTCGTTCCCGCGGTTCGGTCCGGCCACCCGATTCTGAACGCCGTTGGGCTCAGGGGGCCCGAGGCGGCGCTCGTAGCCAAGGACCTGCGCGGGTTCGTCCGACGACGGGAGATGCTGCCGACGCTGGTCGTCCCCGTCGTTCTCGTCCTGCTCCTTGCGGTCGAGCGCTCGATGTTCGGCGGTTTCGGCTCGATCCTCTGGGTCGGGTGGGTCGTGGGGTTCTTCGCGCTCGTGCTCGCGGTCACCTCCGTCGGTCAAGAGCGTCGCTCGCTCCAGTCGCTCTACGCCTACCCGATCACCGGCCGCACCGTCCTTCGCGCGAAGGCCGCGTCCGTGCTCGTCCCCGCGCTTCTCGCGGCCCTCGGGATGCCGCTCGCGGTCTCATTCCTCTTTGGGTTTCCCACGACGGCGGTGCTCGGTTTCGTTCTCGCGTCAATCGTCGGGGCGGTTGTCCTAGCCCTGTGGGGTCTCGTCTTCGCGTCCCGGTATTCCGATTTCCAGGACCGTCCGCGCCCCCAATACCTGAGACCCGGCGCGATGCTCGCCGCGATGGGCTCCGGAATGGTGATCCTCTTCTCGATCTTCCTGCCGGCCACGTTCGCATTCCTCTCGCCGTCGACGCCCGGCCTCGCCCTGGGTCTGTGGGCCGTGGGCGCGGCCCTCATTTCGGGCGCTCTCGCCCTCCACTGGGCCCGGACGGGATTCGATCGACTGTTCCGCCAGCTTCCGTTCTAGACCGAGGGGCGAGCGGGGATCAGCCGACGGCCCCGCATGTAGGACAGGAAGCGTCCGGGTCGCTCACGAAGTTCCCGCAGACCCGGCAGCGAGGCCGGACTGCCGCCCGTGGAGCCAGAATCGGAGCCGGGAAGCCGGGGGCCCCGAACACCCGCTTCGCTTGGAGGATGGCGCGATTCCAAGCCTCCGGTTCCAGAACGTCGAGCAGCTGGTGGCCCTCAGGAAACTGGACGTCGAGCCACAGCCGGCCGTTCGGATCCGACCGGACGCTCGCAGTGTCGATCTCGCGGAGGGGGCGATCGATCACCCGGGCCGAACGTTCCCCCGGAACCAACCCGCCACGGAACCGTGGCGAGACCGGCCCTTCGAATACCATCCGTTGACTGGTCAGGTAGAGGGTTCCGGGTCCCCGGAACCCTTTCGGGCGGGACTCGCGGGAGAGGACCGCGAACGCCGTGCGCACGATCCGCTCATCCGGACGAAGGAGCATCGCCACTCACGGTATCCGGCACGTCCCCTTTACCGTCATCGGGGGGAGGGACGGAAATCGCGGTGGTGCCGCTCTCGGAGCTCCGAACGGAACGCTCTGGGGGCTCGTTCGGTCGCGACGGTGAGTGCGATGGGAGAGAGCTCTCGAGCGTGCCGGCGCAGGAATCGCTCCGTACGGGGCCGATCGCGTTTCCAGCATTCCCGTAACCATGTGCCGACGGCTCGTTGGACCCAAAGCTCCGGATCCGGAGCGAGTCGTTCGAGCAAGCGGAATGGCTGGCGGAGGTCGCCACTCCGTACCCAATCATGTAGCGCGTAGGTAGCGGCACGGCGTCGCCATAGGCTGGAAGACCGCGCCCACCGGAGGAGCTCCGCGAATCGCTCGGGCCGGACTCGGACGCAATGGCCGACGACCTCCGAGGCAAGGGAGTCCGAGAGAGCCCAGCCGGTGGCCGATTCGAGCCACCGCCGTGCGAGCGTCCAGACGGCGGGATCGTCTCGGCGCCCGTAGATCCTGGCGAGCTCGATGGCCACGAGTCGTTCCTCGTACGAATCCCCGTCCCACAAAGCGCTCAGGAGCCACTGGGCCGATTTCCCAGGGAGGGATTCGAAGTTCGGGCGGACGCCCCGGACGACTTCTCTCACCTTCGGTGTCCGAACGCCAAGGACGGGCAACGGTGACCCGAGATAGGAACGGAGGAACTCTCCGCTCGAGGGGTCCGCGCGGGCCTTCAGGTCGCGTACGATCCGCGATCGGAGCCGTTCGATCGAGAGGCCCCGGGCCTCCCTTCGTCGCTTCACCAACCGACCGGTGCACCCCGATTCTGCTCGTCGAGCCAGCGCTGGAGAGGCGCGAAGTACTCGAGCAACGCGTCCGCCTCCATCCGCCGATCCCCTGTCATCGCCTCGAGCGCGTCCGGCCACTCCCGACTCGCGCCCAACTCTAGCGTCGCGCGAAGCCGATCCCCTGCTGCCCGAGAGCCATAGATGGACGCCCGGTGGAGCGGGCCGTCGATTCCGGCGGTTCGGACGAGGGCCCGGTGGAACTGGAACTGGAGGATGTGCGCAAGGAAGTACCGCATGTAGGGCGTGTTCGCCGGAACGTGGTACTTGGCGCCGGGGTCGAACTCCTCTTCGCCCCGCCCGGGCGGTGGTGCGATGCCTTGGTAGTCACGTCGCATTTCCCACCAGGTGCGGTTGTACTCGGAGGGGCCGACGTCTCCGGCAAACACCCTCCAGCGCCAACGGTCGACCACGAATCCGAACGGAAGGAACGCGACCTTCTCCAGTGCGCGGCGCAGGAGGAGCGCGATCTCTCCCTCCGGACCGGGCACCTCGGCGAGGAGGCCGATCCGGGCAAGGTACTCAGGCGTGATGGACAGGGCCACGGTGTCCCCGACCGCTTCATGGAACCCGTCATGCGCGCTATCGCGGAAGAGGAACGGCTGGCCGGAGTACGCGCGCTGATAGTAGCTATGACCGAGCTCGTGGTGGACCGTCATGAAGTCCTCCGCGGTGATCTCCAGGCACATCTTCAGGCGGAGGTCGAGAGCGCAATCGACGTCCCAGGCGCTCGCGTGACAGACGACCTCGCGGCCCGGAGGCCGGACGAACATCGACCGCTCCCAGAAGGTCGACGGCAGCGGTTCGAATCCGAGCGAGCCAAAGAACCGCTCGCCGTACCGGACCAGTTCGAGGGGCGTCGTGTTTCGCTCGCGAAGGAGCCGAGTGAGATCGTAGGTGGCGGTAGGGAGGGACCCGGTCAGGAGAGGATAGATGCCCTCCCATGACTGGGCCCACATGTTCCCGAGCAGGAACGCCGGGATCGCTCCCGAAGCCGGCACCCACTCGGGACCGTACCGCTCCGCGAGCCTCCGACGTACGAATGCGTGAAGCGAGCGGTAGAGAGGGCGGACTGCGAGCCAGAGTCGGTCGCCCTCCCGAGCGAAGTCGTCCGGCCCCATGTCGTACTTCGATCGCCACATCGCCCCGAGGTCCGCAAAGCCGAGCTCCCGAGCTCCTCGGTTCGCAAGCTCAACATAGGGAACGAACTCCGGCCGGATGGCGCGGCCGACCCGATGCCAGCCGGTCCATACGTCCTCGAGGACCCTCGGGTCCTGGCTTTGTTCGAGGATTCGTGACAACGCTTGGAGGTCGAGGGGCTCCGCCTGACCGCGGGGGGTGTACCGCCCTTTCGCGTAGGCACCCGACATGGCGCTCACCCGCCGTGCGAGCTCCTCGGCGATCCGAGGGTCCTCGGGAGCGACGAGGGGAAGCGAGAGGCGGAGAAGCCGCAACTTCCGTGCCTCAATCCCGGAGAGCGCTTCGGAGGGAAACCGCATCGAATACTGTGCGAGTTGCGTGATCGCGGTCATGAGACGCGCGTACGCCTGGGTAGAGAGTGTCTCGGTATCCTCCGTGATGTACGTCTGGTACACCCAGTCGGCCCGATTCGCGTGAACCGTGAGGTCAAGAAGACGCGACTCCGAGTCCGCGATAAACGCACTAGGGCTCGTGACACTGACGTCCGGCGAAGGCTCCATTTCGCGGGGGTGGACCACCCGGGTCGGTTAAAGATAGGCCGCTAACGCCCGGATCACGTCTCAGTCTGCCGATTGTCCGCCACGATGTCCTCCCGGTCCGGTCTCGGTTCCCGTGGTTTTCCCCTCGAGGTCTCAGGTTTATGTATGACGAACGTCTGACGCTGTCTCGCGAAGTATGTCGGACGGATTCGAGCGCCCGATGTCGCTCGCCGCAGCTCCCCTCGATGTGCTCGCATTCGAGGAGGCGGCGTGTCCTCTCACGGTCCTACCGTGCTTGGTCGGCCACCTGACCGGTCGTTTTCCCACGATCTCCGAGGGTTCGTGAGCGCGACGCGACAGCGGAAACCGGTGCTCCCACCGACCGGGCCGTTCCCTCCGGTGGTCCCGAACGTCTTGGGGCAAGCGAGCCCGCGTGGTTACGGGATGCGCCCGAAGCTCTCGCCCGAAGCCGCGGCCGCGTTCGCCACGTACGTGGATTCGGCGAGGGCGCGGGCGGCAATCGAGGGCCGGACGCTGATCTACACGGTCCGTTGGAGCTAGGGCTCCGTCGATTCCCGTCCGTCAGCGTCTTCGCGTGAGTCGTCTCGGAGGGAGCTCGCGGGCCGTTTCTGGCCAGTCGAGGCCCGCACCTCCTCCAGCGCTTCCTTCGACAGCGCGTCCGCTCGGGTGTTCTCCTCTCTCCGTACCCACTGGAACTCGACGTGATGAAATCGCGAAGTGAGCTCGGCGAGGTGGTCATGGTAGGCCTTGAGGTGCTCCGCGCGGACCTGGTACTCTCCGTTCATCTGGCGGATCACGAGTTCACTATCGCCTACGAGCACAACGTCGCCCCGGTAGCCCTGCGCGAGAAGCCAGCACAGCGCGTGAATCGCGGCAGAGTACTCCGCCACGTTGTTCGTCGAGTGAGGTGAGCCCGGGGCCACGGCAAGGCCCTTGTCTTCGCTGAAGAATCCTCCACCCTCGATGTGGTAGCCGTACGTGGCGATGCCTCCGGAAGGGGGTTCGCACGCCCCATCGAAATTCACCCGAACCGGGCCGCTCAAGGTCGCGACACCTCGTGGAATGTGGTGATCGTCCATCGTTCTTGCATCCTCACGTTCGACGCGTGCGGGCCGTCCCCGGACCGCGAACGACCGCCGCGCGCGCGATTCTCGGGCAATTGCAGAGCGCCTCCTCCCGGTGGCAACCCGGGCAGTCGGTCCGAGTTTCCGCCATTCCGAGAGGACGGCCGCATCCGCGACAGTCCCGAGGCCGGGCGCATCTCGGGCAGAACGCGAGGTCGAAGGTGATCACCGATCCGCAGTATCGACAGTTTACCGGCTCCCGGGGACTGTACCCTAGGGAAGATGGCCGGACGGCCGCAGCGGTCTTGGTTATGGGTGCGCGCCTCGGGTTCATCTCGGGGTTGCCGAAGGTGCCCCCAATCGTCGTCCTCTCGGGGTTGGGTTGGACGGCTCCGATCAGGATCACCAGCAACCCGATCGGGGAGAGGAAGATTCCGAACTCCTGCTCGATCGAGAACACCTCGCTACCGGTCACGACGATCGGCGAAGCGATGAGGGCGAGACCGACGACAATGATCCCCACGCCAACCAGCACGATCGAACGGTTCATCGATTCGGAAGCCGTCTCCACCCGGCGTCGGTCTTCGAATAGCCGGGAGCTCCCTCATAAACCGGTCGCTGCGAGCGGCACGCCTCTCCGCTTTTACGCACGGGGATGATGCCCGCGCCATGGCGAATCCGACCGCCACTCTCCGCACGACGCTGGGCGACATCCGCATGGAGCTCTTCCGGGACCGCGCCCCCAAGACCGTCGAGAACTTCGTCACGCTCTCGCGGAAGGGCTTCTACAACGGCCTGACGTTCCACCGGGTCATCCCGGGATTCATGATCCAGAGCGGATGCCCGAAGGGGGACGGCACGGGAGACCCGGGGTACGAGATCCCCGACGAGTTCCATCCGACGCTTCGCCACGACGGCCCGGGCGTGGTCTCGATGGCGAACAAGGGCCCCAACACCGGTGGAAGTCAGTTCTTCATCACGCTTGCCGCAACCGCTTGGCTGGACCGAAAGCACTCGGTGTTTGGTCGGGTCCGGTCCGGGCAGGAGGTCGTGGAGAAGATCGCCGCGGTGCCGCGCGACGCGAATGACCGGCCTCGCACGCCCGTGCGTATCGTGGAGGTCACGGTCTCCGGAAGCTAGGATTCTTCCTCGCGCCCACGCGGTGCCGTCCGGACGGGCGGACCTTACCTCCATTCCGAGGGAACGGGCCCTCCGACCGTTCCCCGGTGGATTCGTTCACTTCCCGTACCGTGCGAACCTGGCCCACCCAAAATCGGTGGAAGGCTCTAGGGGTATTCCATAAGCCAACAGTCCTTCATCCTGCCTTCGTGGAGTTCGTGGGCGGTCAATCGTCGGACCCTGCGGAACCCCGCCTTTCGATACACATGAACGGCTCTGAGATTCTCCACACGAGGATCGAGGACGATTCGATCCGCCCGTCGCGCTTCCCGCAAGAAGTCTCGGGTCATCCGAACCGCCCGGGTTCCGAGGCCATGCCCCCAGAGCTTCGGGTCGCCCACGAAGAGATCGAACCCGAACGTCCGTTCCGAGGGACCGTAGCCGAAGCTCGCCGCCTCCCGAGCCGTGAATCGATAGAACTGCAGGAATCCGACCGGGATGTGACCCCGCTGAAGGATACACGCCCGGTAGTCCCGGATTCGACCCGAGGAATCACGACGCGGCCCGAGGAACTTTCTCCGCACATCCTCCGGTCGGAGAGGCGCGTCCCTACCCGCGTAGAACTCGAGAACACGGGGGTCGGCGAACCAACGGCTGAGCACGCGAACGTCCCGAGGCTCGATGGGTCTCAGGGAAAGATCGCTCCGTCTCGCGTATGCCGCCATGAGCGTTGGATTCGAGATGGCCCGGGACTCCTCCCGTCCTCGTGAACCCAATCTCGAGAACGAGAGAAGGATCGGCTCAAGAGCCTTAGGCCGGGCCCGGTGCCGTCGGCCCGAGTTCGTCGTTGAAGAATCTCAGCACTCGGGCCCAAGCGTCCTTCGCGCTCTCCGCATGGTAGTTCGTCGGGCGCGTATCGTTAAAGAACGCATGCTTCGCCCCGGGGTAGACATGGTGCTCGAAACTCTTCCCGGCTGCCCTCATCGCAGCTGCGAAATCCGGCACGGCGGCGGTAATCCCGACGTCCTCCCCGCCGTACAGACCCAAAACCTTCGCGTGGATCCGGGGGACGTCGACCAGGGGGGGATTCTGCCCATAGAAGATCACCGCAGCGCGAAGTTCGGGATCGACCGTGGCGAGACGTGCGGACATTGCGCCTCCAAAACAGAAGCCGACGCACCCGATTCGATCCGCGTCCACTTCGGCTATCGTTCGGAGGTGACGCGTCACCGCTCCGAGGTCTTGGGCGAATCCAGCTTGTACCACAGGACTCTGAATTCGTGCGAACGCCTCGAGCACCGGACGACGTTCCGGGGGCTGAGAGGCCACAAACTCGGCCATCTTCTCCGGGTTCCGACGCAGATCGGGGGGAGCCCCGGCAAACGCTTGCATTGCCAAACCGATGGCCGACGGTGTCAGGAACCGCTGGAGTTCTCCCGTGAAAAGGTTCGGGGCGGCCGCCAGATATCCCTGGGCAGAGAATCGTTTCGCCACATCGCGGATGTGTGCGTCAGGACCGAAGATTTCGTGGATCACGACGACCGCCGGCTGCCGCCGGCCAGCGTCGCCGGGGATCGCTAGATAGCAGTCGAGGTCCCGGCCGTGGCTCGGGATCCGGATTTCCTTTTCCAGCATGGATCCGACCTCGAAGTCACCCACAGAGAGACGAAGTTTCAGGCTTTCCGGTACTTTGGATCAGCGTTTCTCCTCGAATCCAACTCCGAATGGACACGAAACGCCGCGGGCACGGCATTCACAAATGCGGGGACAAGGGGATAGTTGGTGAGGTCCTGGGCGCGTACCCAGGCGAATTCGTCGTGCTCCTCTGGGGAGAGTCGAATCGGCGCACGAACGAGGAGACTGCAGAGGAACTCGATCGCGACGATGGTCACGCGTCCTTCCGGCCCACGGGCTTCGAAGGTCGAGGCGAAGAACGGCCGGCCGATTCGTACCGAGAGTCCCGTCTCTTCGCGGACTTCGCGCAAGAGAGCGTCTTCGAGTTTCTCTCCGTCCTCCACGGAACCGCCCGGAAGCTCCCACGAACCCGGAAAATCGGGGATGCGTCGAACGAGCAGGAGGGAGCCTTCGCAGAAGATCGCCGCTCCGACACAGATTCCGGCCCTCAAGTTCGCCGGCACGGCGGGTCCAAAGGCCCCAAGGCATCATGGTTTGCCATCCCCCGGAGCCCTCGGTCTCCATGGTCCTACGACCCGCCGGCTGGGGTCTGAAGTGCGGGAGGGCGCGCACCGGTGCTTAGGTGCCCCGGTATCGATAGACGCCGACCCGACTGAATGCGTCGGCGCCGCCGACGGAGCTCACCCGATTCGTAGATCGGGAGACCGCCGTCCATCCGCCGCTTTTCATCACCTGATCCAGGATGAAGGGGGACCAGAGGGCCTGGGTGTACTCCACGGTCCAGTTCCCCCGGGCCGGCTTCGCCTGAATGTGGATCCGGCCCTTCGAGAAATCGACGAATCGGGTCCGGCTGATGACCTTCCCTCGCTTGTGGGTCTGGACATATACCGGAGTCCAGACGCGCTTCCAGAGCATCTCCACAACGTCCCGATACTCGAGGAGAAACGTGCTCCCGGGGTGAACGTTGGAACGTCGGTGGTGCAGGAGTTCGTCCATTTCCTCCACGTTCAGGTGGCCCAGTGCGTTCCCCAGCAACGTAACGGTGTCGAACCGACCGCCGATTCTCACGGTTGAGATATCGCCCTTGAAGAACCTCTGACCCGATTGCCGCGTAGAGAGGGACTTGCGGGCTTCCCGCAGCATATCGGGGTTGGCGTCCACTCCGACATAGGTTCGGCGCGTTCGTTCGAGGACCCTACCGAGGATTCCCCCTCCGCAGGCGAGGTCGAGGACGCTCCGGCCGAAGTACCTCCGATACCGTTGGTAGAACCTGGAAAGCTCCCGCGTCCGCCCTTCGTGCCCGGGCGCATAGCGCAGGTAGTTCTCGGCGGTCCGGTAGAATCGAACGAGCTGTCGGTCCATCCGGTACATCGAAGATCCGGAATCGGTTGAAGCCTTCCCTCATCGAGGACGGTCGGCCGCGCGTCCATCGGGGCCAGCCCGGCTCGAACTCCGGTTTCTCGGGGCAGCACCTCTCAGCGAGAGAAAGGGTCACAGCCGTTCGTAGAGTTGGACGCGGTCCCCCCATGAGGGGTGAGGCAAGATCCCGCACGTCGCATACTCCGCGCGCGCTGACTCACTGGAGGGAAGGAACGCCTGCCACTCCTCATGTTCAAGCTCTCTCGTGAGAGAGCCGAGCGCGGCGAAGAGCGACCCCGGCGTCCCCCGGAGCGGGTTGGCCCAGAGCGTCCGGGGATCCTCCCACCAATCGACCTGGACGGCGACGGCGAGCCCCGGGCCAAGGAAGAGTTTGCCTTCCGTGGCCCATCGCGCCGCCAACCATGGTTGCCAGCGACCGAATCGTCCGCCCTCCTCGCCGGGAAGAAGATCCACTCGGTCCGAGAGCGACGGGAGCCATCCTACGGGTCCGTCGAGACCCTCGCCGGCAGATGCACGACGAAGCAGGCCGGCCGGTCCGGCTCGGGCGAGCCCGCGTCCCAGCGTCATTGGGGCGACCGACCGAAACCCAAACCGAGCAAAGAGTCGTCTTGATGGGATGTTCGGATCCTCGATGACCGCACGTAAAGCCGTCACCCCGAGTTCTCGAGCATCGGACAGGAGTTTTGCGAGAAGTTCGCTTCCGATCCCATGCCCCCGACGCGCAGGATCGACTCGGAGGCCACTGATCCAGCCCTCCGCGCCCCCCAGGTCGTGGAGCCGTCCGAAGGCGACCCAATCCCCCTCGACGACCCCTACCCACGACCGACCGGTGTGGACCCACTCTTCGAGTCCCTCCAGAAGGTAGTCCCCCGGGTCAGCCCCCGCGAGAAACCTCCGGAGGTGAGGGATGTCTCGGGAAAGGTCGATGCGGTGAAGTTCCATGCGTCTCCTTGGGGTCTACTCGCCCGTCCACGTACCCCTCTCGTGAAGAAAACGGTCCCGAACAGTTCCTCGTAGAGCCCTGGCAGAAGATTTCAGCGTTGACGGTGGGCGGAAAGCGGCGAAGGTAACGCGGTCTTCGACGGAGTAAGGGGCGCGCTCACCCAAGGCGCTCAGATCGCGCCGCTCGATCGGTCCGCGCGCCTCGCGCGCTCGGATGGCCGATCCTCCTTCTCGAGGAAGGTGAACAGGCGAACTCCTCGTCGGTACGGCCTCGGTTCCGTTGTGAGTCGATGGACTCCCACCGACGCGGTCGTGTCGGGAATCGTGTCAAACGACGATTCCTCGAATCCCGCCTCCCGGAACCATTTTCGGATGGTGGGAGTCAAATCGGGAGCAAATCGACCCCGAGTCCAGACCACCGTTGCCCCGCGACTAGAGAGCTCGGGGAGGTGTCCGATCGTACGAAGGATGTCCTCGTCCGTGATGTTCCCAAAGATTCCGCAGACGAGGAGCAGGTTCGCGGGCGCCACTCCTTCGTAGGCATCCGAACTGGACGCATCGCCCTGAACGAACTTAACACTCGGAAGGTGAAGGGTCCGAAGCCGTTCTCGCCCCGAGGCGACGAGCTCGGGAGAAAGCTCCACGAGACGCGCCTTCACGTCGCGCTTCCGGGGGTGGTCCGCGAGAACGCCGAGGAGGTCCCGTCCGTCTCCCGCGCACATGCTGAGCACCTGGATCGGTCCCACCGGGTTCCGGTCCAGGGCTTGGTGGATTCGCTTCTGAACGACACGCAGGCGTGCGGTCAAGAGACCCTCGTCTTCGTACTGGCGATGCCACTCGACCCACTCGTTCGTCATCCGCTCCGTCGGCCGCACCCGAGTACGAGGTAAAGCGGTGCCCCCCCGCTGATGGGTCGTCTCCTTCGTGCCCGGAGTTGTGGTCGCTCCGTCCGCCCCCCGCTCTCTCGAGTTCGTCGGCCGCCCAAATGCGGAGGTGCGTGGCCGTGCGTAAGCAGTAGGCCGATGGATCATGGAAGATCCACATGGACGACTTCCATCGTATCACGTTGCAGGATTCGAGACGGCTCGAGACTCGGCCGGGCCTCATCTCGGAGGCGAGGAAACAGATCGAACGAGTTCTCTGCGCGAGCGCTCGCCCGGTCGACTTTCGGTTATGGATCTAGATGTGAATGATCCGTGAACGGCCGATGTCCCCGATCATCGGCGCGATCGAATCGTCCGTTTCGTCTTCATCTTCGGGTTCCGGTGCATCCACGGAACGAATGAGACTGCTACGATGAGTCCGTCGCTCGTCTGCAATCGGGCCACCGTTTGCCCCCACGGGTCGGTCCGAGCGCCGTGCAAGAGATCGTATCCTTTGGACTTGAGTTCCGAAGCGGCTGCCGCCACACTTTCGGGACTGTCCATCTCGAACTCAATGAACATCTGGGGTACTTGCCGTTCCGCGGGCCAGATCTCGCTCCCAAAACACGCCTTCGCAGCCTCGGAAAGGGGCCAGACACCGAAGTACTTACTTCCCTCCAGTTTCTCGCTATGCAGGAAACTGGTCCCCTCAGCTTGCACCAACGGGAGACCGATTGCATCGACGTAGAATGCTCGGCCCTCCGTGAGGCTGTGCGCGATCACGCCCACCGCACCGACGAAAAGTGGTCTCATGCATCCCCTACGAGGCGCATCGGATCGTGCGAACTTAGGGCGTCTTAAGGTGATTCCCTCGTCGCAGTCGCGCGCGGTACCCACCCTTCCGTGCGGTTCTTCGCGTTCGGACCCTGGATTCGCAGCGCTCGCTCATCGTAACAGGTCATCGGACGCGGGCGTCCTGTATTGGTTCGCGGTTTCGCACCTCAGGGTGAGGATTGGGTCAGCCCGCCTTCCCTGACTACGGCTCCTCTGCCAACCTCAAGGTCAGCGCGATGGGTCGTCCCCTGAAACATTCCGAAGAACGTGACCGCACCTTCCACGAGCCGGTCCTGGCCGTATCCCTCACGAAGAGCAGGATTCAATCCGATCACCACGGCTCCAAACGTCCGACGGTCCTCGGAGGTCGCTCGGACCAGATGATTCAGCCAGTGCTGGTCTGCTTCGCACTCCCAGTCCACCAGACGCCCTTTGCAAAACTCCAGTCGGAGATCGGCGACGGCCCCGATCCTTGGAACCGGAGCGTACATACGAACGGTTCCGTCGAGCGAGGCCACCACGATTTCCCGGGCATAGTAGCCGGGTGGAAGATTCGTCATGTTTCCTCCCGTGGCTAAATCGTTTCGACTCACCACGCCGTCATCGAGCGCCTCCTCCGTGCCGAGCTCGAAATGGAGGGTCTCGCCCTCCGCTTTGAGCGTCGCTCTGGCCCGCGGTCGGAGACGCCGAGAAAGAGTCAGGCCAGTCTGTCGAACCTTCCGAAGATCGGTCAGGCAAGCCCTCAACTGGTGCTCGACGACTCGACGGATGGGTTTGTGTAGAATCCTCGCAAGGTCGGGTCCTACGTAACCGAAGGTCATCCGGACCCCGCGCAGTCGAGCCTTCTTTGCGGCCAAGTACCAAGACGAGTTGTACGCGGTGGATGCCGCGAGATCCTCTCGGGACAACCTCGACGAGCCTCCCAGAACCGGGCCGGGGATGAACACGTAGGCATTCGTCCCGGAGAGGAGCGAGTACTCGTGCTTCCCCAGACGACCCACTCGCTGCTTTGGCGTGAGTCGAAGGCTTTCGATGAACGCATCCTCGTCCTCGAAGAGGAGCAGGGGGAGGGCTCCGATCCGTCGCGCTCGCACCTCGGTCCTTTGCGCGAACCGAAGTCCCGTATTCCACGTTTCGATTGTAACAGCTTCTCCGGCTCGAACGCCGAGCGACTCGGTCAGTGTCTTGTCGGCGACGCGATCGATCAGGGAAGGATTCATCAGGAGAGTTCCCGAAGAACGAATTCATCAAAGGGCTTTCGTCGCAGTGAAGCAAACGATTTGCTCGGGCCCCATTTTACAGCCGCCTTGTCGTTGTCAGTTCTCGATCGACCGCGGGCGTCTAATCCCAGAAGGGGCGAGGATCCTTCGGCCGGCCGGTCAGAGGACAGTTGCACTTTTCGACTTCTTCGCTGCGTTGCGCCCATCGCCCTGCCATCTCCACGCGATACGTCGCGACCCGGACGAGGGGGGCAGCCGAGCGATCCCTCGTCTCCCGGAAGTCCCCTCACCCGGCGTGGTACAGCGAGAAACGTTCCGCCGATGAGGTTGCGCTTGTGGTGAAGGATCGCGGACGCGTCGCTTAAGCACGAGCTGGAAATGTTGCTGACGATGGCGCTAATCGAGGTCTTGCACAAAGAAGGTGTCGGCACGCTGACGTTGAACGACCCCTCGACTCGGAACGCGCTCAGCTCGGCCCTGGTCGGAGAGTTGCTCGGCGGCCTCGCAGCTCTCCGAGAGCAAAAGGTCCGGATGGTCGTGATCCGCGCGCCGCGAGGCTCGGGCACGTGGTCGTCCGGCCACGACATCCGCGAGCTACCGCGTGGCGGCCGGGACCCGCTGACCTACGGCGACCCGATGCGCAACTTGATTCGGCAGATCCAAGAATATCCCGGGCCGGTCATCGCGCTCGTCGAAGGCAGCGTGTGGGGCGGCGCCTTTGAGCTCGTTACGTCGTGCGACATGGTCATTGCGGCGGACACCTCCACGTTCGCCATCACGCCGGCCAAGATCGGCCTGCCGTACGACATTGTCGGCGTGCTCAATCTGATGCAGTCGGTTGGTATGGTGTTCATCAAGGAGATGCTGTTTCGTGGGCAGCCCGTGTCGGCCGCGCGTGCGCTCGAAGCCGGTGTCGTGAACCGCGTTGTGCCCTCAGAGGCTTTGGATTCGGCGCTCGCGGAAGTCGCAGCGGACATCCGGAGGAACTCCCCTCTCGTCATCGCGTTGCTGAAGCAGGAGCTGCACGAGCTGGCGGCCGCCCGTCCGCTCGCTGCGGGCACGTACGAGCGGCTCCAGGCGATCCGACGGCAGATCTACGACAGCGATGATTACAAGGAAGGCCTTCGCGCGTTCTTCGAGAAGCGATCGCCGTCGTTCACCGGGCACTGACGAAAGAACCGCCGCATGCGCCACGCCTTCCACGCGATGTTCCGAGGCCAAGACACCAACAAACCACGCTTCGTCTCGCTCTAATGGACACGGGGGGATTTGAACCCCCGACCTCTGCTTTGCGAAAGCAGCGATCTTCCGCTGATCTACGTGCCCTCGCGGGCGGGGGAGAGGCGGTCGCGGATAAGTGCTTCGCGCAACGAGCTTCCTCGCTTGCTCGCCGGACCTGACTGATGCATTCGAAGACCCGGGTGAATCGCACCAAATCGGCGACGTGGTGGGCAATGAACTTCCACGTCGTCTCGCCGGTCCGGCCGAAGTTCTTGGCCGCGAACAGGACGACCTCCTCCTGTCAGATGATGGTGAGCATTCTGAGGAAGACCATCGAGCGTCGCGACTCGTACTGCGCCCTGGCACCGCAGATCCTTCCGATGCGCGTGCTCAGGATACCGACGGCCTTCCCCTGCCTGCCGTGTACCCTCAAGGACGAGATCCCCAGTCGATGGCGTTCTTCCCCGCTAGGAAGGGCGTAGCCGTGTTCGTGAATCGAGAAGAGGATCAGGTTTGCTGCTCTCGCCTTCTCTTGGGACGCTCGAACGGCCTCGGGAGGGTGCTTTTCGTCCACCTAGTTACAGACCGGGAGCCGTCGAAGATCCGCAATCTCGATCCGTACGTTCTCCGGGCCCACTTCCCGAGCCGCGAGGAGGAGGCCCTTCGAATCGACGTCTGTTGGAAGCTCTCGGGGACGCCCAAGATCAGGAGTTCATTCCCCGGGGCACCCCTCTGTCAGCAGTGCCCGATAGGCTCGGCACGCGTGGGGGGTGCGTGACCAGTTGGTTAGGCGGAAGCCAGTACGCCCGTTGTGGAATGGGTCCCGGAGGAATGGGTAGAACTCCCTGACGCCGTTGTGGACCGGCGGTCCGAACCCGGGACGGAGACAGCCATCCCAGGAGGAGGGGGCCGGTTCGAGGGCGCCCGCGGGGGAGGCGTCCTCCGCCGCGCGATGAGCCGATGCTCTTCCGCGTCGTACCGGAACAGGTCGGCGTACCGTCCCCAGTTCACGATGTTCTGAACGGCCTCGTCGGCCGGTGCGGTCGTGAACGAGACGATCTGGTTCAGCTGCTCGTCCGTGAGGCTGTGGTCGGGCGAGTTGTCGAGTGCGCGCATGAGGGTTTTGAACAGCGTGGTGCGACACAACTGGTCTCGGACGATTGCCTTGCGGTCGCGGATCGTGGAAGCGATGAACCGCTTCCCGAGGTCGGTGAACGTCACCCGCCCGTCCGAGACCGCTACGAGCTGGAGGACTTCGGCGAACTCGAGGGCCGGAAGGATCTCGTCGATTTCCAGATCCAGATCATCCGCGAGGAGGGCAATATCCTCCGAACCCCGGTGAGACTTCAGCAAGACCAGCAATCCCGTCATCTCGGTGGGGCTGGACTTCGGATACGTGGTCGGCACGGTGATTTCCAATCGCAGTCCCTAGTTGGGGGACGACCTATAAGCCTTCTCCGGGCCGCCCGGCACCCCCCGTCGGCGCGTTCGGCCCCGAGAGGGGGCGGCCCTCCGTAATCAGTGAGTAGACCCGGTCGGTGAGTTCGTAGAAGTCGGTCGATTTTCTATCCCGCGGCCGGGGAAGGTCGACCGCCACCTCGGCAAGCACGTGCCCCGGACGGCGGGAAAGGACAATGACCCGGTCCGCGAGTTCGATCGCCTCTTCGATATTGTGGCTGACGAGGAGGACCGCTTCCGGCGGGAGGGCCGGATCCTGCCAGAGCTGAAGCACTTCGTCGCGAAGGCTCTCCGCGGTCAAGGGATCGAGCGCGCTGAACGGCTCATCCATCAGGAGGACTGCCGGCTCGACGGCGAGCGCTCGGGCCAGGCCGACTCGCTGACGCATCCCTCCCGAAAGTTCGCGAGGAAAGGCTTCCTGGAACCCGTCGAGGCCGGTGACCTCGATGTACCGCTCCACCTGCGGCGCGATCCGGGCCTGCGTCCAGCCGAGCGCTTCGAGGCCGAACGCGACGTTCTGCGAGACCGTGAGCCACGGGAACAACGCGAAGCTCTGGAAGACCATCGCCATCTGCTTGCACACGCCGTCGATGGGCTGATCGCGAAAGAGAATCTGACCCGCCGTGGGGTGATCGAGTCCCTGGATCAAACGAAGAAGGGTCGATTTCCCGCATCCGGAGGGCCCGACGATCGCGAGGAAGTCCGAGTCCTTCACGTCGAACGTGATGTCCTGCATGATCGTGATCGAGCCATGCCGGGACGGAAACACTTTGTCGAGGTGCTCCACCCGGATCAGCGCCACCGTTGCCTCCGTAATCTCGCCGACCGGTGGTCGGCGCTCAATCGTACCGATACTGTGTTGCCGCCCTGCGGTAAAGCGGCTTCCATATGACTTCGTTGATGGCGATCACGGTCACCACAAGTGCGAAAAGCGCTGTCGCCATCAGCGCGTAGCCCGATGGGCCGAGGGCGTTCCCGATGTCGATCAGCTGCCCAAGCCCGAGGAGGCTCAACGCTTTTCCTGGACCAACGCTGAGGTACTCTGCCACAATCAGAGTGTTCCATCCCCCGCCAAATGCCGTGATCGAGCCGGTGATCAGCGCCGGGAAGATTCCGGGGAGGAGCACACGACGGAAGTACTTCCAGCCCCGGACGCCGTAGGCGCGAGCGGCTTCGGTCAGGTCGGGCGGGAGCGAACGGACCCCCGAGAGGATGTTGAAGAAAAGGTACCACATCATTCCGGTCATCAGCATCAGCACCGCGGCTCCCTCCGCCGATAGATACGGGATCAGCTGGAAGATGATCACCGGGAAGAGCGCGGTCGCGGGGAACGAGGCGATCACTTCGATGGCCGGGAGCCCGGCCCGCGCGGCGCGCGAGCTCCGAGAGATGTGGATCGCGAGGGGGAGGGAAATCGCGAGGCAAATCGCATAGGACGCGAGGACTCGGAGGGTCGACGCGCCGATCGCGAGGGGCACTTCGGAGATCTGGTGGCGGATCGCGGGTGAGATCGGTGCCGAGTACACCCCGACGACCCCGACGATGAGAGCGATCAAGAGGAGCCAGATCACTACGAGGATTGAACCAAGGGAAAGGTAGTAGTACAGGGGGGTCCGCCGAGGAGCCGCCGGCCGGGCCGGCCGGACGATGGCACCCGTGAGCTGAACGAACTGGGTGCGGATTCGGACCCCCGTGCGGACGTGCTCGGTGACGTAGACCCGGGCACGGTACAGACGCCCGGTCGCGTCCCGCTCCGGAGGAAGCGCCTCGGATTCACCGGCGGGGGCCTGGTCGTAGCGAAACCGCTCCGCCCATCGGCTCAAGGGGCGCCACACCGCAAAATCGAGGATCGCGATCACGATTACGAGAACGATGATCCCGGCCAGGAATTCTGGACCGTTGGACGCGCTCGCCGCGAACGATAGGAAGCTCCCAATCCCCTGGAGGGCATTCTTTGTGTTCGTGGTGAAGATCTCGGCTTCCACAAGGAAGAACCACCCGGCCGTCCAGGAGAGGACGGAGTTGTAGACCAGGCGATTCACGGTCGCCGGGTAGAGAACGCGACGGAACAACAACCATCCACGGAGACCGAACGTCTCCGCCGACTCTCTCAAATCTGCGGGGAGCGTCTTGAGCGATTCATAGACGCCGAAGACCATGTTCCAGGCCATCGAGGTGAAGATCAGGAAAACTGAAGCAAAATTCGGGCCGATGAAACTGCCGGGGGTGGCCTGCGCCAGAATCATCACCGCGAACGGGAAGAATCCGAGGATTGGCACGGACTGCAGGATGTCGAGGACCGGGATCATCACCCGCTCCCCGCCTCGATGGGTTGCGGCGTAGTACCCGTAGGCCAGCGAGAATCCAAGGGAGAGAGCGTACGCCGCAAGCATTCGCAGAAACGAGTAGGAGACATCCACCGTGGCCGTCGGCAGATACGTCACGACGGCCGACACCGACGACGAGGTGGTCGCCAACAACACGAACGCGACCGTGGGGATCGCCGCGTAGATCGCAATCGCTCGGCCGGCGGACGGGAGGATCAGGGTCCGGGAGGAACGTCTCGGGGGCGAAACCCTTCGAGGGGTTACCGCGCCGGCCGCGGACTCCTCATCGCCCGAGCGAGCGATCGAGGGTGTCGAACCTGCCTCGGACATCGGTCCCCCCGGATTCGGACCGCCGTGGGACTCCCCCCGTCTATTTGTGCGGGACGGTCGAACTGGCGAGCGCTAGTCGGGTCTCGAATCGCCTGCGGCAACGTTTATCACTGACCCGACGCTGGCATCGATGTAGCCCCGTGGTGTAGTGGCCAATCATGCGAGACTCTGGATCTCGCGACGCAGGTTCGAACGCCGCGGGGGAGCGCGCCCCTCTCGGCTGGAACTCCTGCCGGGGCTACTTCGCGCGCCTGTTGGCTCTCTCAGTGCGGGGGTGCTCCAGCTCGGCCAATCCGCCCCGAACCGGGGTCGGGGTCACCGAGGCAGGGCTTAGGACCCTGTTGCCTAGGGCATGCGCCGGTTCAAAAGGCGCGCCGGCCCGATGGGTCGGTCGCCGGAACATCCGGCCCCCCGCACTCCTGCCCCATCGCTGACCCCAACGTCATGCAATGATCGACCTTCCCATCCCGCCGAACGCAGTCCTCGCCCTTACTTCGGAACAGGCGGATGCGCTGCTCGACACACTGGAGCGGTCCGTGCCGGTCCGCCCTCCGTTCGTCTCCGTGCGTCCCGGACCGGCAACGGAAGCGGTCGTCTTCGGGGACTCTCACGGGGACTGGCGGTCGACGCAGGCCGTCGTCGACCAGGCCTTCGCTGACGGAACGGACCGGATGCTGATCGGCCTCGGGGATTACATCGACCGACCTCCGGACGATTGTGGGGAGGGGTCGGTGGCCAATGCACTATTTCTCCTGTCCTTGGCCGCGAAATTCCCGGATCGAGTTCTGCTGCTTCAGGGCAATCACGAGACCTCGCGAAGGATCCCGGCGATTCCTCACCACGTTCCGGAGGAAGTCGATGCGCTCTGGGGCCCCGATGCAACACGGTACAACCGACTTATGGGTCTCCTCGAGCGCGGGCCGCTCGCGGCCGCGACCCCGAGCAGCGCTTACCTCGCCCACGCGGGATTTCCCCGTCGACTCGACTCGCCGTGGGCTGAGACGTTCGCGCGGCTAGACGATGAGGGTGTCTGCGAGGTCGTATGGGCCGAGTGCGAGGTCGCGAGGTCCCGGCGCGGCGGTGCCCCGGCGTGGGGACGGGCCGACCTCGACGCGTTCTTCCGCGCCACCGGACTCACGCTGTTCCTCCGCGGCCATGACCCAGATCTCTGCGGTCGTCCGGTGTACCAGGGACGCTGCCTGACCCTCCACACGACCCGGATCTACGAGTGGTTCGGAGGGGTCATCACCGCGACCGTCCCCTTGAGCGGCTCGGTCACGTCCGTTTCCCAGCTAGCTGTCCGCCACGTTCCGACCGAGGGCAAGTCCTATCCTCCTCTCTGAACAACCGTCTCACCCTCGGGTCGCGGCGACACCCGGCCTCCGTGACACCGTACGGCGGGATACGAACCGGGGTAAGATAGTCGCTGGCGGGGTCGGCCGGTAGGCGATGTCGCCGGACGAGTCTCAGCCCAAGCCGTCGACCGTCGCCGCGGCGGAAGGGGAGGGGACCGGACCCCTGTTCGAACGGCCCCCGATGCTGATCCGGTTCCTCGATCAGTCCGAGGAAGAGATCCGCTCGAGGCTCGCAAAGATCGGGTTCTTCCGGCGCGTTTTCCTGCTCGAGCGCGACTGGATGACCCGGATCACGATGCTGATGGTCATCCTCGCCGTCGTCTGGGGCGCGATTGGCGGGTTCGATATTTTCGGATTCCAGACCCAAGCCTACGCTTGGGCTGTCGGTCAATCGCTCCACCTGTCGAACCAGGAGATCTACGCGAGTCTCAGCCTCCACGGGATCCGGATGTTGTTCGGGTTTGCCCAACAGTTCGAGATGGCGATCTTCGGGGTTCTTCTCATCAACGCCCTCGGCATCACGCCGCGGCACAAGTGGGTCCTGTATCTGTCGGTCTTCCTCCTGAACCTCGGGATCGTGTTCATGGAGGGTCCCTTCTACCTCTTTCCGCAGTTCAACGACAACTTCTTCCCGGCG
>Ga0187781_10000449_pt1 | contig 29224 bp, 33 predicted proteins | sample 0715_SJ02_MP02_2_FD_132447 | JGI IMG/M metagenome (GOLD analysis project Ga0187781, IMG submission 132447) | Tropical peat soil microbial communities from peatlands in Department of Meta, Colombia - 0715_SJ02_MP02_20_MG | ecosystem: Environmental > Terrestrial > Soil > Wetlands > Peat | place... | reverse complement strand
CTCGGGCTCGGGCTTTCGCTGCTGGTAACCCTGGTCGAGATCGACGGCAATCTGCATCGCCAGTTCGCCGCGGCGCTGCCGGAAAAAGCGCCGTCGTTTTTCTTCATCGACATTCCCTCCGCCGACGCCGAGCGGTTCGAGGCATTCGTGCGTGGCAGGACACCGGGCTCCACGCTGGAACGCGTGCCGATGCTGCGCGGCCGCATTATCGCAGCGGGCGGCACCAAAGCCGAGGATATCAAACCCGGCGAGGGATCGGCCTGGGTGCTGCGCGGCGACCGCGGCATCACCTATGCGCCGGCGCTCCCGGCGGGCTCGCGCCTGGTCGCCGGCGAATGGTGGCCGGCCGACTATTCCGGGCCGCCGCTGGTCTCGCTCGAGCAGCGGACCGCCGACGATCTCAATCTCAAGCTGGGCGACACCATCACGGTCAATGTGCTCGGCCGCAATGTATCCGCCCGCATCGCCAATTTGCGCGCGGTGGACTGGCAGAGCCTGGGCATCAATTTCGTGCTGGTGTTCTCGCCCGGCACCTTTGCCGGCGCCCCGCATACCGACATCGCCACGCTGACCTTTGCCGATGGCGGCTCAGCCGCCGAGGAGACGGCTCTGGTCAAGGCGCTGGCCGACGCCTTTCCCACCGTCTCCGCCATCCGCGTCAAAGACGCGCTCAACGCGGTGGACCAAATCGTCGGCAACCTGGTGCTTGGCTTGCGCGGCGCAAGCTCGGTCGCCTTGATCGCCGCGGCGCTGGTGCTCGGCGGCGCGCTCGCCGCCGGCCAGCGCTTCCGCATCTACGAGGCGGTGATCTTGAAGACCTTGGGAGCGACCCGTCTTCGCCTCGTACTGGCTTACGCGCTCGAATATCTGCTGATCGGTCTCGCCGCGGTCGTCTTCGGCGTCGCCGCCGGCTCGGTGACCGCAGAGCTTGTGATCACCCGGGTGATGGAATTTTCGTTCGTCTGGATGGGTTTGCCGGCAGCCGCGACGGCGCTTCTGGCGCTTTTGGTCACGGTGCTCCTCGGGCTTGCTGGCACTTTCAGCGCGCTCGGCCATAAGCCCGCAGAGGTCTTAAGGAATCTGTAGCCAGCAGCGAATATGAAGGAACAGTAACCTTCGCAAATATCGCAATCCCGCCATCTGGCGCGATTACAGCTTTCGCATTAGATTCCAGCCACGAAAACGTCCGGTCGTCCGGACGGAACTGCCCGGCACAAAACCGGGATAACTCAGGGGTATTCTCCATGTCGGACTTCGACCGGAATATCGCGGCCGCCCGCACCGGCTATCGGACCGATCAGGTCGCGATCGATGCCGGCCTGCGCGCGTATATGATCCGCGTCTACAACTACATGACCGCCGGCGTCGCGCTGACCGGCTTGGTCGCCTGGTTTGCCTATCAGGCCGCTGGCGGCGATCAGATCCAAGTGGTCGGACATCAGATCACCGGCCTCACCGCGTTCGGCCACGCGATCTTCGCAAGCCCGCTGATGTGGGTGTTCGTGCTGGCGCCGCTCGGCCTCGTCATGCTGCTCAGTTTCGGCATCAACCGGCTGTCGGCAAGCACGGCGCTGACGCTGTTCTTCGTCTATGCCGGCCTGCTCGGGCTGTCGCTGGCGACGATTTTCCTCGCTTATACCGGGGCGTCGATCACGCGGGTGTTTTTCATCTCGGCGGCGACGTTCGGCGCCATGAGCCTTTACGGCTACACCACCCAGCGTGACCTGACCGCAATAGGCTCGTTCCTGTTCATGGGCCTGATCGGTCTCGTGATCGCAAGCCTGGTCAACATCTTCCTGCAATCGAGCGGGCTTTACTGGGTCATCTCGGTGGTCGGCGTGCTCATCTTCGTCGGCCTGACCGCCTATGACACGCAGAGCATCAAGGAGATGTACGACGTCAACGATGACGGCACCGTCTCCGGCCGCAAGGCGGTGATGGGCGCGCTGCGTCTCTATCTCGACTTCATCAACCTGTTCCTGATGATGCTGCGCCTGTTCGGCGACCGCCGCTGATCGACAGATCACGAAGACATGGAAGACGCCCCGGCCGGTCGCCGGGGCGTTTTTCTTTGGCGACCTTTGTTGAGCGATGAGCGACGTCCATATCCGCACAGCCGCCCCCGGCGACATCGCCGCCATCGCCCGCATCTACGCGGACGCGGTTAAGCATGGCACGGCGACCTTCGAGGTCGAGGCGCCCGACGAGGCCGAAATGGCGCGGCGCATGCGGGCGCTCGTTACGAGCAACTATCCTTATCTTGTTGCCGAGCGGTCAGGTGTGATCGCGGGTTACGCCTATGCCGGCCCCTATCACCTCCGCCCGGCCTATCGCTGGACCGTCGAGGATTCGATCTATCTCGATCCGCCGTTTCACGGGCAAGGCATCGGCCGGCTGCTCATGAGGCATCTGCTTGCAGATGCGGAAGCGCGCGGCTTTCGGCAAATGATCGCGCTCGTCGGTGACTCGACCAACACCGCCTCGATCGCGCTGCACGCCGCAGCCGGCTTCCAAATGATCGGCACGCTGCAATCGGTCGGGTTCAAACACGGCCGCTGGCTTGACGTGGTCCTGATGCAACGACCACTCGGCAGCGCGAATTCAAGCCCGCCTTAGAGCATGATCCGGAAAAAGCCTGCCCTCGGACTTGATCCGAGGGTGGAAACCAGTTTTCCGAAAGGGACATGCGACAGAACAAGAATCTAGAGCCCCTCGCGGCCCTCCCGCGCGTTAATCCGGCCTGGAGATTCGCAAGCCAAACAGCGCGGCAAACGCAGCAAGACAAAGCGCCGACGAAACCACGATGACCGACGCCCCCATGGCGTCGAGCAAAACACCAAACAACAAAGGGGCCAGAGCCTGCGCCGCGCGGGCCGGCGCACCCAGAAGGCCGGTGCGCTCGCCATAGCCATGCGGGCCAAAGACAGCGAGCGGCACGGTGCCGCGTGCAATGGTCAATAGCCCATTGCCGGCACCGTAGAAGATGGCGAAGGCCGCAGCGGCGGCCGGCCCAATTGCCGCGAAAATGACAGCGCCGATCGGATGCAACAGCGCCGCGAGGCGCGCCGGCACCAGGGGATGGCTGCGCAGCAATAAGAAGAATTCCGCAAGGCGCGCCACCACCTGCGCCGGGCCGACGAGCGCTGCGGCGGCGATCGCCTGCAGCGGAGAAGCTCCGGAAAGCTCGAGCAGGCGCGGCAAGTGCGCCGACATCGCACCGGTCACGAACCAAGCCGCCGCAAAGACGAAGGCGAGGAGAAACATCTCCTTGTATGGCTTCCATCCGATCGAGCGGTCGCGTGGGTGCGCAAGCGGCGCAGTCCGTGCCCGGGAAGGCAGCAGCAAATTAAGCGGCAAGCCAAGAACGACATTGAGTGCCGCCCAGACCAGCAGCGTCTCGCGCCAGCCCAACAAGCCGTTGAGAAAGGTCGTCAGTGGCCAGCTGACCGTCGAAGCAAAACCCGCGATCAGCGTAATGCCGGTGATCGGTCCACGCGCCTCGTGACTATAAAGCGCGGTCAGCGCCGCAAAGGCGGTGTCGTAAAGCCCGAGCGCCATTCCGACGCCAAGAACGACCCACGCGGCGAAGAGTAGAACTGGGCCGTTCGCCATAGCGAGCGCGACAAGCCCGGCAGCAAGCACGATATTCGATAGGGCAAGCACGCCCCGTCCGCCGTGCCGATCGACGGTCCGCCCGACCGCGGGACCGGCAAATGCCGCAATCAGCAACGCGCCCGACAGCGCTCCGAACACCCAGGAGCGGGGCACCCCAATGGCAGCGCTGATCGGGTCGGCAAGAATAGCCGGCAAATAGTAGCTCGATCCCCACGCCAGCGTTTGCGCCAGCCCCAGCGCGCCGATGACAAGCGTGCGTGAATGCAACGGACCGGAAGTTTGACGATGGTCAGCCAAGGCAGTTCGCCTGCACGGCATAAACGCCCGGCGGCACAGCCCCAGACTGACCGCGACGACGGCCGCGACCAGGGCCGCCAATAAAGCGCAGCCAGCGCCGCCCGAAAACCCTCAACCCGCGACCAGGCTTACCGAGCGGTCAAGCGCACCGAGCACGCGCTCAAGCTCATGACCGCGGCGCAGGATGTGACCGGTCGCCGAAATGACGCTGTAGACGCCCTGCCGGCGTGCGAGACGGGGATTCTTTTCGATCCGGTAAATCGGGAATTCAGTAGCGCGCCGGAAAACAGAAAAGACGGCGCGGTCTTTCAGAAAATCGATCGCGTAGTCCCGCCATTCACCTGCCGCCACCTTGCGGCCGTAGAGACTGAGAATGCGGTCAAGCTCGCGCCGGTTAAAGGTTACTTTGCTTGCGGGGGCGGGCGCGCGCAACTCGCCCCCGCGCCACGTGCTCGGCTCGACTTCGCCGACGGCCATGCGGCGCCTCCTTTGCCGAAGCCTCCATCATGGAAGCTTCACAAATTCATGATCGCGCCGGACGCATGCGGCGGCAAGAGCCTTTCCGCTCCTTCCGTGGCGTCCGCACATGTTTGCTGCTTCGTTCAGTTTCGCCGCGAAAATCGACAGGTGCGGCATTTTCGACCGGCAGAATCACGGATTCGTTAGGCGAATCATAAAGCGGCCCTATTTCGGTCAATCACATGCCTAGCTGGAATGAGAAACAATCGATCGTTGCCTCAGGGCCCGATCCGGATCGCGCTCCGGATTCCTCAGCCCCCCAGCCCCCCGGGGTGTGGACGGATCGGGCCAGAGTTTTCCGCGTACGGTTCAATCCCCCAGTATGCTTAAGGCCGGCTTACCGCCGGCCTTTTTCTTTTTTGTTTGTTGGTGCTTTCTCGGGGTTATCAGCAAGGCGCGCAGCCGCCGACCGCGCAGCCGAAAGCACGCGCCAGCGCTCACCGCCACCCAGCCACCTGACTTGAGATTATCTTGAAGCTATCGGACTTGAAGCCAACGGACTTGCGGCTAGTGGACCAGGCTCGTCTGCCGGGCAAGCGGCGCAAAAGCGGCGCCCAAGACAATGCCGGGCTTGTCGTGGGTGCCCTGCTGCACCATCACCGCGGTCGCATCGATGTCGTCGCTCATGATGTCGGACAGAGGAACCTTCCACGTCGACTCGGTACCGGCGAAATCGCCGAGCTTGAGCCAGCGCCGGACGACATTGTGATAGGTCACAGTGCGTCCGTGATTTTCGCCGCGGCCGATCTCGACCGGGACCGCGCGCGTCAGCGGGCACAGCCACACTTCGCCGCCGCCATGATCCTTGAGCGCGGTGACGTCGACATTCAAAGCGCTGGCGCTGAGCGAGAGGACCACCGGCACCGACATCACCGCCGTGTTGCGATCCGTCACCGTAACGGCGCGCTCGACGGCGCCGTGATCGCTGCCGAGAACATGGGTCGCGCCATTGACGACGATTTGCGGCGTATAGACCTCGCGGTCGCCGCGGACCTTCGCGTAGGCGCGCTGCCGGGCCGAATGCGCCGAACTCGCCAGCGTATCTTTCCAGCCGAGATAATCCCAATAGTCGATTGGCACGCTGAGCGCGACCAGCGAAGGATCGGCCGCGAGCTCGCCCAGCAACTTGTCGGCGGCAGGGCAAGACGAACATCCCTGGCTGGTGAAAAGCTCAAGCAGCCCGCGCGGCTCGCCTGCGCTGGCTAACGTCGAACTGACAATGAGCAAACCGGCGACGAAAGGCGCCGAGACGAACGGCACCGATGAGACACGGCTACGCAGCATCCCGACCTCCACCCAACCGCCCCCACAGTCGGACCCTGACGACCGGGCCCTTGATATCGAGGGTGCCGGTCACCCGCCACTCACTTCGCATCACTTCGCGGTGAGACTCGCCTTTGTTTCCATCGTGTTCTCGTCAGGCGGCCAGATGGCGGAGAACGTACTGTAAGATGCCACCGTTCCTGAAATAGTCCAGCTCATCGACCGTATCGATGCGGCAGATCAGCGGAACGCGCTTGAGCCCGCCGTCGGCGGCGACCACCTCGGCGACCAGCCGCTGATGCGGCTTCAGATCGGTGTGCAGGCCGCGGATGGTGACCTGCTCGTCGCCCTTCAGGCCGAGCGATTGCCAGGAGGTGCCCTCCTCGAACACCAGCGGCACCACGCCCATCCCGACCAGATTGGAGCGATGGATGCGCTCGAAGGACTGCGCGATCACCGCGCGCACGCCGAGCAAGACCGTCCCCTTGGCCGCCCAGTCGCGCGACGAACCGGTGCCATATTCCTTACCGGCAAACACCACGAGTGGCACGTGCTCGCTCTTGTAGCGCATGGCCGCATCGTAGATCGTCATGCGCTCGCCAGAGGGATAATGCACCGTGTAGCCGCCTTCGACGCCCGGCACCATTTGGTTCTTGAGCCGGATGTTGGCGAAGGTGCCGCGCATCATCACTTCGTGATTGCCGCGCCGCGTGCCGTATTGGTTGAAGTCGATGGGCTTGACGTGGTGGTCGATCAGATATTTGCCGGCCGGCGAATCCGCCTTGATCGAGCCCGCCGGTGAAATGTGGTCGGTGGTGATGGAGTCGAGGAACAGCCCGAGCACGCGCGCATCCACGACATCGGTGGGTGCCTCCGGCCGGCGCGCCATGCTGGAGAAATAGGGCGGGTTCTGCACGTAGGTCGATTTGGAGTCCCACGGATAGGTCAAGGCGCCCTGCACGCTGATCTTGCGCCAGTTGGCGTCGCCCTTGAACACGTCGCCGTATTTGCGGGTGAACATCTGCTTGGTGACGTTCTTGCGGATGAAGGCGTTGACCTCGCGGCTCGACGGCCAGATGTCGCGCAGATAGACCTTGCGGCCTTTCGCGTCGGCGCCGAGCGGGGACTTGGCGAGGTCGATCTGCATCGAACCGGAGATCGCGTAAGCGACCACCAGCGGCGGCGAAGCGAGATAATTGGCGCGCACGTCGGCGTTGACGCGGCCCTCGAAGTTGCGATTGCCCGACAGCACCGCCGCGGCGACAAGATCGTGTTCGTTGATCGCTTTCGAAATCTCCGCCGGCAGCGGGCCCGAATTGCCGATGCAGGTGGTGCAGCCGAAGCCGACCAGATTGAAGCCGAGCTTGTCGAGGTCCTTCTGCAAGCCGGACTTGCTCAAATATTCGCCGACCACCTGGGAACCGGGCGCCAGCGAGGTCTTCACCCACGGCTTGACCGAAAGGCCTTTGGCCGCCGCCTTGCGGGCGAGCAGACCGGCCGCGATCATGACGCTTGGGTTCGACGTATTGGTACAGGACGTGATCGCAGCGATGACAACGTCGCCGTGGCCGAGCGTGTGCTTGCGGTCTTCGACCGGCACGCGCTTTTCCAATTCGCCGGCCTTGGCGAATTCCCTGTCCATTGCCTCGGCAAAGCCGCTCTTCACCGCCTTGAGCGGCACGCGATCCTGCGGCCGCTTGGGACCCGCAAGCGACGGCTCGACCGAGCTGAGCTCGAGCTTGAGCACTTCGGTGAAGACCGGATCCTGCGCGGACTTGGTGTGATACATGCCCTGCGCCTTGGCATAGGCCAAAACGAGGGCGACGCGATCGGCCGCGCGGCCGGTGTCGCGCAGATAGTGGATGGTATCTTCGTCGATCGGGAAAAAGCCGCAGGTGGCGCCGTATTCGGGCGCCATGTTGCCGAGCGTGGCGCGATCCGCGATCGACAGGCTCGCCAGGCCCGGACCGAAATACTCGACGAATTTGCCGACCACGCCGCGTTTGCGCAGCATCTGCGTCACCGTGAGCACGAGGTCGGTGGCGGTGACGCCTTCCTTGAGCTTGCCGGAAAAGCGCACGCCGATGACTTCAGGCAGCAGCATCGAATAGGGCTGGCCGAGCATCGCGGCCTCGGCCTCGATACCGCCGACGCCCCAGCCGAGCACCGAAAGGCCGTTGACCATGGTCGTGTGCGAGTCAGTGCCGACCAGCGTGTCCGGGTAGGCAAGCTCGGTCGCCGTCACCTTATCCGTGAACTTGGTCTTGCGCTTCGCCGTCCAAACGGTCTGCGACAGATATTCGAGGTTGACCTGGTGGCAAATGCCGGTGCCGGGCGGCACCACGCGGAAATCCTCGAACGAGCGCTGCGCCCATTTGAGAAAGCGGTAGCGCTCCTGGTTTTGTTTGTATTCTTCGTCGACGTTCTTCTTGAACGCGGTATTGCTGCCATAGAAGTTGACCACGACCGAATGGTCGATGACGAGATCGACCGGCACCAGCGGGTTGATCTTCTTCGGATCGCCGCCGAGCATCTTCATCGCATCGCGCATGGCGGCGAGATCGACCACGGCGGGCACGCCGGTGAAATCCTGCATCAGCACGCGCGCCGGCCGGAATGCGATCTCGCGATCGGAGGTCTTAGTCTTGAGCCACTGGGCAACGGCGAGGATGTCTTCCTTGGTGACGGTGCGGCCGTCCTCATGGCGGAGCATGTTTTCGAGCAGCACCTTGAGCGAAAACGGCAGCCGCGAGATACCTTTGAGGCCGTTCTTCTCCGCCACCGGCAGGCTGTAATAAGCGTAGGTCTTGGACCCGACTTTGAGCGGCCTTAAGCACTTGAAGCTATCGAGCGAAGCCATGATTATTTTCCCATCCCGCCGGCCGCCCGCCGGCGCAAATCGTTAGTAATTGATTGCCGGAACAGGTTCCAACGGAGCGTTGGCGCCAGATGTGGAAGGCGTCGCCAATGCGCCGCCGACCGCAGTTCGGCTTATAAGAGCTTTTCCAGACTTGTGCCAGATCGGCAAGAAATGCTCGATAACATGCCGCTCATCGCAGGCTCGCCAGCCTTCTCCCGCGCGGCCGATTCGGCGTTCGCCGCCTGCTGAGGGACGTTGTTGATGCGGCTTTCCGCCACCGATCTGGCCTGCCGACGCGGCGGACGCGACGTTTTCGCCGGAGTGAGCTTTTCAGTCGCTTCCGGCGAAAGCCTGACGATTCGTGGCCGCAACGGAGCCGGGAAATCCTCTCTGCTGCGCATGGTGGTGGGGCTCGTCCGCGTCGCTGGCGGTCGCCTCGCGCTGGAGGGCGGCGACCCGGAGCTCACCGTCGGCGAACAGGCGCATTATCTCGGCCACCTCGACGCCTTGAAGCCCGCGCTCTCAGTCGAAGAGAATTTGCGCTTCTGGTCGGCGTTTCTCGGCACGATCGTGAGCGATCTCAGCGAGCCGCTGCGCGCCGTCGGCCTCGATGCGCTTGCCGACCTGCCAGCGGCCTATCTCTCCGCCGGACAACGGCGGCGCCTCTCGATCGCCCGCCTGCTCGCGGTCAAGCGCCCGCTCTGGCTTCTGGACGAACCCACCTCAACGCTCGACGCCGCAGCGCAGACGCGACTTGGCGAGATCATGCACGCGCACCTGGCCGGCGGCGGCATCATCCTCGCCGCCACCCACAGCGCGCTTCCGTTCGAGAATGCCCGCGAGCTGCGGCTCGATCGCTCTTCCCCCTCCCCCCTTGTGGGGGAGGGTCGGGGTGCGGGGTCGCGCGGTGACGCACAACCGTCGACACAACTGCTCACGACCCCTACCCGCAACCCCTCCCCACAAGAGGGAGGGGAGCAGAAGGCAACATGAGACCCCTCGCCGCCATCCTCGTGCGCGACATGCGCATCGCCGTGCGCGTCGGCGGCGGCGCGCTGATGGGCGTCTTGTTCTTTCTGGTCGTGGTGACGCTCGTGCCGTTCGCGCTCGGTCCCGATCTCGCGCTCCTTAAGCGCATCGGGCCTGCGATCCTCTGGCTCGCCGCCCTGCTCGCTAGCCTCTTGGCGCTCGACCGGCTGTTTGCCGCCGATCATGACGACGGCTCGCTCGATCTCATCCTGATGGGGCGCGCGCCGCTCGAAATCGTGGTGGCGGCCAAGGGCCTTGCCCACTGGCTCACCACTACCCTGCCGCTTGTCATCGCCGCCCCGCTGATCGGCCTGTTTCTCAATCTCGACGCGCCGGCCGCAGGCGCGCTGGTGCTGACGCTGTTGGTCGGCACGCCGGCGCTGACGTTCATCGGGCTCATCGGCGCGGCGATTGCGGTGACGCTGCGCCGCGGCGGGCTATTGCTCGCCGTCCTGGTCTTGCCGCTCACTGTGCCGGTGCTCATTTTCGGGGTCGCCGCCGCCAATGCAGCCGTGGTCGGCCCGATTCCGTTCGGGACGCCGTTTACCATTCTGTGCGCGCTGACCCTCGCCAGCCTGGTCGTGGGGCCGTTCGCCGCGGCGGCGGCACTGCGGCAGGAAATGGAATAAGCTGGAGCATGATCCCGAAAAGTGGAGGCTGGTTTTCGGAAGAGATCATGCTCAAAGAGAATGCCTGACTCAAAGAGAATGCCTGATTTGGAACCTCCCGATGGCCATTGCCGATCTCGCCAACCCGACGCGCTTTCTCGCCTTCGCCAACCGGACGATTCCGTGGCTCGGCGGCCTGGCCGTCATCGCCTTCGCCTTCGGCATCAACCAAACGATCCTTGCTCCCGACGACTACCAGCAGGGAGCCACGGTGAAGATCATGTTCCTGCATGTGCCGGGCGCCTGGCTCGGCATGCTCGGCTGGGGCGTGATGACCGTCGCGGCGCTCGGCACGCTGGTCTGGCGCCATCCGCTGGCCGACGTCGCCGCCAAGGCAACCGCACCGATCGGTGCCGCCTTTACGCTGATGTGCCTCGTGACCGGCTCGCTGTGGGGACGGCCGATGTGGGGCACCTATTGGGTCTGGGATGCACGGCTCACCTCGGTGCTGCTGCTCTTTCTCCTCTATCTCGGCGTGATCGCGCTCTGGCGCACGGTCGAGGATCCTTCGCGCGCAGCACGCGCCGCCGCCATTCTCACGCTGGTCGGCGCAATCGATCTGCCGATCATCAAATTCTCCGTCGATTGGTGGAACACTTTGCACCAGCCGGCTTCGGTGTTTCGCATGGGCGGCCCCACGATCGACGCATCGATCCTCTTTCCGCTCTTCATCATGACGATTGCATTCACGCTGACCTTTGCGACGCTTGTGCTCGCGGCGATGCGTAACGAAATCCTCCGGCGCCGGGTGCGGACCTTGCGGCTGATGCAGGCGAGCGCGGCAAGCTGACCATGGCGGAGGCGACCCATACAGGCTTCATCATCGCGGCTTACGCCGCTGCCGTGATCGTCGTCGTCGGCTTATGCGCGTGGGTGATGCTCGATTATCGCGCGCAACGCCGCAACCTCGCCGATCTCGAGCGGCGCGGCATCACCCGGCGCTCGGCTGCGTCGCCGGAGCCAAGCCAACAGCAGGCCAAGGAACAGGCGTGACTTCTGTACAAAACGAGCGGGCAGGCATCGGCCGGCGTCGTTTGCTCGTGCTGGCGCCGCTGGTGATTTTCATCGCCCTGGTGCTGCTCTTCGTCATCCGGCTTTTCGCCGGCGATCCCTCGCGCATTCCGTCCGCGCTGATCGGCCATCCGGCACCGCAAACGACCCTGCCGCCGGTCGCCGGGCTCGAGCGCGACGGCAAGCCGGTGCCGGGCATCGATTCGGCGAACTTCAAGGGCGCGGTGACGCTGGTGAATGTCTGGGCGTCATGGTGTGTGCCTTGCCATGACGAAGCGCCGCTGCTGGTGGGGCTTGCGCAAGATCAAAGGCTGCGCATTGTCGGCATCAACTACAAGGACGAGCCGGAGAACGCCCGCCGCTTTCTCGGACGTTACGGTAATCCGTTTGCCGCCGCCGGCGCCGACCCGAACGGCCGCGCCGCGATCGAGTGGGGCGTCTATGGCGTACCCGAGACCTTCATCGTCGGCCGCGACGGCCGTATCGCCTATAAACTGGTGGGGCCGATCACGCCGGAGAATCTCGAGGCGACGATCAAACCGGAGATCGAGAAGGCGTTGGGGGCGGCGGGGTCCTAGAGCATGATCCGGAAAAGTGGAAGCCGGTTTCCGGACAAGATCATGCTCAAAACGAAGAATCCAGGCCGTGATCCGATTCATTTGAATAGGATGAATTGGATCAACGGACAGCTATTTGTTGCGTTGGGAAGGGACAAGACTACGCTGGAGCAGATGTGACCGGGGGAAGTCATGCTCAGATCGGCCGCCGTGTTTGTCGTTGCAATCGTCATTTTGCTTGCGGCGTTTTATTTTGCCGAGCGCTCCTCCTCTCCCGTCTTTCAGGCCTGTGTCGAGAAGCATCAGGCGGCCGATCCGACCCGCACCGCCGATGATGACATAACCGGCCGCTGGATCAGCCTTGTCGAGAACAGCGTTCGCTGCAGCGGCGAGTTCGTCGAGGCCAACAGCGCAGCTATTACCGCTCTCGCAGCCATCGCTGTCGCGGCCTTTACAGCGACCTTTTGGATCGCGACCAGCCGCCAAGCCTACCTCGCCAGACAAGGCTTGATGTCCAGCAAGCGGGCGTTCGTATTTCCCACCGGCGTGGTTGCCTTGCCGGAATCCAATGCAAGGACCGGAAGCTTCGATTGGCGCCTGGTACCCGCGTGGGAAAATAGCGGCGAAACGCCGACCCGCAATTTGCGAATTTATACCGACTGCCTTCTGACCAACGTGCCGCTGCCGGAGAATTTTAGTTTCTCCCAGATCGATCCGGAGGAGCCGCCGGCGATGGCGATGCTGGGACCAAAAGCAACCAGCAAAGGCGGCATTGCTCCGCATTCCGCGAGCCCCGCACTCACGCCGCAAGACATTCTGGACATCCAGAGCGGGCGGAGGTTTTTGTATTTATGGGGCTGGGCCAGATATTCCGATATACTGCCCAACACGCCCGAACGTGTAACGAGATTCTGCTGGCAAATTATCGCGGACGGCAATCCTCTTACCTTCAATCCGCTTCTCGACCCCCAAGGCCTGCGCTGGAGCAATATTCACCAGCGGCGCGGCAATTGCGCCGACGATGAATGCCGATGGCAGGGGCTTGGTTAGAGCATGATCCGGAAAAAGCCGGCCCGGACTTGATCTGTCCGCGACATCGCCGCTACTCCGCCGGCTCGGCCGCGTATTTCTTCAATAGCGGATATTGCAGCGCGCCAAAGGCAAGCGTGAGCGGCAGGACGCCGAACACCTTGAAGTTGACCCACACATCGGTCGATGTGCTGCGCCACACGATTTCATTGAGCACGGCGAGCGCCAGAAAGAACAGCGCCCAGCGCAATGTCAGTTTGCGCCAGCCCTCCTCGGTGAGATGAAAAAGCGAATCGAACACGACGCCCAAGAACGACTTGCCGAAAAGAAGCCCGCCCAGCAGCACCGCGCCGAACAACACATATATGATGGTCGGCTTGATTTTGATGAACAGATCGTTGTGCAGGATCAGCGTCAATCCGCCGAACACGAGCACAATGATCGCGGTGACCACCGGCATGATTGGCAGATGCCGTGTCAGCACGTAGGACGCCGCCAAGGCCGTCAGCACAGCGACCATGAACGTGCCGGTAGCGACAAAAATCCCGTAACGGGAATTGGCGAAGAAAAACAGCGCCAGCGGCCCAAGATCGAAGGCGAGCTTGAGGAACGGATTGAGCTGCGGCTTGGCGGTTTGGGTTTCGGTCATGGTGCCCGGTCTGTAATAGTGACTACTCGATTTGTCACGTCAGGTAGCCCTGCTCCGCTCGTCCCCACGAAGGCGGGGACCCAGCAACTGGATTCCCGTTTTCGCGGGGAATGAGCGGCGAGTGCCTCACGTGTCCACGCCCGCGATCGCCCGGGCAAAATCGCGCGCCGAAAACGGCGCCAAATCATCGACGCTCTCGCCGACGCCGATGAAATGGACCGGAACTTTGAACTTCGCGGCGATGGCGACAAGGATGCCGCCGCGCGCGGTGCCGTCGAGCTTGGTCATGACCAAACCGGTAACGCCGACCACTTTGCTGAAAATCTCCACCTGCGACAGTGCGTTCTGTCCGACGGTGGCGTCGAGCACGAGCAGCACCGCGTGCGGCGCCGAGGCGTCGACCTTCTTCATCACGCGCACGACTTTATGCAGCTCATCCATCAACTCGGTGCGGTTCTGCAGGCGGCCGGCGGTGTCGATCAAGAGCACATCGACGCCGCGTTCCTTCGCCGCGCGCACGGCGTCGAAAACCAGACCGGCGGCGTCGGCGCCCGCTTCGCGCGCGATCACGTCAGCGCCGGTGCGTTCGCCCCAGATTTTCAGCTGCTCGATGGCGGCGGCGCGAAAGGTGTCGCCGGCCGCAAGCATCACGTCACGGCCTTCGGCACGGAATTTTGCCGCGAGCTTGCCGATGGTCGTGGTCTTGCCGGAACCGTTGACGCCGGCAACAAGGATAACAAACGGTTTGTGGGCCGGATCGATCGCGAGCGGCTGCGCCACCGGGCCGAGAACCTTCTCGACCTCCGCGGCAACCACCGCATTCACTTCCGCCGGCGAGATCATCTTGTCGTGGCGGCCTTCGGCCAGCGCGTCGCCGATGCGATCCGCCGTATCGAGACCGAGATCGGCCCGCACCAGCACGTCCTTGATGTCGGATATCGTCGCGGCATCGAGCTTGCGCTTGGTGACGAGGTCGGAAATCGCGCTGCCCAGCGCCGACGACGTGCGCTTGAGTCCGCCGGTCAGGCGCCGCCAAAAGCCGCCCTTTGTTTCGCTTACGCTTTCACTCATGGTACCAACACCGCTTCTGTAGCGCCCGTGATAGCGGTTCCGCTAAAGTAAACAATATGACCCCGGAAGAGATGGTGTCGCGGGTGCTCTACCGCGACGGGCTGATGCTGGTGATCGACAAGCCTTCGGGCTTTGCCGTGCACCGCGGCCCCAAGGGCGGCGAAAGCCTGGAAGATCATTTCGACGCGCTGCGCTTCGGACTGCCGCGCGCACCGGCGCTCGCGCACCGGCTCGACCGCGACACCTCGGGCTGCCTGGTGCTCGGCCGCCACCGCAAGGCGCTGGCGCTGCTCGGACGCTTGTTCAAATCCGGCGCGGTTGGCAAGACCTATTGGGCGGTGGTCGAAGGCGCGCCCGATGCCGACGAAGGCACCATTGAGCTTCCGCTCGGCAGGCTTGATGAGACGCGCGGCTGGTGGATGAAGCATGACCCCAACGGCCAGCCGGCGGTAACGAAGTGGAGGGTCATGGGGCGGAGTTTGCCGGGAAAGTCCGCCTGGCTCGCGCTCGAGCCGGTCACCGGCAGAACGCATCAATTGCGCGTGCACTGCGCTGAGATGGGCTGGCCGATCGTCGGCGACACGATTTACGGCACCGCGCCGCGCACCGGCGGGCCGGTTCTCCATCTGCACGCCCGCGACGTGGTCGTGCCGCTCTACAAGAACCGCGCGGCGATCCGCGTGGTCGCGCCGGTGCCTGCGCACATGCGCGCGGCGCTGGAACAGTGCGGATGGTACGAAGAGACCGTGGCGCTGACGACATAATCACGCCGCCAGCAACTGCCTGCCGTCGTGCGCGGTGATTTTCAGATCAAGGATCGTTCCCGGTTCGGCCGGCCTCGCGAGCGAAACTTGCGTGAACTGCTCGGTGCGGCCTTGCGCCTGCGCTTCGATCAGCACGCGCCGCGTTGCGCCGACTTCGGCGTCGAGGTGCCGCCGCAAGGCGCGGGCGCCACGCGCGCGCAGGCGAGCAGCGCGCTCTTTCACAACCGCACGATCGAGCTGCGGCATGCGCGCCGCCGGCGTTCCGGGCCGCGGGGAAAACGGGAAAACATGCAGATGCGTCAGTCCGCATTCCTCGACCAGAGCCAGCGAATTGCCAAACATCGCCTCCGTCTCGGTCGGGAAGCCTGCGATCATGTCGGCACCGAACACGATGTCCGGACGCAGCCGGCGCAAGTCTTGACAGAACGCAATCGCGTCCTGGCGCAAATGCCGGCGCTTCATGCGCTTGAGGATCAGATCGTCGCCCGCCTGCAGCGACAGATGCAGATGCGGCATCAGCCGCGCATCGCTCGCGAAAGCGTCGATCAGATCGCGATCGGCCTCCACCGAATCGATCGACGACAGACGCAGCCGCTTCAGCTCCGGCACGTGCCTGAGGATTTTTTTGATCAGCGTGCCGAGCTTGGGCGCGCCCGGCAGATCGGCGCCGTAGCTCGTGATGTCGACGCCGGTGAGCACGATTTCGCCGTAGCCGTTGGCGACGAGGCGCTGCACGTCGGCGACGACCGCACCCATCGGCACCGAGCGCGAATTGCCGCGCCCATAGGGGATGATGCAGAAGGTGCATCGGTGATCGCAGCCGTTTTGCACCTGGACGAAGGCGCGGGCGCGGCCGGCAAACGCCTCGATCAGATGCGGCGTCGTTTCCTTGACCGCCATGATGTCGTTGACCACGGCCTTCGGCGCATCGGCAACGCCAAAGTCGGCGCGCGTGCGCTCCCACGCTTCGCCGCTGAGCTTCTCGCTGTTGCCGAGCACGCGGTCGGCTTCGGCCATGGCCGCGAAGGTATCCGGCTCGGTCTGCGCCGCGCAGCCGGTGACCACGATCTTCGCCGAAGGCCGCTCGCGCCGCAGTGCGCGGATGATCTGCCGCGCCTGGCGCACCGCTTCGGCGGTGACCGCGCAGGTATTGACCACCACCGTGTCGCTCAAGCCGGCCCGCTCCGCCTCCCGGCGGATTACTTCCGACTCGGCGGCATTGAGCCTGCAGCCGAAGGTGACGACATCGACGCTCATGGAACTACGCCGCGCCTGCGGCTGCGAACAGCGCCGCGTCAAACCGGCCGCGATGCTCGTATTCCACCGGACCGGTCATCAGCACATGGTCGTCGCTCTGGCGCCACTCGATGACGAGGTCGCCGCCCGGCAGCGTGACCGTGACTTTCCGGCCGGTCCGCGCGAGGCGGGCCGCGGCGACGGCAGCGGCGCACGCCGCCGAACCACACGCCTTGGTGAGACCGGCGCCGCGCTCCCAGGTGCGGATCACGACATGATCGCGCGCAGGCGTCGCCGCCAGCGTGATGTTGGCCCGCTGCGGAAAAAGCTTGTGGTGTTCGAGCTCCGGTCCGATCCGCCGCAGATCGTAGGCCTGCGGATCGTCGACCCAGAAGATCGCGTGCGGGTTGCCCATATTCACGGCCGACGGCGAGCGCAGGAGCGGCGCACCGGGCGGGGTGAATTGCAGATCGATCGCGCGTGTGTCCGCCATGGGTGCGGACAGCGGAATCTCATCCCAGCGAAAGCGCGGCGCACCCATATCGACTGTGAACAGCCCGTCCGCGGCGCGCCAGCAGGGGATCGCGCCGGCCGAGGTTTCGAAGTTCAACCGGGCCTTGCCGGTCTCGGTGCTGACCAAGGAGGCGACACAACGCATGCCGTTGCCGCAGGCGCCGGCCTCCGATCCATCGTTATTGTAAATGCGCACGAGGGCATCGCTGCCACCGCGCCCCGGATAAAGCGCCATGAGCTGGTCGTAAGGCACTTGCCGAGCGGCCGCCCGCGCCTCGTCTGCCGCTATCGCTTGCGCGCCTTGTTGAGCGCTTTGGCGCAGATCGACGACCACGATCTCGTTGCCGAGACCGTTCATCTTGATGAAGTCGCGATTGGCCAGCGCGCTCATGATAATGCCCGAATGTGCCGAACTTATATGAGGACTTGCGTCGCCTACGCTAGTAGGACGATGGATTGGGGGCGGCGGCCGTCAAAGGCCGTATTGTACGTTACCTGGGGAGAATCCGGATGTTCCTACGCCTCGCGCTCGCAGCCGCCGTGGCCGCTGCCATTTTTGCCGCTGCCGAACCGCGGCCGGCCCGGGCCGAAAGCCCAGCGCCATCGCCGCCCGCGGCGCCGGCGAAACCCGATGCCGCACAACCCGCGCCCGCTGCGCCGGCTCCAGCAGCGTCGGCCCCGGCAGCGCCGGCCCAGACCGGCGATCCGTTCGGCGAGGACGCAACGCTGACGGCAAAGCCGATCGTCTATCTCAAGGGTACCGGCACCTGGGACAATGCCTTCGAGACGATCACCAACTCGTTCAAGACCCTGAAAGCCTATATCGGCAAAGAGGGCCTCAAGGTCGACGGCCAGGCGATGACGATCTTCACCGCGACCGACGATACCGGCTTTCAGTTCCAGGCCGCCATTCCGGTTGTGGAGCCGCCGAAAACCCCGCCCAAAGGCGATATCGGCATCGGCAGTTCGCCGGAAGGCCATGCGCTCAAATTCGTCCATCGCGGATCGTATGACGGCCTGGACAACACCTATGAGGCGATCACCAATTTCCTCGACGAACATCGGCTGGAAGCCAAAGACATGTTCATCGAGCAATATCTCACCGATCCGCTGACGGCCAACGAAGATCACCTGGTCGTCAACGTGTATGTGTTGATCAAATAGATTCGTCCGGTCGTCCGGGGCCGGGTAGGGCATGATCCCGAAAAAGCCTGACCCGGACTCGATCCGGGGTGGAAACCGGCTTTTGGAAAGATCATGCTCCAACGTAATATCTGGACCATGATCCGATTCAACTTGATGGGATCGTGGTCTAGAGTTTCAGGACCTGGCCCGGCCGCAACGTGGCAAACCGCTCGGCCGCAATGCCCGCGCCCCGCAACGCTTCGGCGAGCGCCAGGAGCGGCGCCTCGATCGGTTCGTCGGTGAGCTGGAATGTGCCGTAGTGGTGGCCGAGCGCATGCTCCGCGCCGCAATCGATGAACGCCTTCACCGCCTCCGCCGGATTCATGTGCTGATCGGCCATGAACCAGCGCGGCTCGTAAGCGCCAATCGGCAAGAGTGCGAGCTTGAACGGGCCGTGGTGCTTTCGCACATCGCGAAAATGCTCGCCCTCCCCGTAACTGGAATCGCCGACGAAATAGATGCGGCCGGCGGGCGCCTCGATCACAAACGAGGCCCATAGCGACATGTTGCGGTCGGACAAATTGCGCGCCGACCAATGCCGCGTCGGAACGAGCGTCACGGCTACGTCGGGGCGGATCTCCACGCGGTCGCGCCAATCGTAGGCCTCGGCCGCAATCGCCTTGTCGTGCGCGCGCATGATCGCATCGTTACCGAGCGGCGCGATGACGCGCGGGCGATGCGCGGCCGCTAGCCGCGAAAGCGTCACCACATCCAGATGATCGTAGTGCGCATGCGAAACCAGAACGACATCGATCGGCGGCAAGTCTGCAAAGGCAATGCCGGGATGGTTTACCCGTTTCGGCCCGACGTGCCGAAAGGGCGAAGCGCGCATCGACCAGACCGGATCGAGCAGGATGTTCAGGCCTGCGGTCTGCACGAGAAAGCTCGCATGTCCGACATAGGAGATGCGGCAGGCAGCGCCTTCGACCCGCGGCGGCGGGCGATCAGCATAGGGTGACGGCGCCCAGGCCGGCCATTTCGCCCGGCTGCCGCGCCAGTAGCGATCGACGAGCCAGCGGTTCAGCTCCCGGCGGCTCTTCGGCGGCACGCCCTTGGGATCGAAAAACCGCTCGCCATTGAAATGATCGGAGATCGGACCGGAGTAATAGCGGGACATTTACCGCGTATTATATCGTTCGCTGCCGGTCCGGCGCGGGCATAACGCCACGGTTGACGCAAAGCCCCTCCGCACTTATTTTGCGCCCGCTCTCGTAAGAGAACGAAAATTCATGGCAGCCGACCGGCCCGTGAGACCGGAGGCAACCGCCCGACAGCGCGATGCGCCCTCGGGCGCCTTTTGTGTTTTGCCCTCCTTCGTGCTCGTTTCCGACATTCCGGGGCCGAGCGCAGCGAGGAACCCGGAATCTATAACCACGGTTTGGTGAATATGGATTCCGGGCTCGCCGCTTTCGCGGCGCCCCGGAATGACGAGGAAGCGACTGCATGTTCGACAGCCTTTCCGAGCGTTTAAATGCGGTCCTCGATCGCCTGACCCGGCGCGGCGCGCTGTCGGAAGGCGATGTCGACACCGCCCTGCAAGAGGTGCGCCGCGCGCTGATCGACGCCGACGTGGCGCTCGATGTCGCCCGCGCCTTCACCGATGAGGTGAAGAAGCGCGCCGTCGGCGTCGAAGTCATCAAGTCGGTCACGCCCGGCCAGATGGTCGTGAAAATGGTGCACGACCAGTTGGTCGAGACCCTGGGCTCGAGCGCGCAACCGGTCGACCTCAACGCGGCGCCGCCGGTCGCGATCATGATGGTCGGCCTGCAAGGCTCGGGCAAAACCACGACCACGGCGAAACTGGGTAAACGCCTTTCGGAAACGCTGAAGCGCAAGACGCTGATGGCCTCGCTCGATACCCGCCGCCCGGCGGCCATGGAACAGCTCGCCGTCCTCGGCAGACAGGTCGGCATCGACACATTGCCGATCGTCGAAGGCCAGACGCCGGTGCAGATCGCCAACCGCGCGCTGCAAGCCGGACGGCTCGGCGGCTATGACGTGGTGCTGCTCGACACCGCGGGCCGCATCACGCTCGACGAAGCGATGATGAACGAGGCGGCCGAGGTGCGCCGCGCGGCTTCCCCGCACGAAGTGCTTCTCGTCGCTGACTCATTGACCGGCCAGGACGCGGTCAATCTCGCCCGCAGCTTCAATGAGCGCGTCGGACTCACCGGCATCGTGCTCACCCGCGTCGACGGCGATGGCCGCGGCGGCGCCGCGCTGTCGATGCGCTCGGTCACCGGCAAGCCGATCAAGCTGATTGGCACCGGCGAAAAGCTCGATGCGCTCGAGGACTTCGATCCCGCCCGTATCGCCGGCCGCATCCTCGGCATGGGCGACATCGTCGCGCTGGTCGAGAAAGCCGCGGCCACGATCGACGCCGAGAAGGCCGCGCGCGTCGCCGAAAAGATGCGCAAGGGCGCGTTCGATCTCGCCGATCTGCGCGAGCAGCTCACCCAGATGCAGAAGCTCGGCGGCATGAGCGGGCTCATGACCATGCTGCCCGGCATGGGCAAGATCAAAAATCAGCTCGCCGAACGCAACCTCGACGAAAAAGTGCTCACCCGGCAGATGGCGATCATCGACTCGATGACGCCGGCCGAGCGGCGCAATCCAGACATCCTCAAAGCGAGCCGCAAGCGGCGTATCGCGGCGGGGTCCGGCACCAAGCCCGAGGACATCAACCGCCTTCTGAAAATGCATCGCACCATGGCCGACGTGATGAAGGCGATGGGCACCAAGCGCGGACCGATGGCGGGTATTGCCAATATGCTCGGCCTTGGCGGGCTTGCCGGCGGCATGCCGAGCCCGGAGCAGATGGCGAAGCTTGCGGAAAAAATGCCGGGCGGCCTGCCCGGTGCAGGCGGCGGCCTGCCGCCGAATTTCCCCGGCATGCCGGGCGGCGGGCTTCCAGGTGGACTTCCCGGCGGCCTTCCAGGTCTTGGCCCGAAGCTGCCGGGCGGATTGCCGCCGGGATTTCCCGGATTCGGAAAAAAGAAATGATCTCCACCCACCCGCATGAGCGCTTCTCCGCGGTGGTTTCACTCGATCCGAGTGCGACCAGCGCATTTGCGCATGCGGTGGGCGACCCCAATCCGGTACATCACGACGCCGACTACGCCGCCGCGAGCCGCTTCGGCCGCTTGCTCGCCAGCGGGCCGCAAACGACGGCGCATCTTCTGGCGCTGACCGCGTCGCACTTTTCCAAGCGCGGCGCGATGCTCGGGCTCGAATTCTGGGTCCGGTTTCGGCGGCCGGTCTATGCCGACGAAACCATCACCTTGGAATGGCTCGTCGTATCGGTGAAGAAAAATTCTCGCGGCGACGGCGAGATCATCGATTTGCGCGGCCGCATCCGCAAGGAAACCGGCGAAACCGCCGTGGGCGCGAAAGGCCGCGTCCTGGTTACTGAAAATCACTGAACCGACTGAAGGAAAGGAACTTAGATGCTGACGATCCGCATGGCCCGCGCCGGAACCAAGAAGCGGCCGTTCTATCACATTGTCGTTGCCGACAGCCGTAGCCCCCGCGACGGGCGTTTCATCGAGCGCCTCGGCTATTTCAATCCGCTTCTGCCCAAGGACAAGACCGATCGGCTCAAGCTTGATCTCGACAAGGTCAAAAGCTGGATGACCAAGGGCGCGCAGCCTTCCGACCGGGTGATGCGTTTCCTCGATGCCGCCGGCGTCGCCAAGCGCGAGAAGCGCAACAATCCGGAAAAGGCGATCCCGCGCAAGGAACGCAAGGCGCAGGCCGAGGCCGCCAAAGCCGGCGCTGGTGCTGCTCCGGCCGCCGGCGCCGCGCCGGCCGCTTAAGAGCGCGAACGGTGACGGGCGGCGCGCGGGTTTGTCTTGGACAAATCGGCGCCGCGCACGGCGTGCGCGGCGAAGTTCGGCTCCGCTCGTTCACGTCCGATCCGGCGGCGATCGCCGACTATGGCCCGCTCGAAACCGAAGACGGGCGGGTGATCGAGATCGAAAAGCTGCGCCCGGCCAAGGATCATTTCGTCGCGCGGCTTTCCGGCATTCGCGACCGCGATGCGGCAAGCGCGCTGACCAACGCGAAGCTCTATGTGCCGCGCGAGCGGCTGCCGCAGACGCAAGATCCCGACGAGTTTTATCACGCCGATCTGATCGGCCTTGCGGCCGTTGATCCGGCGGGAAAGGCGCTTGGAACGATCGTCGCGATTCACAATTTCGGCGCCGGCGACCTGATCGAGGTGCGGCCGCAAACCGGCGGCCCTACCGAATTGGTGCCGTTCGACGCCATACACGTGCCTGTGGTCGACATCGCCGCGGGAAAGATCGTCGTTCATCCGCCGGACGGATCGTTCAAGGCGAATTGACTGCAGCAAAGGCTGCCGCTGTCATGGTCATCCGTTTCTTCTCCCAGTCGGAGACGCACCGCGAGTTTTCCAACTTCGCGCCCTTCGGCATCGATCTCGACGGCACCTGGTGGCCGACGGTCGAAAATTATTATCAGGCGCAGAAATTCACCGATCCCGAATTGCGACAATCGATCCACGACGCCGAGCAGCCGATCATCGCCAAGACTCTTGCGGACGGGAACAAAGCCGCGATCCGGCCCGACTGGGATGCGATCAAGGACGACGTGATGTATCGCGCCGTGCGGCGCAAATTCGAGTTGCATCCGGAGCTTCAGGCCATGCTCCTCGCGACCAGCGACGAAGAGATTGCCGAAGCCAATCCGGCCGACAGCTATTGGGGCGTGGGCCCCGATGGAACCGGCCTGAACAAGCTCGGCAAGATCATGGCCCGCGTCCGCGCGGAATTGCGGGCGGCCGCGAGCTGACCATGACCATGTGGCGGGCAAGCATTCTCACCATCTTCCCCGAGGTCTTTCCCGGACCCCTGGGCGCGAGCCTCGCCGGCAAGGCGCTGATGTCGGGGATATGGTCGCTCGAAGTGACCGATATTCGCACCTTCGCGACCGACAGGCATCGGAGCGTCGACGACACGCCGGCGGGCGGCGGGCCCGGCATGGTGATGAAGGCTGATGTGCTCGGCCGTGCTATCGATTCGACGGCAACCGATCGGCGCCCGCGGCTTCTTTTGTCGCCGCGTGGGAAATCGTTAACCCAAAAAAGGGTCGAAGAACTCGCCGCGGGCCCGGGGGCAGTGCTGGTCTGCGGCCGGTTCGAAGGGATCGACGAGCGGGTCATTGCCGGGCGCGGCCTGGAGGAAATCTCGATCGGCGATTATGTACTGTCCGGGGGCGAAATCGCCGCCATGGCGCTGATCGACGCCTGCGTGCGGCTCCTGCCCGGGGTGATGGGCGCCGCCGCTTCCGGTGCCGAAGAGAGCTTCACCGGCGGCCTGCTGGAATACCCTCAATACACCCGCCCGCAGGTGTGGGAGGGGCGGCCGATCCCGGAGGTCCTTCTCTCCGGCGATCATGCCAAAATCGCCGCCTGGCGGCGTGCCGAGGCCGAACGGCTGACGAAGGAGCGCCGGCCGGACCTGTGGGAACAGCATTCCGCAGTGCGGTCCAGACCCGCAAAGAGGGAATAACTATGCGTGACCGGCGCGTGACAAATCCCGCCCAGTAGCGTAGAAGCTGCGCCAACCCGATCAGCCCTGGCCGGCCGCAGCGCCCTTTCAGCGCGCCGCCGATGGAGAATTCGCCATGAACCTGCTCAAGCAAATCGAAAACGAACAAGTGGCGAAGCTGACCGCTGGCAAGGAAATCCCCGATTTCCAGCCGGGCGATACGGTCGTCGTCAACGTCAAGATCGTCGAAGGCGAGCGCACCCGCGTGCAGGCCTACGAGGGCGTCTGTATCGGCCGCGCCGGAAACGGCCTGAACGAGAACTTCACCGTGCGGAAGATCTCCTACGGCGAAGGCGTCGAGCGCGTCTTCCCGCTCTATTCGCCGATGATCGACTCGATCAAGGTGGTGCGCCGCGGCCAGGTGCGCCGCGCCAAGCTCTATTATCTGCGCGGACGCCGCGGCAAGTCGGCGCGCATCGTCGAGCGGCAGGACCACAGCGCGCAGGGCGAAGCCCCTGCGGCGAAAGCGGCGGAGTAAGCTTTCCGCTTCTGGTCGTTTGGTCGAACGTGATCTTTTCGGAAAACCGGCTTCCACCCTCGGATCAAGTCCGAGGGCAGGCTTTTTCCGGATCATGCTCTATTCGAGCTCCACGGTCTTGAAGTCCGCGGGCAGGATGATTTCGAGCACTTCGCAATCGTCCGAGTAATCGAGCACCTTGTGCTCGATCCGCGGCGGCTGGATCCAGCAGCTCCCGGTCTGCATGACGATGGCGCCCTCGCCTTCGAACGCGGTCTTGATCCAGCCCTTGAGGACATAGACCATCTGAAAGTCGACCTCGTGATAGTGCAGCTTCGACACTTCCTCGGGGCGGCAGGGCGGGATGAAACGGATCACATGGGCCTGCACCATGCCGCCGGTGGCGTCGCTGATGCCGAGGTCGCGATAGGCGGCATATCTGCGCAGACCGCTTTGGAAGTCCTCATCGCGGAAGTGGCTGGCCGTGAACGTCTGCTTCGGCTGGGTCTTTGGTTTTGCTTTTGACACCGGCCGGGTGGCGCCCCGGCTCGGTCGCGACCGGTTCGCGGCTCGCACCGCCGATTTTGGTTTGGCTTTGGTTTTGGCAGTCTTTGCTTTGGGCATGTGTACCTCCCCTGCGCCACCGAGCTTACCGCAAGCGCCGGACCGGCGACAGAATGCCCGCCCTTTTCCTCGCGCGCTCAAGGCGCTAAAGGACGGCTTCGACACTATCTAAAGTTCCGCCGCCAGCGGACGGCGAGGAGTTTTCGGCATGGCCAAGGCCTCTAGCTTGTACGATAAAATCTGGACCGACCACCTGGTCGACGAGGAGCCGGACGGCACCTGCCTGATCTATATCGACCGCCATCTCGTGCATGAGGTGACGAGCCCGCAGGCGTTCGAAGGCTTGCGGCTCTCCGGCCGCAAGGTGCGCGCGCCGGAAAAGACGCTTTGCGTCGTCGATCACAACGTGCCGACGACCGATCGCCGGCTGAAGAATCCGGATCCCGAGAGCGAGCAGCAGATCGCCTATCTCGCCGAGAACGCCAAGCATTTCGGCCTCGAATATTTCGACGAGTTCGATAAGCGCCAGGGCATCGTTCACATCATCGGTCCCGAGCAGGGCTTCACTCTGCCCGGCACCACCATCGTCTGCGGCGACAGCCATACGGGCACGCATGGGGCCTTCGGCGCGCTGGCCTACGGCATCGGCACCTCGGAAGTGGAGCACGTGCTCGCTACGCAGACGCTGATCCAGAAGAAATCGAAGAACATGCGCGCGGTGATCGACGGCAAGTTGCCGGAGGGGGTCACCGCCAAGGACATCATCCTCGCCATCATCGGCGAGATCGGCACCGCCGGCGGCACCGGCTATGCGCTCGAATATGCCGGCGAAGCGATCCGCACGCTGTCGATGGAAGGCCGCATGACCATCTGCAACATGTCGGTCGAGGCCGGCGCCAAAGCGGGCTTCATCGCGCCGGACGAAAAGGCCTATGCGTATCTCAAGGATCGCCCCAAGGCGCCCAACGGCAAGGCCTGGGACGAAGCCATGCGCTATTGGCAGACGCTGATCTCCGACGAAGGCGCGCATTTCGACCGCGAGATCAGGCTCGATGCGGCGAAGCTGCCGCCGCTCGTGACCTGGGGCACAAGCCCCGAGCAGGTCGTGTCGGTGACCGGCCGCGTGCCGCACCTCGACGACATCACCGATGCGCACAAGCGCGAGGCGGCCGAGCGCTCGCTCGCTTACATGGGACTAAAGGGCGGCGAGAAGATTGCCGAGATCGCCATCGATCGCGTCTTCATCGGCTCCTGCACCAACGGCCGCATCGAAGATTTGCGCGCGGCGGCGCGCGTCGTCGACGGCAAGAAGGTGCACACGAATGTGAGCGCCATGATCGTGCCCGGCTCCGGCTTGGTGAAAGAGCAGGCCGAGGCCGAAGGTCTCGACAAGATCTTTGTCAGTGCCGGCTTCGAGTGGCGCGAGCCCGGCTGCTCCATGTGTCTGGCGATGAATCCCGACAAATTGTCACCGGGCCAGCGCTGCGCCTCCACTTCGAACCGGAATTTTGAAGGCCGGCAAGGCTACAAGGGCCGCACGCATCTGGTGTCGCCGGCCATGGCCGCCGCAGCCGCCATTGCCGGCCACTTCGTCGATGTGCGCGAGTGGCACTGAGGCGGCGTCACTAGGCAACGTCATTCCGGGGCGCGTCGAAGACGCGAGCCCGGAATCCATAGCCACAGTCCTGCCGGCAAGCGCCCCCGCTTGCGCAAACCGCCTCACTGTTCGTGGTTATAGATTCCGGGCTCGTGCTTCGCACGCCCCGGAATGACGGGCTACCCCCGCTGCCACCAGCAGTGCTTTTCCGGAAACAGCACCGTCCCGCTCGGCCGATACTGAATGACATACCAGCTGGCGCAGCGCCGATAGAGCGGGCGCGGAGTGATGTCGATGCGCGGCCGCCCGGTCGGCGGAATAATGGCGGAGGGGCCGGCGCCGGTCGGCGTCGGCATTTGCGCTCCGGCCGGCCACGCAACAGCGAGGGCCGAAAAGCCGGCGGCGCAGGCAATGGCGATCAGGCATACGCGTGACATCGCAACAATCTTAGCGCACTCGCGCGCTTTCGCGTAGATGGAATCCGAGCGAGATCGGGCAATCCGCGCTACACTTGCAATATGGACGATATCACATCCGATCCGCTGGCTTGGCGACCGGTGAAAGCCCCGTCGCTCGTCGAGCTCGAACTTCTCGCCAGCGATGTTTTCCGCCGCTTGCCGCGCCGTTTCCGCGACCTGTGCACCGATCTCGTTATCCAGGTCGACGATTTTCCGACCGAAGAGGTGCTCGACCACATGGGCGCCGAAAGCGAGTTCGACCTGCTCGGCTTGTTCCAAGGCGTGGGCTTGCCGTTTCGCGCCGAGAGCGACCCGATCCAGATGCCGAACATGATCTGGCTCTACCGGCGGCCGATCCTCGATTATTGGGCGGAGCACGACGAAACGCTGGGCGCGATTGTCAAGCATGTGCTGGTCCACGAAATCGGCCATCATTTCGGCCTCTCGGACGCCGATATGGAAACGATCGAGGCATCGGCTGAAGACGCGAAAGGAGCGACGCCATGAAGGTCGACGGCGCCTGCCATTGCGGGGCGATCACGATTGAAGGCGAGGTCGACCCGGACACCGTCACGATTTGCCATTGCACCGATTGCCAGACCAGCACGGGCTCGGCATTTCGCATCTCGATCCCGATGTCGGGGGCAAGCCTTAAGGTCACCGGACTGCCGACCGCCTATCTGAAAACCACAGCGGATAGTGGCAATCCGCGCGTCCAGGCATTCTGTCCGACATGCGCCTCGCCGATCTATTCGACGTCGCCCGGCGATCATCCGCGACCGTCCTACACCGTGCGTGTCGGCATTTTGCGCCAGCGTGATCGGCTTGTGCCGAAGCGACAAATCTGGTTTCGCTCGGCGTTGCCGTGGATCGGCGAGCTTCGCGCCATTCCGCAAAGCGAACTCGCCACAGTTCCGGCCATCAACGAGTCGACGTGAGGACCGCCATGCTCATCACCGTCTTTCGTTCCCGCCTTAAGCCCGAAGTCCGAGAGGAATATCTCGCATTGGTCGAGAAAATCGCGGCCATCGCGCGCACAATGCCGGGCTACATTTCCCACAAGGGATTTTTCGCCGACGACGGCGAACGCGTTACCATCGTCGAGTTCGAGCACGAAGAGGGACTGCGCGCCTGGCGCACGAATCCCGAACATCGCGCCGCGCAAAAGCTGGCGCGCACGAAGTACTACGCCGAATATCACGTGCAGGTCTGCAGGCTCGATCGCGAGTCGAAATTCAAGGCGGCTGAAGAGGCTGCGGCCGAGGCCTGAAAGCCGCAGGGTTGACCCGCAAGCTGCCGCAGGCCATTTAAGCTGGCGCGGGCCATTTAAGCTGCCGCGGGCCATTTTGGCCGGCGGGCGTCATGCGCCAGCGCGCGATTGCATACGGGAAGCGGGAAAGCCCAAGATGGAAAAGTTTACGACACTGGAAGGCGTCGCTGCGCCGCTGAACATGATCAATGTCGACACCGACATGGTCATCCCCAAGCAATACCTGAAGACCGTCAAGCGCACCGGCCTCGGCAAAGGCCTGTTCGCCGAGAAGCGCTATCGCGACGACGGCAGCGAAAATCCTGATTTCGTGCTCAACAAGCCGGCCTATCGCAAGGCGAAGATTCTGGTCGCCGGCGACAATTTCGGCTGTGGCTCCTCGCGCGAGCACGCGCCCTGGGCGCTCAAGGACTTCGGCATCACCTGCGTGATCTCGACCTCGTTCGGCGATATCTTCTACAACAACTGCTTCAAGAACGGCATTCTGGCGATACGGGTTTCGCCGGAGGATTTGGAGAAGCTGTTCGACGACGCCGAGCGCGGCGCCAACGCGACGCTGACCGTCGATCTGGAAAAGCAGGAAATCCGCGGTCCCGACGGCGGCGTGATCACGTTCGAGATCGATCCACACCGTAAGCACACCTTGCTCGAAGGTCTCGACGACATCGGGCTGACCATGGCAAAGAGTGCAAAGATCGCCGGCTTCGAGGAAAAGGCCAAGGCGGCGCGGCCTTGGGTTTAGGCCGCCGTCATTCCGGGCTCCTCGCTTCGCTCGGACGCGGAATGACGGAAGAAAAACAATGACCCCGGCCATCTCCGTCTCGCATCTCAATAAGATCTACGCGTCCGGCTTTCAGGCGCTCAAGGACATCAACCTTGAGATTCGCAGCGGCGAGATTTTCGCTTTGCTCGGCCCCAATGGCGCCGGCAAAACCACGCTGATCAGCATCATCTGCGGCATCGTCACGGCCTCGAGCGGCCGCGTACTGGTTGCCGGCCACGACATCGTCAGCGAATACCGTACCACCCGCTCGCTGATCGG
>Ga0187781_10000448_pt1 | contig 29253 bp, 33 predicted proteins | sample 0715_SJ02_MP02_2_FD_132447 | JGI IMG/M metagenome (GOLD analysis project Ga0187781, IMG submission 132447) | Tropical peat soil microbial communities from peatlands in Department of Meta, Colombia - 0715_SJ02_MP02_20_MG | ecosystem: Environmental > Terrestrial > Soil > Wetlands > Peat | place... | reverse complement strand
CGGATAGCCCCGCGAGTTCGGGCTCAAGATCGTGTGCGATCCGTTGGACCGCTGAACGGCCGATCTCGCGCCCGGTCCACCTCAGGTGAAGGATCCGTGCAGCTTCGTGGGCCGTTACGAGATCTGAGCTCTCTGGGGCGCCGACCGTCAGCAAACGAAGGCGACGGGAGCCCCGGAGCTCCCAAGCGAGCAGGCTAGAGTCGACTCCTCCCGAGAAGAGCACCACGACGGGGTCGTCCCGCTCTTTCCAGGGTCGGAGGATCTCGTCGACTGCCCGGTCGAGGTCAAGGACGGGATTCACACGGCCCCTCCTCGAGTCCGTCGGTGCCGCTCACGGCTCCCTCCGCTTGGACCCACACCGGCCACGAACGCTTATCGTGCGCGACGACTCGCTCGCCGGTGGCCGGAGGCGTTCCCGACGACGACATCGTACACTCGTCGAGCGGTGTTTGTCGACCGGGACGGAACTCTCAATCCCGACCTCCACTACCTCAAGGACCCGTCCCTGCTCGAGCTCAACCGGGGGGTCGCCGCGTCCCTCCGCCTGGCCCATGACCACGGATTTCTCATCGTCTGCGTGACGAACCAATCGGGAATCGAGCGGGGGTTCTATTCCGTTGACGATGTCGAGCGCATCCACCGTCGACTGAACGAGCTGCTGGAGATGCACGGCGCCCGGGTCGATGCGTTCTACTACTGCCCCCACGCGCCGGAGCACGGGTGCACGTGCCGTAAGCCCGGCACCGCCCTTTTCGAGCAGGCCCAGAACGATTGGAAGATTGACTTCGCGACCAGCGCGGTCGTGGGCGACCGATCGCTCGACATCCTTGCGGGGAAGCGGATTGGCCTCGCCACCGCGGTCGTCCGCCCGCGCGGGCACGAGATCGAAGTCGACGCCGAGCTCCTCCGCGACCAGGCAGCTCCCGACATCATTTCCGATTCCTTCCGCGGCGCCGTGTTGCGCGTCCTTGCCCGCGGGTGACAGTCGAACGCGACGCGGGCAACGAAGGGGTTAAGCCCATCGCCCTCTGCGGCCGCGAGAGGATTTTCAGTGCTCTCTCTAGTGCCGGCGGTCCTCGGGGTTGCCTCGACGGCCGTCCTGGCCCTCACGGCGGTCGCGCTCAGGGCCCTGACGCTCCGTGCAGGGCTGGTCGCAGCGGTCCTTGGTTCGGTCATCGTCGTGATCGCGGGATTCGCCTACCTCGCGCTTCTCGTCCTGTTCGTTCTGGGAAGCACTCTCGCCACTCGGTACCGACTGGAAGAGAAGAGCCGACGTCATGTCCAGGAGGGGACGCACGGAGAACGCGGGGTCGCGAACGTGGTCGCGCACATTGTCGTCCCCGTCGCGCTCGCGCTCACCGCGCTCAGCAGTCCCTCGCTCCTCCGCGAGTCGACGCGGGAACTCCTCTACGCAAGCGCGCTCGCATTCGGCGCCTCGGACACGTTTGCCAGCGAGTTCGGTGTGCTCGCAGGCCGCGCGCGAAGCATCCTCGGCGGACGGCCGGTGGTGCCCGGGACCAATGGCGGGGTTTCGGGAATCGGGGAGCTCTTTGCGCTGATCGGGGCCGCCGTGACGGCCGGTGCAGCGGTCGGCTTGTTCGCCCTGTTCGGAGCGGTCCCGGCCGCGCCGATCGGCTTCGCCCTCGTCGTCACACTCGCCGGATTCCTCTCCTGCCAGGTCGACTCCGTGCTGGGACAGACGCTGGAGAACTCGGGGCATCTGTCCAAACATTCCACCAATCTGCTCGGCATGCTCTCGTCCGTCGCGATTGCGGCGGCCATCGTCGCAGCGTTCGGAGGCAGCGTATGAGACGCGCGGCGCGCTGGTCGGGCAGCGTCGTGCTTCTTTCGGGTGGGATGGACTCGGCGACGTGTCTGGCCATCGCGTCGCGGGACGCCCCGCCCGTGCACGCGCTGACGGTTCTCTACGGTCAGCGGCATGCCCGCGAAATCCGGGCCGCCCGCGTCCTCGCCCGCCGCTGGGGTGTCGCGCGCCACGTCGTTCTCCGACTCCCTCTGGGTTCCCTGCTGGAGTCCACGCTCACTCGACCCGACCGCGAACTCCCTGCCACCGGGACTCCACGGGGGCGCATTCCGTCGACCTACGTGCCGGCGCGGAACACGATTCTCCTCTCCATCGCTCTCGGCTATGCCGAAAGTCACCGGCTCGGGGCGATTTACTTCGGGGCGAACGCGATCGACTACTCCGGTTATCCCGACTGCCGTCCCACATACCTGCGAGCGTTCGAGCGCCTGACCCGCGTGGCAACGCGCGCAGGGGTCGAAGACGGCCAGACGATCCGCGTCCGAGCCCCTTTGTTACGGCTCTCGAAGGCCGGGATCGTCCGCGCGGGAGAGCGACTTGGGGTCCCTTGGGAGCTCACGTGGAGTTGCTACGCCGGCGGGCGGTCCCCCTGCGGCCGGTGCGATGCCTGCCGTCTACGCCGGCGCGGGTTCCGCGGGGCCGGTCGCCCGGACCCGCTCGAGGCCGCGCGTCGGAATCGGAGCTAGCTCGGCTTGGCCGGCGCGGGGGCGGGCGCCGGAACCGGGGGGACCGGCTGACCGCACGCGGAGCAGCGCTTCGCGATGATCGGGATGCTCGTCTGGCACTCCGGGCAGTTCCGCATCTTGGTCGCCGCGATCGCCGCCTGCTTGTTCTGCCAGCGAACGTACGGCAGGCCGATCAGGAAGAACAGGACGAGGAAGATCAGCACGAACGTGATCACCGAGTTGAGGAACGCGCCCTGCATGAACGTGCTGCCGTTGATCGTGTACGTCCACGCCGCGAAGTCGACGTGGAACGCTGCGCCGACTATCGGGGTCAAGAGGTCCGAGGTAAGTGCGGTGAAGAGCGCCGCCGTCGCGACACCGAGGACAAAGGCGATGGCCAATCCGACGAGATTTCCCTCCTGGACGAATTTATTGAAGTCCTGTCGAAGTCCCATAATCCCACCGCACGATCGACACGCTCCCGTGTACTTGGCATTTCTCCGCGGTTCCTCCTACATCGTGGCGAGTCGATCGATCCCCAGGAGGTCGAGCGTATTGCCCAGGGTTTGACGGACCGCGGCAACGAGCGCGATCCGGCTCTCTCGCTCCGAGCCGGAGCGAAGGACCGGCACGGCGTGGTAGAATCGGTTGAACTGGTCGGCAAGATCGTGGCCAAGGCCGGCGATCGCCTGGACGTGCGACGAGCGGGCCGCGTACTCCACGACCCTCGGTAGGCGGGCGATCACGCGGATCAGGGCTCGTTCCTCCGGATCGGTCAAGCGCGACGCGTCGAACCGGAATGGACCGTGCTCGACTCCGCCCTTCCGCAAGACGCTCGACGCCCGGGCGTACGAGTACTGCAGGAACGGGCCACTGCGTCCCTCGAACGACAGCGCCTCTTCCCATCGAAAGACGACGGGCTTTTCCGGGGCGACCCGGACGATGTGATAGCGTACGGCGCTCGCCGCGACCGACTCGGCGATCTGGTCGATCTGATCGGTCGGCAGGTCCTCCCGGCGAGCGAGCACCTCCCGCCGGGCCCGCTCGACCGCTTCGGCGAGTAGGTGGTCGAGCCAGACCGCGGAACCGCCCCGGGTCGACATCCGGCCTCCCTCGGGCACGGTGATGTCCTGGTAGATGAGGAACTTCGGTCGACGGGACTCCCCGACCTCGGTCAGCAGGGCCGAGAGGGTTCGGGCATGGAGCTGGTGGTCCTGACCGAGCACGTCGACGACCTCGGCGAACCGAACGAACTTCACGAGGTGGTACGCCACGTCCCGGGTGACGTAGAGACTCGTCCCGTCGGACCGCTGGAAGATGACGTGGGTCGACTCCTTCGGGAGTCCGTAGGTCCCGGCATCGATCGCCCACGCCCCATTCGGCTCTTGGAGCGCATGAGGGGCCTGCCGAAGCCGCGCGACGACCCGGTCGACGGAGCCGTCGTGGAGAAAGTCGGACTCCCAGACGAACTCGTCAAACCGGATGTGGAGGCGGGAGAGCGAATCGAGCATGCCGGAGAGGATGGACTGCGTCAACTCGCGGTGGTTCGAGGGCGGACGGCCCTGCTCAATCGCGCGGACGATGCTTGCGACCTCCTCCCGAGCGTCCTCGTGGTCCTTGAGGTAGGCACTGATGGCCGGGTACGGCCGACCGCGGTGAAGGTCCGGTTTCTCCCCCGGAGTCTCCTCCCCCTCGACCGCGCGTCGGATCGGTTCGGGCCATTCGGACCGCGGCTTCGACCAGATCCATGTGATCATCGCCGCCTGCCGGCCCATGTCGTCAATGTAGTACTGCGTGGTCACCGCGTGGCCGGATGCCCGACGGACCCGGGCCAGCGTATCCCCGATGATGGCGTTTCGGACCCGGCCGATGTGGAACGGGCCCGTCGGGTTCGCGCTCGTGTGTTCGACGCAGACGGCTGCGTCGGTCGGATCGGCGTGTCCGTACCGATCTCCGCGGGCGAACACGAGGCGGAGCGTCGCGTCGGTAAGCCGCTCGGGATCGGCTTCGAAGTTCACGTACGCTCCCTTGGCCGTGATCGCTCGGATCCACGGTCCGGGGGTGAACGACGTCGCAAGGTCGGAGGCAAGCTCGGCGGGCGCGCGATGCGCCGCGTGCGCCAGCCGATGGGTCGGGAACGCAACGTCCCCTTCCGGACCCCCGCCGGTCTCGAGCTGGTCCCTCAGGCTCTCCGAAGGAACCGGAATCCCGAGCGACCCGAGTCCGGTCCGGAGTCCGTCGACGACGGCATCGAGCAGCAACGCCCACGGGTCGACGTTCGGAGACAAAGGTGTGCGCTCGGAAGTCACCGTCGCTACCGCCGGGAAGAGGCTTTAGCGGCTCCCTCGTCTTAACAGTACTCGATGGCTGAACTGTTCCTAGTACGGTACGGCGAGCTCACGCTCAAGTCTCCTCCCGTGCGCCGGGAGTTTGAGAGCCGTCTCCGGCGGAATATCCTGGACCAGTTCGTCCGCGAGGGAATCACGAGCCGACTCCGCGCAGACCACGGCCACCTCTATGTCGAGGCGGACGATGGGGTTCGCGCCCGGCAGGTTCTGAAGCGAATCTTCGGGATCACTTCGTTCAGCGCGGTGGAAGAGGTTCCGAGCGAGCGCTCTGCGATCCGGGAGCGCCTGCTCCAGGTGGCGGAGCCTCGTCTCGTTACGGGCGTCCGATTCGCCGTCCGAGCGCGCCGAACCGGTCAGCATCCGTTTACGAGTCAGGAGCTGGCCCGGGACCTCGGGGCGGACGTCCTCGACCGGTTCGCCGATCGACACCTACGCGTCGACCTCGGACAGCCGGACGTTGAGCTGTTTGTAGAGGTCCGGGGACCTCGGACGTACCTCTACTTCGACCGGACCCTGGGCCCCGGCGGACTTCCCCTGGGAGTGGCCGGGCCACTGGTGGCTCTGGTCGACGGGCCGCGCGGGGCCCTCGGAGCGTACCTGATGATGAAGCGCGGGTGCCGGGTGTCGATCGTCACGGTCCCCACGGGGGAACCCTTCGTCCGGGATACGCTGTCCCGGCTGGATCCGCGAGCGCGGGCGGTGGTCGCGGGGGCCGACCCCGAGGAGTGGAACCGACGGCTAGTGGAAGTAGCCGAGGAGTCTCACGCCGACGGTGTCGTCCTACCGATTTCGGTGGAAGAGTTCGCCGTGGCGCGGAAGCGCTGGGGGGATCGCGTGCTCTTCTCCCCCACCGTGGCGTTCACCGATGCGGAGGTGGAAGAGCGATGGAGGGCCGTAACGGCGCTCGCCCATTGACCCAGCGCACCTTCGACGAGGAGGAGACACCTTCGCCCGAGGAGGACCCCCCGGCTCCGACCGATGTGTCCATCCCGCCAGAGCCTCTCCCCTCCGAACCGGTTTCGCGGGAACCTTCCGACGTCGGACTTCGGGCCCGGCAGCTCAAGTGGGTCCAGGAGCGCGAACGAGCGATTGGCCGGTCCCGCTCGCAGGACCCTGGGAGCCCACAGTAGGGGTCCCCAGTCCTCCAAGCGGCGGAGGGTATCGGGCCAGCGAGCATCGTCATATACAGGGCGACGGTGGCCCCCGCCGTTCGAGGATTCTCTCGATGCCGCTCTGGACGGTCCGAGGCGCCTTCTACGCGCGCCGGGGGTACTGGCAGCCATTCACGAAGACCCACGAAGCCGACGATGCCGAGACGGCCCGCCACTGGGCACTCTCCGAGATTGGCGGCTGTCACCATGTGAAGCGCCACCAGATCCGGATAGAATCCGTCAGTGAGGTCTCGACCGCATCTCCGTAACCGGCGCCCGGTGCCCGAGAAGGCTCGAATCCGACCTCCGACCGACCCGCAGCCTGCCGGGAGCGAGCGTTAAGTCGTCCCTTGGGTCCCCGGCACTGAGAGCGATGGCGGGAACGGAGGCCCCCTCGGAAAGTCAGCTGGAAGCCGAGGTCCAAGAAGACCTCCTACGGCTTGAGGCGTACCGCAACCAGCTCAACGCGCTTCTGCAGCAGCACCAAATCCTCTCCGCATCCCGTCAGGACCATCTTCGGGCGCGCGAAAGCCTCGAAGGAGTCGACGGCGCCCCCGCCGGCGCCGAGCTCCTCCTGCCCTTGGGCGGGGAGACGTTCGTCCGTGGGTCGATCGATTTCCGCGCCCCGGTGCTGATCGGCATCGGATCCGGGATCGTTGTGGAGATGGAACGCCCGAAAGTGATCGAGCTCCTGGTGGAGCGGGTGAAGCGGATTGATCAAGCCGTCCGTGAGATGGAGGGGCAGATCTCGGGCCTGGACGATCGGATCCAAACGATCTCGCGTCGGATCGACGCAATCGCCCGCACGAGCGGCGTGACGGCCAATGTGGGCGGCAATTAAGGCCCGGCTGCGGCGCTCGGGCGCGACGGACGAGGGAGGCGCTTCGCCTCCCTCCGGCGCTCCGCCGCCTCCGACTCCGCCGTCTCCGGACGGCCGTCCCTCGCCGGCCCCCCCTCCTTCGAAGCCCCCGTCGGAGTTGCGCGGACCCCCCCGGCCGGCGCAGACTTCGATCCCGGATCGGGACGCATCGTTCACCGAGGGGTTTCTCGGCCGCCGTCTCAAAGAGGGCACGATCGAGGATGTTCTCGATGATCTCGAGATCGTCCTCCTCCAGTCCGACGTCGCTCTGCCCGTGATCGAGCGGCTTCGCAAGGATCTCCGGCGCGAGCTCTCGGGAAAGAAGCTTCGGTACGGGGTAGATGCCGAGGAGGCGATCCGGATCTCGCTCCTGCACTCTGCCCGCTCGATCCTCGCCCGACCCCCGATCGACCTCGCGAGCGCGATCCGCGGGTCCGCGAACAAACCGTACGTGATCCTCTTCGTCGGGGTCAACGGGAGCGGCAAGACCACCACGATCGCGAAGATCGCTGGTTGGCTTGCGGGCCAGCACTTGACGAGCGTCATTGCGGCCGGGGATACGTTCCGGGCGGGAGCCATCGAGCAGCTCCTCGTGCACGGCGAGAGACTCGGGATCCGGGTCGTTCGGCAACAGGAGGGCAGTGATCCGGCGGCGGTCGCGTTCGACGCCGTGGAGCACGCAAAGGCCCGACACCTCGATGCGGTCCTGGTCGATACCGCAGGTCGCCAGCACACCAATGAGAACCTCATCGAGGAGGCGAAGAAGATCCGTCGGGTCGTCGCCCCAGCGCTCACGATCCTGGTGGGGGACGCGTTGAGCGGGAACGACGTGATTGAGCAGGCCCGGCTCTTCGATGCAACCATCGGGCTCGACGGTCTGATCCTCACAAAGCTCGACGCCGACGCGAAAGGCGGGGCGGCGTTGAGCGCCACATTCGTCACCAAGAAACCGATCCTCTTCGTCGGGATCGGGCAAGGCTACGGCGACCTGCTCCCGTTCGACCCAGACTGGATGGTCCGTCGCCTCTTCGAGGAGGGGGCGGCCGGTTGACGGCCCGGATCGACGTCGTCCTGGTCCGCCCCAAAGAGGACGGCAATGTGGGCGCGGTGGCGCGCCTCGCGCGGAACTTCGGTGCCGACCGTCTCGTCCTCGTCTCACCCCGGGCGGCGGTGGGGTCCGTCGCCCGGCGTCGCTCGATGGCAGGACTGACGTTGCTCCGGGCCGCGGCGCGTGCCCCCAGCTTCCCTCGGGCCGTGGCCGACGCGGACCTCGTCGTGGGCACCACGGATCTCTCGACCGGTCGGTCGCACGCCTACCTGCGACGGTCGGTCAGCCCCGAGCGCCTCGGGGAGATCCTCCGGCCGCTGGCCGGACGCGTGGCGATCGCCTTCGGGCCGGAGGACAACGGCCTCTCGCGCGAGGAGCTCGCCCGTTGCGACCTGGTGGTCCACATTCCGGCCCGGCGCGAGGCCCCCACGCTCAACCTTTCCCACGCCGCGGGAGTCGTCCTGTACGCCGTCCACCGCGCCCGGATGGCCGAAGACCCCGAGTCGACGCCCGCCCCGGAGGTTCTCGAGCTCAACGGCCGTGAAAAGGAGCTCTTTCTCGAGCGTCTCGCCGTGCTTCTGACTCGCACGGGGTACCCACCGCACAAACGACGGGGTTTAATCCTCCTATTCCGTCGCGTTCTCGGCCGGGCGACGCCGACGGAGGCAGAGCACCGGATGCTGCTCGGGCTCCTCAAGAGCCTCGAGCGGGAATTGGACCGAGGTGGGTCCCATGGTCGAAGGCAACGGTGATTGGCTGCGGGCACGGGGAATTGGACGGGAACGGTTTGCGGGGTACGTCGCGGACTATCTGGGTACCCTCGGCTACTCCGTGGAGCGTGCCGAATCGACCGATCCGCTCGAGAGTCGGGTGCGCGGCCGTCTCGAGCGAATGAATCCGGCCGTCCCCCCGGCGGCGATCGCGCTCGAGTTTCGGCTGTACCCGACGAGCGGGGGCGCCGCACTGGTCTGGGAGGTGCCGAAGGAAGTGCCGCCGGCGGATCGCCCCCGAATGGACCGGCTCGTCCGCGAGATCCAGAGTCATCTCGAGCGGGTCGTTCACTCGGAAAGCCACGCGACCGCCAAGGTCATTCGGCCGCCGGAGTCGCACCTTCCCTGGGTGGGCCCCGCACCGCCTCCACCCCCCTGAACCGTCGGGAGCTTCCGAGCTGTTAGCGGGGGCGGAGGGTCCTCGACGACCGGCGGTGGCGCCGGATCGCCCGTTCCGAGACTTCGACCCCGAGTCCGGGACCCCGCGGGACCTCGATCGAGCTGCCCGGGCCGAGCTCGAATGGAGGGTCGATGAGATCCTCCCGATAGTACCGAGAGCTGGCGGAGAGGTCGCCCGGGAGCGTCATCTCCTCCCGTGACGCGAGAGCGATGTTGTGGGCACGACCGACTCCGCTCTCGAGCATCCCGCCCACCCAGGCGGGGATCTTGGAGCGGGCCGCCCGCTGGCCGAGCGCCCGGCCGGTGAGGAGCCCGCCGACGCGGCCGGTCTTGACATTGAGGCTGGTGATCGCCCCCGCTTCGATCGCATCCTCGAGCGAGACCGCGTCCACGATGGACTCATCGAGGCAGACCCGGAACGGCGCGCCCCGGGCAAGCTTCGCGTGCGCCCAGATCGCGCGTTCGGGAAACGGTTGCTCAACTTGCACTACGCGGCCCGCTTCGGCCCATGCGCGGACCCGCTCGACCGCGGTCGGCGGGTACGCCTGGTTCGCGTCGACCCAGAGCTCGAGGTCGGGGAATTCCCGGCGGATCGCGCGGACCGGGGCCGCGTCCCATCCCGGGCGGACTTTGATCTTGATTCGCCGGTACCCCTCGTTCCGGTACCGCGCGACCCGGCGGACGAGCCGGGCGACGCTGGGATGAATTCCGACGCTGACCCCGACCTCGATGCGGGCGCGTCGCCCTCCGAGATAGCGACCCACCGAGATCCCGCGCGCGCGTGCCTCAAGGTCTACGAGCGCGGTCTCCACGGCGGACTTTGCCATGGCGTTCCCCCGGAAGTGCCCGACCTCCTGGAGGAACGCCTCGGGGCTCGTTTCACGGGACCGGAGGAGCGACGGCAGGAACTGCCGAACGAGCAAGTCCTTCGCCGACACGTTCGATTCGCTCGAGTACAGGGGGTCGTCTGTGGCGACGCATTCCCCGTAGCCGAACAGGCCGTCCCGCGACTCGAGACGGAGAAGAAAGAACCGGCGCTTCGTCTGCACGCCAAAACTTGTCTCGAACGGTTCGTCCAGGTCGAGGTCGATGTCGTCAAGCCGTGCCGAACTAAGTTGCATCGTCGTCGGGAGCGGTGTCGAGGAGATAGAAGCACCGGCTCTCTCCGCCCACGGAGAGTCGCACGAAGTCGTCCACCCGATAGCCGTTCGCGAACGCGGTTTCGAACGCCGTCCGGGTGGCGGCCCGCCAGGACTGGGCGCCGCCGGGCTCGGCTTCTCGGACGCGGGCAAGGTCGATCGGAATCTCGAGGGCGAGTTCACTCGACCCTGGCGGCCGGGTCGAGACCGGGATCCGTACGCCCGACGGCCGTATCGCCGTTTCAATCAGGGCAAACGACCTGTTCCATCGGGAGGGGTCGTCGTCCTGGGGTGAGGGGGCCTTCTCGAGTCGTTTCTCCACCCGATGACTTGCGATCGGCCAGACGAGGAGCAACCGATCGGTCTCCAGACCCGCGTTGATGGAGTCGGACATCGGTCCGTAGTACCGGGGAAGGTAGCGAACGGGACGTCCGCCGAGACGTCGGACACTCCGCATCGCGTTCCGGCTCTGAAGGGGATCAAACGTCCACCGGATTTCGGTCAGCCCTTGCGCGAGGACCTCCTCCCTCTGGTAGAGTTTCAATTCGTGGCCCAAGTGGTGGGCTTGGTCGCTGGGACGGACCGCGACCATGTGCGAGTAATGAAAGGTCGTGCCCCCCTCGCGACCGAGGAACCCCATGGCAAAGCCGACGAGCTGTCGCTCTCGAAACGCCCCGAGGAGGAGGCCCCCATTATCCTGGATGGCTCGCATCAGCGGGGCGGGTACGGGCGGGTCTTTGTCGAGCCCCCACGCGTCTTTCTGGACCTCCTGGACGGCGTGGAACTCCCCAGCGGTGTCGAGTCGCCGGAACAGGACGCCCGGTAGCCGCTCCACCCCCTCGGAAGTAGCCACGGTTCGATAACGGAATGTTCGTACATAACCCGGGCGAGGAAGAGTCACCAGTGCTCGAACCACGTGCCGGGGCCTCAGGGGGTGGGACCGACCCGCCGCCCGCAGGTGCGTCCGCCGAAGTTGACGAAGGCCTCGCGGTGGCTTTATAATCGGAACGGGGGTCCCCCGCGCCGCGTTTCATGTCGACTTCCGCGTATCGGTTCATGGCTCGCTCGTTCCGCCAGACCCAGGGGGACGAGGGTGCGGCATTGCGGCACGAGCGGCTGCTCACTTGGCGGAGGGAGCATACCGTGACTCGCCTCGAGCACCCGACCCGCCTGGATCGCGCGAGAGCCGTGGGCTACCGGGCGAAAGGCGGGTTCATCGTCGTCCGGGTTCGCGTTCGTCGGGGGAGCCAGAGGAAGCGTGCGATCATCGCGGGTCGCCGCCCGAAGCACAAGGGGATTCTTCAGATGGTTCTCGCGAAGAGCCTACGTCGCATCGCCGAGGAGCGGGCCCAGAAGCACTACCCGAACCTCGAGGTGCTGAACTCGTATTGGCTGGGCGAGGACGGGAAGCAGAAGTTCTTCGAGGTCATTCTCGTCGACCCGGCCCACCCCGACGTCCTCGCGGACCCGAAGATCTCCTGGATCGCCTTGCCAAGCCAGCGGGGTCGCGTTTATCGGGGCCTTACGAGCGCGGGAACGGAAGGCCGAGGGCTTCGATGGAAGGGAAAGGGCGCCGAGCGGTTCCGACCCTCTCGAGCGCGCAACCGGCGCGACGTCCGTCGGACCCAGACGAAGGTCATCCCCTAACCGAGTCGCCGTCGCCCGGTCCCGACAAGAAGTGATCGAGCGGTGCGCCGCGCTGCTCGGCCAGGCGCCGGGCCCAGCCGTGAAGTCCCTCGACATGGACGAGCTCGCCTCGAAGGATGTAGGCGAGCCGTCGCCGGAATTCGAGGTCGAGGACGAGCGGCTCCGCCTCGAGGAACTCCTTGAGCCGCCGCGCCAGCAACCCGCCCTCCCGGTCCCAGTCGGTCAGCACGATGACATGCCGGCTCTGCCGGCTCAGCTTCTGCGCAGTGGCCGCGAGCGATTCGCCTCGATGGACGAGGACGATCGACCCTGAGAGACCGAGCCGTCGGAGCGATTGTCGGTCCCGCTCGCCTTCCACGACCACGACCGTCCCATCCTCCTCACTCGCGGATCGCAACCGCCCCCAGAGATCGAGGAACTCGTCGAACACCTCCTCCGAGGCCCGTCCGCCCATCTTCCGCGACCCTACTCAGATCCGGACCTGTCGCGCGGACCGAATCCGGCCGTGGAAGACCGCATATTTCCTATATTCCTTGGGCTCTCGATCGCCGTCTCGCAGGAACTCATGCCGGACCAGTTCACCCTGCTCCTCGAATGGCGGCGGAACGAGGCCGCGGTCCGAGGGCTCGCGAAGCTCCCGCGAGAGTTCTACACTTCGACCCAGGGCTACCTTGCCGATCTCAGGCACTCTTACGAATCGGACCTCCGGGAGAACCCTTCCGGCCGCAAGGGAGAGATCTCGCGACAAACGTACCACCGGGCGAGCTCGCTCGCCCGCGACGTCGTGGAAGGGCGAATTCAGAAGATCCTTACCGCCGCCTTCCAGGCGAGCATCGGAGGCTCTCGCGATCTCCCGAATGCCCTCGCGGAGGAGCGGTCGATGTTCGACCAGGTTCTCGGCGTCCTCCTCGAGCACCGGCGCTCGGTCGCCGCGTACCTCGAGCCTACGCCGACCGGACCCTCCGGCGCCGCGCCACCGGCCCCCCGACCGCCGACCCCCCCGCAAGCGCCCACAAGTGCACCGTCCTCGGGTCCGGCCATACCGCCCGTGCCGACCCCGCCGCCGGCGGCCCGGGTGGAATCCTCGCTCGCCTACGTCCGGATTGTCCGGGATGGCCGACCCATCGAGGTCGGGAGCGAGACCCTCGACCTCCGCGCCGACGACATCGTCTCGCTGCCGGCAGAGACCGCGCGTCTCCTCATCGACGCGCGGATCGCGGAACCCGTCACGACGAATCCGACGCGGCCGACCGTCTGAGCGAACGGAGCGCGCCCGCGCTCCGCGGAGCGGCAAGCTCGAGGACCCGAAACCGTTCAAACCCGAAGAGGAGGTTCTTCGCGGCGAGTCGAGTCCTCACCTCTTCTTCGCTCGATGTCGCCGTCCGGAGGGCGTCCCTAAGCTGCTCGGGAAATCCCCAGCCACCCAACGCCTCCGCCTGGGAAGCGAAAGCGATCTCCTCGAGCCCGGCCCGCCGAGCGGCGGAGCGGACTCGGGTGAAGTTCACGAAGACCGAGAGGTCGCTCGCCCCCGGCTCGGTCCAGGGATCGTCGGTCGATCGATGGCGGCGGACGCTCGCCAGCGTCCCGCGGGGATGGGCGGAGAGGAGCTCCGGTTCCTCGAGGCCGTAGTCGAACACGAGGACCATCCCGCGAACGAGGTGGTCGGCGACGGACCGGATCCATCCCTCTGCCGCCGGCGAATATTCGAGAACGACGCCCGGTTCGGCCCCGGCCGGGAGACCCGGCGCGGCGACGGGGCGAAGGAGAGCGGTCTCCGCGGGCTCCACATGGCCCCCCGATAGCCGGACACCCAGTTCGCGCCACTCCGTGCCATCCCAGCGGAGCCGACGAGCGGGCAACGCATCGAGGAACTCGTTCGCAAGGACGACGCCCTCGAACGGTCCGCTCGCCCCCACCGCCGGTTCGGGGACGACCGAGAGTGCTGCGGTCTCCGACGCCGCGGCGACCCGGTCTCGTGCGCGCACGCTCAGGGAGGCCGATCGCTCAACGAGGCGGTAGGAGATCCCACGGGCTTCCTCGGGGCGTTCCGAGAGCGCTCGGACGATCGTCGAGCCCAGCGTCCCGTCTCCCGGGCCCACCTCGACGATCTCGAACGGCCGGTCTCCGCCGAGCGCCCGACGGACCGCGCGGATCCGTTCGGCCACCGTACGTCCGAAGAGGGGATGGACATGGGCCGCCGTGTAGAAGTCTCCGTTCGGGCCGAACGGGCTTTCCGGTCGCTCGTAGAATCCGACTCCCTCCGAGTAGAGACAGACGTCCATGAATCGGTCGAATGGAACGAACCCGTCGGCGCGGGCGAACCTCCGCAGCTCGCGTCGGACCTCATCGATCCGGGTTCGCTCGCCCGAGAGGTCCGGTGGGGGGTCACCAGCCATTGGTCGCGACGGCCCGAGCCTTACCCGATGTATCCGAGGTCCTCGCGCGGAGTGGTGCCCGGCGTCGCGGAGGGCTCCGTGGTCCGTTGTTCGGCCTCGTGGATCTTCTGCGCGATCCGGTCGATCTCCTTGGCCTTCGCCTCGAGCGCGGTCAGATCGATCTCGAGGTGCAGGACCTTTCCGAGGACCCGGAGGACCGCCTCGGCGCTCCGGGGGTCGACGAAGTAGCCGCTCGTCTCGCCCATGAGACAGGCCCCCTCCATCCCGAACAGCCGACCGAGGCCGAGGAACAGCCCGCTCGCGCCGATGAGGCCTCCCCCCGGATCATTGCGCGAGAAGACGACTCCCGATTTCGAGAGCGACTCCACGCGCGCGGCATTGGTCGCTGCGCCGAGCACCCTGGGGTGTTCCACGACGCGGCCCTGGGCAAATCCGGCGAGCGTGAAGACCTCGCGGACTCCGAGCTGGTGGCAGTAGTCGAGAACGCGCTCGGTGATCTCGTACTGTCCTTCCGGGCTGATCCCCTGGTAATCGCCCCCGAGGACGAGGAGATCGTGCCGGCCGTCGCCGGTCGCTTTCCAGTACGAAAGGTCGTTCGAGACGAGGCGGATCACTCCGTCCTCGCCGACGTAGACTTGGGGAGGGAAAAACTTGGAATAGATGACCGCGAGCGGGCGGGCGGGAAGCTGGTCCCGAAGGTAGTCCGCCGCGAGTTTTCCCACGTTGCCGACCCCCGGCAGCCCCTCGACGAGGATTGGGTCGTGGAGCTCAACCTTCTCCAGCGTGCGAATCACGACGTCCTCCACAGCCCCCTCCTCCGCTGCGACCAGTAGGGCGTGGGCGATAAAGATTCGGTGGTGCCGGAGTACCCCGCTATCCCGAGGTCGGCGGCCGTTCCTCGACGTGCCAGCCGCTCTCGCCCATCTCCGCATACCAGATGTGCGTGAGATCCGGACGGTTCGCGACTTTCTCCAGGTAGAGGGTATGCTCGTATCGGTTCCCCTTCGGTTCGGCGGTCAGCTCGAAGACGACGTCCGCGAGGTCCTGAAGGCCGAACGCCACGCGGTCGCGCCCGGAGGAATGGATCGCCAGGAGCGCCTGCCCTCCGATCGTCTGGCAACGGTAGCGGATCTGCCGGACCACGGTCGTGACGTCGTGCGGCGGGAGTACCTCGAAGAAGAAGTCGAACGATTCGACCACGAGCCGGAACGGGCTATCGATTCCGGCGAGGTCGGACAGCATGCGGTCCGTGAGGCTGAACGTCGCGAGATCGCTCCGCTCCGGGCGGTCCCCGACGATCTGGCTGAGCGACAGGCCCACCTCCCGCGCCCGCGCCACCTCGAGACCCCGCAGGAGCACCCGTTCATAGTACTCATCGGCGAGGTTGACGATCTGGACGTCGGTGGGGTCCCAGCCGAAGTCGGTGAATGCCTTGCGGACCGACTCGGTCCGCTCGTAGGTGGTGTAGTAGAGGACGGGGGCCAGACCGACTCCGGCATGGGCGAACTGCTTCGCAAGCAGGGGAGCACCCGACCCGGAGGGCCCGGTGAGGAGCGCGAGCCACCCCGGGGGAAGCGCGGTCCAGAGCGTTCGGTCCACTTCGGGGATTCCGAGAACGCGCTCCGCCTCGACCATCGTCACCGTCCCGCACGGGCGACGTCGATCGTCTCGTCCACGACCAGATTGAGCATCTGCTCCACGCCGGTCGTCTCCTCTTCGCTGGTCTCGAGGACCAGGGTGAGCACCGACCGGCTCTTCAGATTGTTCAAGAGGATGTGGAAGAACTCGGAGAGGAGCTCAGGCGGGTTGTGGATCGCGAGGGAGTTCACGCTGTCGATGACGACGATCGACCTCGGATGAGGGAACTTGCGGAGAAGATACTCGACGCGGAGCATGATCTCTTCGAGCGCGCGAGGGCTTTCGACGTACGTCGCGTTCGAAAGCGGGTTCGCGTAGTTCATCATGATGTGGCTGATCGCATCGACGAACGAGATCCGGTCCGGCGACACATCGAGAGCTTGGGCCAGGGTCCAGACGAACGACGCGGGGCTTGTCACCGCGACGTAGATCGTGTGCGCGTCGGTCTCGCTCCCGATGTCGCGCAGGGTCGCGTTGAGCACCGCGAAGTAGTGGTCGGCGTACTCCCGTGGATCGAGCTTGAGGGCGACCGCGCTTCCGCCCGGGAGGGTCCGGAGCCGATCCCCGATGTCGACCGGCGGCATCGCTACGTCCCTCCCGTCTCCCGCCCGCCCTTGAGGTGGGGAGCCATCAGGATCCCGATCGGCGTCAGCTCCATGACGTACTGCGCCCGCGAATGCGCAGTACCGCGCATCTTGACGATTTGAAGGACGCGCAGGATGTCTCCCATCCGGCGCGTGTTCCACAGGAGGATGACGCCGTCGACGATCGCCTCCTCGACCCCGTGCAGCGAGTACCGTCCGGGCGTCGGGCCGATCTCAGAAACGAGGAGCGACGTGCACCCGGCCGCGTTGAGCTCCTGGCCGAGTCGGAGCATGAAGTCCCGGATCTGTTCGTCCCGGCGAATCCGGTAGCATACGGACGTGAGGCTGTCGAGGACCAGCCGGCGGATCCCGAGGGACCGCACGAGGTCGCGGATCGTCCGCAGCACGATGTCGATCTCCTCCGGGGTCAGCTCCTCATGCCCCAGCCCGAGTCGGTCGTACACGACCGGGAGGTCGACAAAGACGAGCGAGCCCTGTTCGACGAGCTCGGTCCGGAAGAACTCGAACGTCGAGAGGTTCTGGATGAGCTTGCTCGCCGATTCGGTGACCGAGATGAACAGCGAGCGCTCTCCCCGTTCGGCGCCCCGCACGAGGAATTCGAGGCAGAGGGTCGTCTTGCCGGTCCCGACGCTGCCGGCGACCAGCACCATGTTCCCTCGGGGGATCCCCCCGCCCGTCAGGTTATCGAGGCCCTCAATGCCAGTCGCGCATCGGTCGAGCGCAGTGGCCGGAGCCATGAGGCTCGGCGGCGGGGCAGCCTCCGGCGCCGGGGTCGTCCCCGGGGGAGAATCCATCGGTGAAACGAGCCGTTCCGCCCCTATGAGGGTATCGTTGGAAAGTATACTCCCCGAAAAGACACCTAAAGACAGAGATGTTCCGAGTCCGCGGACCGACGCCTCGTTCGGCCGGAACATTGCCCGGGCCCGACGGTTCGAAGAGTTCGACGCGTCTAGGTTCCAGCGGTCCGGGGAGCCCTTCGGTCCTCCTGCGCACCTATGAGGGGTGTGACGGTGGGGTATCTCCGAGAGTCCGCTCCTCGTTTCCCGGCACGGCGGCAGGAGGAAACCGGTCCGGGGAGAGGGTCCAGACGGTTCCTGTCGGGGTCCTCTCCGTTCGAAGGATGGCCCCGGAAGCCGAGAGCCGAGCCCCGGCGCGCCGGACGGCGAGGCCGTCGGGATCTAGATGCTTTCGGAGATCCTCGAGAGTGACGCGGATCGGGGTACCCGGCGGGGAGGATTCCGCCAGGGACCTGAGGTAGGCGATCACCTGTTCTGCGGTGGCTTGAGCCGGATCACCACCTTCTCGAACCGACTCCGGTCCATCGGGGGTACCCGCACGCTGGACGCGAACCGGGGAAGACTCTCGCCCGCCAATCACGTACGTGGACTTCGAGGCGGGACTCGAGGTTGCGTTCGCTCCCAAACCCGAGTCATCGTCGCTCGTGGCTTGGCGAGTCCGGGCGGAATTCGCCGAGCTCCGCGCAGGCAACCGCAGAGTTCGGAGCCAATGCACGGCTTCCCCTTTCCCGAGAAGCACGACGGCATGGCCTCGGGGAAGAGATAGGACCGCTTCGGTCGAAATGCCGTGGGCCAAGTGGGCGAGTTCGCGAGCCTCCTCGGGAGAACCCCGGAAGGCGACCAGGTCCGCCACATTCGTCCACACCGCTTCGGCGACGGGAGACGGAAGCGATGCGACCGCCTGGGTCGCGAGGATCGTGTGGACGTTCGCAAAACGGCCGAGCCGGAGGATCTCCGCGAGGCTCTCATGAGCAAACCACTGCGCTTCGTCGAGGAGCAGGAACGTCTTCGTGCGAGAAGGACGGGAAAGAAGTTCGGACCAGATGATCGCGAGAAAGACCGAGAGGAGGTATCGCGCAGTCGATTCGCCGACGTGGGCTGCGTCCCCCGAGACGAGCACGACGCGCCCCGGGCGGACCAGCTCCGACGAGCTCAGATCGGGCACGGGGGCGCAGAGCATGTGCTCGAGTACAGGGCTCCGCACAATTTCGTGAAGAAGCCGGCGGGCTCCCTCCGCGTCGTCCGGCCGCTCGCGGATCCGTTGGGCGAGCTCTCGTACCGGTCCCTGCGCGCCCGGCGGGATCTCCTGATGGAGCCGACCGCCCGTCGCGAGGAGCGTGTGCGCTTCGACGAGGGTCCCCTGGGGCCACTCAGCCGCGGCTTGGAGGGCTCGGGTGACCATCTCCTCGATTCGGGGCCCCCAGTAGGCGGAGTCGGCGTACCGACCGGATCGGACCCGACGAAGTGAGTGGACGAGGTCGTTCAGCCGGCGCTCGGAACGGACGAGGTCCCTTGGTCCTTCCTGCGCGATCCCTTCCAGCGCATTGAAGCGTGGTGGGCCATCCAAAGGCGCGATCCAAAGGAGCCGACGGCGGGCGTCTGGGCAGAGCTCCTGTTCGATCGCAGCCGAGGTCGTCCCGAGCGGGTCCAGGACCACGAGACCATGGTCTTGGCTGACCCTGCGCGCGACCGCCACGAGAAGCGAACTCTTTCCCATACCGGTTTCACCGAGGACCGCCACGTGTCGCCCCTGGACCGGGTCTAGGACCGGACCGACGACTCGACCCGATCCATTCCGGCCCAGTGGCAGGATCGTCCGTCTGCCGGTCATCGGGCGGACCGGGTCCCCCCCGGGAAACTCTGGACCGGGAAGAAATGTCGCGAGTTCTCCTTCTGAAACGAGGAAGCTTGGACCATCCCGGTGGCTCCGCCAACCCGAACCGCCAAAGGCAATCCCGTTCCCGGTATCTCCACGGGATGCTCGTTCCAGGACCAGGGCAGAATCTTCGAGTTGGCGGGACGTCAACGAGCGCGATGTGGCGGTGAGCTTCACGCGCAGTTCCCATGCGACCGGCGTAGAGGCGGCTTCGACGGCGGTCCGGTCGAACGCGTTCGGTGGCGGCGCGGGAGCCCGGCCGGTAGAGGACGAGGGCGTCCGCACTGGCTCGACCCGGTAGGTGAAACGTTCCCACCACTGGGGTCGGCCTGGGGGAAGGGGCCGGGCTCGAATCGCTAGCTCCAGGCCGGGCCGAAGGGACGCGAGCGCGAGCGTCCACACATCCAGAAGCGTGGACCCGTCGGCGGAGTCCCGGAGCGGGCGCGGCCAGGGACGAATTCGTCGGCCCCAGAGCGAAGGTCCAGCCCGATTGTATAGGGCACTCGGCCAGGGTCTCCACGAGTGACGGTCGTAGACGTGGAACAAGGCTCGACTCGCCCATTGCCGAGCCTCGATCGAATCGGTCTCCAGGCAGAGTGTCGGCTCGGGCCCGGCGCGAATCTGAAGGGCAAACGTCGTCCCCGAGCCTCGGCCGGCCCGGAGGGCGGCGTCCAATCTCCGCCGAAATACCAAGGTCTCTTCTCGTGAGAGAGCGGATCGACGTGCTGGACGGAACACCCAGAGCCTTCCCTGTCGGGGTCCTAGGGGTGCCGGTTTGTCCGCGGACATCGACGGATCGACCGAGCGGGATGGTGTGAACGTCGTGGGGCCGACGGAGTATGAACGATGCGGTTCGTCAGGCTCAAGTAGAATCTATCTCCGAGGTCGCCGGAACGGTTCCTCGCGATGTCATCCCTCGAAGAGCAGATCACTGCGGTGGAGGACGAAATCCGCACCACCCCGTACAACAAGGCGACCCAGCTTCACATCGGCCGACTCAAGGCGAAACTTGCCGTCCTACGGCTCGAACGAGAGACCCGCGCCAAGGGTCGCGGCGCCGGTCTCGGCTACGCGGTGCGCAAGAGCGGCCACGCGACCGTCGGCATCGTCGGGTACCCTTCGGTCGGGAAGTCGACCCTCCTGAACCGGCTCACCTCCGCGGACAGCGAGATCGCGGCGTATGACTTCACGACGGTGTCGATCATCCCCGGGATGCTTCGGTGGGGAGGGGCGTCAATCCAACTCCTCGACATGCCCGGGCTCATCCCGGGGGCCTCGAAGGGCCGAGGACGGGGGCGCGAGGTTCTCTCCGTGGTTCGGTCGGTCGATCTCATCCTGTTTCTGATTGACCCGGAGCACACGAACCTGCGCGCCCTCGCCGCCGAACTGGAAGGGGCAGGAATCCGGGTCAACCAACGGCCTCCGCGGATCGTGATCCACCGGTCCGACCGCGGCGGGCTGACGGTCTCGAGCACGGTCCGGCTGACACACCTCGCCGGGGGAGCCGCAGCGCAAATCGCCCGCGAGTTCGGACTCCATAACGGCTCCATCATCCTCCGTGAGGATGCGACAATGGACCAGCTCATCGACGTCCTCGCCGGAAACCGGGTCTACCTTCCCGCCCTGCTCGCGGTCAACAAATCCGACCTCTTGACCCCGGAAGATCGTGCCAAGCTCGTCCTGGACCTTCGGCCGTTCGAACCAACGTTCATCTCGGCCCGGGACCAGACGGGCCTCGACGCCTTGGTCGACCGGCTCGGGCACGCGCTCCGCTTCATCCGCGTCTACGTCAAGCCTCCGGGCCGTCCGCCGGACCTTCAAGAGCCGGTCGTCCTTCGCGAGGGGGATACCGTGGACGGATTGCTCCGTCGCCTACCGCCCGAGCTCGACCGGGCGTTCCGGACCGCCCAGGTCTGGGGCAAGAGCGCGAGATTCCCGGGTCAGAGCGTAGGACGGGAGCATGTGCTCTCCGACGAAGACATCGTCACCGTCGTCGTGCTCCGGGGCGGCGCGCGGGCGTCGAGCTGACGGGGCTTCCCGCCTCCGCCGGAAACAGCGTGCGCCGCACTCGTCCGCCCACGAAGTAGTGCGCCCGGTGGAACGGATCGAGCCGGACGGAGGATTCGAGCTCGACGACCGGGTCGAGCGCCTTCTCCGCAAGCGCGAGGAAAGCGGCCGGCGGCCGGTTTCGTCCGATACTGGCGGTCTTGAGCGCGATGAGCACCGGACGACCCTCTGCGCGGAGATACAAAGCGGCGTTGCGTCGGACGATCTCGATCTGATCCGGCTGTGCGATGTCCGCGTACAGCCCTTCCACAGGAGGCACGAGGTCGGCATAGTCCTCCGGGGTCCGCGCGTCCGCAAGGACGGGGAGAAGGTTCGGCCAGCGCTCGGAAAGCTGGTAGAGCCGAGCGAAGGGACGCAAGCTTTTCTCGACGGCGTAGACTCGGCCGGAGGGGCCCACCAAATCGGCAACATGGGATGCGGTCGTACCGCTCGCGGCGCCCAGGTAGAGCCATCGCTCGCCGATTCGAGGCAAGTCGCCGGACCAGTCGTGGGCGATTGCGGCCGCGAGCTTCGATCGGCTCGGATCGAAGCTCCGGCAGAGGAGGCCCCCGACCTCTTTCCAGCGCTCTCCGTAGACCGGCGGCAGCGAACCCACCGCTTCGGTCCAAAGTTCCGTTCGGTCCCCCCGACGGAGTCGATGTAGCCGTGAGGGGACCGAGGAGCGCCGGGGTCGAGACTCTTCCCTCATCGTCGTCTCCGCTGGAGTTCTGCGACCCGTCGGTCGCGTCGTTCGACGAGGGGCCGCGAAATGTCTCGACCTGTCGACGCATCGGCTCGTGCCGCGATGGCCGCGAGCGCTGCCAAACTTCGGGCATACGCTCCCCGCCGTCCCAGCGGCACCTCCTCCATACGCTCGGCCCGGTAGAGGACCCCGAACCGGGGGCCGCGCTCCGCCGAGGGGCGGCGGCGCGACCCGAGGAGCTGAAGCCGGGGAGCCGACATGCGACCCAAGGTGCCGAGACCGCCCGAGGCGGCGAGAAGTCGGGCGGCGACGCGGGGCCCCACTACTCGGGACAGGTTCGGCAGAACGGACCGCACCTCGTGCTCAAGGCTCGCGAGGAGACGAGCGTGATGCATCGCGAGCGAGCCACGCGCCGACGTCCAGTCCCGAACGTACGTCTCGAGCGGTGAGTCGGGAACGGTCACGAACGACTCCGCCGCTCGCTCTTCGCGTCCGAGAGCCCGCTCCACGCGCTCCTCCTCGCGGGCGAGAGTGATGACCACCTCCGCCGGTGACCGCAGCGCCCGATTGAGCCGCCGCGCCGCGACCGAACGAAGGAACGTCCGCTCCGTCTCGGGCGGTAGCGGTGGAAGGGACGCGCGTGCCCGCCGTAAGAGTCCCACGGAAGCGAGTTCGACCGGCCCACCGGCTCGGTGGCCCAGAGACCCGGAGAGAAGCGGGCCCGCGGCAGTGAGGCGAGTTCCCGAGGGCAAGAGATCGAGCCGGTGGACCAGGGCGTCCGGAACGTCCTCGGGTCGGAGCTCTGCTCGGCGATCCGCCGCCCGCTCCGGGTCCGCATCCCAGGGAATCCCCACAAGCATTTCCCCGGGAACGCCGACCAGAAAGATCCGGGGTCCGCGCCCGACGGCGACGACCGTCCCCACGCTCTAGAACTCCCCGAGCGATTTCTGAAACCGGTGGCGTTCCTCGGGGACTTCGATGGGATAGCGGCCGGTCAGGCACCCGAGGCAGAGCTCTTCCTGGCGCAACCCGATGGAGTCCACAAGCCCGTTCATCGAGAGATAGTGAACGCTGTCCGCCCCGACGATCGCCGCGACCTCGTCGGGAGTACGGTTGTGCGCGACGAGCTCCTTGCGCTCCTTCATGTCAATGCCAAAGTAGCAAGGCGCGCGGATGGGCGGGCAGCCAATTCGCACATCCACCCTCGTCGCACCCGCCGAACGGACCATCCCCACGATTTCTCGGAACGTCGTTCCGCGGACGATCGAGTCGTCGACCAGCACGACGCGCCTTCCCTTCAGGAGGCCCGGTATCGGGTGAAGCTTCACCCGGACCTCGGACTCCCGGCGCCGCTGGTCCGGAAGGATGAACGTCCGCTCGACGAACCGGTTCTTGATCAACGCCTCGGCATATGGGATTCCCGAGCGTTCCGCGAACCCGAGGGCCTGCGGCCGGGCCGAGTCCGGGACGGGGACGACGATGTCGGCGTCCACCGGCGCCTCCTCCGCGAGCCGGGTACCGATGCGATGACGAACGTCGTACACCGGTTGGCCCTCGGCGATCGAATCCGGGCGGGAAAAGTAGACCCACTCGAACATGCAGTGGGCCCGTTCGCCACCGTTCGGAATGCGAGACGTCCGTGCGAGTTGGCCGCGCTCGAGAACGAGGACCTCCCCCGGCGCGAGATCCCGTACCGCCTTCCCGCCCATCAGCTCGAGAGCGACGGACTCGCTCGCGACCGCGACGCCCCCTTCCACGGTACCGAAGACGATGGGTCGAATGCCGAGGGGATCGCGGAACGCGTACACCCGGTTCCCGACGAGGAGAACGACGGCGTATCCCCCCACGATCTCTGCGCATGCGCGCCGGATCGCCGCTTCGAGATCGCGAGTCCGGCCGTATTCGAGCGCGATCATCTGCGCCATGGTCTCGGTGTCTGCGTTCCCGAGAAGATCGACTCCCTGAGCCTCGAGCCGGTGGCGGATCCGGCCGAAGTTCACAATGTCCCCGTTGTGGGCAATGGCTCCGTCCTCGTCGCGCATCTTGACGACGATCGGCTGAGCATTTTCGAGGTCGCTCGAGCCGGTCGTCGAGTACCGGACGTGGCCGATTCCCACGGATCCTCGGAGGGAGTCGAGGAGCTCCTGGCCGAAGATCTCGTGGACGAGGCCCATCCCTTTCCGCTGATAGACCACGCCGTGACTCGACGTCGCGATGCCCGCAGATTCCTGCCCTCGGTGCTGAAGGGAGCGAAGCCCTCGGAAGAGGTAGGGTGCGGCGCCTCGGCCCTGCAGGGATACTCCGACTACGCCGCAGCACTCCCGGGCAGGCATTTCTTCTGGACCGAGTGCGGGAAGGGCGCCTCCGTACGACACACTCGGCCTTGAGTCTTAAGCGAAGCGGGCCCGGTGGCTCGTACGTCAGCTCCTACGTTCGATCGCGCCATGCCTGCTCGATCAATCGAAGCTCTGACTTTCTTTGAACGCCGGCGGTTTTGGTGCTTGCTTTTGGCCCGCAAGGGCATGCGATTTCGCAGAATGCTGGATCGGAGCGATTTCGATGAGCTGTTGAGGAGCGCGTTCCTCCACCCCATCCAGGGTTGGGACTTCAGTTGGCTTCGGGAAGAGGGCCGATACCAGGAGGACCCGCTCCCATGGGTCTACTCCGAATTGGTCGCGCGAAGAGCACGCCGCTCGCCGGATCTACTGGACCTTGGCACCGGCGGCGGTGAACGACTCGCCGCAATCACTCCGCACCCGCAGCTCACCGTGGCCACGGAATCCTATCCGCCCAACGTCGGGATCGCGGCCCGCAGGCTCGCCCCATTCGGCATAGACGTAGTACATGTCTCGAGCATTCCCGACAACGCCGGACAAGGCGACGTCGGACTGAAAGGCTCTCTCCCATTCCGTGACAGTTCGTTTCACCTCGTGATCGATCGCAACGAAGCGTTCGTCGCTCGAGACGTAGCTCGAGTCCTAGCACCGGGTGGCGTGTTCCTGACCGAGCAGAGCGGGGGTTCAGTGACTCCTGAAATCTACCGTCTCCTCGGCGTGGAACCGCCCGCTTCTCGAGCCCCGGACTGGAATCTCGATCTTGCACGGAAACAACTGGTCGCTGCCGGACTGCACCCATTCGGGAGCGGCGAAGCGGACTTCTCAATGAGCTTCAGCGACGTCGGAGCTCTCGCATGGTATCTTACCGCGGTTCCGTGGACCTTTCCGGGATTCTCGGTCGAGCGGCAACGGCGGCGACTTGAGAGGCTGCACTCGAGAGTCCTGGACCAAGGCCCGATTCGCGTGCCTCGGTACGCCTTCTGGCTCGAAGCCGGGAAGGGATGATCGAACGGCCGGGGACGGGCCCGAGGGGATTCCGGCAAAGGTGAGGTTCATCGGTCCGTCTCGGCCGCCCTGTCCGATGACCGGGCCGGGCCACGCGCCGTTGAAGGCCCGGATCTCAGTCTCGCGCCGAACCTGAGTATGGGGACGGTCGGTCTGCTGACAGTCCTCAGCGAGCGGGCCGAGTTTGGTTTGAGCAAAGGGTAGGACTTATGAGCCGGTTATACGTCGCCCGCGCTATGTCAAATCACGGCAGGTTATTGCTGCTGGTCGTAGCCGCGGTCGTTGCGACGATGGTGTTGCCGGGCGCTTCCGCGCTCCGGATCGGTGGGACCTCCGGGCCGGTCCCGCACATGGCTCCCGCCGGTACGCACGTATCCTCCGAGAAGCCCTCCGCGACGCGATCCGTCGCAACTGGGACGATGACGACCCAAGAGCGCATCGTCTCTGACCTCAAATCGCAGCACGTCCCCTCGACTGCTGCGTTTCTGCCGAATTTTGGAGCGCGGGTCTCTACCGAGGGAGGCGTCGTGACACCGCTGTATGACAACACGCCCGCGCCGATGGGTCTCGGCGACTTCGGAATCGAGGACGTCAATGGCCAGAATGTCGGCACGGTCACTTACGTCCGCAGTGTGATGGCGTCGGTCACCCTCAACAATGTCGAGCCGATCTACGTGACAAGCTCGGCCCCCGACGAGTTCACGATGCAGCTCAACACGGTCGGCACGAACGTCGATCTGTTCGGGAACGATAGTTACCAGTTCTGGCTCCAGAACGTTCCAATCTATGCTACGAGCACCCAGACTCTCTCGTTCGAGGACAACGTCTGGAACTTCTCGAGCCCGGCGTTCCTGTTCACTGCGAACTCGGTCTACGCCCACGGTCCCGGCGGGGTCGTCGCCGCGCCGACATTGTACTACGCCGTCGGCCCGTCCTTCCATATTCCAATGCCGTTCACAGTCGTGGTGTACAACAACCTCACCGTGGTCGGGGGGCGCTCAACGATTTTCTTCAACTACACCGTGATTCCGTCGACCGCGAGCCCATTCTCGGGGTCCTATGACTTCGTGGAGTTCAACTCCACGCCGGCGATCACTGGGCCGGCACCCCAGCCCGTGAACCAGATTAACGGCCAGAAGGTCGGCGACACCAACTTCCTTCTGAACGACGCCGAGATCATGCTCGGCGGCCCGGGTGGTGGGTCGACAACGAGCCTCTTCCAGATCTCCGGTTCGATGGGGCTCTGGCTCCTTCCGAACGGGACGAGCACCTACCAGACGGTTCCCTCGGCGTACGATTTCGGGACGGACACCGGGGAAACGTCGGAAGGCATCGCAGAATGGGCCACAACGGGCTCGAGCCCAATGGCCGAGCTCGGGAGCGGTCCGTCGATGCTCTACGGACTCTGGGGCGTGGTCGGCGCCCAGCAGGGCGAGGAGACGATCACGCTGAACCTGTCGCCGACGAACACGTTCGTCTTCGCGAGCCCGGGCGCCACGTTTAACGAGAGCGCGGCCGGCTGGGGGCCCACGGCGATCAGCGGGCCGACGGTCTATAACGTCGCGCCGGGGGCATACAGCTTTGAGTACCTGCTCGCGGACCACACCCCGCAGGCTGCCACGTACAGCTCGGGCGGGACCTGGACGGTCGCGCTGACGCTGAACCCGTCGTTGGGAGACTACACGCCGCTCTGGGCCGAGGCAAATAGCCAGCTCGCGGCGATCTCGCAGGGCGGTATCGGGACGGCCAAGGATCCGTACATCCTCGACAATGGTCCGGCGAACGTGAACTCACTCTTTGGAGAGATCAACGACTACGCCTTTGTAGTGTTCCCGGGGATCTACCTGATCGACACGACCGCCTTCGTGACGGCAGCGGAGCTGCCGGCGTTCTCGATCGCGTACCTTCCGAGCCAGATCGCGGGCGCCCGCCTCATCCAGGACGGGCTGCCACTCAGCGACCAGCTGAACATCGAGCTGTACGAGACCTCCCACGTGTCGATCATCAATAGCGATCAGATCTCGGGATGGATCGCGGCGTTTGGCTCGTTCGGGGAGCCCGCGTCGATCTACCTGTGGGGCGCGACGAACACCCTCATCGCAGGAAACGAGCTCGAGGTCGAGTCGAACGGGATCACCGCGGCCGGATTCACCGCGACGAACGGTGGGTATAACGTGATCTGGGGGAACATCTTCGCCCCCCAGCCGGTGGTCTCGCCGAGCACCGCCGAGCTCCTGAACTACGGCGCGTTCCCCGCGCTCTGGGAGTTCGAGTCGCACGACGTGATCTTTAACAACGCGTTCCTGACGCCGGTCACTGCGATCAGCTTCCCGGAAAACTTCTACTCGGGAGCCTTCCAGCTGAACGTCGACCAATGGAACGTGAAGGTCCAGCCGTCGAGCGACGTTTACACAAAGAACGGATTCTACCTGTCGGGGAGCATCCTCGGGTTGAGCTGGGAAGGCGGCAACTACTGGAGCAACTACGGGACTCCGCAGGACCCGTTCGGCGTGCTGCCGTACAACGACGGTGGGTTGATCTTCTCCGGTGGCGACCATCACCCGCTGATCCCCTTCACGCTCTACGTGGTCCGGTTCACGGAGACCGGTCTCCCGAGCGGGACCGCCTGGTCGGTGACTCTGAACGGCTACACTCAGACGACCACCCACGCGACCATGGTCTTCTATGAGCCGACGGGGGCCTACGCCTTCACGGTGGGCGCGGTTCCGGGATACACTGCAACTCCGTCCTCGGGCGCGGTCGACGTAGTGTCGAGCGCGGTTCTGGTGCACATTTCGTTCATGGCCTGAGCTGAGCACCGACTGCGAACCCCTCCCTTCCGGGAGGGGCCCGAACGAACCCCTTCCTCCGCCACTTTGGAGCCGTGTCGCTGCGGCGTACGCTTCGAAGTCCGATCTAGAATCGGTCCCCTGACGACCCACTGGCCCCCGGAGGGGCAGGGAATTGGTTCGGCGTGCAGAGCTGGATCGAGATCAGGTCGTTCAGCCGAAGAGGGCGGAGAGTCCCTCGGCCGCCTCCTCTTCGGAGACGCCCTTCTCTTCCTTCTTTTCCTCTTCCTTCTTTTCGCCCTTGCCTTCCTTCTTCTCCGCCGGAGCGGCCGCGGCAGGTGCCGGAGCGGCGAACGTCTCGGCTTTTGCGAGAAGGTCGGCGAGATTGACGCCCTCGAGCGAGGCGAGGAGCGCCTTCACCCGGGCCGCGTCCGGGGCGACCCCGGCCGCGCTGAGGACCCCGGTAAGGGCCTTCTCGTCGATCGGCTTTCCGGCGGCGTTGAGCAGCAGCGCACCATAGACGTACTCCATTGTTCTCACTCCGTGACCTTCGTGGGGACCCTCAGTGGCCTATCAACTTGCCGACCGCCGCCGCTTCGCGCATCGCCTTCGCGAAGAGCGGTTCGATCGTCTCCTTTGTTGGATAGCCGACCGCGATGGCGACGGCGAGGGCGCGCCGGTGAGCGCGGGCGACGAGCGGGGGGAGGCTCGTCGGGGTGGCGTACCCTACCTCGACCGCGAGCCCAAGGGCAAGGTGAGCCGCCCGGGCCACGTCGTTCCGGCGAGATTCGAGATCGACGGACAAGACCTCGGGGGGGTAGAACACGTCTCCGTCGACGACCGCACGGAGGTTCAGACCGACCTCGAGAGGGAAGATTTCGAGACGGGTCAGCATCGTCGCGACTTCGCGCGAGATGGGATGGCCGGCGTGGACGATGAGAGTGTCCTTCTTGAGGACCACCTTACCCTTCTCGATCGCCGCGGGAAATCCCGCGTGCTGGAGCTCGCCCACGATCGGGCCGGGCTTGAAGCTCGTCGTCTGAGCGGGAACCAGGATGTCGTCCGGGGCAATCTCACCGCCCCGGGCGGGCGTGGGAGATCGCGTCTTGAGGAACTGCTGGTACAGTGAGAACGGGTTCCCTTCGGCGGACAGGACCGCGGTCTGGTCCTGCACCTGGTCGAGCAGGGGACGAAGGGAGGGTCGTTGGATT
>Ga0187781_10000446_pt1 | contig 29286 bp, 21 predicted proteins | sample 0715_SJ02_MP02_2_FD_132447 | JGI IMG/M metagenome (GOLD analysis project Ga0187781, IMG submission 132447) | Tropical peat soil microbial communities from peatlands in Department of Meta, Colombia - 0715_SJ02_MP02_20_MG | ecosystem: Environmental > Terrestrial > Soil > Wetlands > Peat | place... | reverse complement strand
GCCGAGGTCCGGCTGAAGGCGATCGAGCGGCAAGAGAACCACTTGAAGGAGCGATACACCTCGATGCAGCAGGAGCTCGCCCAGGCGTTGCAGGCGGCCGGTGTTCAGCCCGCCGGAGCCCAACAGACCGAGACCCCGTCGTCCGAACCGTAGCGCGGTCTCACGCGCTTCGGCGGACCAGCCGGTCCGCGATCTCGCGGACGAGCGGTTTGGCCCGGGTCGGCACGGTGCGACTTCGGTCGAGCCGGCCGAGCGCCCGCTCGGTCAACTGCGCGATCCGCCTCTCGGAGTACTCGAGGCTCCCCGTGCGGCGGATCGCCTCACGGGCGCGCTCGACGTCCTCGGGGATCGCCGCCGGGTTCCCGAGAACCCGGGCTAGGCAGGCTCGGTCGGCTTCCGAGCCGTTCTTCCACACATGAACGACAAGGAGGGTGCGCTTTCCCTCGACAAGGTCGTTCGAGCTCTTACCGGTCTCACTCGAGTCAAACCCGGCTCCGAGGACATCGTCCCGGAGCTGGAACGCGACGCCGAGATCGGTCCCGATCGCGGCGAGGTCACGAAGCAGCGACGGCCGGCCGCCGCCCAGGACCGCACCGATGGTGAGCGGAGCGACCACGGTGTAGAACGCGCTTTTGAGCTCGTGGACGGCGAGTACATCGGCTTCCGTGACCGACTCGGGAGGCAAGGTGCCGTTTCGGATATCGAGGAGTTGGCCGTAGGCGGTCCGTCGTGTCATCTCCACGTACTCGCCGAGCGCCGCCAAGCGGGCCGAGGGAGGTGCACGGGTTCGAAGGATCGCCTCGATCGTGAAGGGCTCCTCGAGATCGCCGAGAGTGATCCCGATCCCCGTACCATACTCCTCGGAGGACCCTCCGAGCTGTTCGCGCGCGTGCGCCGTGGCCATTTCCCGGTGCACGGTCGGCCCACCCCGCCGTTCCTCGGCGTGATCAATGATATCGTCGTGGATCAGCATCCAGCTTTGGAAGTGTTCCATCGACGCCGCAGCCGATAGGGCCGGCTGCGGAGACCGGCCGGTCGCAACGTGGTACCCCGCGAGGACGAGGATCGCACGGAATCGCTTACCCCCGCGCAGCGTGAACTCCCGATTCGCCTCGAGGTAGGTCCGAACGGTGCGGGGAGCCGTCCGGCGTTCGTTCGCGTACGCGTGATCGAGAGTCCTCTCCACCCCGGGAAGGTACCGGTAGAGGTCCGCCAGTTTCACGGTGCCGGCCGTTGGACGACCACCGTATTTAACTCACCGGGGCTTGCCGCCGTCGATGGCATCCGCTCCGTTCATTCAGCTCTCTGGCGCCCTCGTGCAGGCAATGGGTCAGCGTCTCGACGCGGCCAAGCCGTCTCCGGAGGGGCTCGTCTTACGGACCGGCGATGGATTCCTCTACGCGTTCTTGGAAGACCCGAACCAAATCTCTCTCGAGACGGTCGAACGACTGTTCGACCCGCACGGATTCTCCAAGCCCATCCACGTCGTGGTCTTGACGCCCGGTCATCTTCCGCTGGCGATCTCCGAGGACGTGGTCCGTCGGGGAGGAACGCTCGTCGAGGGCCCACGCTTCACGGAGCTTGCCCGCCAGCTCGGTCTGGAGGCCATGCTGGGGGAAGAGCCCCATGCTCCTCCCCACGATACTCGACGGCTCCTCCCGAGCGCCCAGCAGTTGGACGGGATTCTGCATCGCGCCCGGACGTGGCTCGATTGGGGAGTGCCGGCGCTGGCGTTGAGATTCTATCGGCAGGCGGCGGACCTCAAGCCGGGGTTCCTGCCGGCGAAGGTCGGGGTCGGCCGTTCCTTGCTCGCCCTCGGGCTCGTCGCCGACGCCGACCGGGTATTCGACGATGTCCTCAAAGCGCGGCCCGACGACATGGACGCACGTCTCGGCAAGGCTGCAGTGTACGGCGCGCGCGCCCAACCGAAGCAGGAGGTCGAGATGTACCGTCGACTCCTTGCGGAGGATGACGCGCGTCATGAAGTGCGGGCCCACCTGGTCGCCGCTCTGGTCGACTTGAAGGACTGGGCCGGCGCTCGCGTAGAGATCGAGGCCCTCCTCGCCCGGGCGCCGGAGCAGCCCCAGCTCCGGTTCCTGCACTCGGTCGCCCTCGCTCATGCGGGGAAGTCCGAGCTTGCCGAGGAAGAGCGCGAGGAGGCTCGGAGGCTCGGATTGACGTACGAACAGGAATCCACTCTCTGCCAGCATCTCGGACTTCCGCCCCCGCCGCGCCCTGCTCCCCCTCCCCAACCTGCCCCGTCGCCCCCGTCTCAGGAAGTCGAGACACGGCCACGGAGAGCGGTCCGCGCGAAGCCGACACGGACGCCAAAGTCTCGACGGCCCGCCTCACGACGGCCCCCTCCCTCTTCCGCTCCGAAAGCGGTCCGAAAGCGTAAGTAGCTCTCCGCCGAGTCGCGAGCGCCCTCTGAGGAACCAATGCGCGTCGTCTCCGTGCTTCCGAGCGCGACCGAGCTCGTCTGCGCTCTGGGCCACGCGGCGTCCCTAGTGGGACGGAGCGCAGAGTGCGACTTTCCGCCCGAGGTGTCCCGGTTGCCGATCGTCATGCGGCCGCGTGCGCTCGACTCGGATCGACCATCCGCCGAGATCGACGCTCGGGTCCGACGGGCCCGCGCTCAGGATGAAAGCCTCTACACCCTCGACGTCGAGCTACTGCGCTCCCTTCGGCCGGATCTTCTCCTGACGCAGGACCTGTGCGGGGTCTGTTCGGTGACGTCCGCGGAGGTCGCTCATGCCTGCTCTCAGGCCGGCATCTCACCCAAGATCCTGAGTCTGATGCCGCGCACCCTCGAAGAGGTCTGGGCCACGATTCCCCGCGTCGCTGCAGCATTGGGAGACCTCAACGCCGGGACCCGACTCCTTGCGTCGATCCGCGACCGGATTCCTCATCCCACCGCTTCGTCGGCGGACCGACCGCGCGTGGCAGTCGTGGAGTGGGTCGACCCACCGATCCTCGGTGGGTTATGGGATTCCGATGTGGTTCGGGAGGGCGGTGGGGAGCCGATCGGGCCAAGGTCCGGCGAACCCGCAAAGCGCGTCAGTTGGGACTCTCTTCACCAGATGTCTCCCGACCTTCTCGTGATCAGCCCCTGCAGTTTCACGGTCACTCGGTCATTGCAGGAATTGGCCGATCCCAGGGTCCGTGCCGAGGTATCTCGGATCTCACCGGCGCTTGGCACGTTTGTCGCCGACGAGGCGTACTTTAGCCGGCCGGGACCCCGTCTCGTTGAGGGGATCCGGCTGATCCATCGGCTGATTCGCCAGGCCTGGGAGTCGTGGCCGATGCCGGTGGCTCGCTGGCCCGAGACCGCGTCGCGGCTGGTGAGCGCATGAGGTCGGGGCCGACATACTACTACACTTGGACGACCTCCCCACCGGTCCGACCTCGGATCCACACCTCGCGCACCGAGCTTATCCACATCGGCGTTGCCTACGTGGTGCTCACCTTCGACCTCATCCTGATCCTGACAGTCGCTGGCCTCCTCTTCGGGCAGACCGTGAGTTTTGTCTCCCGCCTCTCGGCTCCTCTCGTCCTCGCCGCCGCCGGGGCGGCGCTCACCGGATTCGTCTGCCACGAACTGGCGCACAAGGTTGTCGCGCAGCGCCACGGGTTCTGGGCCGAGTTCCGGATGTCGGTCTACGGTCTCGTCGTCTCCGTGATCACTGCGTCGATCGGCTTCCTCTGGGCAGCCCCCGGCGCGACTCTGGTGGGCGGCATGAGCGAAGTCGATCGGTCGAATTGGGGACGGACCAGCCTCGCCGGTCCGATGTCGAATGTCGCTTTCGCCGCGGTTTTCTACGTCGTGGCGGCCGGGCTGTCTCTGGCGCGGAGCCCGTACACCGTCTGGGTGCTCTTACTCGTCTTCATCAATGGCTGGTTTGCGACCTTCAATCTCATCCCGTTCGGCCCGCTGGATGGCGCGAAGGTGCTGCGATGGAGTCGGGCGATCTGGTTTGCTGCAATCCTGGTTTGTGGGGCTTTCGCCGTCATCGGATACCTCGCGTTCTACGTCTACGGTTCCCCATTCCTTGGCTTCTGAGGAGCGGCGGACGGTGACGCAGCCGGACGTACAGGAGCTCGGTCAGGGTCGGCAGATGCTCGACCTCGACTTCCGGGACACCGAGGGCCTGGTCGCTGCGTACCTAGTTCCCGAGGCTGAGGGTTGGATGCTGATCGAGACCGGACCGTCGACGTGCCGCGAAGCCCTTCTTCGTGGCGTGGCCCGCGCAGGGGTTGGACCCGAGGAGGTCCGGCACGTCTTGGTCACCCACATCCACCTGGATCATGCGGGCGGGATGGGAGCGGTGGTGGACGCATTCCCCCGAGCGACGTTTTACGCCCACGAACTCGGGGTGCCGCATCTGGTCGACCCGAGCCGGCTCGTCGCGAGCGCCCGAAGGGCATGGGGACCGGTGATGGACTCCCTCTGGGGGCCGATCGCCCCCGTACCCGCTCCCCGGATCGCCTCCCTCACTGGTGGCGATACGTTTCCGGTGCAGGGAGGTGAGCTCCGGGTCATCGCGACCCCGGGCCATGCGAGGCACCACCTTTCGTTCTTCGACTCGGCCCTGAAGGCGGTGTTCTGCGGCGACAGTGCGGGCGTCCGACTTCCCCGTAGCTCCCACTTGCGTCCCGCGGTCCCGCCACCGGATCTGGACCTCGACCAGCTCTTTGCGAGCCTCGAGGCGATGCGTCGCACCGAGCCCCGGTTCGTCCTCTTTAGCCACTTCGGGCCCAGCCCGGACGGGGCGCAGGATCTGGTGCGCTACCGTTCGATCGTTGAAGACTGGAGGGACGTAGCGCTCGCTTCCGCACGGGAACGGCCGGACCCGGAGTACATCGAAGAACGTCTGAAGGAACATGACGCGATGTCCCTTGCGACCGCCTCGGTCGCCGACCGCGAATCGATGGTGTCGGGCTACCAACTCGCCGCGGCAGGGTTCTTACGGTATTTCGAGACCCACGGACTGCTCGCCCGGGGCCTGCGGTGACTGTCGGGATGTTCCACCGGAACAGCCGGGATTCGGCCGTCCCGGCCCTCATGGTCGCCCGGGTCGTGTATGCGTTCAATTGGTACAACGTCGGGGCGATCCTCCCGCTACTCGGGACCCACCTCCACGCGACGACTCCCGAGCTCGGGATCGTCGTGAGCTCGTTCCTCATCGGAGCCGCGGTGTTCCAAGTGGTGGCCGGGTTCGCAGTGCTGCGCTGGGGAAACCGATCGGTATCGCTCTTCGCCCTCTTCCTCATGGGAGCGTTCTCGACAGCCTCCGCGTTCTCGCCGAACTGGATCGTACTGTCCGTCCTCCGATTCGGGGCGGGCGCAGGGGCGGCGTTCTTCTTCGCCCCCGCACTTGGACTGATCACGTCCTACTACCCGCCCGGAACCCAGGGTCCCGTGATCGGAATCTACAACTCCGGGTTCAGCATCGGGTCCGGTGCTGGGCTGTTCGGGGGAGCATTCATCGGCGCAGCGTTCGGATGGCCCTACGCCCTTCTGGTCGGCGGGGTCGGTCTGCTCGGATGTGCGGGGGTTGCGGTGTTGGTCCTTCCGGCTCCGACTCGGTCCCCCGCTCGGCGTGCGATGCGTGAGCTCTGGGACAAGGCGCTCCCGACCCTGAAATCGCGTTCGTTGTGGGCACTCTCGATCTCGACCGCGGGGCTTTGGGCGGCGTACGTCCTGGCCGCACAGTACTTCGTCCAGTTCGCTGCGAGCGTCCATCCGACCTGGTCGATCGCGATTGCCGCGGGGATCCCCACCTTGATGATCGTGTTCGAGATTCCCGGCGGCCCGATCGGGGGACTCCTCGGGGAGCGAGAGGCCGAGATGCGTCGGGTCATCCTTCCATGGGGAGTCGCCTCCGGGATCGCGTTCTTCCTCGTCCCGTACCTCGCGTTCCCCGAGCTGTTTGGCCTGTTTGCCTTCCTCGGCTTCGCCGACGGTGTCGTGTTCGCGGTGCTGTACCTCCTTCCCGTCTATCTTCCCGAATCCCGCGGCGAGAATCTCTCGCTAGGGCTCGCCACCCTCAATGCGATTCAGATCTTTCTCGGGAGCGCCCTCGCCCTCGGGTTCGCGTTCGTTGCGGGGGCGTACGGCTACACCGTCGCCTGGTGGTTCACCGGCGCAATCGCCCTCGCGCCGATGCCCCTTCTGATTTGGGTGAGCGGTCGGCGGGGACCCGTAGCGCGACCCGCGGTCCGACCCCCCGGGACGGGCCGAGCGATCCCGGTTCCGAATCGACCAGAGTGATGAGGTTGGTCGGGCGGCCCTCCACGGGCCAGCCCGCCGTGAGGACGATCGGAGCCGACCCGGCAAAACCGGCGCGGTCGACCAGATGCCAGGCTTGCGTCCGAAGCTCCTCCAGTGTTTGGTGCACAGGCGCCGGGAGTGAAGTGACGCCGCCAACCAGCGAGAGGCGACGACGGGTTGCCGAAGAATTCGAGATCGCCACTACGGGACACTCCGGTCGGAGTCGCGCCACCAAGCGCGCCGTCCGGCCCGAGTGGGTCGGGGTGACGATCGCCCGAGCGTGAACACCCTCCGCGAGCTCCACCGCAGCCGCGGCGACCGCTCGTTCCGGCTCGCCGCCTCCACCGATCGTCAAGCCCCGGATGGGACCCGGATCGACGGACGATTCCGTCGCTCGGGCGATCCGGTCGAGCCATCGGACCGACTCCACCGGAAAGTGGCCGACCGCGCTCTCCTCGCTGAGCATCACCGCATCCGCCCCATCGAGGACCGCGTTCGCCACATCCGTGGCCTCGGCTCGGGTCGGACGGGGGGAATTCAGCATGCTGAGCAGCATTTGCGTCGCGACCACCGCGAACTTCCCTGCCCGGTTCGCCGAGCGGACGAGCGACTTCTGCTCGAGGGCGAGCCGCTCAAGGGGGACCTCGATTCCGAGGTCCCCCCGGGCCACCATGATCCCGTCCGACATGTCGAGGATCGAGTCGATCGCGGTGAGCGCCTGGGCCCGCTCGATTTTCGCGATGAGACCGACGTCGGCCGCATCCTGCCGATCGAGCCAGCGTCGCGCCTCCAGAAGGTCCCGGCCGTCGCGAACGAACGAAAGCGCGAGATAATCGATCCCCTCGCGAAGCCCGATCATGGCATCGTGACGGTCCTTCGGCCCGAACACCGAGGTCCGCAGCTGAGCCCTTGGAAGGAAGAGGCCGGCATGCGAGCTCACCGCCCCGCCATTCCGGACGCGTGTCTCGAGCAACCGGGGCGCGACCCTCTCAATCACGAGCTCGACGCTCCCATCGCCCAGCAGAACCGGGTCGCCGGGTTCCGCGATTCGGTGAAATGAGGGAATCTGGATTCCCACCCGGTGGGTGTCGCCCGGCGTGGGATCGTCATCGAGGATCCAGGATTGGCCCGTCGAGAGTTGAACCAATCCGCCGGCGACCTCGCCGAGTCGGATCTTTGGGCCCTGCACGTCGCCCACAATCGCCACCTCTCGATGAGTCGCCCGCGCGGCAGAATGGATCCGACCCAGCGCGGCCAGGTGCTCCTCGTCGCTGCCATGCGAGAAGTTCAACCGGAACGCGTCCACCCCCGCGTCGATCAGATCCGCAAGCCGCTGCGGTGAGGCGGACGCAGGCCCGACCGTCGCGAGGATTTTCGTTCTTCGCACTTCCACGGGCATGTGGAGCGGACTAATATCGGCCGACCCCAGGCCTCACCTTGGGTTCCATGTGCGTGACACGGGATAAGGGACCTTCGGTCCGTGGACCTCCCGGTCGACGAGCGGAACAGCTCCCTCGTGGGGGATGAGGACGAGAATTTACCAATCCTTCGATGCCCGCTCGAATTCAATCGAGAGGAGCGGTGGATGAAGAGGCCTCTTCATATTTCCCGGGCTTGCGGTGCGTTTTGCTGTATGGCTTAATCCAACATCGCAACCTGCGATGCTCTCTTTAGTCCGAGGCACCCGTCCCTTCCGCAGCCCCGTGGTGTAGCGGCCAAGCATGCCGGCCTTTGGAGCCGGCGACAGCGGTTCGAATCCGCTCGGGGCTACAAATCCTCCGGGATAGGCGCCTCTCCAGAATCTCTGGGCTGATCGACGCGGGGACCGACGAACCCTGTACACTTCCGGGGGTCCGCCACCTCTTGATCCTCCCCCTTTAGCTTCCCGCCCAGCGGGGAGGGCGCTTCTCCCGGAACGCCTCCCGCGCCTCCCGATTGTCCGGGCTGTCTCGAAGCGGGTCGGCGAGTTCCTGCTCCAACCGAAGACCTTCCGAAAGGGGAAAGGCAAGACCTCTGCGAACAGCAGCGAGGGCGTTCTGAACCGCATGGGGAGGACGTGCGGCGATTGTGTCGGCCATCGTCTGAGCCATCTCCCGCAGGCGAGGGAGAGGGCAGACGTGATTGACCAGACCAATCTCTGCGGCCCGGCGTGCGTCGATTGGTTCAGCGGTGAGTATCATCTCAAGAGCAATCGCGGGCGGGACCGCTCGCGGGAGCCGCTGCGTGCCGCCCTGCCCCGGGATGATCGCCCATTTGACCTCGGGTAGGCCAAACGTGGCGTTCTCGCTTGCCACGCGAATGTCACAAGCCAGTGCGAGCTCTAGCCCACCGCCGAGACAGAGTCCATTGATGGCGGCGATGACCGGCTTTCCGAGCTCTAGGTTCCGGGTGATTCCCCCGATCCCCGGCTCGCGATTCCACACCTCCACTCGCTTTTCGGCCGGAACGCTTCGGTAAAAGTCCCCGATCCACTTGAGGTCCACACCCGAGCAGAATGCCTTCGTCCCCGCTCCAGTGAGCACCGCGACGCGAAAGTCATTCTCGTCGCGAAAACGCTTCCAGGCCGAGAGCAGAGCGGCATGGGTTTCAGGGTCGATTGCATTCAGGACCTCCGGACGGTCCAAGGTAATCCAAGCCACGTGCCCCTTGCTCTCGAAATGGACCGGCATCGGCACGGGACCTCGCCCCACTTCTTGGACTTAACGGGGGGCCGCCGTGAATACGACCAGGATGAACAGGACGGCCCCCGCGCCGCCGGGAGGACCGACCCGATCACCGGGAAGCGGGCCGCTCGGTAGAACCCATGCGGGCTCGGCGTCCGCCTCGAACGCCCACCCCTAACAGGTACGGGGCGACGCGCATCATCCACAACCCACCTCCCCGGACCGGGAGCGGTGCGACATTGAAGGGTGGGACGAAGCCGGCCCGTCCCGTGCGGGAAAAGGACACCCTCGCTCCGATGGAGCCGGGGGACGCAGACTTCCAAGACCTGCTGTACCAAAAGAGTGAGGGGATTGCACGGATCACGCTCAATCGTCCTCGTGTCTACAACGCCTACCGCACGAGCACCCTTCAGGAGCTCTCCCGCGCGGTCCACGACGCGTCGATCGACGATTCGATCGGTGTGATCGTCCTCACCGGCGCAGGGTCGGTTGCCTTCTGTACCGGAGGTGACGTTCGGGAGTACGCCGAACGGTACATCGAGCGTCCTCGTGACTACTGGAAGTACATGGGCCTCTTCCAGGAGGCTGTCGAAGCGCTCCTACGGTCCGGTAAGCCGACCATCGCCCGGCTCAACGGCATTACCGTGGGCGGGGGAAACGAACTCCATCTTGCATGCGACCTCTCCGTCGCTGCTTCTCACGCGTATCTCGGGCAGGTCGGAGTGGGCGTAGGTTCCGTGGCGTGCGGCGGGGCCACGCAGTGGCTGCCGCTCGCCGTCGGCGACCGCCGGGCGCGCACTATGCTGTTCCTGAACGAGAGAATCCCGGCCCCCCGAGCCCTGGACTGGGGCCTTGTGAGCGAGGTCACTCCGTCTGTGCGACGCGGAACGGACTTCGTTGCGGAGCCGACCCCGGAGGAAGTCGACCTGGCCCACAAAGGGCTGCAGGACTATCGGGTGGACCTGACGGCCTTGGATGCCGCAGTCGACAAGCTCAGTCTTCGACTGTTGGGAATGTTTCCGGAGTGCCTGCGATACACCAAGCAACAGGTGAACTTCTGGAAGGAGTTGTCGTGGCACAATACGGTCGGACACGGCCGCGACTGGCTTTCGCTCCACTTCGCGAATCGCGAACCCCAAGAGGGAATGACCGCCTTCGTCGAAAAGCGTCCTCCCGACGTGCGAGGGCTACGAAGTCGCCTTGCGGAAGGCAAAGGCGGCGAGTTCCCCTTCGGCCGCCCGACACGACACTGCCCCAGTTGCGGGGCCAAGGGCCTCCCGGAGGAGTTCGCCTTCTGCGGACGGTGTGGCGCTCAAACCCTCTCCGCGGGCGCGCCAGTGGGGTGAACCGGTGTCGCAAGCCGTGGTGGCACCTGCTGCGACCGCCGGCGCCCCACAATCCTTCCTCCGCGATGCCCGTGGACTGCAGCGTAAGCTCGTGGAGGAGTACTATCACCACCTCGAACCCCGCGAGGGACCTTCTCGTCCCGTGGCCTACTTGCTGGTGGGGGGGAACCTCGCGGAGATCCTGCGCTCGTTCGGCTACGAGGTGGTGTTCCCAGAGATCGTCGCACTCAACTGCGCGATCAAGCACCAATCGCTCGACAACATCCTGCACGCCGAGTCGCTCGGCTATGGGCTTGATGTATGCGGTTATGTGAAGAACGACCTCGGCCTTCAGGACCTGGGCGGAAAGACCTCGTTCGGCCAGATTCCACGCCCCGACCTCCTCGTGTGCAGCTTCTCGGGCTGCTATATCTACGTGAAGTGGTGGGAGGCCCTCGCAGAGTCGTACGGCGCTCCCCTGTTCACGTTCGACGTGCCCTACATGCGGGAGGAGACTCCTCGCAAGGAGGACGTCGACTACATGGTGAGCCAGCTCTGGGACCTCGTCCACTTGCTGGAAAAGCGTACCGGACGCGCGTTCGACATGGACGAACTGAAGCGAATCCTCACCGAATCGCGTCGCGCCGAGGAAGGTTGGGTGGAGTTCCTGCGGAGCGGCAGGTTGCGCCCGTCTCCTATCGAAGCGTACTTCGAATCGATCTTCTACATGTTTCCAATCAACGTGCTCCGCGGCACCCGTGAGGCCGCGGACTTTTACGACGTTGTCAACGACGAAATCCGGACGCGGGTGCGGGACGGGAACTATCCCCTCCCCGAGGAGAAGGTCCGTGTCCTCGTGGAGGGCGTTCCTCCATACACGAACTACCGAACGTTCTGGGACTTCTTCCGGAAGTGGGGCGCCGTCTCCGTCGTGGCCACCTACCCGAAGGTGGGCGGCCTCTTCGACCGCGGTTTTCGTCATGACCCGTCTCGGCCGTTCGAGAGCATCGCGGAGTACAGCCTCGGCGCCTACGTGAATCAGTCGTGGCCCCTGCGCCGCAAGATCATCTCGGACTACGTGAAGGAATACCAGGCCGACGCGGCGATCATTCACGGAATCAAGTCGTGCCGTTCGTTCACGGCCGGACAGGGCGACCTGAGGGACTGGCTGATCCACGACCAGGGAGTCCCTACCCTGTACATCGAGTCGGATCACCAGGATCCCCGCTACTTCGCGCCGGCCCAGATCAAGAATCGGATGGACGCATTCTTCGAATCCCTAGAGCAGCGACGGGCCGTGGCGGCCGCCGCAGGGGCCGCCTCCGCATGAGCGTCGTCGTCGCAGGCGTGGACCTTGGCTCGACCACGGCGAAGTGTGTGGTGCTCGGGGAAGATTCCCAAATTCTCGGAAAGTCGTTGAGCGTGGTCGGTGTCGATATCGTGAAGGATGCGGAACGTGCCTTGGAAGCCGCGCTCGTGGACGCGCACATCCCCCGGTCCGACGTCGCGTTCATCACCGGCACCGGGTACGGACGGTACAAGGTTTATTTCGGTCAGCTCGTGGTGACCGAAATCTCGTGTCACGCGAGGGGAGCCAACTTCCTCTACCCCGGGACCCGCCTCGTGGTCGACATCGGCGGCCAAGACACCAAGGCGATCCGAATCAATGAGAAAGGCGAGGTGGTGGACTTCGCCATGAACGATAAGTGCGCGGCCGGGACCGGGAGGTTCCTCGAGGTCTGTGCGAACGCATTGGGGTACGACGTCGGCGAAATCGGTCCGCTTTCCCTGCAGGCGCGGCGCGCCGTGAAGGTCACGAGCACCTGCACGGTGTTTGCGGAGTCCGAGGTCACGTCGTACCTCTCTAGAGGTAAGGACCCGAAGGACATCCTCGCGGGGCTGCACGCGAGCATAGCGAACCGCACGCTATCTCTCATGCAACGGGTCGGCGTGGAACCCGAGATCACGTTCACCGGTGGCGTATCCCAGAACCAGGGCATGGTCAGCGCCCTGCAACGTCGGCTCGGTGCGCCCATCAACGTGAACTCCCTGTCCCAGTACCTAGGAGCGCTCGGCGCTGCGCTCCACGGACGAGAGCGAATCACCGGAGGTGCGGAGTGATCACCGGTGGCCTCGACCTCGGTGCCGGAGCCATCAAGGGCGTACTGCTCGAGGATGGCCGGCGGATCCTGGCGACCGCTTCGGTGCCGTCGCGGGGCATCCCGATTCAGGCCGCACGCCAGGTCCTTGACGAGTTAGGAGAGACGGCCAACATCGCCCCAGGGGATATCGACTACCTCTGCACCACGGGCTTCGGTCGGTACACGATACCCGAGCGAAACCTGCAGGTCAGCGACTTCACCTCTTCCGCGCGGGGAGCGATCTTCCTCTTTCCCGGGACACGCCTGGTAGTCGACATCGGTACGCAGGCCTCTCGGACCATGTCCGTCTCCGAAACGGGAAGGGTCCTCAAGTTCAAGATGAACGAGAAGTGCGCCGCGGGAGCCGGCCGCTTCGTGGAGCGATGTTCGAAGTACCTTCAAGTCCCCCTCGAAGAGATGGGGCCGAAGGCGCTTGCGTCCGGGCACCCGAAGCTCATTTCGAGTGTCTGCGCGGTCCTCGCCGAGACCGAGATTATCAACAACGTCTCGGAAGGAGTGCCACTTCCGGACATCCTCATGGGAGTCTTCCTCTCGCTCTCCCAGCGCGCGTACTCCCTCATGCGGTACGTCGGGATCCAGCCGGAAATCACGCTCGTCGGAGGTCTGGTCCGTAACGTCGGCATGGTGAAGGCGATCCATGACACGGTCGGAATGGATGTCAACGTCGCGCCCGACGCCTACTATGCAGCGGCGCTCGGCAGCGCATTCCTCGGTCATTCGCGCCTCCTGAAGCTCGGTCAGGCCGCGCAAGGGACGAGGGGATAGGGCATGCCCGAACTTGTGCAGATCCGGTCTCTCCCGGGGAGTGGTTCCGACGGGGAACCAGCGCCCATGGTGGAGATCTCACCGGACTTTCGGGAGTTCACTCAGGTCGGTAGCGTGCAGGAGACCGTGCGCCTCGCCCAGGAGGTCCTCGCCGACCCCACCTTCCCGACGGTCCGTGCATGGCGGAAGGCGGGCGGTAAGGCGGTCGGATGCTTTCCGGTCTATACCCCGCAGGAGCTCGTCCATTCCCTCGGCATGATGCCGGTCGCGCTTCAGGGGGGCGGAGAGAACCTCGAGATTAGCCGCGCGGACGCAGCCCTCGGTTCCTTCCTGTGTTCCATCTCGAAGTCGACGCTCGAGATGGCTCTCACGGGACTCCTCGACCCTTTCGATGCGTTCGTCTTTCCGTACATCTGTGATGTGAGTCGCAACCTCGATGGAATTTTCGCGCGCGTCCTTCCCCAACGGCCTTCCCACATGCTCCACCTTCCACAGAATTTCAATTCGTCCGCCACGATCCCGTTCCTGGTGGCCGAGTATCGCGCTCTCCTGCAGAAGCTCGAACGCGTCGCCGGCCGACCGTTTTCGCAGGAGGACCTCAGGAAATCGCTCGAGCTGTTCAACGAGCAGCGCGAGCTCATCGCGCGCCTCGTCGCGCTGAAGCAGAACGCGCCCTGGAACGTCACCCTGGTCGAATACTACCTTCTGCTCCGATTGGGGGGACTGCTTCCTCGAGAGGTACATATCCCCTTACTCCGGCGAGCGCTCAACGAACTCGAGGCGCGTCAGCGCAAGAACAAGGACGCGATCCGTGTCCTCGTCATCGGAACGTTCTGCGAGCAGCCCACCCTCGAGCTCCTGCAGCTCATCGAGGACGTCGGTTGCTACGTCGTCGGGGAAGAGTTCCAGATGCTGCACCGCTGGTGCCCTCGCATCGAGCCTGGGCCCGATCCCCTCACGAGCCTCGCGACGTCGTACGTTCAGACCCCGGTCGATATCGGGGTACGTAGCACCCCGACCACCAAGGCGGCCGCGATTCTTTCCCGGGTTGACGCGGCGAAGGCCCAAGGGGTTCTGTTCCTTACTGCCAAGTTCTGCGAGCCCGCGCTCGAGGACGTGGTGCTGTACCGTAGGGGGCTCGAACGGCGGGGCCTGCCGTACCTGCACATGGAGTTCGAGGAGAAATCGACGACGTACGAGCAGGCACGTCTGCAGCTCGAGACATTCGTCGAGTCGATCCTCTTCGACTGAGCGAGGGGCAACGTGAGCGCGAAACCTCCCGGTACCGTCTCCGTCGTCCGGGTCGACGGGCGTGCGACGGTCACTTGGGAACACGGGCCGGCGAACGTATTCGACGTCGCGCTCCTCGAAGAGCTTACCCGTGTAATGCGACGCGAGGAGGTTACGGGGGCTCATGTCGTCGTACTGCGTGGAGGAGGAAAATCCTGGAGCGGGGGGCTCAGTGTCCAAGATCACCTGAAGCCCCGGGTCTCCGCCATGTTCGAGGCGTTCCATGAGACCCTCACGACCCTGTGGAACCTTCCGACTCCTACGATTGCTCAGGTCCACGGGCGATGCCTGGGCGGCGGGATGGAGTTACTGATGGCCTGTGACCTCGCGATCGCTTCCGAGGGAGCGACCTTTGGCCAACCCGAGATCAGATTGGGGGTTTTCGCACCGTTCGGAGCCGCTACCTACGCGCACCTCCTTCGGACTCGGCAAGCCGCCGAACTTCTGTTCTTGGGAACACCCTTCGATGCCCGGCGGGCGGAGGCTGCTGGCATCGTGAATCATGTGGTTCCCGACGAAGAGCTCGACGCCTCGGTGGCGTTGACCGCCGAGACACTCTGCTCCCACCGTTTGGAAACGCTGCGTCTTCTCAAACGAGTCTTGCGAAAGTCGGGCCAGGACCCGTGGTCCCCCATGGCGTACGCCGAGCGCGTCTACCTGCACGATCTCATGACACGCGGGGACGCGGAGGAAGGGCTCCGGGCCTTCCTGGAGAAGCGGACTCCCGTGTGGAAGGAGGGCTGAGCGTTCGGTTCTATGCGGGCAGCGGTCTTCCACGGATCCGGGCGTCCTCTTACCCTCGGCGAAGTACCTCGTCCAACGCTAGGACCCGGCGACGCCCTCGTCAAGGTCGCCGCATGCGGCTTCTGTCATACCGACCTTCACTACCTCGACCACTCGGTCCGGACGGCGAAGCCTCCTCCCCTCGTCCTCGGCCACGAGATCTCGGGGATCGTTGAGGAGATCGGTTCCGACAGCAGCGAACGGTCGGTGGGGGAACGTGTGCTGATACCGGCCGTCCTTCCCTGTGGGACGTGTACGTTCTGCCGGTCGGGACATGGGAATGTATGCCCTCGCCTTCAGATGCTCGGAAACCACATCGACGGAGGATTCGCGGAGTACGTGCGGGTCCCGACGCGCGACCTCGTTCCGTTGCCGGGGGACCTCGATCTCGCCCACAGTGCGGTGATCGCCGATGCGTTGACGACACCCTATCATGCCGTCGTTCACCGCGCGCGGGTCCGCAGCGGGGACTGGGTCGTCGTCGTCGGATGCGGGGGTGTGGGAATCAACGCCGTCCAGTTCGCCAACGCCGCCGGGGCGAACGTGATCGCTGTCGATATTCGGCCGGAGAAGCTCGAAGTGGCTCAGCGGCTCGGGGCGTGCGAATCCCTGAATCCATCCGAACATCCCGACCTCGGCCGCGAGGTGCAGAAGCGAACCGGCGGAGGCGTAGATGTTGCCCTCGAGGTCGTGGGTACGCCAGACACCGTGAGCCTCGCGCTCTCCACCCTTCGAAGAGGAGGGCGGCTCTGCGTCGTTGGATACAGCGATTCGGTCGTTCCGCTGCCCCTCAACCGGCTCATGTTCTTCGAGTACGAGGTCGTGGGCTCGCTTGGATGCCGGCCCGTCGACTATCCGCGCGTCATAGAGATGGTGCGGAAGGGCAAGGTCCACCTCGACGAGGTCGTCACCGCCACAGTCCCTATCGAACGGATTGGGGAAGCGGCAGAGGACCTCAGGAATGGCAAAGGGCTACGGACCCTGGTGGTTCCATAGACAGGGTCTCAGGTTTCTTCGGGGCTGGCGTCCGTACCCTCTTTCGAGTTCTAGGGCTTCTCCTCCGGCGCCGAGAGGGCCCTCACGACCCCCACCTCGTTGTGGCGCTGGGAGGCTAGCTTCCGCATTCCCCGGCGAAGGTTTTCCATGGCGCTCACCCGGCTGATGCCGAGAGATTTGGCCACGTCCCGCAGCTGTGCCCGGCGCGGGTAGTCATAGTATCCCAACATGAATGCTGTGCCAATCGCCAGCTCTTGGCGGGCGGTGAGGTCGGGGGAGCCTCGGTAGGATCCAATTCGGACAAGAGAGGCCGGCGAGTTGTCCGGAGTGCTGAACGAGGCAAGGAGGGGGTGGGCGTCCCGGACGCGTCGGGCGAGCACCCTCCACTCCCCTTCGCGAGCCTCCTCGTCCTGGGCGGTCACGGTAGGCAGGAACGGGCAGCTCATGCAAATGGCCCCCATCTCGAAGACGCTATGGCAGAGAGCTGGCAGCGGCCCCACGAGGCGGACGAGAAGGCGGTGAGGTTCGAGCTGAGTCAACGAGACTTCCTCGGCCCCCTCGCGCTGACGAAGATACGCGGTAATCTCGGGGATGGCCGTGGCACTCGCCGTGATCTCGAGCAGCTGAAGTAGCCGCCGACGCGAGCCGTCTGCGCGCCGGCAGACGTGCAGGCGGATCCCCGCGCCCCACCGTCGGCCCAGGTCCTGCATCCAATGGGGTATCGGCCCGCCGCGGATTCGGAGCTCTACGAGAGATTCCTGCCCGTGAGAGGTCCCGCCCGTCTCGCGCCGGTCGGAGCCGGAGCGTCGCGCCGGGCCTGATGAGCCTGCGCGACCGTGCCGGTGTGGGTCCGGGAGCCCTGAAGCGGTTCGATTAGGTTGACGGGCCCCGTGACGAACCCGCGACCGACCGGTTTGAGATCGCTGGGGATGGGGCATGGGGACTCATTCTCCTTGGGTAACCGGAAGCCGGTGGCCAATCGAAGAGACGCCCGGAACCGAGGAACGCGCGTGTCGTGGGACGGGCGGGCCGGCCACGCGAAGCAGCAGCCCTGTCGCCGGGGCTCCCTGACCATCCCTCGTGGTGAAACAGTCGTTCCGCTCGACAATCCACCCGGGCACGACCTGATCAATCCCAAACGCGTAGGTCAGATTCCCCTCCGTCAGACCGCCGTTTGTCCCTCTCGATCCGCTCAGGTGTTCGCGGTCCGATTGCCCGTCACGCCGACCATCGCCCAAAACTCTTCGTCGGAGATTCCCGGGTGCTCAAAGAGAGCACGGTAGTCGCGCAGGAAGACCCGCAGGTCCTCCTTGGATCGCGATTCGGCTCCGGTCTTGACCCGATTCAAGAGTTCCAGCAAGACCGGGTCGGACATCACGATCCCTCGCTCTTTGAGCTTCTCGATGATCGCTGCCTTTCCGGAGTGCTTTCCTAGGATCATCTGCCGAGTACGCCCAACGACCTCGGGCTGCAATGGCTCGTAGGTCAGGGTGTGCGCCAGAATGCCGTGCGTGTGGATTCCGGCCTCATGGGAGAACGAATTGTAACCGATCAGTGCCTTGTTAGCAGCCACCGGAACTCCCGACAGTTCCTCGACCAACCGGGAGAGCTCGTGAATCCGATCGGTGCGAATTCCGGTCTCCATCCCATAGAGCGCTTCTAGGTCCAGGACGACCTCCTCGAGCGAGGCATTCCCCGACCGCTCACCGAGCCCGTTGACGCAGACATGCGGAGCGCTCGCCCCGCACTCGATGGCAGTGAGCGTGTTCGCGGTCGCGAGGCCGAAGTCGTTGTGACAGTGAACCGAGAGGTCCTTCGGGTGGACGCGGCGCTGGAACTCGGTGAGATACCATCGGAACGTCAGGGGGGTCATGACCCCGACGGTGTCGGCCACCACCAACCGATCCGCGCCCGCCGCCTGGGCGTCGCGGTACAGCCGCTCGACAAAGTCGAACGGGGCCCGTACTGTGTCCTCGGTCACGAAAGCGACGTGAAGACCCGCGTCCTTCGCCTGACGAATCGAACTCATCGAGGCCGCGTGGACCTCGTCCTGCGTCATTTTGAGCTTGTACTTCAGATGCACTTGGCTCGCCGCGACGAAGATCGCGATGTGGGTAGCCCCGCTCTTGATGACCGCGTCGACGTCCGACGGAACCGTCCGCGCCGCGGCGAGCACCTTCGCCGCGAGGCCGGCCGAAGCGACCAGCCGAACCGCTCGCGCCTCCTCGTCGGAGACCACCGGGATGCCGGCGTTGATTACGCCCACGCCGGCTTCCGAGAGCTTCTCCGCGATCTGGAGCTTCTCCTCGGGAGAGAAATGGACGCCGGGCATCTGCTCCCCGTCGCGCAGCGTCTCATCCCAGATCGTCAACGACGAAGGAAGCCGACGTTCGCAGGCAGTCCAACCGTGAAAGTCTTCGACAAGATTGGGTTCCGAGGGCGGAGGTCGCACAGCCACGATCGAGCTGCCTCACGCAGCTACCCCCGTGGTACGGCTTCCTCCATGATATAGATTGGCACGCTACATTTTCGCACGGAAGCAGTTACGACCCTCAAATGGCCCACGAGGTTGGCCCAGCCCGGGAATCGCAGCCCCGATGCGCCTTCATCGGCTCGCCCATGAGGGTGGATTGCACGTACGAGTGATATCCGGGCTACTCGGCGGAGGAACATGAAACCGGAAGGATAGCCTGATCCCTCGAGCTGGCGTCGATTCGCCAGCTTCAGGACGAGGCGCAAGCTAGGATTCGCCGTGGTTGCCTACGGCCAAGCTTCAACAGATTCCTGAGATGAAACGGGAACCTGGGAAGATGCTCAAGCTCCCAGCTCGGGTGGAAGGGTCTTCGAGGGGCCCGGACCGTAGCCTCCTTTCGCCCGACCAGACCGGTAGTGCCTCCACGGCATGACTGTATCCAACTTATCCTGTAGTTTCAGGCGAATCCGCTCGGGGCTATGACTCCGGTACCGGATCAACACAACGACTATAATCCCGCGTTGTGTTCCACACAGCAATGGCAGCAAAGACGATCGCTCTAGACGCAGAGACGTACGAGCTGCTTCGGAGACACCGACGAGCGGGAGAGACTTTCAGTGACGTGGTTCGTCGGCAACTTCGTCCCCCGGCAAGAATCTCGGACTTGGCGGGCGAACTAACCGATGTCGCCGCCGGCGTTTGGCAGGAGATTGATCGAGTTCGACGCGACTCACGACGGAGAGATCGACAACGGGCGCGCCGCGGAACAGATGCAGGAGGGTCTCCGTGAGGGCTCTGGACGCGTGCTACTGTTTCGACCTTCTCCGCGGCCATGCCGGAGCTGCGGACCGTGCAAGAGAATGGGAGTCGCAACAGGAACCCCTGACCATGCCCGCGCCAGCTCTGGCGGAGTTTCTCCGCGCTGGCTATCGACAGGGGGGTCGCTTCCTCGAGCGAAGTCTCACCTTGGCCCGCCGCCTACCGGTCCTCCCTCTCGATGAGGAGGCGGCCGAGGAGGCGGCAAGGCTCGGGGGAGAGTTGGATCGGCGAGGATTGTCAGTAGGCAATCTAGACCTCCTCATCGCTGCCGTGGTACGAAGGAACCGAGGAATACTCGTAACCCGAGACCGAGGCTTTCAGCGAATCCCTGGGCTACACCTCGAAACGTACTAACCGCGATTGGATTCTGCGGTCCTCGCCGTCCGACTCCGGAGTCTCCCATTCCTCCGGTGCCGGTGGATCCTACTTGTTCTGATAGAGCAGGCGAATCCGCTCGGGGCTACCTAGTGGCCCGGGTGCGAGCGCAATGTGCGTCGCAACTCCTGTCCGCGGCCCCTGCAGCGGTCACAAGAGTCGGGAATACGACGGCAACGCCGGTCCTGTCGACGCGCTCGGCCGATGAGTCGAACTACGCCAATCTGGGCAGGCATACGAAGAACGTCCGGCGCGTGAGCGATTTCCGGGGCGGAATGAGACGCGTCGTCGATGAACCGACCAGAGATCCGCTCGGTTCTGGCGGCCCCTCGGCAAGCGCCCGAGGAGAGGAAGCGGAGGCGCAACCGCTCAAGCCGACATTTTCTGAGGGCCCACCGCCGAGACCGTTCTCAGGCCTTCAAATAGTCCGAGTCGGATACGAGCCTGCCCAATCCGGGTACGGGGCTTGGTCCGAATGCGAAAATCTGCAACTGTCATCGCTGTAGGTGCTGTCGTATTCTTTGTCCTAGTTGCCTACCTTCCCGCGTCCAATGCGTCGGGGAACCCCAGCACCGTGGTCACCCTAGCCCGGGAGGCTTCGGTTTCCGGGCAGGCCAGCATCGTCCTCACGTGCAGCGAGTCCGTCCTTGCCTCCGACGTCTCCGCGGGGGGGACCGTGAACTTCGGGGTCAATTGCGCCGACCTCGTCATGAGCACTCCGATCACAATTCCTTCCACTCTCACTGTTGCAATCAATTCCAGCGGGTTCACGGTGGTCCTCAACGGCGCAGGAGCGAGCCAGTTGTTCCTGGTCGAGGGCGGCCATTTGACCATTAGCGGAATCTATCTCGAGGACGGGAGGGCCACGGGGGGAGCCGGGGCCAACGGCGTCAACGGGAATTCCGGGGTGTCCGGCCACGTCGGCGCGAACGGCAAGAATGCCAAGACCGGCGGGGCCGGAGGGGCTGGCCGGCCCGGGCACAACGGAACCTCCGGAAAGGCCGGGACGTCCGGATCGGCCGGTGCTTCTGCGGAGGGAGGCGCGATCTGGATCCAGAGCGGGACGGTGGCACTCTTCTTCGATACGTTCTACGAAAATGCTGCTGTCGGAGGTACCGGTGGCGCCGGGGGCAATGGCGGCACAGGTGGAAACGGGGGAGCCGGCGGGAACGGCGGTTCCGGCGGGACGGGCAAGCCCGGAATGACCGGAGGGCCGGGGGGGCCCGGCGGTTCTGCCGGAAACGGCGGTAAAGGCGGCGCGGGAGGTAATGGCGGAGTGGGTGGTGCCGCCGACGGCGGTGCGATCTACAATGCCGGGAGCTTGGACCTCGTTAACGTGACCTTCCGATCGAACGTCGCCGATGGAGGCGCCGGGGGACTGGCGGGCTTCGGCGGTGCGGGGGGAGATGCGGGGGCCGGTGGGAGCGGTGGGTCGGGAGGTCCCGGAGGGACGGGTCGCAACGATGCGGGAGGCGCCGGTGGCGATGCGAGCACAAACGCCCCTGGCGGGACGGCGGGCGTCCCCGGCAGCGGCGGTTCCGGTGGCTCCGGGGGCGAAGCCCTGGGCGGTGCGATTTACAACACCGGGACCCTTACGATTGTCAACGGGAGTTTCACCGACAACGAAGCGACCGGCGGGAATGGTCAGTACGGCGAGTACGGAGGAGGTCCCAGCAATGGCGCCGTGGGGGGTGGGAACCCCGGGGGCACCGACATCTCCGAACCGGGAAACGGGGGAACGGGCGGAGTTCCGAAGAACGGAGGGAGCGGTTTCGCAGCTGGTTCCGCCGGTTCCGGGGTCCCGGGGGGCCTCGGCTCGGACGGCGCAACGGGCGCTGTCGGCGGAGCCGGGGGAGCGGGTGGTGCCGCCGAGGGCGGTGCAATCTACAACCTGGGGTCGCTCTCGGACAAGAACACTGAGTTTTCATCGGATTCGGTCGTCGGGGGCGACGGCAACTCGGGCGGGACCGGGGGCGCCGGGGGTGTCGGTGGCAACGGCGGCTCGGGAGATCTCGGCGGGGGCGGCGGTACCGGCGGTCAAGGTGCCTCTGGAAGCCATGCGAACGGCGGCAACGGTGCCTCTGGCACGGCCGGCACGGTCGGGTCGATGGCAGGGACGTCGGGTAAGAGCGCTCCCGGGGGCAACGGCGGACCGGGTGGGGTTGGGGGGCTCGGGGCCGGAGGGGCGATTTTTAGCGCAACGAAGACCGGGTCCATGACTGTCGATTCCTCAGAGTTCACCGAATGCGAGGCCACCGGCGGCAACGGGGGCTACGGCGGCCCCGGCGGGTACGCGAATGCCGGACCCGCCGGCAGTAATGCCGGTAACGGAGGGGCGGGCGGTGCCGGGGGAGTGGCGGCCTCCGACAACCCACCCGACGCACCGTTCAACGGCGGGTCCGGGATCGCCGGAACAACGGGGCCAGCAGGTCCAACGGGAGGCCCGGGAGGGAACGGGGGATCTGGCGGTCACGGTGGCTCCGGAGGGGCGGCGGAGGGCGGCTCGATCTATTCAAGCGGAAAAGCCACCGTGAAGTCCAGCACGATCGACTCGAGCTCTGCGCTCGCCGGCTCCGGTGGCCTCGGCGGCCCCGGTGGAAGTGCGGGCAACGGCGGAAGCGGCGGCAGAGGCGCCTGGGGTGGCTACGGCGGTAATGCCGGCTATGGGGCCGGTTCCGGAGGGATGGGCGGGACCGGCGGGCAGGGTGCCAACGCCAATCTCGGCGGCCCCGGCGGCGTCGGCGGAAACGGTGGCCCCGGAGGAAAGGGCGGTGGGGGCGGCCCGGCCGAGGGTGGCGGTCTCTACAATTCGGGGACGCTAACCCTCACGAAGAACGCCTTCTCTGAGGACCGTACCGCCGGGGGCCGGGGAGCCTCGGGCGGAAACGGAGGCGCCGGAGCGTTCGGCGGCTCGGGCGGGGTCGGGGGCCAGGGCGGAGGAGGGGGTGCCGGGGGTTACCCGAGCTCACTCGGCGGCACGGGCGGCAACGGCTCCGACGGTGGGATCGGCGGAACCGGCGGTTCCGGCGGAAACTCCGCTAACGGGGGAGCCGGAGGCGCGGCCGAAGGCGGTGCGTGGTATTCAACGACGACACCCACCCCGGACACGGGCAATTCGTACGCGTCCAATTTCGTGACCGGAGGAGCCGGCGGGGTCGATAGCTGCCCGGGCGGAGCCGGTAGCGCCTGTCCCGGCGCGGGCTCGACCGGAGGTCCGGGGGGTAGCGGAGGCGCCGCGGGGAGCGGAGGCCTCAACGGCGATGGTACGACCTACGCGGCGAGCGGGACCCCGGGACTGTTGGGGGCAACGGGAGCTAACGGTACGAGCGGCTCAGCCGGTTCGAGCGGCTCGACGGGCGCCGCGAAGTTCCCGAACCACAACTGAGGGTCGGCCCCGCCGCTCAACCCACGCAGACGGAAACGAGCAGAGAGGCTCCTACCCTTGTCGAGAGGAGGCTATCTCACGCGGTCCGCGTATTGTTGGTCCAGACCGTCGCTTTGTAGGTCCACGTGCCGTCATGCGCGTGCGCCACCGCGGCCGTCGTGTTGAGGCCGCCATACCTCACCACGTACTCATCGGACGGATCATCGACGTGTCCCTCCGAGAACCGGTACCCGAGGGCATCTGACCGATTCGTCGGGGTGGCGAACGCCCACGGCGCCACCCTTCCGAGATTTTCCGTGTAGTTACAGTGAATCGGGATTTCCGGGCGAACGGGCAGCTCGATGCGGCCCGCCTTGATCCATCCATCCTTGTCGAACAAATGCGGGACGCCCGCATCGTGGGCGGCCCGAGGAGTTTCGTGACCGTGGTGGAGTTCGTCCTCGACCCAAGCGGACCAGTCTTCCGTCACCCCCCGGAGAGCCAACGTATCCGTCCCAGCGAAGAACCCATCGATTCCCCGGAGACGCGGAGTCAGTTCAACGCCGTCACGAATGTCGGTGATCCGGGGCTCGATGCCCAGCGATCGAGCTTGACGGCTCTTGGTGGCGTATGTGCGATTCCAATAACCCGGTGACCCGCAGTATTGAAATCCCGAGCTATGGGCCCACCCAGTCGTCCTGTGGCGCCAGCGACCACGTAGGTGCGGGACTCCGTCATGGAAACCGGAATCGATGGACCGAATACGTCGAAAACCTACTTTCTGCCTTGTTCCGGAGCGGCAGCCCCTCCGGATCGAGACCGGTGTACTGGACCCTTTTTCGCGATGTCCGTACTTCGATCCCATCGCTCGGGGTGTGAACCACCCCGGGTTGGAGCACCTGCCGGGGCCCAACTCGAATTCGGATGACCCTGGTACGCCGGGCACTCACTTCGAGTCGGTATCCCAATCTGTCGGTAACAGCAGGCGAATCCCCTCGGGGCTAGGATCCTCGTTCGACTTGGTTTGTGAGTATCCACGCTCGGGGCCAATCGTCGAGTAATGTGCCCTTTCGGAGTCAGACCGAAGAGGGCCCCGCGTGGCCTTTAAGCGCCGATTGAGCGGCCGCTAACCGGGCCAGTGGAATACGGAACCCCGAGCAACTAACGTAGTTCACTCCTGCACCGTTGAAGAAGTCGATGCTCCTCGGGTTCCCGGCATGCTCCCCACAGATTCCAACTTCGAGATTCGGACGGATTTTCCTCCCCTCGGCGACCGCCATGGCGACCAGCTTTCCCACGCCTTCGACATCAAGGACCTCGAACGGGCTATCCTGGAGAATCCTCTCCTTCAGGTACTTCGCCATGAACTTCGCTTCCACGTCGTCGCGGCTGAAGGCGAACGTCGCCTGAGTGAGGTCGTTCGTCCCGAAGGAGAAGAAATCGACGTACGGAGCAATCTCTCCCGCGGTGAGGGCCGCCCGAGGAGTTTCAATCATGGTTCCTACCCTGTACTCGAAGGTCTCGCCGAGTTCTTCGAGGGTCCTCTGGGCGGCGGCGTCAATCACTCTCCTCAGCCACACCAGCTCCTCCTTCTCGCTCACCATGGGAAGCATGATGCCGACCTTGGCCGTCTCGCCTTCCTCTCTCCGCACCTGGACTGCGGCGCGGACGATCGCCTCCACCTGAACTTCGTAGATGATAGGATAGGTCACCGCGAGCCGGCAGCCGCGGTGCCCGAGCATTGGATTGTGCTCCATCAGCTGCTCGAGTTTCCCCAAGATCTTCAGCCACCGTTCGACTTCCGCTGGCTCGGCCCCGTGGCTCCGGAGGGATTCGATCTTCTCCAGAACCGCTTCCAGTCTGGGGAGGAATTCATGGAGTGGCAGGTCCAACAGCCGGACGACGACGGGGAGTCCCTTCATCACCCGGAACATCTCCACGAAATCGCTCACCTGGAAGGGGGCGAGTTTCCGGAGCGCTCCGTTCCGATCTTCGTCGGTTTCGGAGAGGATCATCTCGTGCATGATCTTCAACCGGTCCGGTGCGTTGAACATCCTCTCGGTCCGGCAGAGCCCGATTCCCTCGGCGCCGAACTCGAGTGCGGTGGCGGCCGCCTCGGGAGTGTCGGCGTTCGCGTACACCCCGAGTTTCCGGAGATCGTCGGCCCACTCGAGAAGTGTTTCGAACGCCGGCGTGAGGTGAGGCTCGACCGTCGGCACCGTGCCGAGCATGACCGTGCCGGTCGTGCCGTCGATGGTGATCACGTCGCCACTTTTGACGACGCCCCCACCTTCGACCGTGAAGAAGCCCTTGACCGGGTCGACCCTGATCGCGCTGCAACCCACCACTGCCGGCTTCCCCATCCCCCTTGCAACAACCGCGGCGTGCGACGTCAATCCCCCTCTCGCTGTCAGGACGCCTTGGGCCGCAATAATCCCCGCGAAATCATCGGGTGTCGTTTCCGGCCGGACGAGAATCACCTTCTGCCCCCTCGTCCCCATCGCTATCGCTAACGATGTGTCCAGGACCACGGTTCCCGATATCGCGCCGGGGGAGGCGTTCAACCCCTTCGCGATGGGTTTGACCAGGACGGAAGGGTCGATTGTCCGGTGCAGCAAGCCTTCCACGTCCGCCGGGACCACTCGCTGTACTGCCTCTTGCTTCGTGACCAGGCCTTCCTCCGCCATCTCGTAAGCGATCCGGACGGCGGCCTGCGGGCTCCTCTTGCCCGTCCGGGTCTGGAGCATGTAGAGCCTCCCGCTTTCCACGGTGAACTCGAAGTCCTGCATGTCCCGGAAGTGCCTCTCGAGCCTCTCCGCCAAGTCCTCCAGCTGCGACCTCAGGGAGCGGTCGACCGAATCGATGGTGACAGGCGTCCTCGTTCCGGAAACGACGTCCTCACCTTGAGCCTCCGGGAGAAACTCCCCGTAGAGTCGCTTCTCTCCAGTCGATGGGTTGCGGCTGAAGCCCACACCCGAACCCGAGTTCTTTCCGTTGTTTCCGAAAACCATGGCCTGAATGGTCACTGCGGTTCCGAGATCGTCCGCGATTTTGTAGTACCGCCGGTACTCCCGGGCCCTTGGGTTCTCCCACGACCGAAAGACCGCACGCACTGCTCCCTCGAGCTGCTGCCACGGGTCCTGCGGGAACGGCGTGCCCGTTTTCTCGAGGACCACTCCTTTGAAAGCACGGACAACATCCTCCATCTCACTGGCGGGGATGTCGGTGTCCTGGCCGAGCCCGAGCTTCCTCTTCTTCTGGTCGAGTACGGTCTCGAAGTCCGCCTTGGGAACACCGAGGACCGTCGAACCGTACATCTGGATTAGTCGCCGGTAGGCGTCCATCGCGAAGCGCTTATCGCCCACCAGGGCGGCCAAACTCTCGGCGACACCGTCGGTCAAGCCGAGGTCGAGGATCGTATCCATCATTCCCGGCATGGAGAACGGACCTCCGGACCTCACAGACAGAAGGAGAGGCCGCTCCGGGCTGCCTAGCTTCTTGCCGGTCTTCGTTTCCAGCACGGACAGCTTCGACTTGATTTCGCCGAACAGCCCGGTGGGAACGCTCCCCGTGCGAAGGTACTCCCTACATGCCTCTGTTGTGATGACCAGGCCCGGTGGGACGGGGAGGCCAATGGAGGTCATCTCAACGAGCCCGAGCCCCTTGCCCCCGAGGACGAACTTGTCCAGCCCTTTGGCTTCTTCAAAGAGGTATACGAACACTATCACCACCACAGGGCCTCGGACTGATACCTCTTCGCTTACCTCGCCCAACGAGCCTCCGGCGGCGCGATAGAGTCGCCTGGGAGCATGTCGTGGGTGGCGTTCAGATCTGGCGGGGCTCTCCGGGGTTCACGGTCTGGAGGTCCTGCCGCATTCGGCACGGTCGGCTCTCGGCTGCAGGCGTGGGTGCATCCCCTTTCTTCGGCAACAGCTAGCGAATCCGCTCGGGGCTAGATCTCGTCTCTCGACCGCGAGCTAGGGTTTTCCCAGAGAGGCTTCGCACAACTGGTTGTCGTGCAAGGGATTGGTTTTCAAACCCGAACCTCTCTGGCGGTCGAGGTATCTGGGTCATCAGGGCCAAGCCAAGTCGTTTCCCCCCCCGCGCAATGCCAAGGCGACCTTCGGAGGGAGTTGCTTTCCGAGTTATACTGCGGGGTTGATTACCCCCTAGCGAATCCCCTACCCCGCGGAACCTGACCATGCGGGAGCAGAGCTCGAGGGGAGAGTGGAGTACACTACGGACCAAAGTGGTCGGGGGCACCGCCGCGATGGTGGTCGTCATCGTGGCTATCGAATTGATGAGTTTTCTCCCGGGGGGATTGGCATCGAGCTCTCCCGTAGCCTCTGGACCGGTCGCCTCGCAGTCCGTACCCGAAGAAAACACCGTGGCAGGGTCTGCGTCGCTGGCGTCCACCTCCGGGATTCCCTCCACGACCGATACCCTCGACCTGCTGAACGACACGTTGGTGCCTGGTAACTTTCTCGCCGCCAACGGTCTTGGCCCTGTGGCCGCCGCCTATGACAGCGGGAAGGGGGAGATCTTCGTCGCGGACTTCTCCTCGAACAATGTGAGCGTGATCAACGATACGACGGACGTGGTCGTGGCAACGGTGGCGGTGGGCCTGGAACCCTCGGGCGTGGCCTACGACAGCGAAAATGGAGAGGTCTTCGTCGCCAACTATGAAACGGACGACGTGAGCGTGGTCAACGACTCGACGAACACCGTGACGACGAGCATCTCGGTCGGAGACTATCCGGTGGGGGTCGCCTATGACGGCCCGGATAACGAGGTGTTCGTCACCAACGAAGGCTCGGACACCGTAAGCGTGATCGACGCCTCGACGAACTCCCTCGTCGTCAACATCCCCGACTTCGGGCACCCCTGGGGGATTGCATACGACCAGTCTGGTGGGGAGGTGTACGTCTCGAATGCGGGGGGCACTACCGTCTACGTAGTGGCGCCCAGCGACAACGAAATCGTGGCCTCGATCGAGGTGGGATCCAACCCTACCGGTGTCGCCTACGCCGCTCAAGAAAACGAAATCTTTGTCGCCAACAGCGGTTCCGGCAATGTGAGTGTGATCGACTGTTCGAGCCTGCAGGTCGTAGCGAATCCCAAGGTGGGATCGGGCCCCTACGGAGTGATCGAGGATATTGATGCGGGGAAGGTCTTCGTCACGAATTCCGGGTCCGATACTCTGAGCGCGATCTATGAGCTGGACAACGAAGTGCTCGGGCCCATCGGGGTGGGAGGGGATCCCATCGGGGTGGTGTTTGATGCTGGAGTGAATGCGCTCTTCGTCGCGAACGCTGATTCGAACAACGTGAGCGTCGTCGCGCCCTCCACGGGGGCGGGGACCGTGACGGGCTCCCTCACGCTGGGGCAGATGCCCTCCGCCGTGGCGTATGATAGCGGGAAGGGAGAGGTGTTCGTATCGAACTCGTTCGCCAACAATTTGAGCGTCATCAGTGACGCGACGAGCAAAATCACGGCCACGGTATCGGTCGGAAGCGACCCCGATGGAATGGCGTACGACAGCGCGAAAGGGCAGGTCTTTGTCTCCAACTTCGACTCGAACAATGTGAGCGTGATCTCGGACGCGACGAACAAAGTCGTGACGTCGGTGGCGGTGGGAAGCTATCCCGAGGGGGTGGCATACGACCCCGGGAAAGGTCAGATCTTCGTCGCGAACTTCGTATCGAAGACGGTGAGCGTGATCAACGACACGACGGACACGGTGGTAGCGACGGTGTCGACGGGGGTCGAGCCCTCCGCTCTCGCGTATGACAGCGGAAAGGGGGAGGTGTTCGTCGCGAGTTCGGTCGCAGACGACGTGAGCGTGATCAGCGACTCTACCGACACCGTGGTGACCACCGTGGCGGTGGGTAGCTACACGGATGGAATCGCCTATGACGGCGCGAAGGGGGAGATCTTCGTTGCGGACATGTCCACCAACGAAGTGAGTGCGCTCAACGACACGACGGACACGGTCGTGGC
>Ga0187781_10000445_pt1 | contig 29368 bp, 25 predicted proteins | sample 0715_SJ02_MP02_2_FD_132447 | JGI IMG/M metagenome (GOLD analysis project Ga0187781, IMG submission 132447) | Tropical peat soil microbial communities from peatlands in Department of Meta, Colombia - 0715_SJ02_MP02_20_MG | ecosystem: Environmental > Terrestrial > Soil > Wetlands > Peat | place... | reverse complement strand
GACCCGTCGTTTGAACTCGATGCTATGGGAGCGGTGTCTGACCATGGCTTTCATCCTTCGAAAGCCCAGCAGTCCTGGTCAATTCCTTGCCTGCAAGATGTCCACCGCTAAGGGCGCACTCCAGGCCAGAGCGCCTAAAACGACGCGATTGACCCGAAGCGGGTCTCGCCCAAAAAGTTTGCACTGCACAAAATTGTTCCGCGGCGCATAAGAAGCGTGCACTGGCCGTCCGCCAATCGCGCGAAACTCCTCACTTTTCGGTCGGAAAGCCTTGGCACGTGCTTTGCGAGACAGGCGCGGATGCCGGCTTTCAAGTCCCGAGCCGTGCGCGCGCAAAAATAACGGAACTTCAGAAATGCAAGGCCAGAACCAGACGTGGATTTCAGAATGGAATCCGGAGGACGAGACTTTCTGGGAAGCCAAAGGCAAATTCATCGCCCGCCGGAATCTGGTCTGGTCGATCGTCGCCGAGCATCTCGGTTTTTCGATCTGGCTCCTGTGGAGCATCGTCGCAACCAAGCTGCCGCATGCCGGCTTTCACTACAGCACCGATCAGTTGTTTCAGCTCGTCGCGCTGCCAGGCTTGATCGGCTCGCTGATGCGTTTTCCATACACGTTTGCGGTGACGACCTTCGGCGGTCGCAACTGGACGATCTTCGGCGCCACGGCGCTGTTCATTCCGGCGATCGCGCTCGCGTATTTCGTGACCCAGCCCGCAACGCCGTTCTGGTTGATGCTGCTCGTTTCGGCGACCGCCGGTCTCGGCGGCGGCAACTTCGCGTCCAGCATGGCCAACATTTCCTTTTTCTATCCCGATCGCATGAAGGGCTGGGCGCTGGGATTGAACGCGGCAGGCGGAAACATCGGAGTGAGCAGCGTGCAATTGCTCACGCCCATTCTTTTAGGCGTCGGCGCCATCAATCTTTACCAGGCAAGCCCGGGCCCGGGCGGCATTTATCTGCAGAACGCCGGGCTGATGTGGCTTCTGCCCCTGATGATCGCGGTCCTCGGCGCGATTTTCTTCATGAACAATCTCACGACGGCGCGATCGACGCTGAAGGAACAGCTCGCCATCATCGGACGCAAGCACACCTGGATCGTGTCTTTCATCCACATCGGGACCTTCGGCTCCTTCATCGGCTACTCGGCAGCCTTTCCGCTGCTGCTCAAGATCCAATTCCCGGAGATCACAATCGGAATCGCTTTCCTGGGGCCGCTTGTGGGTTCACTGTCGCGCCCGTTGGGCGGCCTGCTTGCCGACAAAGTCGGCGGCGCGATTGTTACGTTCTGGAATTTCATCGCCATGGGCGCCGCGACGATCGGTGTCCTGCACTTCGTAGAGGTCAAGGATTTTACCGGCTTTGTCGCGATGTTCCTCGTTCTCTTCGTCACAACCGGCATCGGCAACGGTTCGACCTACCGGATGATTCCTTCGATTTTCCGCGAGGAGAAACTCCGCGAGGCCGGAGGTTTGGGCGATGCCGCTCGAGCGCTCGCTTTGAAATCGGCCGGCATTGAGAGCGGGGCTGCGCTTGGTTTCATCGGCGCCATCGGCGCGTGCGGCGGTTATCTCATTCCACGCGGCTTTGGCGCCTCGATCGCCGCCACTGGTACCCCGCATTTGGCGCTGGAAATCTACCTGGCGTTTTACGCGGCCTGTCTGGCGCTGACGTGGTGGTACTACCTGCGCAGGAATGTTCTTTCTTCCGATATCGCAGGTCTCGCCGAGGCGCGCGTGTAATGCGTGGATGACGCCTGAGCCCGGGGCAACGGCAGTTTTCGAGCGAGGCCGGGGAAACAGCGAGGAGACGATCTCAATGACGCCGCTCCAAGTAAAAGCGATCCAAGAGAGCTTCATGAAAGTTGCGCCCATCTCCGAACAGGCCGCCGCGCTTTTCTACGGACGGCTTTTTGAGATCGCGCCTGCGGTCAAGCCGTTGTTCCGCGGCGACATGAAAGATCAGGGCCGCAAGTTGATGGCGATGCTCGGCGTCGTGGTCGACGGGCTTGGCAATCTCGAAAGCATTCTCCCGGCCGCGAGCGCGCTCGCCAAGAGACACGTCGCGTATGGCGTGCAGGCCGCCGACTACGAGCCGGTCGGCGCCGCCTTGCTGTGGACGTTGGAGCGGGGTCTCGGCAAAGACTGGACGCCGGAACTGGCCGCGGCATGGGGCGCGGCCTACGGCGTGCTTTCAGAATTCATGATCAGCGAAGCCTATGGCCGCAGCGCGGCGGCTGAATAACCAGGCGGAGCGCGCGAGCCGCCGGCCGCCACCGGCAATGGCACCGCTATGATCGCCGAGCGCTGGCAAGCGGATATGAGCGCCCCGCTGCAGCCGCCGGCCCCGGTGCGCACCATCTGCCCGTATTGCGGCGTCGGCTGCGGCTTGCTCGCAGCATCCGACGGCGGCGGTGGGGCGACGATCTCGGGAGACCCGGCACATCCGGCCAATTTCGGCCGATTGTGTTCGAAAGGCTCGGCGCTGGGCGAAACCCTTTCGCTCGATCAACGCCTGCTGCACCCCGCGATCCGGCAAGCCGACGGCTCGCTCGTTCGCGTGAGGTGGAATGAGGCGCTCGAAATCGTCGCCAACGGACTGCGCGCGATCATCGATCGCGACGGCCCCGGCGCCGTCGCGTTCTACCTTTCTGGTCAACTGCTGACCGAGGATTATTATGTCGCCAACAAGCTCATGAAGGGCTTCATCGGCTCGTCCAATGTCGACACCAACTCGCGCCTGTGCATGGCCTCGACCGTAGCCGGTCACAGGAGGGCCTTCGGCGCCGACACCGTACCCGGCACCTACCGGGATATCGACGAAGCCGATCTGATCATCCTCGTCGGGTCGAACGCCGCGTGGTGCCATCCGGTCCTCTATCAGCGCATGATCGCGGCCAAGGAGCAGCGCGGCGCGAAACTGATCGTCATCGATCCGCGACGGACCGCGACGGCTAAAGACGCAGCGCTTTTCCTCCCGATCGCGCCGGGCACGGACACCGCCTTGTTCTGCGGTCTGCTCGCACACCTCGCCGGCGCCCAAGCGCTCGACCATGAATACATCGATCGACACACAACCGGCTTCGTCGAAGCGCTCCGGCGCGCCGATGAGATCGCGCCGAGCGCAGCGGCGACCGCGCAGGCAACCGGCCTCGACGCGGGCGACGTAGCCCGCTTCTTCGAACTATTTCGCACAACGGATCGCGTGGTCACCGCCTTTTCGCAAGGCGTCAACCAATCGGCGCAAGGCACCGACAAGGTCAACGCCATCATCAACGTTCATCTCGCGACCGGGCGCATCGGCCGCCCGGGCATGGGGCCTTTCTCGCTCACCGGTCAACCCAACGCCATGGGCGGACGCGAGGTCGGCGGGCTCGCCAACCAGCTCGGCGCTCACATGGGATTCTCGCCGATCGAGACCGACCGCGTGCGTCGATTCTGGGGCGCACCGCGCATCGCCACAGCCGAGGGTCTCAAAGCCGTCGATATGTTCGAGGCCATCGAGCGCGGGACGATCAAGGCGCTGTGGGTTATGGCGACCAATCCGGCCGTTTCGTTGCCGCAAGCGGCGGCGATGCGCGCGGCTTTGAAAAAGTTGGAGGTGTTCGTCGTCTCCGAGAATGTTCTCAGCAACGACACCGTCGCGGCGGGCGCGCAGGTGTTGCTGCCGGCCGCAGCATGGGGCGAGAAGGACGGCACCGTCACCAATTCGGAGCGGCGCATCTCGCGGCAGCGGGCGTTCCTGCCGCCGCCGGGCGAGGCTTGGCCTGACTGGCGTATCGTCAGCGAGGTGGCGAAGCGCCTCGGCTTCGGCGACGCGTTCGCCTACCGCGGACCGGCCGATGTTTTTCGCGAACATGCCGCATTGTCCGCTTTCGAGAACGAGGGCCGTCGCGACTTTGATATCGGTGCGCTGGCGACGCTCTCGGACGAGGCTTATGACCGGCTCGGTCCCGTCATGTGGCCGGTTCGGGTCGGCGAGCCGCAAGGCGAGCGGCGTTTCTTCGGCGACGGAGGTTTTTTCAGCTCCGATCGTCGCGCACGTTTCATTGCCCCGGAGCCGCCGCAGCCGCATACGCCGACGAACGATGCCTATCCGCTGCGCCTGAACACCGGTCGCGTGCGCGATCAATGGCATACGATGACGCGCACCGGCCTGAGCGCGCGGCTCGGCGCGCATTCGCCGCAACCGTTCATCGAGATCCACCCGGCTGATGCAAAGCTGGCGGGCCTCACCGACGGCAGTCTCGCCAAGGTTACGACGCAGCACGGCAGCGCGACGCTGATGGTGTCCTGCGACGCCGGCCAACGGCGGGGCTCGATCTTCGCGCCGATCCACTGGAGCGACGCCACCGCCACGCAAGCACGGGTCGGCGATCTGGTGCAGGCGGCAAATGATCCGATTTCAGGCCAACCGGAATCGAAGACCGCGCCGGCGTGCGTCGAACCGGTTGAATTCGCCTATCGCGGCTTCGCCCTCACGCGCCGCTCGATGCCTCTGCCGGAGGGCACCTGGTTTGCCCGGCTGGCGGTCACCGGAGGCACCGGTCTTTTATTTGCGACCAATGCGGCGCCGGCAGCGTGGCACGACCTGATGCGCCGGCGTCTGCCCGAAGACGGCGAACTCGCCGCCTATAGCGATCAGGCGCACGGCTTTGCGCGTTTTGCCGTGTTCCGCTCCGGTCGCTTCGATAGCTGCTTGTTCATCGGCCCCGCGCATCAGGCACCGCAATGGGACATGGTACGCTCGCTGTTCGAGTCCGATGCTCTTGCGGCGCCGGTACGGCGGATCGTGTATGCCGGGCGCACGCTCGCCGCAGCGGCCGAAGACGGGCCTTTGATCTGTGCCTGCTTTGACGTCAGGCTTTCGGCGATCCGCGAAGCGATTGCGACCGGCGGCGTCGTGAACGTCGCCGATATCGGCCGCACGCTGCGCGCCGGTACGAATTGCGGCTCGTGCGTCCCGGAACTGAAGGGAATTATCGAGCGCGTTGCGCGCGCCCTATAATAAAATGACTGGCCCATTGCTCGCTGACCGCCCGACGCGCGGCTCGCGCGCTGCCAGATGGCGGACTTAAACTCGAAGGCTAAGCCGTGGCAAGCCAGCAGCAATCCCGGCTGTCGCGAGCGATCGCATATGGCAGCTTTTCGCCACTGGCGGACATGCCATGAGCACCCACGAATGTCCGTTTTGGGTGTAAATAGCAGGCCCTGCGCTGCGACGTGAGGGAAGACTATGCCTGAAGAGCAGACCATTCGAGCGGCCTTAGATCGCCACTGGGCAGCCTCGGACGCAAATGATTTCGAGACCGAGCACGAGATTTACCAGGACGATGCAGTGCTCGAGTACCCGCAGTCGGGGGAGCGGATCCGCGGTCGGCGAAATATTCAGGCGTCTCGCACCGCGCAGCCGAACAAGAAGCGCTTTACGGTGCGGCGCATACTCGGTGCTGGCGACCTTTGGGTCACTGAATTCATCCTAACATACGACGGCGCGCCGTCTTACACGGTGAGCATCATGGAGTTCAGCGACGGGAAGGTTGCCCGTGAAACCCAGTATTTCGGCGATCCCTTCGAGCCGGGACCCTCGCGCGCTCAATGGGTCGAGCGGATGCGCTGAGGTGTTCGCCGTGAGATCCAGGCCACCTAGGAAATGGCTTCCGCGAGTTCGATTGCCGCGGGGATTGACTGCATTCTGCCAGCGGTCATCCGCTCTCGGGATAGTCTTCGCGGTGGTTCTGGTGACAGGTGCGGTCGCACAGAACGAGCCGCCGCAGTTCCTGCCGACGAAGGACGTCGATATCACCTACCAGGTCACGCGGCCCGGTCAGCCAGCCACGACGGAGCGGCAGCGCTGGTCGGCGAGCGAGCATCTGCAGCGCGTCGATGGTGCCGACAAAGCGGCGACCATTTTCGACCGCAAGCGAAACCAATTCACTTTGATCAACCGGCGCAGCAAAACCTATCGGATCTTCGAAGGCGCGCCGCGAACGCCGTCGGCTCCTGGTAACGGCGAAGTACCGCAACGCGGCGGCGAAGCAACCATCGCAAAACTGCATTGTGTCGACTGGTCGTGGACGGTCGACACGGAAATCCATACCGTATGCCTGACGCCGGACGGCGTGCTGCTTCGCCTGAACATCGACGGCAAGACGGTTATGCAGGCCCGCTCGGTCACTTTCGTTCAGCAGCCGGCGGCAATTTTTGAGGTGCCGCGCGGCTATCAACCCGCGATCGCCCCTGAAGGCGGTCCGTCGCCCTGAGCAACGCGGCGCCGGGCGCGCACGGCAGCTACTGGCACTTTGCAACCGCTCGCCGATGCCGACGTCGTGCCCGTTGTCGGGTGTTAAGCCGACCTACCGCGCACATCGCCGAAATGACGCGATCGACCCTAAGGCGACGTGGCCGGCCTCATTTTGCCGTACCGCACAACACAGTTCTCGCCCAACGTTATGCTAGGATGCAATCTTTGCCTGAGGACGAATCCCATGAGGCGGCGGGAATTCATCACCCTCATCGGAAGTGTGGCGGCAGTGCCGTTGCTTCGGGCGCCTGTCGCGCGTGCGCAGGAGCCCGGGCGCATCTACGGACTCGGCGTGATAACCGGCGCCGCTCGCCAAGCGCCACGGAACGTAGCGTTTTTTGACGAGCTCAACGGATTGGGCTTTGTTGAGGGGCAAAACCTGAAGATCGTTGCCGGCGGCTTTGAGCTTCGCGATGATCAGTTTGCCGAAGTCGCGACGACGTTCGCCAAGTCCGCCCCGGACGTTATCTTTTGCATCGGTAATCCCGCGATGCACGCCGCACAGGTATCGACCCACACGATTCCTATCGTTGGCCTGGCCAGCGACATGGTGGCTGCGAGTTTTGTGCGCTCGCTCGCGCGTCCCGCTGGCAATGTCACCGGCGTCAGCCTTCCGTTCGAAATCGACGGCAAGCGGCAGGAAATCCTCATGGAGGCAGTGCCCGGCGCGCGGCGTATCGCAATCCTGACGGACCCAACCTTCACCCCGCCGGCGGAGCTCCCGGCACTCCAGAGCGCCGTTCGTAAGCGCGGTGTCGAGGTCGCGGTCTTCACAGCCAGCGCGTCCGACCAAATCACGCCAGCGATGGACAAGGCCAAGGCATGGGGGGCCACTGCACTGAACGTGCTGTCAGCGCCACTGTTCTCCTTCAATCGCCGGATTGTCATCGGGCGCGCCGCATTCCTGAGCCTGCCCGCGATTTATGAATGGCCCGAAATGGCGGAAGAAGGTGGGTTGATCGGATACGGACCGCGTCTTCCACTAATCTACCGGCAATTGGCCGGTCTGGTCGTCAAGGTCCTCCGCGGCGCCAAGCCGGAAGACATCCCGGCCGAGGAGCCGTCCAAGTTCGATCTTGTTGTCAATCTAAAAACCGCCAAGGCGCTCGGGCTGACCATCTCCGAATCCTTGCTTGCCCGCGCCGACGAGGTGATCGAATAGCAATGTTTTGCTGCACCGCATGAGTCTGGTTTTGGCACTTTGCGACCGCTCGCCGACGGCCTACTCAGCCAGCCGCATCCGGCGCGTCATCATAGCGTCGCGCGTTTGCCTTGCGCGCCTCGTCCACGATGCCGGTCTTTGACAGGCGCGGCAGTGCTCGCGGCTTTCGGGAACCAATGGATCGTTCTATGCAGGCGTCAAAATGAAGCGCGCCCAAACGGCGCGCTCGTTCGGCGATTGCGGACAACTGCATCCCCGATTACAGTCGCGGTGCTGGGTTACGACATCATGTGGGTTACGTAGCCATGCCGAAATCATCGCCGGTGCGTTTCGACTGTCCGAACTGCGGCGCCAAATACAAACTGGTCAAGGTTGAGGCGGACCCGACGCAGGATCGGGAAATCGCCTGCCGCAGTTGCGGCGGCCCGCTCGACGGACGGGAAGGCATCTTCGCTCTCAAATATTTCATGGTGGAACGGCCGCGACTCAGCCCGAGATGCGCCGCGCCGGCTAGCACGTCAAACCAGCGTCACGACGATTTCTCGGCTTGAGGCGCCGACTTACGGGCCGCGCCTTGCGATTGAGATCGAGATCGGCCGCTACGGAACCCGATAGTTGAATCCGATGCGGAAGATGGCGTCGGTGACGTGCGTGCTGGCGTTGCCCAGCAGCGTCGTGGTGGTCGTGAGCGTGCCGCCATCGATCAGAGTGGTTACGGGCCCGAGCGTGGCGCCGGTGGAGCCGGAGATATTGCCGAAATCGATGTATAGAATCTCAGCCTTCATGGTCCAGTTGGTGGTGCCGAGCCGCGCTTCGCCGCCGCCGCCAAAAACCCATCCGGCGCGCGTCGAGTTGACGTTGACAGTGCCGGTCAGTCCGCCGACGACGCCCTGCGTGTAACTGCCGTTGACCTGTCCATAGGCGAGGCCGCCGGTCAGATAGATGAAGATCGGTCCCCAAGGCGTCGGTTCCGAGGTGGCCCCAATCCGGCCGCGGACCGTTCCGAACCACGGCAAGCTGGTGGTGTTCGTTCCGTACAACGAGCCGGCCGGACAGCCGGCGGTGGCGCAGAAAGTCCCGCCCCCGGATTGGCCGGTCCACTGGAAAGAAATCAGTCTCGAAGCCAAAGACCCACCAACCCGTTTGCCAGTTGTAGCCGCCCTGGACGCCCCCGAGCCACCCGTTCATATTGCCTAAGGCGGTTCCCGTGGAGGCCGTGACGGCTACGACCATCGGGTCGGTTGCAGCCGCTCCGGCCAGCGTGGCCGTATTGATAATCTCTCTCCTGGTGACGGTCTCCGTTTCGGTGAAAGTGCTCGGGTCGTAGCCCCAGCCATAGCCGACATTGCCGCCGCCATAGAACCCGGTCCAACTCCACGCCGGTTGCGCCGCAGCCGGAGAAACAGCCATCGTGATCGCGCCGAGTACCAGCCCGGCCACCAATATTTTCTTCATTTTGCGCCCCCCAGCGCGGCAATGACAAAGCGCGACAAAATTCTGTCATAATCTAGCACCGGGTTCCCGGGCAGGTCTGTTGTTTGAGACCAACACCTTCCGTTTTTTTGACGTACTGTTGACAACCCACGATGGTCCTCACCTTCCTCCGTCACGGCTCCAATATCTGGCTCGGACTCGGACTGGTGGCGCTCGTCGCCGGGTTGACCGCCGGCGTCTTCCCGTTCTCGCCGTTCTGGGTCGTGATCGGCGCGCTGACGTTCTATGTCAGCGAATACGGCTTCCACCGCTTCGGTTTCCATGCCGAGCCGTCGCGCTTCGCTTTCGTGCGCGCGTTGCAGCACCGGCTGCACTACGACCATCACGCCGAGCCGGAGCGCCTCGATCTGTTGTTCCTGCCGGTCTGGTTCCTCGTACCCAATCTGGCGCTCACCGCACTCGGCTATGCGCTGATCTTCGGCTGGGCGATCGTCGCCTCGGCGATGTTCGGCGTGACGCTCGCCATCTTCCACTATGAGTGGGTGCACTACGTCGCTCACATCCCCTACCAGCCCCGCACCCGCATCGGCCGCTGGATCAAGCAATATCATTTGCGCCATCACTTCATCAGCGAGAAGTTCTGGTTCGGAGTGAGCAACCCGTCGATGGATTTCGTCGGCGGCACCTACAAAGCCGCCCGCGAGGTCGAGCGCAGCGGCACGACGCGCAAGCTTTACGGCTAGACGGAATTGCCGGCCGGCTCGGCCTCCGCGCCGCTCAGGCGTGGGAGCTCTGCCAGCTCAGCGAATCGGCCGCGAGATTGCCGTGCGGGATCTTGGGAATGCTCAGCTTCTCCGCCAAAGCATCGAGATCGGGAGCCGCGGTCAACATCGCCCGCGCCATATTCCAGGCCGCCCTGGCGCTGCTGCCGACCGTCCGCCCGGCCAACGGCGATTGCGCCACATAGCGGCGGACGATGGCCTCGAACGTCTCGGGTTCGGCGCCGCCCAGCTTCAACACCGTGTCGGTCGGCGCGCCGACGCCGAATGAGCCGCGCTGATAGTCGAGCAGGAAATAATAGAGCTGGACGATGATGAAATCGGAGAGCCCGATCGACTTGCCGAACTTCAGGAACAGCTTGATCGGCGCGTTCTGGTAGCGGACCTCGCGGCCGAGAACCTTGGCGAAGGTTGCGGCGAGCTCGGGCGGCGACAGCAGTGTTGGCCCGGTCGGCCGAAACGTCTTGCCGATATAGGGCGCGGGATCGCTGAGCGCGCCGACGATCACCCGGGCGATGTCCTCATTCGAAGGCGGTGCGTTGAGCCCGTCGCCCAACGGCAGCGCCATCAGCCCGAACTGGGAAATCGGCTCAAGCGCGGCCATGTAGTTGTCGGCAAACCAGCCGGGATTGATGGTGATGACGCCCGGATCGGACGCCCATTCGAAGATCCGGCCGGCCAGATATTTCTCGCGGGCGTGAATCGACAAATGGGTGCGATCGACGAGCCACTGGCTGAGCACGACGAGAGCTTCGAGCTTCGCCTCCTGCGCGGCGTCGGCGAACAGGGTCGCCCGCCGCAGCGCGCCGGGCTCGAGCGGCGGGCAAAAATAGGCGCGGGCGACGCCGCGCATCGCCTCGCGCAGGTCGATCGGATCTTCCAGCGAGCCGACCAGGAGTTCCGCACCCGCCCGCTCGAGCGCCGCGCTGCGAGCGTCCTGCCGGCGCACCAAGGCGCGCACCGGGTAGCCCCGCTGCAGCAGCAGCAGCGCCGTGGGCGAGCCGGTCTTGCCGGTTGCGCCGGTCACCAGAATCTTCGGCTTTGCCATCTTGCCGTCTCCTTAGCCGCCATCATCTTTGTTGTAGCAGTCGATACAACATGGCTACGCCACAGCGCAGCCGGAGTCAATGAGCTGTATCGGACGCTACAGGATTGTGATAATGGCATCGAAACATGAGCGGCAAGAAGCAGTTCGACTATGACGGCGCGGTCGACCGGGCGACGCGCCTGTTCTGGGCCAAGGGCTATTCCAACACCTCGCTGCGCGGCCTGCTGCGGGTGATGAAGATCGGCGAGGGCTCGTTCTACAACAGCTTCAAGAGCAAGCGGCACCTCTATCTGATCTGCCTCAGGCACTACCACGAGCGGGTGACGCGGCGGCGCTGGGCGGCGTTTGCCGCCGGGCCTTCGGTGCGGCGGGCGGTGCGCCGCTTCTTTGCGGTGGTGCTCGACGACCTCGACGATCCGAAGGTGCCGAATGTCTGCCTGATGGCGGCGAGCCTGTCGAGCGACGTGCTCGGCTCGCGCGACCTCAGGAAGCACGTGCTGGAGGAGATGCGTACGTTGCAGGGCGCGTTGGTCGAGCGGCTCAGGGCGGCGCAAGACAAGGGCGAACTGCCGCGCGACTTCGACGCCGCCGTCGCCGCAGAGGTCATCGTCACCTATCTGCAGGGTTTTTATCGCGTGATCCGCGTGCTGCATGATCGCGCACATATGGAGCGGCAGATCGAAACCCTGCTGCGCGGCTTGGGGCTTTAGCGCCGATGGATCGTCGCGTCGGCATTGGTGACGGACCGCTTTGATCCCGAACACCGCCTTTGCCGTGGCCGCCGCGACGTTCTAAATTCGGCGCCGCGTACATCGAGCAGCGGGAGGAGCAGGTGGCCGAAAGCACGGACGTGGTCGTCGTCGGCGCCGGTCCCGCGGGACTGGCGGTCGGCGCGTGTCTGAAAAACGCGGGGCTTGATTTCATCATCCTGGAAAAGGAACGCGAGGTCGCCTCGTCGTGGCGCCGGCACTACGAGCGCCTGCATCTGCACACCGTCAAGCAGTTCTCCTCGCTGCCGTTCCTGCCGTTCCCGAGCGATTATCCGCGCTACGTGCCGCGCAATCTCTTCATCAAGTATCTCGACGGCTATGCCGCGCATTTCAACCTGCAGCCGCGCTTCGGCGAGACCGTGCGCGCGATCTGGAGCGAGGCAGATCAATGGCTGGTCGAGAGCACCTCGCCCCCGATCCGCGCCGCCAACGTCGTGATCGCGTCGGGCTACAACACCGAGCCGTCGATGCCGTCGGTCGCCGGGCTCGACAAGTTCAAGGGTAAGGTCATTCACGGCGCGCAATACGCCAACGCCAAGCCGTTCGCCGGCCAATCGGTGCTGGTGATCGGCATGGGCAATACCGGTGCGGAGATCGCGCTCGACCTCGCCGAAGGCGGGGCGCGGCCGACGATCTCGCTGCGCAACGGCGTGCACATCGTGCCGCGCGACCTGTTCGGCATTCCGATCCAGATGGTGGCGATGCTCGCGACCAAGGTGCTTCCGGCCGGCGCCAACGACCGGCTGTTTCCGATCATTCTCGACGCCGCCCTCGGCGACCTCACCAAATACGGGATCAGGCGGCCGCAACAGGGCCTGCTGCAGCAGATCCGCGACACCGCCAGGATCCCGGTGCTCGACGTCGGCACGGTGCGGAAAATTTCCGAGGGCGCGATCAAGATCGCGCCGGGCCTGACGGTAATCACCGAGGACGGCGCCATCTTCACCGGCGGCGGCCGCGGCCAGTTCGACGCCATCATCTTTGCCACCGGATACCACGCCAATTATCGAAGCTTCATCGCCGCTGACGCTGCGGACCACAAGCCGGGGCTCTATTTCGTCGGCTACCGCAATTCTGTGACCGGGCTGCTGCGGGAAATCTCCAGGGAGGCGATCGCCGCGGCCGAGGACATCCGCCGGCGGCATGCCACTGCGGCGGCCGCCTGAGTTTTCGGCCGGCGTGGTGCACGGGTTTCCGAGACGCCGGCCGGCGCATTCCGCGCCCATGCTGCACTGCAATGGGTTAGGGTTCGTAAAGCTTTGTTAGCTATGCTGCGTGGCGCGTTCGCGGAGCTTGCGTTTCCGGTGCCGATCCCTCCCGCCTTCGAGGTCCGCCTCGCAATCTATGGCGTTACCAGCGCGATGGACGCCGACCGGCGCGAGATCTGGGCGCTGATCGATCGCGAATTCGACGCCGTCATGAAGGCCCACATCGCGCGCGTGATCGAGTGCGCGCCCGCCTACGCCGACAATTTCCGCAAACATCATGCCGCGTTTCTGGCGGCTTACCGTACCTACACCACCAAGCTGTTTCTCAATCCGTTCGACGCGCAATGGGTGGCCGACGCACAAGCGCGGGCGCAATTCGAGATCGATCATCAGATCGACCTGCGCTCGCGCGGGATTATTTCGCGCTCGATCCTGTCGGGCATCTACGCGGCGGTGGCGCGCCGCTATCGCTTCTCCGGGCGCAAGGTCGCCCGGCTCTGCGACGTCGCCCAGCGGGTGCTGCTGCTCGATACCGCCAACGCCATCGCCTGCCACACCAATCAGGCGGTGAACGAGGCGAAGATGCGCAGCGACGAACTGGTCGCCGCGATCCGGGAATTCGGCCGCGCCGTCACCGACGTTCGCATCGCGATCGCCGCGGCGGTCAAGTCGCTGGAAGAGACCTCGCACCGGCTCACCTCGGTCGCCGACGCCGCCGCGACGCAAGCCCGCACCGCCTCGAGCGTCGCCGACGAGACCGCAAGCGGCGTCGAGGGCACGGCAACCGCGACCAGCGAGCTCCTGACCTCGATCGCCGAAATCCGCTGGCGCGCGAGCAAGAGCGCGGAGATGGCGCATCATTCGTTTTCCCACGCCGAGACCACCACGGCGACGATCCGCTCGCTGTCGCAGGCGGTCGACAAGATCGGCTCGGTGGTCGGGCTCATCTCCGACATCGCGGCGCAGACCAACCTCCTGGCGCTCAACGCCACGATCGAGGCGGCGCGCGCCGGCGAGGCCGGCCGTGGCTTCTCGGTGGTCGCCACCGAGGTCAAGTCGCTTGCCACCCAGACCGCCAAAGCGACCGAAGAGATCGGCCACCAGATCGCGCTCATCCAGGACGCAACGCGGCTCGCCGTCGAGGGCATCGAAGGCACCGGCAAGACCGTCGCCAGCATTGCCGGGATCGCCGAAGAGGTGGCGAGCTCGGTCGATCGCCAGGCGGCGGCGACCGACGGTATCGCCGGGACGGCGAGCCGCGCCGCCGCCAACGCCAAGAGTGTGGCCGAGGCGCTCAAGACCGTCGCCGACGCGGTTCGCCGCACCCAGGCCGACGCCGCCGCGGTGCTCGATCTGTCGCGCAATTTGAGCGGCCGCACCACCGACCTCGAAGCCGGCATGGACACGCTGTTCACGGTCGCCGGCCGGGTCGAGGCCAAGGGCTTCGTGACACTCAAATAGCGGCGCCGGTTACCGCAATTTGCGGGTGAGGGCGGTCTTCTCGCCGAGCGTGTCGCGGACGTAGATGAGGCTGACCGCGGCGAAGATCACGACCACGATCGGCGCCGCGAAAATGATCGCGATCGAGCCGAACAGATAGGTGATCGACACGATGCCGAGCAGCATCACCGCCGGCGGGATCAGCACCATGCGGCGCTGAACGAGCGGGGCGATGAGGCTTCCTTCGATCTGGTGGATGAGGAGATAGGCGACCGCGGTCCACAGCGTCGCCTCCGGGCTTTTGGTCACCGCCACCAGCACCGCTGGAATCGCGGCAAGGAGCGGCCCGAGATAGGGGATGAACTCGCCGACGCCGGCGATCAAGCCGAGCGCGAGCGATGAGGGCACGCCGATGATCCAGACCGCGAAGGTCGAGAGTGCCCCGATCAGCACCATTTCGAAAAGCTGTCCGAGGAGCCATAGCCGCAGTGCCTCGCCGATGCCGTCGATGATCGCGGCGGCGTGGGCGTGCGCCCGGGGCGGAAACAGCCAGATTAGGCCGTCGCGGTAAAGCCGCGGCTGGGCCGCCAGATACGCGGCGCTGATCACCATGATCACCAGCGCCTCGAGGAAACTGGAGCTGAGCTTCAGGAAGCCGGAGAGGATGCCGGTCACCGAAACGTCGGAGCCGGCGGCGTGGCTGATGAGGAAATCGCCGAAATCCGAATCCTTGAGCCAGCCTTGGATGGTCGTGCTGGCGGATTCCGCCCGCGACACCACGTCATGGAACTCGTGGACGATGCGGGAGCCGAACAGATAGGCAGTGCCGCCGATGACGAAGAGAATGAGGAGCCCGGAAATGCAGAGCGCCAGGGGCTCCGGCGCCGACAAGAAACGCATGAAGGGCTGGGCGCCGAGCCGGATCAGCATGGCGAGGATAATGGCGCCGAAGGCGATCAGCACGACGCCGGACAGGTACCAGATCACGACCGGAATGACCGCGACGGCGACGACGATCAGCGTGCGCTTGAGAAATTCGACGTGGCTCGTCTGCTGCATGGTGAAACGTAAAGCCCTTTGTCGAGTTGAATATGCTGCTTTGTACAGTCACCCGGCAACGAGCCGCCGGCCGAACGCGGCAGTGTTTCAGTTTACTAAAATGCAACCATTTTGGCGCCCAAATTTTTCCGGCACCGCAGGAAGCTGCATGCGCGTCCCGGCACCGTATCTGATCGGTCTGCAGATGTACGAAATCGACGACGAAGCGCTCGCGCTTCGCGCCGAAGTCTGGCGCTATCTTGGGCCGATGACGGACATGATCTGCGATCGGCACTTCGCCAAGATTCTGAAATTTACCCCGTTTCTGGAAGAGACGTTGAAGGAAACCGCATCGGAGTGGCGCCGGCACGTCATCTATTACACCTCCCGGCTCTTTCTAAATCCACTCGACGAGAAATATGTCGAGGATGCGCTGGAGCGTGTCGAAATCAAAATCAGGCTCGCCGCGGACATGCGCACGCGCGGCGCGATCGCCCAGTCCATCCTCACCAATTTCAGTCGCGAGCTGCAGCGTCGGTTCTGGCTTTCACGCCGCAAAGCCCTTCGGCTGACCGACGTCGCCCACCGCGTGCTGACGCTGGATGCGGCCAATGCCATCGTTTCGCATTATACGGCGCGCGTGCGGACCGCGAAAAAACGCGGCAACGAGCTCAGCGGCGCCATCAAGGATTTTGACGAGGCAGTCAAGAATGTACGCTCCTTCGTCGGCGACGCAGTGCAATCGCTCGGCGACAACGCCGCCAAGCTCTCGCGCCTCGCCGGCCGGGCCTCGGAAGAATCAAGCGTCGCCACCGAAGCCGCCCTCAATACCGCGGCGAACGCTTCCACCATCGCCGCAGCGGTCGAGCAATTGAATTCGTCGCTTGGCAATATCAGCGGGCAGGCCGTGGACGGAGCCCAGGTCGGCGAAAAGGCGGTGGCGCGGGCGATTCACACCAATGAGACGATCAAATCGCTTTCCGACGCCGCGGAAAAGGTGGGCTCCGTCGTCGGCTTGATCTCCCAGATCGCGGCGCAGACGAACCTGCTGTCGCTGAATGCAAGGATCGAAGCGGCGCGCGCCGGCGACGCCGGCAAGGGATTCGCCGTCGTTGCCAGCGAAGTGAAATCGCTGGCAATGCAAACGTCCAAGGGCACGCAGGAAGTCAGCGCGCAGATCGGCAAAATCCAGGAAGCGACGCGGTACTCCGTCCGGGAGATTACCGGTACCGGCGACGCCATCACCAAACTCGCCAAGATTGCCGAATGGGTCTCGAGCAACATCGACGATCAGACCCACACCACTTCGAGCATCGCCACCGAAGCGGCCCACGCCGCGAAAAACGCCACCACCGTCGCCAAAGCGCTTGAAGCGTTCGGCGAGACGATCGGCGAGACGAGACGCGCCGCCGACGTCTCGCTCCAGATCGCCAAATCGCTGTCGAGCGGCACGGCGGAGGTTCTCGACGCGATCAATCGGTTGTTCGAATTCGCGGCGCGGCACGACACCATCGAAAAGCTTTCCGACCTCAAACAACTCCCGGCGCAAAGGAAAGCCCGCGTCGCGAGTTGAATAGCCGACATTCGGCCACCTGCGCGGCTCGCCAACCGGCGTCAAGGGGCATCCTCGCCGCGGCTACCATACCCAAAGCGTCCGCCCCAACATCGGGCTGATCGGCTCGGCGTTGCCTCGACGCCGATTCGGTGATTACTGCCGGGCCAAGAGCCCGATGACCACGCGCATCACCATCCGCCGGCCCGACGACTGGCATCTGCACGTCCGCGACGGCGACATGCTCAAGGCGGTGCTGCCCTATACGGCGCGGCATTTCGGCCGCGCCATCCTGATGCCGAACCTGGTGCCGCCGGTACGCACCACGCGGGAGGCGATCGCCTATCGCGAGCGCGTTTTGGCGGCACTGCCCACGGGCTCGCGCTTTACTCCGCTGATGACCTGCTACCTGACCGACGACACCGATCCCAACGATGTCGAGCGCGGCTTTCGCGACGGCGTCATCGCCGGCGTCAAGCTCTATCCGGCGAACGCGACGACCAATTCGGCGGCCGGCGTCACCGATTACGGCAAGATCGTCCGCGTCCTGGAGCGGATGGAAAAGATCGGTATGCCGTTCCTCATGCACGGCGAGGAGGTTGCCGCCGATGTCGACATTTTCGACCGCGAGGCGGTGTTCATCGAGCGCCGGTTGTCGAAATGGGTGAAGCAATTCCCCGGGCTGCGCATGACGCTCGAGCATCTGTCCTCCAAAGACGGCGCCGATTTCGTCAAAAGCGCGGCTCCGCAGGTCGGCGGCACCATCACGCCCTATCATCTCAACCTGACGCGCACCGATTGGCTCGGCGGCGGCCTCAAGCCGATGATGTACGCGATGCCGGTGATCAAGACCGGAAAAGACCGCGCCGCCTTGCGCCAGGCCGCGACTTCGGGCGCGGCCTGCTATTTTCTCGGCACCGATTCGGCGCCGCATCCGGTCGCGAAGAAGGTCGCCGTCAGCGTCGTGCCCGGCATCTTCAACGCGCCGGTCGCGCTTTCGACCTATGCCCAGGTGTTCGAGGAGGAAGGCGCGCTCGATAAGCTCGAGGCCTTTGCCTCGCTCAACGGGCCGAAGCATTATCGGCTGCCGGCGAACGCGGACACGATTACGCTCGAGAAATCGTCCTGGACCGCGCCGCGGGAGATCAAGGTCGCGGGTCCCGACGAGCGGGCGCTGGTCTATCGCGGCGGCGAGAGCATTGAATGGCGGGTGGTGGATTGAGGCTATACTCTATTGTCACCCGGGACGCCACCAAGCGGGCGAGCCCGGGATGATTTGGAAGGGTGAACAGAAACAATGAGCGGCTTCCCCGACAAGGATGCGATCGCCGAATTGACGGCGAAGATGCTGATCGAGGTCGAGGCGGTCCGGCTGATGACCGACAAGCCGTTCATCTACACCTCGGGCTGGGCGAGCCCGGTCTACACCGACTGCCGGCGGCTGATCTCGTTTCCGCGCGTGCGCCGGGCGCTGATCGACTTCGGTGTGACCACGCTCGAGCGCGAGGTCGGCTTTGAGCAGTTCGACGGCGTCGCCGGCGGCGAGACCGCCGGCATTCCGTTCGCCGCCTGGATGGCGGATCGGCTGATGCTGCCGATGCAATATGTGCGCAAGAAGCCGAAGGGCTTCGGCCGCAACGCGCAGATCGAAGGCCAGATCGGGGAGGGCGACCGCGTGCTCCTGGTCGAAGACATGACCACGGACGGCCGCAGCAAGGTCAATTTCTGCAAGGCGCTGCGCGAGGCCGGCGCGGTGGTCGAGCACTGCTTCGTATTCTTCTTTTACGACATCTTCCCCGAAGGCCGGAAAATCCTGACCGATCTCGGCATCACCCTGCACGCGCTCGCCACTTGGTGGGACGTCCTCGAAGTGGCGAAGAAGAGCGGCCAATTCGACAAGGGCAAGCTCAAGGAAGTCGAAAGATTCATGAAAGATCCGGCGGCGTGGTCGAAGGCGCATGGCGGCGCCGCGCAGGCGGCGGAGTGAGCGCGCCTCATTCCGGAAACCGCGAAGCGGTCGTCGGGAATCCAAAGCCACAGTCCGTGCAGAAAATTCTATGATGGCGAATATGGATTCCGGGCTCGCCGCTGCGCGGCGCCCCGGAATGACGGCCCGGTAAGAAAATGCCCGACAAAATCGCGGATGTGATCGTCGTCGGTGCCGGCAATGCGGCGTTCTGCGCGGCGCTCGCGGCACAGGAACAAGGCGCCGAGGTGCTGATGCTCGAAGCGGCGCCGGAAGCGGAATCCGGCGGCAACAGCCGTTTCACTGCCGGCGCGTTTCGTGTCGTCTATGACGGCGTCGAGGACATCCAAACGCTGGTCCCCGATCTCGCCGCTGCGGAAGTCGAAACCACGGACTTCGGCGCCTACACCGAAGCGCAATTCTACGACGACATGGCGCGGCTCACCCAACATCGCGCCGATCCCGATCTCGTCGAGCTTCTGGTCACCAGGAGCTTCGCGACCCTCAACTGGATGCGCGGCAAGGGCGTGCGGCTCATTCCGATCTATGGCCGGCAGGCGTTCAAGGTCGGCGGCAAGTTCAAGTTCTGGGGCGGGCTCACGGTCGAGGCGGTCGGCGGCGGGCCGGGCCTTCTCGCCATGCTCACCCAAGCCGCCGCCAAGCGCGGCGCCGCGATCCGCTACCGCACGCGCGCGCTCGATCTCCTCTACGACGGCAACCGCGTCGAGGGCGTACGCGTGCGCCATGACGGCGCGGTGCACGAGCTGCGCGCGCCGTGTGTGGTGCTCGCCTGCGGCGGCTTCGAGGCCAATGCCGAGTGGCGCACGCGCTATCTCGGCCCCGGCTGGGACCTCGCGAAGGTGCGCGGCTCGCGTTACAACACCGGCGCCGGCATCCGCATGGCGCTCGCGATCGGCGCCGCGCCCTGCGGCAATTGGTCGGGCTGCCACGCCGTGCAGTGGGAAATGAACGCGCCCGAATTCGGCGATCTTGCCGTCGGCGATCAGTTCCAGAAGCACTCCTATCCGTTCGGCATTCTGGTCAACGCCGCCGGCGCGCGCTTCGTCAACGAGGGCGCCGATTTCCGCAACTACACCTACGCCAAATATGGCCGCGCGGTGCTCGAGCAGCCCGGCCAGTTCGCCTGGCAGATCTTCGACCGCAAGGTGAAGCACCTGCTGCGCGACGAATACAGAATCAAGCAAGTCACCAAAGTCACGGCAAACAGCATCGAGGAGTTCGCGCAGAAGCTCGACGGCGTCGACGCCGCCGCGTTCCTCGACACGGTCAAAGCCTGGAACGCGGCGGTGCGCACCGACATTGCGTTTGATCCGAACGTCAAGGACGGCCGCTGCACGCAAGGGCTCGCGATCAATAAGAGCAACTGGGCGAATCCGATCGATACGGCGCCATTCGAAGCCTATGCCGTGACCTGCGGCATCACCTTCACCTTTGGCGGGCTGCGCATCGGCGGCAACGCGCAGGTGCTGGACACCGACAATCAGCCGATCCACGGCCTTTATGCCGCGGGCGAATTGGTCGGCGGCCTGTTCTACTTCAATTATCCGGGCGGCACCGGGCTGATGTCGGGCGCGGTGTTCGGCAAGATCGCCGGCGCCGCGGCCGCTCAAGCCGCCGTCGCGGTGAAGCCCTCATGAGCAATCGGTGATGAGCAATCCCTGGCCGACCGAGTTGCGCCTGCGCAAGGACCGCAAGGCGCTCACCGTCACCTTCGACAGCGGCGAGAGCTTCGAGCTCGCGGCCGAGTATTTGCGCGTGCGCAGCCCGAGCGCCGAAGTCCAGGGCCATTCGCCGGCGGAACGGCGCACCGTCGCCGGCAAGGAACACGTGCAGATCCTCGAGATCCATCCGGTCGGCAATTACGCGGTGCGGCTCGTGTTCGACGATATGCACTCGACAGGCATTTTCAGCTGGGATTATCTGTTCGAGCTCGGCCGCAATCGCGAACGCTATTGGCGCGAATATCTCGGCGAGCTTGCGGACAAGAAGCTTTCACGCGCATCGCCGGCGCGATGAACCGAAAACGCACTCGGCGCGGCCATCGTCGACAACTGTGAGCGAATGCCGGCCCGGCATTTGCGCGCGTTTTTGTCGATAATTTTCACGCCATCATTGGCCGAGTTCTTAAAGCGCCTGCGTGTTTCTAGCGACGGCGCGCGGCGTGATGCGTTCGCGCGTGACTGGTTGAGGGCTGGAGCCGCAACTTCACCGATTGAGGGACTAAGATCATGCGCAATCTGCTTTGGACTTTTATCAGAGACGAACAAGGCGCCACCGCCATCGAATATGGCCTGCTGGCCGCCGGCATTGCCGGCGCGATCATCGCGGTCGTCGCGACCGTCGGCAGCAGCCTCAACTCCACATTCTCCAGCGTTTCGAGCCAATTGAACTGACGGGCGGCGCTCGGTTTCGCCGCCGACCCCCCGTAACGATCGGTCAACCTCGTTCCGGCATCATGACCCGAGTGTCGGGGAGGGGGTGCCACGATGGGGGCGCCTGCCGACATGACGACGGCCTTGACCCCCATCCCTCGGGGTCGAGGCCGTTTCGTTTTCGGCGCTCGGTTTTGCCGCGCGCCGGCTGACCGGCGACGCCCGCGGCGCAGCGCTTTCGCGCGCTGACCGGCACCGATGCGCGCCGGCACACTGCGCTCCGTTTTTCGCGGCCCTGGTTGACAGAGCGTTCCTGCGGCGGGGTCGCGGATCGCCGCCGCTGCGCCGGGACGCGCTCCTTGTTTTCGTCTAGAATCCCGCCGGGGAACGTAAAGAGCGGTGATCGCCCGCCGCCAAGGAGGAAAACCCATGAGCCTACGCGTCCTTTCCGCCGTCGTCCTGGCGGCCGGTTTGTTCGGCGCCGGCGCCGCTGATGCCCAGCAGCCTTCGGCCAATCCCGCGCCAGGTCCGGCGCCCAGCCCAGCACCGAGCCCGCTCGACAACGTCCCGGAAAAAATGCCGTTCAACGTCCCCTATGGCGCGCCTATCTCGCTCGCCAAGGCGCAGGCCGCGGTTCAGGCCGCAATCGCCGAAGCCACCAAGCACGAGTGGCCGCTCAACGTCGCCGTCGTCGATTCCGGCGGCAATCTCGTCACCTTTGCGCGCATGGACGGCGCCCAGCTCGGCTCGATCGCGATCTCCGAGCACAAGGCGCGCGCCGCGGCCAAATACCGGCGGCCGACGCACGCCTTCGAAGACGCGATGCAGAAGGGTTATGTCTATGTCGGGACGCTCGACGACGTCATCGCCTCGCGCGGCGGCATCCCGTTGGTCGAGGACGGCAAGCTGATCGGCGCGATCGGCTGCTCCGGCGCGACCGGCTCGCAGGACGAGGTGGTCTGTACCGCCGGCGCCGCCACCGTCAACAAATAGCCCGCCGAGATTTTTCGCCGCGGACACGCGGCGTCCGCGTGATTTGATCCGATCGAGGGGACGGACCAAAGCAGCATGAAGCGGCGCGAGTTTATGGCGCTCCTCGGCGGCGCGGCGGCGGTCTGGCCGCTGGCGGCGCTGCTGCGGCCGCGCGCGGCGCGCGCGCAAGCTCAGGCGCAGCCGCAGCCGGCCCAGGTCGCCGACAATCAGATCGGCCAGGTCGCGACCCTGCAGGGAACCGCCACGGTGACGCGGGCGAGCGCCGCCGCGCCCGCCGTCCTGAAGATCAACGACGCGATCTTCAAGAACGACGCGCTGCAGACCGGCGCCGGTTCGACGCTCGGCGTCACCTTCGACGATGAGACCACCTTCAGCCTCAGCGCCAATACCCGCATCGTCGTCGATGAGTTCGTCTATCAGGCGGGTGGCAAAGGCAATGCCGCGTTGTTCACGGTGACGACCGGCACCGCGGCATTCGTCGCGAGCCTCGTGGCGCAGAATGGCGACATGAAGATCGCGACGCCGACCGCCTCGCTCGGCATCCGCGGCACCACCGGCGTCGTCGATGTGCCGGCGCAAGGCGGCGGCGAGCCGCGGATCAAGCTTTACGCCGATGCCGACGGCCATGTCGGCCGCATCGAGGTGTTCGACCGCCAGGGCGCGCGGCTCGGCGCGCTGACCCAGGGCGCGAGCGCGTTTGCGCTGCGCCCCGGCGCCGGCGGACGGCTCGCGGCGGTGCCGTTCCAGATCTCCGCGCAGGAGGCGGCCCGCGACCGCGGCGTGCTGCAGCGCCTGCAGGCCTCGCACGCGATCGGCCGGCAGCAGGCGATCCAGCGCCGGCAAGTGCGCGAACGGAACCGGCAGCTGCGCGAGCGCAACCAGCCGCGCGAGCGCAACCGGCAAGGGCCGAACAATCCGCGGCAGCCGGGCGGGCCCGGCGGGCCGCGGCCGCCGCGACCGCCGCCGCGCCGCGGCGGTCCGTCCCGGCGCGGGCAGGGTCACTGACGCCGCGTGGCTGCGGCAGTCGCCGGCGAGCGCGCGCCTTTTGCGTTTGTCGGCGGCGAGCGCAGCACGATCCGCGAGCACGCGTCTCCCCGCTGTTTCGCGTGACGACCGACCCCACCCCGCCGGTCGCAAAATCGCCTTGATAGGCGCTGACTGATCGCCGCCAATTCGGTATCCTGCGCTTGAGCCCCAGTGCGGACCGGACGGAGTTCGAGGGCGCTCCAAAAAGGGGACGCAATTGGTTCCAGCACGCCAATTTGCTGCGGCGGCGGCGACGGTATGGTCGCCGGTATTGCCGCTCTTGGCCGGTGCGTTGTTCGTCGTCGCTCTTCCGGCGCTCGACGCGCGGGCGCAAGGCGCAGCGGGCGGCGGCTGCGAAGACGCTGCCGAGCTTGCGGTCCTGCCTTCGCCGATGGCGCCGTGGAAGGGCGCGCCGCTACGCGTTCTGTTCGCCGTGGAGAAGCCGCTCGAGGGCGAACTCTCGCTCGTCGCGCCCGACGGCAAGGTCGCGGTGAAATCGCGCGAGCGCCACGGCGGGCCGCCCTATTTCTGGTACGCCGAGGTCGCGACGCCGGCCGCGGGCACCTGGCACGCGACGCTGACCGGCGACCGCGCGCCGGCCGAGTGCCGTACGCTGACGCGCGAGATCGCGGTGAGCGCACAGAAGCGGCCGGGGCCGGGGATGGTCGAAGGCAGCGTCTGGCCGGTGCACAATACCTGGAACCGCACCACCGAAACGCTCTACGGGGCGTGGATCGCCAAGCTGTTCGACGCGCCGCCCGAGGTTGAGCAGTCGTGGAAGGCGTGGCACGAAGTGCTGCGCGACCGCTCGCGCAATTTCCTGTTCAACTATCTCGGCCTCGGCGAGGACAATGTGGCGCGCTCGCTGCGGCCGGATTGCGCCGACTTCGTCTATTTCCTGCGCGCCTATTTCGCCTTCAAGATGGGACTGCCGTTCGGCTATTCGAATTGCTCGCGCGGCGCCGGCGGCTCGCCGCCGAAATGCTACGAGTGGTTCGACGTCCTGCATCCGGAGAAGACCCGTCCGGCGCCGCCGCCGGAGCAAGAGGTCGCGTCGGCCACCGGCACCGCGCCGAACGCGGCTGCGGCGCCGGCGCCCGGGCTGAGCCTGTTGCAGATTTTTGCCCCGGCCCAACCGGCCACGCCGAGCGCGCCGGGCGCGCCACCGACCAACCCGTTGGCGCCGCCGCCGAAGCCGCTCGGGCTCGTCGGCACGTTCGGCGAATATCTGCGCGCCGTCGGCGACGTCGTCCATTCCGGATCGGTGCGAAGCTCGGCGCTCGTCGACAACACCGATTTCTATATGGTGCCGCTGACGCAGGAGACGCTGCGGCCGGGGACCGTCTACGCCGATCCCTACGGCCACGTCCTGATGCTGGTCGAGCGCATACCCGAGACGAATGGCTCGGCCGGCGTCTTCCTCGCCGTCGACGCCGAGCCCGACGGCACGGTGACGCGCAAGCGCTTCTGGCGCGGCAATTTTCTGTTCGTGCACGATCCGGCGCTCGGCAGTCCCGGCTTCAAGCGCTTCCGGCCGATCGTGCGCGAGAACGGCGCGCTGCGGCGGCTGACCAACAAGGAGATCGCCAAGAACCCGCAATACGGCGATTTCTCGCTCGAACAGTCGCAGCTCAGCGCCGAGGAGTTCTACGATCGCATGGACGAGGTGATGTCGCCGGAGCCGCTCGATCCGCGGCGGGCGATGCAGGCGGCGATCGACGCGCTCGAAGAACAAGTCAAGACGCGCGTCGTCGCGGTCGAGAACGGGCGAAAATTCCAGGCGAGCGGCCGCGGCGACGCCGACATGCCGAACGGACCGTCGATCTTCGAAACCAACGGCGCCTGGGAGGATTTCTCGACGCCGGCGCGCGATTTTCGCCTGTTGATCGCAATCGACGTGGTGCGCGGCTATCCGGACCGCGTCGCGCGGCGGCCCGAGCGCTATGCGATCGCGAACGGCAAGAGCATGGCCGACGTGAAGGCCGAATTGCAGAGCGCGCTCGCATCGGAGCTCGCGGCGCGCAAGTTCTCCTATACGCGCAGCGACGGCTCGGCCTGGACGCTGACGCTCAAGGACGTGGTCGCCCGCGGCGCCGAGCTCGAGATGGCGTACAACCCGAACGACTGCGTCGAGCTGCGCTGGGGCGCGCCGGAAGAGAGCGAGGAGGCGGCGACCTGCAAGCGCCATGCGTCGGCGGCGCAGCGCGCCAAGATGACGGAATACCGCACCTGGTTCCGCGAACGGCACTGGCCGCACGTCTAGCGGCCGCGGCTTGAAGGTTACCGCTGGCGTAGCTTACTTTCACCGACATTCCGGAGGGATTCGTCAGATCCTCGATTGATCGTTTTTCGATTGTTGTCAGCTCTTGGCGGCATGGATGGGAGCGCGTCACCGCTTGCCAAGCTCCGAGTGGCCGTTAACCGCGAAATGGCCTCTGCTACCCAATCGCCCCCAAGACCGAATTCTGTGGTAGCATCTTCTACAAAAATCAATCGCCTGGCCCGGCAAAGGCCGATGGCGATGGGCGTGATGGAGGGCTCCGTGCCCGAGCACAAATTCAAAGTCGGTCAATCGGTGAGCTTCACCTCCGGGCCCTTCGGTCGCGGCGGCGCGAACGGCATCTATAAGGTTACCCAGCTCTTGCCACCCGAAGGCGACGATTACCAGTACCGGATCAAGAGCGCGAATGAACCGCACGAGCGGGTCGTCAAGGAAAGCCAGCTGGATCGCGTTGCGTGACGACTGAATCGTGACGCTTGGCTGCCGTGAAGGCGAGATCATGACGTTCGATTACCGCTCACCGGCCGAGCTGTTCACCGCCAAGCGCAAGGGCGGTCCACGGCAACGGCTGGGTTATCGTCGCTTCGCCACCGCCGCCGAAGCCATCCGGTTCGCCGTGGAAGAGTTTCCTGCAATCCATACGCTCGGCGCATGGATGCAGGTCGGAGACGAGCGCTTCGACAGCGAGGACATCCATCGCCTGTACCAGAGCGACAATTATCCTCTGCGGCGCCGAACCGGTTAGCGCCAGAGCGGTGTTGGATTCTCGCCTCGGCAGCAATGACCGGGGCAAAATTATAAAAGTCGTGGACCCAGGCGCACCTCGATAATGCGCTTGGCCTCGGCGACGATCTCCTCCGTGCTGCTTTTCTCGAGATTGACCGGACTGTTCGGCCATGGAGACGTCGACCCTGGCGAGAAAATAGATGCCCTCCAGCCCTTTCCTACGGGGCTGACCTCAATCCGATAGCCCTTATAGTCAATGACCGTCATTGTTCGCGTTTGCCCGCTTGGAACGGCACGCCGGGCATTTGAGACGGCGGGGCGTCGAGGCCCTCAAACAGCATTTTTTGGAGAGCCCGCTCGGCGCACCGGGCAGCCGGACTGTCGGTATCAACCAGGCGCATGCGCGCCGGCGCACCTATAGCCTCGATATGCGCCACTTTGCCGATCCCTACCAGGTTAAAAAATCCTTCAGGAACCACCATATATCAATCGAGTAGCCGGTCCGACCGGAACCTTCAAGTTGATTGGCGCGGCATCGAACGCGCGCCGGCGCAGGTTTGCCGAAGAGGAGACGACATTGAGCACTCAATCTGGTGAGGCCGCCCGAGCGCGTGCCGAAGCGAGTTTCAGGAAGGAAGAGCGCGCCAAAGAGGGTGCGAAGGCGATGATGGAATATCAGGCCAACAGCCGAATGATTCGTGAAAAGACGGCCCGATTGAAGGCGCTTCGATTGGCCAAAGAGGCAGCCGACAAGCAGCGTTCCGGTTGATCGATGCCAGCGCCTTGAAACGAACACATCGATGGCCCACATGAGAGGCGCGGCCTGATGGGCCGCCGGCGAGCCGCGTGTACGGGATCCCGTCAAACGGCTTCTGGCTCGCACTTTTTTAATCTCACTGACAGCCCAGATCGCGCGGGGTGTCCTGTTTCACCCGCAATGCAAGCCGTGGCGTATCGCCTGGCGGCTTGCAAACGCGCATACTGGAAAAAGTTTCCTCGATGACCTCCTTTCATCACTTCACACTCAACGATGCGATCATGCGCGCACTGGCAGAGGAAAAGTACCTCATCCCGACCCCGATCCAGGCGCAGACAATTCCGACCGTCATGTCGGGCCGCGACGTGATCGGAATTGCCCAAACCGGCACCGGCAAGACCGCGGCCTTCGCACTGCCGATCCTGAACCGTCTCGCTGGGAGCCCACGGCCGCCGACGCGCAAGGCTTGCCGGGTGCTGGTGCTCAGCCCGACGCGCGAGTTGTCGGGCCAAATCTGCGACAGCTTCCGCACCTACGGCCGCCACCTGCGCGTCAGGGCCGCCCTGGCGATCGGCGGCGTGTCGATGGGCGGCCAGGTTCGCGCCCTGCTCAACGGCGTGGACGTCCTTGTCGCCACGCCGGGCCGGCTCCTTGATCTCGTCAAGAGCAATGCGCTTCGATTGGGCGCGGTCGAGTGCCTCGTGCTCGACGAGGCCGACCGCATGCTCGACATGGGCTTCATCCACGACATCCGCAAGATTGTCGCCGCGCTTCCGGTCCAGCGGCAGACGTTGATGTTTTCTGCGACCATGCCTCGCGCCATCGCCGAACTCGCCGCGCACATGCTGCGCGATCCGATCAAGGTCGCGGTAACGCCTGCCGCCTCGACCGTCGAACGCGTCGAGCAACGCGTTATCCGTGTCGATCGCTCCGCGAAGCCGGCAATCCTGATCGAGGTGTTGCGGCGCGAAACTATTGATCGCGCGCTCATTTTCACCAGAACCAAGCACGGTGCCGATAAAGTCGTGCGCGGCTTGATCCGGGCGGGGATCGGCGCCGAGGTGATTCACGGCAACAAATCGCAAAACCAGCGCGAACGTGTGCTCGCGGCGTTTCGCAAGGGCGACCTCAGGATACTCGTTGCCACGGATATCGCCGCGCGCGGCATTGATGTCGATGGCATCAGCCATGTGGTGAATTTCGACCTGCCGAACGTGCCGGAAACCTACGTGCATCGTATCGGCCGCACCGCGCGCGCCGGCGCCGACGGCATCGCGATCTCGCTGTGCGACGGCGAGGAATTGGCCTTCCTGCGCGATATCGAGAAGCTCATTCGCATGACGATCCCGGCGAGCGAGCGACCCGCCGGTCGTCGGCGCGCCGAGCCGCCGCCCGCTCAGCGCGGCTCTGTCCAGTCATCTGCCGCTTCCAAGCGGCACCGGCATCGCGACGGTCCGCCGCGCAGCGAGGCGCGCCGCGGTCGGCCAAGTGCGGACCCGAGCGGTATTGGCTCGGTTGCTTTCTTGCATCGCGACGTCCGCAAGGGCGCGGCCGCGCGTCCCGCGCACGGCGCCGCACCAGTTACGAGAGGGACATAGCATGCCGAAGGAAGAACTCTTGCAATTCGACGGTCTGGTCCTCGAGATATTGCCGGACGCGCGTTACCGCGTTCAGCTCGACAACGGCCATGAGCTTGTCGCCTACACCGCCGGAAGAATGAAGAAGAATCGGATCAAGACCCTGGCCGGGGATCGCGTGACGGTTGAAGTATCGCCCTATGATTTGCAAAAGGGACGATTGATCTTCCGCCACAAGGACGAACGCGCCGGATCGGCCGCCCGCCCGCTGCAACGTAACCAGTTCCGGCGCCGGTGACGGCCAATGGCTGCGATCCGATCGGAATCATAGGACTACGGAGCGCGGCTTCTTTTGCCCGCCGATTGCTGATCTGGGCCGCGTGCGCTTAGCCGCGGTCGACCGGGGATGAGAGCGCCGGCGGCCGCGGCACCTAATGCCAATGCGGCGGCGATCAGCATGACCCAGCGAATACTCTGCGCCAGCGATCCCGTGATGATCATTTCCGCCGTGGAACGGTCGACGCCCTCAAGGCCGGCGATGGCCGGCCCGATCACCAGTTGTCCGCGCGCCGCCCGGATCGCGTGCCTGACATCTTCGGAGAAGGCTTCGCCCTGGAGATGGTGGTCAAGGGCTTGATTGAGAATGGCCAGCGCGACGGCGCCAAGGATGGCGACGGCGAGCAGATCGGCCACCGAAGCGACGGCATTGTTGATGCCGGAGGCCACGCCGACCTGATGTGTTGGGACGGCGTCGATGACCGTGGTCGTCAGCGGCGCCACGGTTACGACCATGCCCAAGCCGGCGATAGTGACGCAAGCGAGGAACTCCCAATACGATCCGCGGGCAACCGTTGCTGCCAGCAGGCCAAATCCAAACGCAGCGATCGCGGGGCCGACGATCAGAGGAGGTCGGGCG
>Ga0187781_10000443_pt1 | contig 29463 bp, 20 predicted proteins | sample 0715_SJ02_MP02_2_FD_132447 | JGI IMG/M metagenome (GOLD analysis project Ga0187781, IMG submission 132447) | Tropical peat soil microbial communities from peatlands in Department of Meta, Colombia - 0715_SJ02_MP02_20_MG | ecosystem: Environmental > Terrestrial > Soil > Wetlands > Peat | place... | reverse complement strand
CATTTTGCGTTCATCTGCCAGCTTCTCAGAGGCCTTGGCGGCGGGGCTAGGGAGCAGATCCAGCCAGGGGGCACCGATGAGCTTGCGCAAATTGCCGGCGTTTCCCCGATACTGTTATTATTTACAGTATGCAGATTCCCTACGTGGAACTTCACTGTCTGTCCAACTTTTCTTTTCTGCGCGGCGCGTCGCACCCCGAAGAGCTGGTCGAGCGCGCGCTAGCGTTGGGCTACTCGGGATTGGCACTGACCGACGAATGTTCGTTTGCCGGATCCGTGCGTGCGCACCTGGCCTTGCGCCAAGCCCGCGCAAACCACCCCGATGCAGCATCCTTCCAGCTGATCCACGGCACCGAGATCCAGCTTACCGACGGGCCGCGGCTGGTATTGCTGGCACAAAGCCGCAGGGGCTACGGCAATCTGTCGGAGCTGGTGACGCTTGCTCGGCGTGCGGCGAGCAAAGCGCACTACTCGATTGATTGCCGCGCACTCAAAGCCCATGCACATTTGCTCGATGACACTCTGGCGCTGCTGATCCCCGGATCGTCGTCGGCAACTGGCGAGAAGGCCCGCTCGGGAATCCTCGATGTGGCCAGAACCGAACAACAGGCACTGTGGTTAAAGGCGTTGTTCGCAGAGCGTGCCTGGATCGCATGTGCCCTGGTGCACGGACCCGACGATGCACAGCAGCTGGTGCAGCTGCAGGCCGTGGCACGCAGCTGCGGCATGGCTCTGGTGGCCACGGGGGAAGTGCACATGCACATACGGGGCCGCAAGAAACTGCAAGATGCTCTTACCGCCGTACGCAGCAAAACTCCGTTGTCGCAATGCGGCGCCCGATTATTTGCGAACGCGGAACGGTATCTGCGTACCCGCGCCCGCCTGATGCGCACCTATCCAGCAGAACTGCTTTTGCAGACCCAAGAAATCGCCCAACGCTGCTCTTTTTCGCTCGAAGAGTTGCGCTACGAGTACCCGGACGAAATCGTCCCTGCGGGAGCAACACCTGCAAGCTACCTGCGCCGCATCACCCTCGAAGGTGCCGCGCAGCGCTACCCGGCGGGGATGCCGGAGAAAGTACAGCTCTTGCTGGAGCATGAACTGCGCCTGATCGCAGAGCTGCACTACGAACCGTACTTCCTAACGGTCTACGACATCGTCCGATTCGCACGCAGTCGCGCCATTTTGTGCCAAGGACGCGGTTCGGCCGCCAACTCGGCGGTGTGTTACTGCCTCGGAATCACGGAGGTCGATCCGGAACGCATGAGCGTCCTGTTTGAACGTTTCATTAGCCGCGAGCGCAACGAACCGCCCGACATCGATGTGGATTTCGAACACCAGCGGCGCGAAGAAGTAATGCAGTACCTCTTCACCAAGTATGGCCGCGAGCGCGCCGCGCTAACTGCCGCACTGCACACGTATCGGCCGCGCGGAGCGCTGCGTGACCTGGGGAAAGCACTCGGGCTTTCACTCGATCAGGTCGACAAACTCGCCAAGACCGTCGCCTGGTGGGATGGTCGCCGTGTCGAACCATCGCAACTGCTCGCTGCCGGTTTCGATCCGGAGAACCCGGTGATCGCGCAGCTAATCGATCTGGCACACCAACTGATCGGCTTTCCGCGCCACCTATCACAACACAGTGGCGGGTTTGTGATCGCACGCGACAAGCTCTCCCGCATGGTTCCGATCGAGAACGCCGCCATGGCCGAGCGCACGGTGATCCAATGGGACAAGGATGACCTGGATGCGCTGGGTTTGCTCAAGATCGATGTGCTCGCATTGGGCATGCTCTCGTGCCTGCGTCGTGCAATCGATCATGTCAACGCGTTCGAGGCCGGCGCAGTTGTGGCGATCCCCGCGACAGGTACCGACGCGCCTGCGGCAACACCCCAAAGAGCAGCTCCCATGACGCTTGCGGATATCCCGGCAGAAGATCCGCGGGTCTACGAGATGCTGGCGCGTGGGGATTCGCTGGGCGTGTTTCAGGTCGAATCGCGTGCACAGATGAACATGTTGCCGCGCCTGCGGCCACAGTGCTTCTATGACTTGGTAATCGAGACCGCGATCGTGCGTCCCGGACCGATCCAGGGCGGGATGGTGCATCCGTACCTGCGGCGACGGCAAGGTCTGGAGCCCGTCACCTACCCGTCGGAGAGCGTGCGCGCGGTACTCGAGCGCACGCTCGGGGTTTCGATCTTCCAGGAACAAGTAATGCAACTCGCTGTGGTGGCTGCCGGTTTCACACCAGGTGAAGCCGACCGTTTGCGCCGTGCCATGGCAGCATGGAAACGCAAGGGCGGTATCGGCCCGTTCCGCGATCGACTCATCACCGGCATGCTCGCGCGTGGCTACAGTGCTAGTTACGCTGAGCAGATCGTGCGCCAAATCCAAGGTTTTGGCGAATATGGGTTTCCCGAGAGCCATGCAGCCAGCTTTGCGCTGCTGGTGTACGTGTCCTCCTGGCTCAAGTGCCATCGGCCGGCGGCGTTTTGTGCCGCGTTGCTCGACTCCCAGCCGTTGGGGTTTTACGCCCCCGCCCAGATCGTGCGCGACGCAATCGACCATGGTGTCAATGTCCGGCCGGTATGCGTCACCGCCAGCAATTGGTATTGCACGCTTGAACCCTGCACCAGCGATCGCACTACGCCGGCCGTGCGACTTGGCTTAGCGCTGATACAGGGATTGGCCCAAGAAAGCGCACAACGTGTCTTGGCAGCGCGGGCCCAATCGGCTTTTTCCAGCGTGCAGGATCTTGTGCGACGCGCGCAACTGAGCCGGGGCGAACTTGCACGACTGGCAGCAGCCGATGCGCTTGCAGCCATCAGCGGTCATCGCCGAAACGCGCTGTGGAGCGCACTGGGAATCGATTTACAGGGGCCACGCAAAGCGCCCTTGGCAGCCGAAGCGCCAGCACACGAGAAAGCACCAGAACTGATCGCCCCGACGGAAGGACAGGACATCGTGGCTGACTATCGCACCACCGGCCTGAGTGTGCGCCGCCACCCCCTTGCCCTGCTACGACCACGCCTGCAATCTCTGGGCCTATGCAGCGCCCGAGAAGTTGCCCGTAGTCGCCACCGACAACTGGTCCGCACCGGCGGCATCGTCACCTGCCGCCAACGCCCCGCCACGGCAAGCGGTGTGACTTTCATCACGCTGGAAGACGAAACTGGCTGCATCAACATCGTCATCTGGCGCGCAGTAGCCGAACGCTTCCGCAAGGAATTGTTGGGAGCCTGCTTGCTAGTCGTATACGGGCATCTGGAACGAGTCGACACCAACGGCAATGCGGTTGTGCACGTAATTGCCGACCGCCTAGTCGATCGCTCCGCGCTACTTGGCGGCCTGATGATCAATAGCCGGGACTTCCGCTAGGGCAGCCCGACAAACCGCGCCACCACCGAAGGCGCAGGGCCGCTACCGGCAAACTCTGAAAAAAGAACTTTGCGAACAAACCCCGCATGTCCCGACCAAGGGACAAGGGGTCGCCCGCGACGCTTGCCTACGCGACTGCGAAGAACGCAACCCCCAACGCCGTGATACCGAGGACCACCAACAAAAAAAAGCGGATGCTGTACCAGACGTTGACTTCGTCCATCTCGTTCTCCGTCATGCAAATGGGAATCGTTTTTCCCGTAAATAACCATACGCCGCGCGCGCCCTCATTACACGTGATGAAATAATGGTTATTAGGCCTTGGGCGGGCCGCGAAGCCCGGTGCTTTTGGATGCGACGTGCAAGACGATGCGCCTTTGCAATCCCAATCGGGCCTGCTTTGCTCCCGTAGGTCGCAAGCGGTGGTACTTACCGTCGCTGCTTTTCGTACGTACCCACGAGTTCGGCTTGGGCCAAAACGTGGCCGTGCATCGCGCGCAGCAACTGATCTTTGGTGGGCTCGCCCAGATCGGGAAGCACGCAGTCAAGCGCATAGAGCTTATGAAAGTAACGGTGGCGCCCGATTGGAGGACAGGGACCACCATATCCCGTGCGCCTCCAGTCGTTCTTGCCTTGTAGGGTGCCCGCCGGCAACGCGCGGGGCGCAACGGCTTCCACAAGCGAAGTTGTATTCGGCGCAAGGTTGTACAGCACCCAGTGCACCCAGGTCATTTTTGGCGCGGCTGGATCGGGCGCGTCGGGGTCGTCGACAACCAGCACAAAGGAGCGGGTGGCAGCCGGAGCGCCAGACCATGAAAGTGGCGGTGAGCGGTCCGCGCCCTCGCAAGTGCACTGGCGAGGGATGCTTGCGCCGTTCACAAAGGCGCTCGAAGTGAGCTGTAGCTGAGAGGACATCGTAACCCTCCGGATACGCAACAGAATGCAGATTTTGGCACTCTCGCCGACACCAAGGTTGGTCCGTCGCTAGTTCCAATGGGGGCGAAGCACAATACGCACAGTTGCCCAAGTTGCGACAGATCTCTTTTTTTCGGAGCTTGTATGCGATTGCAGCATCCCTTCTGCGCCGTGCTCGGCGCTCTCGCAGGCGTGACCTTGTTCAGTTGCACAACAAGCGCCCCCTCAGTTGCGCCGCGCGCGGCGGCGCCGCAGTTCAAATCCGCTGCAACCGATTTGCAAGCGCGCTACTCGGGCCTAGCCGCGAGCGGTGGTAGCGTTTTTCGATTCGATCCCAAATCGTCGCTTGTTCGCATTTTCGTTTTTCGCGGCGGCGCTGCAGCAAAGTTCGGACACAACCACGTGCTCACGGCGCCGCGCTTCGAGGGCTACGTCTTTGTTCCACGAAGCGGCACGGCCGATGGTCGGTTTGACTTGGAGTTTCGCCTCGAAGAGCTCGAACTTGACGCTCCCGAATTGCGCTCGCAACTGGGCGGTGCGTTTTCCGGCGAGCTTGCGCCATCGGATATCGAACGCACCCGCGCCCACATGCTCGGAGACGATAATCTGCAGGCGCAGCGCTTTCCCTACGTGCGCGTTCACTCGCTACAAATCGTAGGAGACGCGCCCAGGTTTGCCGTGCAGGTACAAGTCGAGTTGCACGGTCAGCAACGCGATATCTGGGTGCCCTTACAAGTCGAAGGGTTGCCCGATCGAATTTCGGTCAGTGGCTCTCTGGTTCTTCGCCAGACCGACTTTTCCGTGCAACCCATTTCGGTGCTGGGCGGGCTGCTCAGCGTCCACGACGAAGTGTTGATCGAATTTCATCTCGTCGGCGTTTGAGGTCGATACCGGCAGAACGTTATTTCAAAGCACCACGGCAGCCCAAACATTCGAGTTGAGTTGCAGGGGTTGTCGGCCCAGCCATGGAACTCGATCGCGTAGTACGCTTTGCTTGGTGCCGGGCATCAAATGCGACCCTGCGATCCGGGCGTATAGCAGCGGAATTGTCCGCGCCTTGTTGCGACGTGCTCCGCCGGTGCACCCGCAGTAAAACTCGCCGTGTCGCGGGGCAAAATCCAAATCGGGAGGACACAACATGCCACGCAATCGCCGCATTGTGCTTGTCAGTCGACCGACCGGCAAAGCCACTACCGAAAACTTTCGACTCGAAACCGTAGAAACGTCAGCGTTAGCCGCTGGTCAAGTGCTAATCCGCAATCATTGGCTCTCGCTCGATCCCTACATGCGCGGCCGCATGAACGAAGGTCGGTCGTATGCGGCTGCACAGTCGCTTAACGAAACCATGCAGGGTCAGACCGCCGGACTTGTCGTTGAATCGCAAAACCCCTCCTGGCCGGTGGGCACATCCGTGCTAGGCAGCTTTGGCTGGCAGGAATACGGTGTGTCGGACGGCGATGGGTTGCGCAAACTCGATACAACGCTTATCCCGTTGTCGGCCTATCTGGGCGCCGTGGGCATGCCAGGCGTTACGGCATGGTACGGCTTAAATCGAATCATCGCGCCCAAGTCTGGCGAAACAGTGGTCGTCTCGGCTGCCAGCGGTGCCGTCGGGATGATCGTGGGGCAGCTTGCCAAGCGAGCTGGCGCACGCGCCGTAGGCATTGCCGGCGGGGCACAAAAATGCCGCTTCGTCGTCCAAGAACTGGGATTGGACGCTTGTGTCGACTACAAAAACAAGGATCTTGGCGTACAACTCAAGGAGGCATGCCCCAACGGAATTGACGGTTACTTCGAAAACGTTGGCGGTGCGGTCATGGACGCGGTGCTGCCCCGGATGAATGCATTTGGCCGAATTGCGCTATGCGGCTTAATCGCAGGGTATAACGGGGTACCGATTCCGATAACCAATCCCACCTGGCTGCTGATCAGCCGGCTCAAACTGCAAGGCTTCATCATCTCGGAGCACTTCGACATCTGGCCGCGTGCCCTCGAAGAGCTTGGTGCCGCCTACGCCAGCGGTGCCATCCGCTATCGTGAATCGGTGGCGCAAGGTCTGGAAAACGCGCCGCAAGCATTTCTGGGCATGTTGGAAGGCCAAAACTTTGGCAAGCAAGTAGTAAAGTTAGTCGACTAACGGCAGGCACGCGAATCGAGGTTGCGCGTAGCGTCGCCACCGCGCAGCCGCTGCGTCGCAGCGCGGTACCTGCGCCCGGAACAAAAGGAGGTGGCATGCAAGACTTTGCCGGACGAACGGCCGTGATAACGGGTGCGGCAAGCGGATTGGGGCGCGAGTTTGCGCGCCTGGCGCAGTCTCTTGGGATGCGCCTTGTACTGGCAGATATCGATGCGGACTCGCTGGATCGGCTTGTTTCGGAACTGGGCGCAAGGCCAAACGTCGTGGCAGTGAAGACCGATGTGTCGGACGCATCGCAAGTGCAAGCCCTGGCGCTGCGCGCTCGGAGCGAATTCGGCGCAACGCATCTGCTGTTTAACAATGCGGGCGTCGGTAGCGGCGGCTATGTGTGGGAAAACACGGAGCGCGATTGGCAGTGGGTGCTGGGCGTAAATCTGATGGGCGTTGTGCATGGCTTGCGATTTTTCGTGCCGGCGATGCTCGAATCGAGCCGTGCCGGGGAGCCCGCGCACATCATCAACACGGCATCGGTTGCTGGCTGGTTGAGCGCTCCGCTCATGGGGATTTACAACGCCAGCAAGCATGCGGTCGTGACGCTTACGGAGACGCTCTACCAGGACTTGCGCCTGGCCGGGTCGAAGATTGGCGTTACGTTATTGAGCCCAGCGTTCGTGCCGACTGGGATCGACCAGTCCGAACGCAATCGTCCCGCACGTTGGGCGAGCGAGGCACCGTCCAGCGCGTCGCAGCGCGCGGCGCAAGCCCAGAGCGCAAAAGCCGTTGCCAGCGGCCGAATCGGCGCGGCTGAAGTTGCGCAGATGACATTTGATGCGATTCGAGTGGACCGCTTTTACGTTTTCACGCACCCGCGAATCCTTCCGACGCTAAGCGACCGGGTGCACCATGCAGTCCAAGGGCTGCTGCCTGCCGATCCCTACGAGTCTCGGCCCGAGAGCCGGCCCCGCATCGATTAAACCCGTATTGCGCCCAGGCGCACGGCCGATTACGCGCGACGCAAGGTCGCTGTCTTCTTTCGTCGCGCGGTCGAGACCGCCGCAAGCGGGCGTGGTGGCAGACCCGTGTGCTGGGTAAGGATCCGTCCGCCCGTTACGGGCGAAGTGCGGCCTCCAGGAGCGGTGGAATTTTTTCTCCGAGGACTTTGATACGCGCCATCGCCAACGGGCTGGTAGCGGGGAACCAGATGCTGTTTGCCGTTTCCGATAAGATCGGCGCGGCCCATTGCCTGCAAAGCTTCGCGAAGCAGGGGCCAGTTCTTTGGATCGTGATAGCGCAAGAACGCCTTGTGCAGGCGACGGCGCCGCTCCCCGCGAACAACGTCTACGCTCTGACTCGTGCGGGTGATCTTGTGCAACGGATTTTTGCCGCTGTAATACATCGCGGTAGCAGTTGCCATCGGCCCGGGATAGAAGTTCTGCACCTGATCGGCACGAAATCCATGGCGCTTTAACCACAGCGCAAGATGCAACATATCCTCGTCGCTCGTTCCCGGGTGCGCAGCGATGAAATATGGAACGAGATATTGCTGCTTGCCGGCCTCTGCGCTGAATTTGTAAAACAGGCGCTCGAATCGGTCGTACGCATCAATCCCAGGTTTCATCATGAGACGCAGCGGTCCGTCTTCGGTATGTTCAGGAGCGATTTTCAAATAGCCACCGACGTGGTGCAAGACGAGTTCGCGAACGTACTCGGTCGACTCAAGAGCCAGGTCGTAACGTACGCCCGATCCGATCAATACCTTCTTGACTCCCGCAAGTGACCGTGCTCTTCGATACAAGTGAAGCAAAGGCGAATGATCGGTCACCAGGTTTTGGCAAATCTTGGGATAGACGCACGAGGGTTTGCGGCAAGCGGCCTCGATTTGCGACGAGCGGCAGCCCATGCGATACATATTTGCTGTCGGCCCACCCAGATCGGAGATCACGCCGGTGAAGCCCTTGACCTGGTCGCGAATGGTTTCGATCTCGCGCAAAACCGATTGCTCGCTCCGGCTTTGAATGATGCGACCTTCGTGCTCGGTAATCGAACAAAAGGTGCATCCGCCAAAACAACCTCGCATGATATTGACGCTAAAGCGAATCATCTCCCAGGCGGGAATTTTGCCCGGGCCATCGGCGTCGCCATATCGAGGATGTGGCGCGCGCGCGTACGGCAAATCGAACACCGAATCGATCTCGGCGGTCGTCAACGGTATGGGTGGCGGGTTTAACCAGACGTCTCGAACGGTCGATCCTTCGCCGTGCGCCTGGACCAGCGCACGCGCATTACCGGGGTTCGTTTCCAAGTGCAGCACCCGACTCGCATGCGCGTACAAGACGGGATCGGCACGAACTTGCTCATAGGCCGGCAGACGAATCACGGTCCGATCACGCGGTGCAACCTGCCGTTTGCCGCCATTGCGGACCATCGGTGCGGTCACGGGTCTCCACGAAGCGCCTTGCACGGCTTCGCGGGCGCAGTGCGCCATGTGGCTTGCGGCGCGCTCCGACGTCGTCTGGTAGGGATTAGCGAACGGATCAGCGCCTCGCTCGTGCGCATCTGGCTCGTCGACCGAGGTCGAATCAATCTCATACCAACCCGGCTCTGATTCTCGCCGTACAAAGGCAGTGCCCCGGACGTCGCAAATCTGCTGCACCGGTTCTCGTGCCGCGAGCCGGTGGGCAATTTCAACAATCGCACGCTCCCCGCTGCCGTATACGAGTACATCGCATTTGGAGTCAACGAGAATGGACCGACGCACTTTGTCTTGCCAGTAGTCATAGTGCGCAATGCGTCGCAACGAAGCCTCGATTCCGCCCATAACGAGAGGCACATCGCCATAGGCTTCGCGGCAACGCTGCGCGTAAACAAGGGAGCAGCGGTCCGGGCGATGGCCGCCCAGACCCCCGGGCGTGTACGCATCATCGTTGCGCATTTTGCGATCGGCCGTATAGCGGTTAATCATGGAATCCATGTTTCCTGCGGTGATGCCGAAAAACAAGTTGGGGCGTCCGAGCAACTGAAACGCCTCTGCGCTGCGCCAATCGGGCTGAGCGATGATGCCTACGCGAAATCCCTGCGCCTCCAGCACGCGCCCAATCAGCGCCATACCGAAGCTTGGGTGATCCACATAGGCGTCACCGGTGACGATGATGACGTCGCAACTGTCCCACCCGAGGACATCCATTTCGGCACGGCTCATGGGCAAAAACTTTGCCGGTCCAAGGCGCTTTGCCCAATACGGTCGGTACTGAGAAAGCGCACGCACGGGGCGATACGAAGTTGCGCCTGCTTGCGCGACGCTCTCTTCAGTCATGCCGGAGGCGAACATCGGATGGGCGCTTTGCATTGCATTGACCATGTGATGGGTGCGCCATGTGACGCAATCGAGCGCTGCCGTGCGCAACTGATCATACTAACGCCATTAGGCACAGGGCTGGAAAACCAGCGCACCGTCGCTTGCGTCGACCCGAAGACTTTGTGCAAGCTCAGGAGTGCTGTTGACCTGGATTTCCCATTTCGGCGACAGGCAAGTGTACGTCCCCACGCTTGGCATGTTCGGCGCCCAGAAACAGGTACATTGCCGGCACGACAAATAGCGTGAACATGGTGCCTACGGTAAGGCCGCTAAATACGACCCAGCCCATCGCTTGCCTCCCGGCAGCGCCGGCTCCGGAAGCGATCGCCAAAGGAACGACTCCCAGCACCATTGCCGCCGTGGTCATTAAAATCGGCCGCAGCCGCACTCCCGCAGCCTCGACAACGGCATCGAACTTGCTTCGGCCGGCGCGCTGCAACTCGTTGGCAAACTGCACAATCAAGATACCGTGCTTGCTGATCAACCCCATCAAGGTCACCAATCCGACCTGCGAATAAATGTTCAGCGAAGAAAACAAGTTGATGTAGATCAGCGCACCGAACAGGGCCAGCGGCACGGAAACCAAGATGACGACCGGGTCGCGGAAACTCTCAAATTGCGCGGCCAGTGCCAAAAACACGATAATGATCGAGAAAGCCAGCGTAATCGCAAAACCGCCCGTCTCCTTGACGAACTGTCGCGACTGACCCGAATAGTCCACGGAATACGCGGGCGAAGCCGCCTGCGCAACCGTGTCGCGCAAAAACTGCAGCGCTTCGCCTTGTGAAACACCCGGAGCGGCGTTGACGCCTCCGATCGTGACTGAATTAAGCTGTTGAAAATGCGTGATGGTCTCGGGCACGGTGGTCGTCTGCAAGTGCGCCACGGTCGATATCGGGATATTGACTCCGCCGGGCGTGCGAAACTCATAGTTAAGCACTTGCGAGGGGTTGAGTCGATCGACCTGAAGTACCTGCGGTATCACCTTGTAGGAACGCCCAGAGATAGAAAAATAATTGACGTAGTTGGCACCCAGCGCAGAGCTAAGCGCCGACCCGATATCGCCCTCCGTCATCCCCATGGACCCGATGAGATCGCGGTCAACCACTAGGGTAGTCTGTGGCTTATCGATCTTCAGGTCGCCATCGATGAAGTAGAACTTTCCGCTAGCCCGCGCTTTGTCCAGCACCGCCTGGGCGACCTCGTTCAGATTGGCAAAGGGCTCCGTTGTATTGACGACAAACTGCACAGGTAACCCGCTCGATCCGGGCAGCGGAGGGAACTGAAATGCCGCAACCCGCGCCCCTGCGACGCTGTTCCATTTGTCCTGCAATTCCGCCTGGATCTGTGTCGCGCCGCGCTCGCGTTCGTCCCAAGTCTTTAGCAATGTGCCGCCGAAACCTTGATTGATGGTCGGGGCTCCCGTGAGCTGAAACATCTGCTCGTACTCGGGGATCTTGCTGGCCGATTCGTACAGCTGCCGCGCGTAGGTCTGCATCTGCTCGGCCGTCGCGTTCGGGGGACCAAACACCTGATACAGCACGATGCCCTGATCCTCGCTGGGCGCCAACTCGGATTTGGCCGTCAGAAACAGCGCTACGGCCGCAAGCAACAGCATCAGGCCCATGACGAGCATCACGACCCACGTCGAAAGAAGCGAGCCCAACAAGCGCTCATAGCCCGAGTGGATGCGATCGAACTGTTGGTCGACGAACAAGGCAAAGCCCGATTGCGATCCGCGCCCCTGGAAAAAGCGCGAACACATCATGGGCGAGAGCGTCAGCGCAATGATGCCCGACACGGTCACCGCGCCGGCGAGCGAAAATGCAAATTCAGTAAACAAGGCGCCCGTTAGGCCGCCTTGAAATCCAATCGGGACATACACCGCGACCAGAACGATGGTCATTGCCACAATCGGGCCGCCAAGTTCCCGGGCGGCCAATATCGACGCCTCCAGCGGCGTGCGGCCCTCCTCATTGATATGCCGAAAGACGTTTTCGACGACGATGATCGCGTCGTCCACTACCAGGCCGATCGCCAAAACAAGCGCCAATAGTGTGAGCAGATTCACCGAGTAGCCCAGCACCAGCATGACGAAAAAGGTTCCGACAAGCGATAGCGGCATCGCAATGACCGGGATGATCACTGCGCGCAGATTGCCGAGAAAAAGAAAGATGACGGCCGTAACGATCAGAAGTGACTCGACCAACGTCTTGATCACTTCGTGGATCGAGGTGGTCACAAACTTGGTCGCGTCGTACACAATTTTGCCGGTCAGCCCCGCGGGCAATTGGCGCTCGATCGATGGGAAGACGGTGCGCACCCGTTCGGCCACATCTAGAAAGTTGGCTTCCGGCGCAACCTTGATTCCGATAAACACCGAACCGCGTCCGCTGAAGGCGACGTTGTAATCGTAGTTTTCCGCACCCAGCGCCACGGTAGCGACGTCCTCCAAGCGCACCAGCGCCCCGTTGCCCTGCTTGACCACCAACTGTTTAAATTCCTCAACACTGTGCAAATCGGTATCGGCTCGAAGATCCACCGTCACCATTTGCCCCTTGCTCGATCCAAGCGCCGCAAGAAAGTTGTTTGCCGCAAGCGCATTTGCGACGTCGGCTGCGGTAATGCCGTGGGCTGCCATTCGGTCCGCATCCAGCCAAGCGCGCAGCGCAAATTGCCGGCCACCAAGGATCTCCGCCGTCTGCACGCCCTCAACGGAGTCGAGCTTGGGCTTTACGACGCGATACAGATAGTCGGTAACGCTATTCGTCGGCAGCACATCACTGTAAAAGCCCATGTACATGGCGTCGGTCGTCTGGCCGATCTGCACGGAAAGCACCGGCTGCTGCGCTTGCGGCGGCAACTGGTTCTTCACCGAACCTACCTGGGTGTTAATTTCGGTCAGCGCACGGTTGGCGTCATAGTTCAAGCGAAGCGTCGCCGTGATGATCGACTGCCCATTAAGGCTGTTTGACGAGAGATAGTCGATGCCCTGGGCCTGGGCGATCGCCGCTTCCAGCGGCTGTGTGATAAAACCGGCTACGGTGGCCGCGTCGGCGCCGTAATAGGCCGTCGAAATGGTGACGACTGCGTTCTGGGTTTGCGGATACTGCCTCACCGGCAGTCCGGCAAGCGATCGCAATCCAAGCACAAGGATCACCAGGCTCACAACCGCCGCCAGTACGGGGCGGCGTATAAATAGGTCGGTGAAATTCATGTTGCTGCCAGCCGTGGCGTTGGACGCGTCGTGCGGGGCGTCGCGTCAGTGCTCCTGCGGGGTTGGATTTTGGTCATCGCGCGGCGCGACCTTGTTATCGACTTGCAAGGCACTGCCCGTCTTTAGTTTGAGCTGCCCAGTGGTGACGACGACGTCGCCTTCCTTTAAGCCCGTGAGAACCGCTACTTGATCGCCCCGAGTGGCGCCTGTGGTCACAAACGTTTGCCGTGCAGTTAGCGCGGTTTGACCCTTTTCGTTTTTGCTCGATTCGGCGATAAAGACGGTGGCGCCATACGGGTTGTAGGTAATCGCCGTCTGCGGCACGGTGATGTGCCGCTCGGGTGCTCCCACCAGCAGCGCCACCTTGGTGAACATTCCCGGCAACAGTTCGTGCTTGAAATTCTTTACGCTCGCTTCTACCTGAACATTGCGCGTGCTGGTGTCGACAGCCGGGTTGACTGCCGTGATCTTGCCGCTAAATACGCGTCCCGGCAGAGCATCGACCCCAGCAGAAACTTCGGCACCCAATTTCACTTGGGCCAACTCGCGCTGAGGGACATTAAAGTCGAGCAATAAGGTGTCGATTGATTGCAAAGTCACCACCTTGTCGCCGGCATTTAGATACTGGCCTGGCTGGACCGTTGTGATTCCGGTCCGGCCCGCGAACGGTGCCCGGATCAGTTTTTTCTCAAGGACAGCCCGCTGCTGTTCAACCTGCGCCGTCTTGCTCTTTAGATCCGCCTCGTCGGCGTCGATCGTCGCTTGACTTACCGCCCGCACAGCAAGCTGCCCCCGGTCGCGCGTTAGCGTCGTGCGCGCCAGCTCCGCGGCTGCCTCCAGTGACAACAGTTGCGCCTTTTCGGCGTCGGCATTGAGCTCCACTAGCACATCGCCGGCATCGACGTTCTGACCCGACCGAAACTTCACGTCGCGCACCAGGCCCGCGATCTCGGTACTCAAATCGGTACCACGCCAGGCGCGCAAGCTTCCAACGGTTTCGATCTGATCTCGCCAGTCTTGCATTTGGGCCGTCGTCGTCGTGACGGTCGGCGGGCTCGGAGGTTTCATCGAAGCAATCTGTCGCATGACCAGAAGGACTTTCACGCCGACGATCGCCCCGATAAGCACCAGCACCAGAACAACCGTAAGAATCAATCGGCGAGCGAGCGGGGGCTTGTGTTGAACAGTAACTTCCGATCGACCAAGATTTGCCATTTCCCTGCTTTCTGGTTCTTCTTTTATCCGAACGCGCGCGCCCCGACCAACATCCCAACCTCATCCAAAGAGATTCGCCGACCACGCATGCGAGTTACTCGGTTCGCGCCAAGGGCTTTGCCGGCGCTTGCGGTCCGGCGTTCCACCAGCCTCCGCCAAGCGCCTGAAATAATGCGGCGGTATCCGTGAACCGGTCCGCCCGCGCCTGCACGATGGCGACGGCGGCCTGCGCATACTGCTGCTGCGCATTGAGCAAACTCAGGTAACTGATCGAGCCGCTATCAAACTGGCTTTGGGCGAGCTCCTCCGCGGCCTGCGCTTGGGCGTACGCATCGGACTGCGCCGACAGCGCCTGCGCATCGAAATCCAGAGCCCGCAACGCATCGGCCACGTTCGCAAATGCTGTCAAGACGGTCTGCCGATACACGGCCGCCGCTTCGTCGAAGGCCGCTATCGCCGCGCGCCGCTGGGCGGCAAGCGCACCCCCGTGGAAGATCGGCTGGAGCAAATTCGCCGAAATTCCCCAAGCCAGCGAATCGGGAGTGAACAATTGGCTCAGGCTTAGCGCCGTATAGCCAAAATTTCCACCCAGCGTGAGCTGAGGGTACAGGTTGGCCGTCGCGACGCCGACCTGCGCGCTCGCGGCATGAAGCAAAGATTCGGCCGCGAGAATGTCGGGCCGCTGACGCACGAGATCGCTCGCCACGCTCACCGGCAAGTCGACTGGCAGTTGCAACTGGGAAACGACTAACGGTGTCATGTCCAGTTCGGATGGGGTCTTTCCGACATAGACCGCCAATTGGTGGTGCGTCTGCACCAGCTGGCGCTCAAGCGCAGGAATCGACGCGACGGTCTGCGCCAAGGCCGTGCGCTGTGCCAGCACATCGCTGCGCGTGACGGCCCCCATATCGAAGCGACGCTCGACAATTTCCAGGCCCGAACGCTGCAGGCGCTCCACGTCACGCAAAGCACGGATCTGTTCGCGCAGCGCGGATTCGCGGATCACCGCGGTCACAATGTTCGCGGTCAAGGCAAGCTGTGCGGCGCGCAACTGATCGTGCTGGTAATCAACCTGCGCTTGGAGCGCCTCCAACTGGCGCCGTATCGACCCAAACAAATCGAACGTGTAAGAGACGTTGACTTGCGCGTTAAATAGCGAAAACGTACTCGAAAGCTGCGGAAGTCCCAACTGGGCACCCGAGACGCGTTCGCGAGTTGCGCCAAACTGCCCGTTCACCGCCGGCATCAGGAGGCTTCCTTGGCCCGCCTTAAGATTTTCCTGCGCCTGGCGCAAAGCAGCCGAAGCGGCCGCAAGACCCGGGTTTTCACGCAACGCTTGCTCGACCAATTGGTTCAAAGGTTCCGAGCGAAAAAGCGTCCACCAATCGTGGACGAGATCATTTCCCGCCCGCAAATTTTGCGTTTCGCCCGCGATGCTGGACTCAGGTGAGACGACAGGCCGGGGTAATGGCGATTCGATGTACGTGCCCGGGCCCACGGCTCCCGGGCGCTGAAAGTCCGGCCCGACCGCACAGGCGCCCAAAATCAACGACAGCAAAAGCGGCAAACGCACGTTTGTGCGGTAGGCCTGCATACCCAAAAATCCTCGCTTCGTCTGCGCGGCACGCACAAGCTTTCGATGCGTTACCTCGTGCGCGGCACGACGATATTTTTCGGATACTTCCAAAGCGCAACGCTATCACGAAACCGCCGTCGTTCCGCGCCTTCGCCGCCAGCAAAATCTGCGACGTGCCGTGCACCGCGAGGCGCGAACGCTGCGGCAGACGATCCCAATCCCCTAATATCAGTGCGACTTTGCAACTTGATCTTCGCGTTGGCGCTTGCCCATTTACTGCGTCAGCAATTTATTGCCTCAGCAATGAGAGAGACGACACTCGCGCGAAGGCGTCCAACGCAACGCCGCACTCCTTTGCAAGCGTCAAGACCTCAAATACCACAAGCCATCACTTACATTGAGAAAGGCAAAACACTTAGCGTCGCGGCATGCGTGAGAAATATTTGCTATTGTTGCTGCCTTAACCCCTTGCAGAAGAAACACTATGACGTCCCATCAGATTCTTTCCCTACTGCAAAAGCGTGAGAACCTGTTGAAGGATTTGAGTGAAGTAAACGCTCAGATCATCCGCTTTACGCTGGACCACGGCGGTCAACCGTCGATTTCGATCCCGGCAGCCCGCGCGGCGGTGCGCGCCGACGGATCGGGAAGAAGAAGTGGCGCACGCCGCAAGTGGTTTGAACGCGGCGAGATGATAAAGCTCTCTAGGAAATTGCTTGCGCAGCCCATGTCGCAGGCCGAATTGGTGCGCGGCCTGGCCAGCGCCAAGGGCTACGACAAGGGTCTACCGGCGTCGGAAAAATCGCGCTTTAAGAGCGCAGCCTATCAGGCAATCGCCGCCGCATTGCATGGCAAGCAGCTTTTTCGCAATCGAACGGGACAGGTATCAACGCGCCGTTGAGTTAGTGACGAGGTCGGGGCACACCGCACCGCACCCCTATGATTCTTCCGCGACCTCTACTGCGCTGGGGCCCGCTGCCAATTGTCGCTGCAGCGTAGTCACGTTTAGCGCCTTGCACCAGCGAGCCACCACGAGCGTGGCCACCCCGTTGCCCACGAGGTTGGTCAAGGCGCGCGCTTCCGACATGAAGCGGTCGATACCCAGGATCAGTGCCACGCCGGCCACCGGAACGGTTCCGACGGCCGATAACGTCGCGGCGAGCACGATAAATCCGCTGCCGGTGACGCCCGCTGCCCCTTTCGATGTGAGCAGCAAAACCGCCAGGACCGTCAACTGCTGAAAAAGACTCAGGGGAGTGTTCGTCGCCTGGGCAATGAAAATCGTCGCCATGGTCAGATAGATCGAAGTGCCGTCCAGATTAAATGAATAACCCGCAGGAATCACGAGGCCGACAACCGATTTGTGAGCGCCCAGTGTCTCGAGTTTGCTCATCATTCGCGGCAGCACCGCTTCGGAGGACGAGGTCCCCAGCACAATAAAAAGCTCCTCGCGGATGTATTTGACGAATCGCCAGATGTCGAACCCGTGCAACCGCGCAACGATACCCAGGACGATGAAAATGAAGATGAGACAGGTGGCGTAAAAACACAGCATCAGACCACCGAGTTGCGCGAGTGTGCCCACGCCATACTTACCGATCGTAAAGGCCATCGCGCCAAAGGCACCGATCGGCGCAACTCGCATGATCATCCCAACGATTCGAAATAGCACCTGACTGACCTGCTCGACCCACGCAAATAGCGGTCGGCCTTGCGCACCCGTCAGGTGCAGCGCGAAACCGCTCAAGATGGCAACAAAAAGCACGGGCAAAATCTCCCCGCGCGCAAACGCGCCGACCAACGCATCCGGAATAATGTCAAGCAGAAACTGTGTGACGGTTTGCATCTTTCCCGGGCCCGCGTACGCCGCTACCGCATGGGTGTCCAGCGAGGCCGGATCAACGTTCATTCCAACACCTGGCTGAATGATGTTCACGATCAACAATCCGATGATCAATGCGACCGTGCTTAAGATCTCGAAATACAAGATCGCCAGGGCACCCGTCCGGCCGACGGATTTGAGATTTTCCATGCCGGCGATGCCCAGTACGACCGTGCAAAAGATGATCGGCGCGATGATCATCTTCACCATCTTGATGAAGGCGTCGCCCAGGGGTTTGAATGTCACCGCCAGCTCAGGCTGAAAATAGCCCAGCGCGATGCCAATGCAAATCGCGATCAGAACCTGCACATACAAACTGCGAAGAAAGCGCATGCTGCGCAAGTTTCCCCCTTCAACTGCCGTCTGTGCTCCGAGCGAAAATCCGCCGGCCGGATGGTGATGCAAATTCTGGTAGGGGCAGTAGGAGTCGAACCTACGACCTACGGATTAAGAGTCCGCTGCTCTACCAACTGAGCTATACCCCCCCCTTGTAATTCGCCGCGCAGAATTTGTTCGTTGGAATGCGCGAGGCGACCGTGCAACGTCCACAGCACCGTTTGTGATCCATGGAACACGCACATTTTAGCGCAGGATCGCCGGCTCCCGGGTTTGGCACGTACAAGCGACCAAAGGCCGTTGCAATTGTAAAATTCTCTTTGGTCGGCGCATTCTCGGCCAACATTTACCAAAACTCGTTTGCATAGACTAAACCCGTAGATGATGGGGCACGGCGCCGCAAACCAAACCGGCGAACACCGCGAAACGTTGGACCTGCTCATCGTTGGTGGCGGGATCAATGGAGCGGGGATCGCTCGGGACGCTGCCGGTCGCGGGTTGTCGGTCGCGCTTTGTGAGAAGGGCGACCTGGCGCAGGGCACTTCTTCGCGCAGCAGTCGCCTTATCCACGGCGGATTGCGCTACCTCGAATTCGGGGAATTTCGCTTAGTACGAGAGGCGTTGCGGGAGCGCGAAATTTTGCTCAATGCGGCGCCACATCTCGTGCGCCCGATGCAATTTGTACTTCCGCATGTCGCCGGCATGCGGCCGGCCTGGATGCTGCGCGCCGGTCTTTTTCTCTACGATCATCTTGCCCGCCGCCGACGCCTTGCCGCCTCGAGCGCGATTAATCTGGCAGTGGTGCCCCAGGGCCAAGCCGTACGCCCTGAATTAAAGCAGGGTTTCACTTACGCGGACTGCCGCACCGACGATGCGCGTTTGGTCTTGCACAACGCACTGGCAGCATATCAACTCGGCGCGCAAATCCTCACCTACACCGAGTTTGTAGGCGCGTGGGCGCAAGCAGGCCTGTGGTGCGCACAACTGCGCGACGCGAAATCTGGCTCGCTGCGCAAGGTGCTCGCGCGCGGCTTGATCAACGCCGCCGGTCCCTGGGTCGAAAGCGTTGGCTCACGCATCTGCGGCGTACAGCGGGTACATCACGCTCGGCTCATCAAGGGCAGCCACGTTGTGGTGACAAAATTTTGGAGCGGCGATCATGGCTATTTGTTGCAAAACGTCGATCGGCGCGCCGTCTTCGTCACCCCCTACGAGGAAGATTTAGCACTTATTGGAACAACGGACATTGCTTTTTCCGCTTCGCCCGACAGCGCCGCGATTTCTTCGGAGGAAATGCACTACCTGTGCGAGGCCGCAAACCGGCAACTGCGCTGCTGCCTCGGGCCGGAGGACGTCGTGCACACCTTCTCGGGGGTTCGCTGTCTAGTTGACGACGAGCAGCGCAATCCTTCCGCGGTGACTCGCGACTATCTGATTGAGACCGCGCACTCCGCGCAACACCCGCCGGCACTAACGATTCTTGGCGGCAAGATCACAACGTACCGGCGTTTAGCCGAGCAAGCGCTGGATCTGCTGCGGCCGCATTTTGCGAAGATGGGCCCCACCTGGACGGCGCAAGCCGCGCTTCCGGGCGGGGACTTTCCCGAGGGCGATTTCGATGCTGCTCAGCAGCGCATCGTCCAAGAAGCCGCGTACTTGCCGCCCGCGCACGCGCGCGGTCTGTTGGCGCGCCATGGAACTGTCGCCTACCGGCTGCTTGCCGACATCGACCGGCTCGACGCCATGGGTCGGCACTTTGGCGCGGGGCTCTACGAACGCGAGCTGCGGTACCTGGTTGAGCACGAATGGGCGCGTACGGCCGACGACGTCCTGTGGCGCAGAACAAAGTTCGGCTTGCGCTTAACTGCCGAGCAAATTCACCAGGTACAACAGTGGATGGCTACTGCGACCGCTTAGCCCCAATCTGCGCCGCCGCCGCCGTCGCCGGCGATGTCACCGCCGCCTGAATCCCAGGAGCCAGCATCACTGATTCCGAAGTCCGCTCCGCCGGCGTCATCCAAAGCAACACGCGAGCCACCGAGCTGCGCATTGTCGGCGGCAAACCGATCGCGGTCGTGATTTCCTAGAAATTCGTGCGCCAGCGCTTCTCCGGCAACCATGCCGGCCCCGACTGCGGCCCCGGTTGCCAAGCCGCCGACAATGCTCGAACCAAGCCCCGGCGAACCCATCGGCGCAGCACCATAGGGCGATATCCCATACGGCGCGCCCGCTGGCGAGACGCCACTACCGGCCGCAGGAGCGGAAGAAAATCGCCGGGCACGCAAAAACAAGAAAACCAACAGTCCCGCGCCGGCAACGATCAGCACCGGCCCCCAAGGGATGCCAAAATCTGGGGAACGCAAATCGCTAGTGGCGACGCGCTCTACCGGCGCAGCCCGCGCCCCTGCCAAGCCGTCGGCGATCAGCACGCGCAAATCGCGCACGGCTTCGGGCTTGGCGAAGGCCAAACCGGGCGAGAGGCGCTCGGCGTGCTCCAATTCACTTTGCGCGTCGCTGGCACGGCCCATGCGAACCAGCACCTCGGCCTCCACATAGTGCGCCTTCGCACTTTCGGGATGATCGCGTAACACTTTTGTCATCATTGCCTGCGCTTCGCGCAGTTGACCGGAGTGAACCGCCTGGTACACCTGAGGCAAAGTGGGATCTTCGGCCCTCGCAACCGGCAAAAATCCCATTGCGGCGGTGGCCAAAATTACGCTAAGGAGCTTTTTCATGAAAGCAAGATTCCTGAGAAGTTCAAAAGAAGAGCAGAAAAAGGCTGAATCATACGAAACCCTTAGATGCGTCCCAAGCGTGGAAGTTCAAGGGGCGAAAACGCAGGGCCTGCATGTCTCATAACTCCGGCGCGGGAGGGGCGCCGGCGCGCGTTTCGGGCAGCGACCACAAGGGAGGCAATTCTTTGCACATCTTCAGAATTTGCGCCACGTGGCCGTCACGCACCAATGCCGTGGCTCGCTCGATGTCCGGCGCCAGATATCGATCGCGCTCCATTGGCAGACAATGCAGGCGCAAAAGCGAATGCGCTTTCTCGAGTGGTTGGGAACTTTGCAAAGGACGCAAGAACTCCAGCGCCTGGCCCGCTGCGAGCAGCTCGATGCCTAAAATCCGCGCCGTGTTTTCAATGATAGTTTGCAGTCGTCGCGCTGCAAACGCGGACATCGAAACATGATCTTCCTGATTGGCCGAGGTTGGCAGGCTGTCGACGCTTGCCGGATGAGCAAGCAATTTGTTCTCGCTTGCCAGGGACGCAGCGGTAACGTGCGCAATCATGAAACCACTGTTTAGTCCCGGCTCGGCGCTGAGAAACGGCGGCAAGCGTGAGACGCTCGAGTCGATCAGCATTGCGATGCGCCGCTCGGCGATTGCGCCCACCTCGGCAATCGCAATTGCCATCGTGTCGGCCGCAAGCGCAACGGGTTCCGCGTGAAAGTTGCCGCCAGAAAGCAGCACACCTTCTTCGGCGAAGACTAAGGGATTGTCAGTAACTGCATTGGCCTCGCGCAGCAGTACTTGCGCAGCGTGCCGAAGCTGATCAAGACAGGCGCCAACGACTTGCGGCTGGCAACGCAAACAGTACGGATCTTGCAAACGGTCGTCGCCCGTTAAGTGAGAGCGGCGAATCGCGCTTCCTTGCAGCAGCAAACGGTAATACTGCGCGGTATCCGTCTGTCCGGGCTGACCGCGCAGCCGGTGTATCCGCGGGTCAAACGGTCCGTCGCTTCCGCGCACCGCGTCGACCGTAAGGGCACCGATTACGAGCGCTGCCTCCATCACCGGCTCAAAGCAAAACAGCGCGTGCAAGGCCAGTGCCGTCGAGGTTTGCGTTCCATTGATCAGCGCCAAGCCCTCTTTTGCCCACAAACGAAGCGGTACTAACTCGCTGTGCCCCATTGCCTGCGGTGCCGGCACCCGAATCCCATCGATAAGAAATTCTCCTTCCCCCAGTAGTGCCAGCGTCATGTGCGCCAATGGAGCCAGGTCACCCGAAGCGCCCACCGATCCTTGCGACGGCACGCAGGGAAGGCAGTCGGCGTTGACAGCCGACAGCAGTGCATCGACTACTTCTTCACGAACTCCCGAATAACCGCGAGCCAAGCTGGCCGCCTTCAATGCCAGCATCAGCCGCACTACCGCCGGGGCCAGTGGCTCGCCGACCCCCGCGCTGTGCGAGCGAATTAGGTTGACTTGAAGCGCCTCGAGTTCGCAATCTTCGATACGCCGGTCAGCAAGCTTGCCAAAGCCCGTGTTGATCCCATACACGGCTTGGTCACCGCGCGCGACGCGTTGTACCAAATCGGCGCTTGCTCGCACGCGCTGGCGCGGCTCAGCATGCAACTGTAGCCGCACGGCGCCGGCATGTATCAGGCGCAGCTGCTCAAAAGTCAGCCCGCCCGGCGTGATGGCAAGCTCCTGCCTCATGGCACATTGAGCATGGGTAGCTGCAGCCCCCGTGCGCGCGCGGTCTCAATAGCATCAATGTATCCTGCGTCGGCATGCCGCATAACCCCGGAGGCGGGATCGTTCCATAGCACGCGTTCGATGCGTCGAGCGGCTTCTTGCGTGCCATCGCACACCATGACCACTCCGGCGTGTTGTGAGTACCCCATGCCAACGCCCCCGCCGTGGTGCAGCGATACCCATGAGGCGCCGCTTGCGGTATTGAGCAGCGCGTTCAATAGCGGCCAGTCGGAGACCGCATCAGATCCGTCAAGCATTGCCTCCGTTTCCCGGTTCGGCGAAGCAACGGAACCCGAGTCCAAGTGATCGCGTCCGATAACGATCGGGGCCTGAAGCTCGCCGGTGCGAACCATTTCGTTAAAAGCAAGCCCGGCGCGCTCGCGCTCGCCAAGTCCAATCCAGCAAATTCTCGCCGGTAAACCCTGATATGCGATGCGTTGGCCCGCCATATCGAGCCAGCGGTGCAAGTGGGTGTCGGAGGCAAACAGCTCCCGCATCTTGTCGTCCGTACGACGGATATCCTCCGGATCGCCGGAGAGCGCAACCCAGCGAAACGGCCCCTTGCCCCGGCAAAACAAGGGGCGGATATACGCTGGAACGAATCCTGGAAAAGAAAAGGCCTCAGCAATGCCTTGGTCCTTGGCGACCTGTCGGATATTGTTTCCGTAATCGAAGGTTGGTACCCCCAAGGAATGCAGATCCAGCATGGCACGCACATGGACCGCGCAACTTTGCGCAGCCGCCTGCACGAGGTTTGCGTGCTCTTTGGGGTCGGCCTGCGCGGCGAGCCAGCGCTCGAGACTCCAACCCGCCGGTAGGTAGCCGTATACGAGATCGTGCGCCGAAGTCTGGTCCGTCAATAAATCCGGCCGCGGGCCACCGGATCGGGCGCGCCGGGCCAACTCGGGCAAGATTTCAGCCGCATTTCCCAGTAGCGCCACAGACACGGCACGCCGCTCGCGGGCGTAGCGTTGTATCCGCTGCAGCGCGTCCTCCAGATCCCGCGCTTGCTCGTCCAGATAGCGTGTGGAAAGCCGAAAATCGATGCGACTTTGCCGGCACTCGATAATCAGCGAGCTGGCTCCGGCAAAGGTTGCGGCGAGCGGTTGGGCTCCTCCCATCCCGCCCAATCCGGCGCTCAGGATCCAGCGGCCCGCGAGACTGCCGCCGTAATGTCGGCGGCCGGCTTCCGCGAAGGTCTCAAATGTGCCCTGCACGATGCCCTGGCTTCCAATGTAAATCCAGGAGCCCGCCGTCATCTGCCCGAACATCATTAGGCCCTTTCGATCGAGCTCGTGAAAATGTTCCCAAGTTGCCCAGTGCGGCACCAAATTGGAGTTGGCAATCAAAACGCGCGGTGCCTGCTCGTGCGTGCGAAAAACGCCAACCGGTTTGCCCGATTGAATCAGCAAGGTCTGATCGGGCTCCAGATTGCGTAACGTCCGCAAAATCACGTCAAAGCACGCCCAGTTTCTTGCCGCCTTGCCAATTCCACCGTAGACAACCAGCGCATCGGGATTTTCGGCAACCTCCGGATCCAAATTGTTCTGGATCATGCGGTAGGCAGCCTCAATCTGCCAATTGCGACAACTGAGCGCGGAGCCTCGCGGCGCACGGACCGGTCGCGGTCCAGCTGTTGCCTTCGTGGTCGAAACCTCCTTCATAGCGATTCCTCCACAACTAGCGCCAAATTTGCGGAACAGGCACACTCTACTATGGGGTTGGCGATGACGACGATTTGGCACAACGCAACATTGGCAACGATGGGTGATGAGGCGCCCGAACGCATCATCGAGCGCGGCGCGTTGGTTGTCGAACAAAGCCACCTTGCCTGGGTTGGAATGGTCGATGAGCTGCCGCGCGAGTTTCGCGATGCCGCGATGACGCAGATCGATGTGGCTGGCGCATTGGTAACGCCGGGCTTAATCGACTGTCATTCGCATCTTGTCTACGCGGGGCAGCGCGCACGCGAATTTGAGGCGCGCCTGCAAGGCTCGAGCTACGAGGACATCGCGCGGGCGGGGGGCGGAATTTGCGCCACGGTAGCCGCTACACGTGCGGCCGATGAACCGCAACTGTATGCCCAGGCCGCGGCACGCCTGCAAACCTTGATTGCGCAAGGGGTGACAACGATCGAGATCAAGTCCGGCTACGGTTTGAGCCGCGAACATGAGGAGCGCATGCTCAGAATCGCGCGCAAACTTGGCGAGTCTCACGCGGTTGGAGTGCGAACAAGCTATCTTGCGGCGCATGCCCTGGCGCCCGAATACGAGGGGCGTGCCGATGCCTACATCGAGGCCGTCTGCCGGTGGCTTCCGCAGCTGCACGCCTTGGGCTTGATCGATGCTGTTGACGTGTTCTGCGACAAAGTTGGGTTTTCCCTTGCTCAAACGCGCCGCGTCTTTGATGCAGCGCGCGCGCTGCATCTGCCACTGCATCTGCACGCCGAGCAATTAAGTAACCAGCACGGTGCAGCACTTGCTGCGCGACTCGGGGCGCTGTCTTGCGACCATCTGGAGTATCTCGACGAGGAGGGCGTGCAGGCAATGGCTGCCCACGGAACGGTCGCCGTCTTGCTGCCCGGAGCCTACTATTTTCTTCGCCAGAGCCGGCCGCCTCCCGTGCGCCAGCTGCAGGCAGCGGGAGTGCCCATCGCGATCGCTACGGACCACAACCCTGGCACCTCGCCGGTGCTGTCGCCCCTACTTGTGCTTAACATGGCTTGCGTGCTGTTTGAACTGACTCCGTGGCAGGCGTTGCGCGGCGCAACGGCTAATGCCGCGCGCGCGCTTGGTCTGCATGCCACGCACGGCTCGCTGACGGCTGGCCGCCGCGCGGATTTCGTGGTATGGGACGCCGCCCATCCCAGCGAACTAGCGTATTACGTGGGCCGCAACGCTTGCCGACAGCGAGTGTATGGTGGCGTGCAGGACAATCACTGAAGCCAGTATCGCCATGAGTTCGGAAATCTTCCAACTGCGTCGCGGTAGCACGCCGTTGATTGTCAACCTGCCGCATGTCGGCACTCAGATGCCCGAGGAATTGCGATCGCGGTTTGTGGAGCGCGCCCTGTGGCTGGAGGACACGGACTGGCATTTGGAATCCCTATATGACTTTGTCGGCGAGCTCGGCGGCACGCTTATTCGCCCCCACCTGAGCCGATACGTGATCGACTTGAACCGTCCCCCACAAGACGCCCCACTTTATGACGGCGCCAACAATACGGAGCTGTGTCCTACGCGGTTTTTCACGGGCGAACCGTTATACCGCGATGGCTGCGTACCGAGCCTGACAGAAATAGAAGCTCGGCGGCGGCAGTTCTGGCAGCCTTACCACGATGCGCTCGATCAGGAGTTAAGCCGCTTAAAAGCAATCCACGGCCAAGCGCTGTTGCTCGATGCGCACAGCATACGATCGGAACTTCCGTGGCTGTTCGAGGGCAAACTGCCCGACTTGAATCTTGGAACCGCCAGCGGCCAGAGCTGCGCAACAACACTGCGCGATGCCCTCGAACAGGTGCTTTCCAGCGGATCGCGCTACTCCTATGCGGTTGACGGACGATTTCGCGGCGGTTACATAACGCGCCACTACGGCCGCCCGGAAACCGGGATTCACGCCGTGCAGCTCGAGATGTGCTGGAGCTGCTACATGGAGGAAGTGCCGCCGTACGTATTGGACGAGTCTCGCGCCGTCTATCTACGCCCTTTGCTGCGCGAATTCGCGGCAACGATGCTGTACTGGGCGTCACAGCATGGCTAAAGCTCAGTCGGCAGGCGCGAACGGCTCGGTAAAGGACCAGACGCGAGGGCGAACCCTCATGCTTTGGGCGCCACGCGCTTGGATAGCAGATCGCTGGCACGACGCGGTGCTGTTGCGGGTCGGAGAGGACGGAAACTGGACGCAGATTCAAACTGGCGTCGACGCACCGGCGGATGCGACCGTGCTGGATGGCCCGGCCTTGCCGGGTCTGGTCAACGCCCACAGTCATGCTTTTCAGCGAGCCTTTGCTGGACTTGCCGAACGCCGCATCATTGACCAAGACGACTTCTGGGCCTGGCGCGACCGCATGTACCGCGTCGCATTGCGCATCGACCCGGAGCAGCAGCGCGCGATTGCGGCGCAGTTGTTTCTTGAATTGGTCCGTAGCGGATTTACCCAGGTTTGCGAATTTCACTACCTACACAATGCTTCGGACGGTAGCGTCTACGCGCAAGATCGGCTTTGCATGGCCCGCGCAATTGTCGCGGCGGCAAAAGAGGTCGGTATCGGATTAACACTACTGCCTGCGGTCTACGAACGCGCCGGTTTTTCGCAGCCGGACCTGCGTGAGGATCAGCGGCGCTTTCGGGCCAACGCGGATGCCGTGCTGGAAATGCGAGACATGTTGCGGGTGTCCTTCAACCAGAGCAGCGAATGTCGGGAGGGAGCGCTTTTTCGAGCCGGCGTTGCACTGCATTCCCTGCGAGCAGCCAAACCGTTGGCGATAGAGCAAGTGGCGGCGCAAAGCGACGGCGCACCAATCCACATTCACATCGCCGAACAGGCGCAAGAGGTACAAGATTGCTTGTCGGCAACGGGGTTGCGGCCGATTGAGTGGTTGTGTCGACACGCCGCTTTGGACGGGCGCTGGCAACTCGTACATGCAACGCATAGCTCGCCCGCAGAAATCGAGGCCGTCGCGCGCAGTGGCGCCGGTGTCGTACTTTGTCCCAGCACGGAGACTAATCTGGCCGACGGCGTTACCGACCTACCCGCATGGCTCAGGCACGGTGTTCCCCTTTCCGTGGGCTCGGACAGCCAGGTGACGCGATCAGCCGTAGAGGAGCTTCGTCTACTCGAGTACACGCAGCGATGCACGAAGCTCGTTCGCTGCGTGGCCGCGGCCCCACAGCAAGATCAATCTTCCACCGCCGAGCGGCTGTGGTCGCGCATGCTGGAAGGCGGCGGCAAGGCTGCGGGTTATCCACTTTGGGGCCTGCAGGTTGGGGCCCGTGCCGATTTGCTGGTCATCGACGTGGCCGCTCCCGCTTTACTTGGGATACCCGCGTCGCATACGCTCGATGCGCTGGTTTTCAGTAGCCCCGTTCGTCCCTTTCGCGACACCTTAATTGCGGGGCGCTGGATCACCCGAAATCACCGCACCGAGGTCGCAACGACGATTGGCAAGCGCTTTACCCAGGCGATGCACGAAATATGGCACGACGCCCAGGGTGTGTGAGCAAGCGTTGTCTGGTGCGGCAATGGTGGTGTCGGCTTGGTTCCTAATTCAGGGTGAACGCAATGCTACAGGCAACACACAAAAAAACCACCGGTAGCGCAGCAGTAGGCCAGCGAGTTAGCACCAAAAATCCTAACGCCGCGATCAGCACATCGCTTGGCGCGTGCACGGCGCCCACCCAGAGTGGATCGTAAAGCACCGCAGCCAACATCCCGACCACAGCGGCGCAAATTCCCGCGATCGCGCTTGCCGCGATCGGATGCAGCACCAACGCACGCCAAAGCGGCAAGATGCCGGCCGCGAGCAAAAAACCGGGAAGAAAGGTCGCGATCAGCGCGACTAAGGCACCTAACACGCCTCCGTCGCTACCCGGCAGGCGGGCACCAAGATATGCGGAGAGTGTAAACATGGGCCCAGGAACGGCTTGCGCTGCCCCGTAGCCGGCCAAAAAGTCCGCCGACGAGATCCACCCCGGTTTGACGACGGCCTCCTGCAGTAAAGGCAACACGACGTGTCCACCGCCAAAGGCCAAGGCTCCGGTGCGAAAAAATGCATTGGCGTACTCGAGAAGGCCGTGCTGCCTATGTGCGGCTAGCGGAAGGCCCACCAGCAGCACGGCAAAGCCTGCAATCAGCAACCAAGCCGTGCGTTTTCCATAAGGCACGGAAAAATCACTCTCAAAATCGGGGCGAACATTGCGGCAAACCAGTGCGCCACAAAGTGCCCCAAAGCCAACGACGAGTACCTGCGCCCACGCCTGCCCAATGCTGAGCAAAATGACGGCCGCCGCGATCGCAATCAGCCGTCGGGCAAAGTCAGGACAAAGAGAGCGCGTCATCCCGACGAGTCCGAAGGCCACCACGCTTAAGGCGACCAGCTTCAAACCATGCAAGGTTGCCTGACCAATTGCTCCGGAGAACATTGGTAACAGCGCGGCAAAACCAAACAGCAGCAGCGCCGAGGGCGTCGTGAATCCAACAAACGCAGCTATGGCACCGGGCCACCCGGCGCGCAACAAACCCAGTGTGAAACCCAGTTTGCTGCTGCCCGGCCCCGGCAAGAACTGGCAAAGCGTTAGGAGCTGGCCGAATTGGCGCTCCGTGACCCAATTGCGTCGCACGACAAAATGCTGTCGAAAATAAACAAAATGCGCGATGGGTCCGCCAAAGCCTGTCAAACCCAAACGCAAAAAGGCAAAAAAAACTTCACGCGCCGTCCCGTTCCCCACCCGCAACTAGCCTTTCGCCGTGTGCCAAGGCCACGTGGGCACGCGCGATGCAAAGCACTTGCGTGTGGCCATTGTGAAAAAATGCTCCCGGCTAGGCACGAGTGTCATCGCAGCGCTTCGAGTAATTTGGCCGCGGAGGTTATCGGCGGCAAACAGGAGCGCTCGCGACAAACGTATGCCGTCGGCAAACCATCTAGCGGTTCGCGACCCTCGCCCAAAACGGTATGTGCCGACATGGCGAGGACCCGAGTGGGCAAATACTGGCGCTGGGCTGCCTCGATGAGGGCTGTCGCATCTTTGCGCGTGCCGCAAAATACGATGCTGACCGCGCCTTGGCGGTCAAACTCCTCGGCCGCAAGCAGGTGGGCAAAGCCAAAAGCATTGGCTGCGCGAGCACCCTGGTAGCGGCTCAGAACGTTTTGCGCGCAGTCCAGGTAGCGCTTGCGGCCGCTTATTTCATGGGCCCGCAGCAGTGCGAGCACGCTTTCCGAGGCACCCGAAGGCCAGGCGCTGTCAAAGGGCACCAAGGTG
>Ga0187781_10000442_pt1 | contig 29464 bp, 19 predicted proteins | sample 0715_SJ02_MP02_2_FD_132447 | JGI IMG/M metagenome (GOLD analysis project Ga0187781, IMG submission 132447) | Tropical peat soil microbial communities from peatlands in Department of Meta, Colombia - 0715_SJ02_MP02_20_MG | ecosystem: Environmental > Terrestrial > Soil > Wetlands > Peat | place... | reverse complement strand
GGCAGTTTCACGTGCGTGGCGAGCACAACGGCCTGCAATACCGGCTCAACGGCATCATCCTGCCCGAGGGCATCAGCGTTTTTGGCCAATCGCTGGACCCTCGTCTGCTCTCCTCCATGCAGCTGATCACGGGCGCGCTTCCCGCGGAATACGGGCTGCGCACCGCAGGCATTATTGATCTGACGACAAAAGGCGGCGCCCTGGTGTCGGGCGGCGGCGCATCGATCTACGGCGGCTCGCACGGCACGATCGAGCCCAGCGTTAACTACGGCGGCACCAGCGGGCGCATGAACTACTTTTTCACGGGCGACTTTCTTGCCGATGACCTGGGCATCGAATCGCCCGACGGCTCTTCCACGCCGCTGCACGATCGCACCAAGCAATATCACGTCTTTGGCTATTTCGAAGACATTATCGATTCGCACAACCGCGCAACTTTGATCCTCAGCGCCTCGGCGGGGGGCTTTCAGATTCCCGACGTGAACGGGACGCTGCCGGTTTACTCGGTTTACGGCCTGTCCAACTTCAATAGCGCAACGCTTAACGAGAACCAGCGCGAGCAGACGCAGTTTGCCATCCTCAGTTGGCAACACTCCCGCGATCGGCTCGACTATCAGATTTCGCTGACCGTGCGCAACTCCACGTTGCAATTTACGCCCGATCCTATCGGGGACCTGATGTTTAACGGCATTTCCCAACAGGCCTACAAACGCAACATCGCCTACGACTGGCAAACCGATAGCGCCTACCGCCTAAGCGACACGCACACCTTGCGCGCCGGCCTGTACGTACAGGCCGATACCTCAACGAGCTTGACCGGATCGATGGTGCTGCCCGCCACCAGCGCGGCAGCGCAGACAAGCCAGATTCCCGAAACGATTGTCGACAATGCCGCCAAGACCGAGAACATCGAGAGTGTCTACGTTCAAGACGAATGGAAGTGGACCCCGACGCTGACGCTCAACTACGGGGCGCGCTTTGACACCTTCACCGCCTACACGAGCGCAACGCAGCTCAGTCCCCGCGTCAATATGGTCTGGAAGGCCACAGCCGAAACGACGGTGCATGCGGGCTATGCGCGGTACCTTTCTCCGCCGCCCTTCGAACTCGTCGGCACGAAAGATGTGTCTTTATTCCAGAACACCACCGCTGCCCCGCAGGTGACGCAGGACGACACGCCCAAGGCCGAGCGCGCAAACTACACGGACCTGGGTGTGCTGCAAAACATCACGCAAAAGCTCACTGTCGGCTTGGACACGTATTACAAGCTCTCGACCAACCTGATCGACGAAGGCCAATTTGGCGCTCCGATCATTCTTACGCCGTTTAATTATGAATGGGGACGCCAGTACGGCGAGGAGCTGACGCTCAATTACTCGGGCGACGCCTTCTCCGCGTACGGCAATTTGTCATGGCAAAGTGCGATGGGCAAGAACATCGATTCAGCGCAATTTAACTTCACGACACAACAGCTCGCTTACATCGCCGATAACTACATCCACCTGGACCACGAGCAAAAAGTCACGGCCTCGGCCGGCGCCTCGTACAAGTGGGGCGACACGCGCGTGGCCGGCAATTTTCTGCTCGGATCGGGTCTGCGTGCGGACCTGGTCGAGCCCAACGGCTTTGCCATCCCCAACGGCATGCACCTGCCGTACTACACGCAGGTCAATGCGGGGGCCAGCCACGTATTTCACCTGCGCGGCGACGGTACCTTGACGGCGCGTTTTGACGTCATCAACGTCTTTGACCGCGAGTACCAGATCCGCAACGGCACCGGCGTGGGCGTTGGGGCCCCGCAGTTTGGCCCCCGGCGAGGCTACTTCCTGGGCTTATCCAAGTCGCTGTAGAGCCCTCGGCAGCGCTGTGGCGACCATACGCTCCATATGGTCTGCCAGGCGTACGCTTTCCAGTTCCCAGAGATTGCGGGAAGGTGACGTTACACGGGAGGTCGAACATGGCAACGGTATACGAAACGCACGGGGCATTTAGCTGGACCGAACTGCTGACCAGCGACGTACCAGCGGCACGCAAGTTTTATAGCGAGTTACTCGGATGGAAGATCCGGGAAATGGAAAACTCGCCCATGCACTACCAAGTAATCAGCGCGGGCGGTCAGGACATCGGCGGCATGATGGCGATACCAGATAAGGCCAAGGGTATGGCTCCGGCCTGGGGCAGTTACGTGACGGTAAAGAACGTCGATGAAACCGTGAGCCGAGTCAAAGCCTTAGGTGGCAAGGTCTTCTCCGCGCCGCAAGACATCCCAGGGGTCGGGCGCTTTGCCGTAATCGTCGATCCCCAGGGGGCGGTGCTCTCACTGATCACCTACGTGCCGCGCTAGTTTGCATTGGATGACGGCGGGCAGCACGAGCACCGCGTCCTGCCCGCCACTAGGCCGGTCCCACGGCCTGCAAGGCCTGCGCGAGGTCCGCGCGAAGATCGTCAATCTCCTCGATGCCAACCGACAGGCGGATCAAGCCATCGGCAATTCCCATCTGGTGGCGGCGCTCGGCGCCCATTTCGTGATAGATCGTCTCGGCCACGGGGATCGCAAGGGTGCGATTGTCGGCCAGGTGACTGGAAAGAATGATCAAGCGCAGCGCATCGAGAAAAGCGAAATGGTCCACTGCATCTTGCAGCTCAAAGCTTAGCAAGGCACCAAATCCGCTAAACAGCGTCTTGGCGCGATCGTGCTGATCGTGACTCGCAAGGCCCGGGTAGTACACGCGGCGAATTTGGGCTTGCGCCTCGAGCCATTGCGCCAGCGCCATGGTATTGGCGCAGTTGCGTTCGATACGAAGCTGCAGCGTCTCGGCTCCTATGGCAATGCGGTGTGCGTCTTCCGCGCGCAAAGTTCCGCCGAAATCACGCAACCCCTTTTTGCGGATCTGCTGCAAACCCCATCCGGCCGGATCGCCACGGCGATACGGCGGCAATATATTGGGAAAGCTCTGCCAGTTGAACAGCCCCGTATCACATACTGCCCCGCCCATCGCATCGCCGTGACCACCGATTCCCTTGCTTAACGAATGCACGATGAGTCCGGCTTGCACCGAGCGGGGACGAAACAGCACGGGGGTCGTCAGCGTGTTATCGACAACGTACAGCAAGTTGCGCTGCGCGCAGAGCGCCCCGATGCCGTCGAGGTCCGCAACCTGCGTGCGCGGATTGGCAATCGTTTCCACGAAGACCAAACGTGTGTTGGCTTGCAGGGCCTGCTCGACCGCGCTGGCCTTCGTCGCGTCGACATAGCTAACTGCGACACCAAGAGTTTGCAGGGTTTGCAGCAGGCTGTTGGTGTTGCCAAACAGGTACTGGCTGCTGACGACGTGATCGCCCGCGCGCAGCAGCGCGATGAATACCGCCGCCACGGCTGCCATGCCCGTGCCAAAACATGCTGTCGCGCGCGCATCTTCGAGCAGCGAAATCTGCGCTTCGAGCGCGCCGCCCGTCGGATTGCCCTGCCGTGCGTAGATGTAACCGGGCTTTTCCCCCTGAAATACGGCCGCCAGCTCGCTTGCGCTCCGATAGGCATAGGCCGCGCCCGTATGCATCGGTTTGTGGACGGCGCCATGCTCGACACCGCCGAGTCGATCGGCATGCAAGATACGAGTGGTCAGGCCGTGCTTCATGGCAGATGGTTTTGGCGTTGCAGAGGCGCAATTGTATGCGCCCGGCAACGCCGCACATCGGCCGCCGCCGTTGGCAGCGCGCAGTTCCTCATTCCTTGGCGGGACGCTTCAGCAGCTTGCGCTGCAAGGTGCGCCGGTGCATCTTGAGCGCCCGTGCCGTTGCCGAGACATTTCCACCGTTGTCGGCCAGCACGCGCTGGATGTGCTCCCATTCCAGGCGCGGCACCGAGAGCGTTTCTTCGGGCGCGGCATCGGCATCCGGCGCTTGGTCCTGCAGCAATGCCCGAACGATGGTCTCCACTTCGACGGGCTTGGCCAGATACTGGCGCGCCCCGAGTTTGATGGCATCGACGGCCGTCAATATGCTGGCATAGCCGGTGAGCACCACGATCGCGCAATCGCTGTTGGTCCGCCGCAGCGCATCGATGAGTTTGAGTCCGGAACCGGCACCCAGGTTCAGGTCGAGCAACGCAAAATCAGGAACGTATCCCTCGGCAAGTAGTGCGGTGCAAGAAGCCAGCGAGCCGACGCTGCGGACGGAAAATCCGCGTGCACCCAGGGCGCGCCCGAGCACGCGGGTCAACACCGCGTCGTCATCGACGATCAGCAAGTTGCCGTGGTGGATAGCCGGGTCCGCTGCACTCATGCCGCAACGGTGTTCGTTGGTGCTAGCAAAGCTTGCAGCGGCAAGTGAACCTGCGCCTTGGTTCCGCCGCCTTCGCGGGCGCCCAAGTCCAGCTGGCCGCCGCTTCGCTCGATGGCCGCATAGGCCAGGACCAGACCTACGCCCCGTCCTTTGCCGCGCGTGCTGACCACATCGCGTCCCAGGTGCGGCTGCACTTCTGCGGTAATTCCGCCACCGCGATCCAGAACGCAAAGCCGCAGCTCTTGTTCGTCCCACGATGCTTCGATCTCGACTTTGTCGGGACTCGCGTCGGCCGCATTGTTGAACAAGTTCAGAAAGGCTTGCCCGAGCGTGGCTTCGATCGCAAGGTGCGGACCGGGCCGCGCGCCGGCAAGGCGCACGCTGGGCACGATCAACGGGCGCTGCACCTGCCATCGGTGAAGCAGCTCATCGATCCATGAATCCAGCGCCATCGTGCGCAAGGATTCCGCTCGCGAGGTGCCCGCCTGGGCGGCAAGCTCGGTGATGATGCGCTTGCAGTCGTTGATCTGCGCCTGCATCAATTCGATATCCGGACGTTGCGAAGCGCTAAGGCCGGGATCGCGCAGCAGTTCCCCCGCCAAAACGGCCATCGTCGCCAGCGGGGTGCCGAGCTCGTGCGCCGCGCCGGCCGCCAGATTGCCCAACGCTACGACGCGCTCATTGCGCAGCGCCGCCTCGCGCGCCGCCGCCAATTCGGCGTCGCGCCGTCGCACTGCAGCGGTCAGGCGGATTACGGACCAGCAAATCGCCACCGCGGAGAACACAAAGATCAGCCACATTCCGATCAGGTGGATTTCAAGCGTTTTGGCGGCATCGTGAATGTGCACGTCGGCGTGCACGAAGTTCACGAGCGAATAGCACGCAATGCAAACGGCCGCCAATGTCGTGGCCAAGCGTGCCTCCAGCATCGCGGCACCGGCAGCGATCCATAGCAGATATAGGCTGATAAGTGGATTGGTCGAGCCGCCGGCCAAGTACGTGATGCCTGTCAGCGCGCCGATATCAAACAACAGTTGAGCGAACAACTGGCCGTCGCTGGCCAACTCGCTGTGCTGGCGGTAGGCAATTGACACAAGGTTCAGCCCCAACTGCGCGGTGCAAATCGCCAGTACCGGTTCAAGGGCTGCCCCGGTCCCCAGCCATTCGCGTGTGAGCACGACCAGTCCGACTTCGGCGATGACTGCGACCCAACGCAGCGTCACAAGGCGCTGCAAGCGATGGGACGCCTTAGATGGTTGAACGAGGCGGGCAGTCATTGGGGCGGCAAGGCGCCGCCATGATACGGGAGCCGCGACGCGCTCGACTTAGTCGAGCAGGCCCCGGGCATGGCCCGCGATGCCCCCTTGCAGTAAATGCGCTAATTGTCGGCGTTACCGATAGGCCAGCCAGATCAAAAACCCGCAAGCCAGCCAACAGGCGAGCCAAAAAACGAGCCACCCGATAGCCTGCGGCGTGGAATCCATCCCCGGCGCGATCTGGCGAGGCGGCATGGTGCTACGAAGTCGCACAAGGATGCTTTCTTCGCAACTCGAGTCGATCCTTGGCCCTGCGGCCAGCCATCCACTGACGGTGGCTCGCTGCGGCGTGCAACGGCACATCGTCAAGGGAGGCTGGCCCCGCAGGAACCGTGGCCGCTGTCCTTCAGGCGCTCAGAGGCGGCTTGCGTGCTGCTTGCGGCCCGATTGGAGGACAGCCCTTGGTGGATCAAAAAGCAATATGTGTGCCGGCAATCCCAGCAGGACGGGTGGAACGAAGCGGTCGCAGCAAAAACAGGTGATTACCTCAGAGTGGCAGGGCGCGCCGCGTGGGCGCAAACTGCGTCGCAGTTAGCGTGGCCCCGGCAAGCGCGTCATGGTTGTGCAAATTCTGGGACGGCTGCCCTAGATTGGATCAGCGCGACGCAACAGTTTCGCGCAGCGGCGTGCGCCGGCCGGAAAAACTCCATGCGCTTGTAAAACATTGCTATCAGGCCCAGCGCAATCACCGTCGTAAACAACAGCGGAAATAGCAGCGCCCAAAGCGCCCAATGGCGTTTGCGTCGCGCCTGGCGGCGCAGCTCTTCTTGGGACAGGGCGTTTTGCGGCTTCCTCGGTGCCGGCGCAGGCCGGGGGCTGGTAGGTGTCATGGTCATGGGCTCCACCGCGCGCTGGCCGTGCTCGCGCACGGCGCATCAAGACACAACGGGCACGGCACGATATGCTCGCGCGTGCCCAACGCTCGAACTCTCACCCCTGCCGTAAGCCAGCGTACCAGCCGATGAGCGTACTTTCGACGGATATCGACCCTCGTTCGGAGGAGTTTCAGGCAAATGCTACTGCGATGCGCGCGCTGCTGCAGGAACTGCGCGCGCGTGCTGAGTCCGTGGCTCAGGGCGGGGGCGCAGCCGCGTGTGAAAAACACGTGGCTCGCGGCAAGCTGCTGGTGCGCGACCGTATCGACCAGCTGATTGATCCGGGCACCCCGTTTCTGGAAGTCGGACAGCTGGCCGCTTTGGGCATGTATGAAGGCGACGCACCGGCGGCGGGTTTGGTGGCCGGAGTGGGCATGGTCCATGGGCTGCATTGCATGATCGTTGCCAACGACGCGACCGTAAAGGGCGGCACCTACTACCCCATGACGGTAAAAAAGCACCTGCGCGCGCAGGAGATCGCGCAGCAAAATCGTCTGCCGTGTATTTACCTGGTCGACTCCGGCGGCGCGTTTTTGCCTCGGCAGGACGAAGTGTTCCCCGACCGCGATCACTTTGGGCGCATCTTTTACAACCAAGCCAACATGTCGGCCCTAGGAATACCTCAGGTCGCCGTGGTCATGGGGTCGTGTACCGCCGGCGGCGCCTACGTTCCCGCGATGTGCGACGAGACAGTGATCGTTCGCGAACAGGGGACCATTTTTCTGGGGGGACCGCCGCTCGTGCGGGCGGCCACGGGAGAAGTCGTTAGCGCCGAGGAACTCGGTGGCGCCGATGTGCACACGCGCATCTCCGGGGTCGCCGACCATTTGGCTCAGGACGATCGGCACGCGCTGGCCATTGGGCGGCGCATCATCGCCAACTTGCACCGTGCCGCGAAGACCCCACTTGCGTTCTCACCGGACGCCCCGGCCATCGAAGAGCCACTGTATGACCCCAGCGAAATCTACGGCATCGTGCCGGTGGATATACGCCGGCCCTACGACGTGCGAGAGGTGATTGCCCGCGTCGTCGATGGCTCGCGCCTGGACGAGTTCAAGGCCCGTTATGGCACGACCTTGGTCACTGGGTTTGCGCGAGTGTATGGGCAGCCCGTCGGCATCCTGGCCAACAACGGCATTCTTTTTGGTGAGTCGGCGCAAAAGGCGGCGCACTTCATCGAGCTTTGTGTGCAGCGGGAAATTGCCTTGGTGTTTTTACAAAACATCACCGGTTTCATGGTAGGCCGCGCCGCAGAAAACAATGGCATTGCCAAAGACGGCGCCAAGATGGTGACCGCGGTGGCAACCGCGCAAGTGCCCAAAATTACGGTACTGCTCGGTGGCTCATTTGGTGCAGGCAACTACGGAATGTGCGGAAGGGCGTATTCGCCGCGCTTTTTATGGACTTGGCCCAACAGCCGCATTTCGGTGATGGGCGGCGAGCAGGCCGCTACGGTCCTAGCGACGGTGCGCCGCGAGGGCATCGAAGCGCGTGGCGGATCGGTAAGCGCACAGGAAGAAGAAGAGTTCAAGGGGCCCATTCGCGAACAGTATGAGCAGCAGGGCAACCCCTTTTATGCCACGGCGCGGCTATGGGACGATGGGATCATCGACCCGGCGCAGACCCGGCGAGTGCTGGGTTTGTCCTTGGCGGTGACGAGCAACGCACCGGTTGCGCCAACGCGCTTTGGCCTGTTCCGAATGTAATTTGTTCGATCGCACGATTGCGCTTTCCGCCAGGACGGTACCGATGTTGGTAGTAACCACGGAAAACATTGCCGGACACCGGGTCCTCGAGGTCAAGGGTCAGGTGTTTGGTGTGGTCGTTCGCTCCCGCGGACTTGCCGGCAACATCATGGCAGGCCTGCGCTCGATCGTCGGCGGAGAGATTGCCGAGTACACGCAGCTGCTCGAGGAGGCGCGCCGTCATGCGATCGACCGCATGGTACGCAATGCGCACCAGATGGGTGGCAACGCGGTGGTGATGATGCGCTTTGACTCCTCCGAGATGGGCCAGACGATGAGCGAGATCGTGGCCTATGGCACCGCCGTCGTGGTGGAAAAAACCGCGCCCTGAAACAATGTTACGCAGGGCCCTGCTCCTCATCGGCCTGGCGCTTTTAGCGACGGGCCTTGGCGCCATGCTGCTGGGCTATGGATCGGGCTTGCCCATGACAATTTGGGGGGCGGTGCTGTTGGCTGCGCTGCTTTTTGAGCGCTGGCGCTATCGCCCCCCAAGCGCTGCACGCCCTGACGCTTGGGAGCCGACCGGCGAGGGCTTCATCGATCCGGAGTCGGGCCGCCCGATGCGGGTTTTGTACAACCCGCGCACCGGCGAGCGGCGCTACGAATGGGTCCCGCCGCAAGATCATCGCGCCCCGTGAAGTTCTCGAGCCTGCTCATTGCCAACCGCGGCGAGATTGCCTGTCGCATCATTCGGACGGCGCGCCGCATGGGACTGCGCACCATTGCCGTGTATTCCACCGCCGACGAAAGTGCGCTGCATGTACGGATCGCCGACGCGGCAGCTTGCATCGGGCCAGCCCCCGCGCGCGAGAGCTACCTACACGTGGACCGGATCATCGCCGCGGCGCTGGCCAACGGGGCTCAGGCGATTCATCCGGGCTATGGCTTTTTGTCCGAATCGGCGCATCTGGCACAAGCTTGCGAGCAAGCCGGTATTTGCTTTGTTGGGCCTCCCGCCGAAGCGATCCGCGCGATGGGCTCCAAATCCGCCGCCAAAGGTTTGCTCCAGGCCGCGGGCGTGCCGCTTACGCCGGGCTACCACGGCGCCAACCAAGATGCCTCGTTTCTTGCCACGCAAGCCGGACGCATCGGGTTTCCGGTGCTCATCAAGGCCAGCGCGGGTGGCGGCGGCAAAGGAATGCGCCGAGTCGACCAGGCGAGTGATTTTGCCGCCGCGCTGTCAGCGTGCCAGCGCGAGGCCCTAAATGCGTTTGGTTCGGCGCAAGTGCTGATCGAAAAATACATCCAGCAGCCGCGGCATATCGAGGTGCAGATCTTTGCCGACAGCCACGGCAATATCGTGCATTTGTTCGAGCGCGACTGCTCGGTGCAGCGGCGGCATCAAAAGGTTCTCGAAGAAGCTCCGGCGCCCGGCTTGGCCCCGGGCCGCCGTGCTCAGATGGGGCGCGCGGCGATACAGGTCGCACGGGCCGTGGGCTACGTCGGGGCGGGCACGGTCGAATTCATCGTTCCGCACGCGGCCCGGGCCCACGATGTGGGCGAGAGCTTTTACTTCATGGAAATGAACACCCGGCTGCAGGTTGAGCACGCGGTCACCGAAATGATCACCGGAATCGATCTGGTGGAGTGGCAGCTGCACATCGCAGCCGGAGAGCCGTTGCCGGCTACCCAGGAGCAGCTGCAGTACCGTGGGCATGCCATTGAGGCGCGCATTTATGCCGAAGACGCGGATCGAGGATTTACTCCCTCCAGCGGCACCATCGAGTACCTGCAGTGGCCGCCGACTTCGGCCAATGTTCGCCTGGACGCCGGAGTGGAGCGAGGCGACGCGATTTCGCCCTACTACGACCCGATGATCGCCAAGCTCATTGCGTGGGATACCAACCGCGAGGGCGCGCGTGCGCGGCTGCGAGCGGCCCTGGCCCAGACGCGCATCGTCGGGCTGACCAGCAACGTCGCGTTTTTACACCGGCTCCTCGATGCGCCCTCCTTTGCTGGGGCGGCGCTGGACACCGATCTGATTGAGCGCGAGGCGCCAGCTCTTGCATCCGCGGGCCGGCCGCCACCACGCGAATTGTGGCTGCTCGCGGCCTTGGCGCAACTTGAGAACGAGCAAACGCAAGACGCGCGCACGGGACGCGCGCACAGTGCGTGGGGCGGTCGCGATAGCTGGCGTGCGAACCGGCGCGGCGCGCGGACCCTGGAGCTACTGTGGCACGGGGTTACACGCCATGAAGGGCGCCAAGTTTCGGTGCGAGCGCAAGCGGGCGTGCGCGCGCTCACAATGAGCGGACAGACGATCGGCGGTCACGCTCGCTTCGTGCAGGCGCTTCGCAATGGCGGACACCTTCAGGCCCATTTGGACGGCACGGCGATCGATGCCACTGCAGTGCTGCACGCCAAGCGCTGGCACATTTTTGTTGGCGCGCACCACGAAATTTTTGAAATCCGCGATCCGTTGGGCGCGGCTGCCGGCGCGGGCGACGAGGAAGAGCACCGCGCATCGTTGCTTGCGCCGATGCCTGGCAAGATCATCGCGCTGCTTGCTGCCGCGGGCGCCCGCGTGGAGCGTGCTGCGCCCCTTTTGATCCTGGAGGCGATGAAAATGGAACATACGGTGCGTGCACCCCAAGCCGGGGTGCTGCGCGCCTTTCGCGTCCAGGTGGGCGACCAGGTGAACATGGGAGAGCAGCTGATGGATTTTGTTGCCGAGTCCGCCCAGCCCAAGGAAGGCGAAGACGCGTTGAAGACCTAGCGCAATACGAGGAAAATAGCCGCCTATGCCCGCAGCGGTGAATGTGTCGCCTGCCTTGGCGCCGGCCGTGCAATTGTGCGAGGTGGGTCCGCGCGATGGCCTGCAAAACGAGCCTGCCCGCCTGCCGCTGGGCGTGCGCCGCGAGCTCATCGAGCGCCTCGCGGATTGTGGTTTGCGCCAGATCGAATCGGGCGCCTTCGTGGCACCGGAGCGCATACCGCAGATGGCCGATTCGGCGCAACTGCTCGCCCTTTTGGCCACCAGCGCCTCGCTGCGAGAAGTGGCCCTGCCGGTACTCACCCCGAACCTGCGCGGTTACTTGGCAGCGGTCCAAGCGGGCGCAAAGCGTGTTGCCGTGTTTGCGGCGGCCTCCGAGACGTTTTCTCAGAAAAATATCAACTGCTCAATTTCCGATTCGCTGCGGCGCTTCGAACCGGTGCTGGCCGCCGCACGCGCTGCCCAAATTCCCGTGCGCGGCTATCTGTCCTGCGTCGTCGCCTGCCCCTATGAAGGACCCATCGCACCCACCGTGGTCGCCGCCCTCGCAGCGGAGCTCACCAACATGGGTTGCTACGAAATTTCGCTGGGCGACACGATCGGCGTGGGTACTCCGGGCACCGTGCTGCCCCTACTCGAAGCGGTGACGCGGCTTGTCCCGGCCGCGCAGCTCGCGGGGCATTTCCACGACACCTACGGCATGGCAGTAACCAATGTGTACGCCGCGTACGGCTTTGGTGTGCGCACCTTCGATGCTTCGGTTGCGGGGCTGGGCGGTTGCCCGTATGCGCCCGGAGCAAGCGGCAACGTCGCAACCGAGGACCTGGTTTACCTCTTTGAGGGCCTGGGTGTTTCCACGGGAGTGGATCTGGACGCACTGATCAGCTGCGGCAGCTGGATCTGCGAACAGTTGGGGCGCTCGAGCAGCTCGCGTGTTGCCCAATCACGTGCGGCGCGGCTGCGCCTGGGCACGGCGTAGGCAAATAAACAATTTCGCAACGCGTTGTCCGTGGCGGGCAACACCTCGCGTATCCTCCTTTGTTTGCCGCGAAACGGCAAAGGAGAAGTCGATGAAGGCAGCGTGGCCTTGGGCGAGGCCGCACGCGCGGGCTGGGCTCTCAAAGCTGCCGCCGCCGCTAGCCATTGCCGCGGCCGCCTTGTGTGTGGCGTCCGCAGCGGCGGGCGCGCAGCAAGACGAGGCGGCGACGCTGCTTGGTCCGATCATCGTCACCGGGACACACTTGCGGGACCTTGCGGAGCTAAATTCCACGGCGCCGATAGACGTCTTGACCGCCGAGGACTTGCGCGCTGCGGCCGGCCCCGAGGCGAACCTGGGCCAGGCACTGCAGGCACTGCTGCCGTCTTTTAATTACCTGGATCAATCCAATTCGGGCACCGCCGACCACGTGCGCGCGGGGCAGCTGCGCGGTCTAAACCCCGATCAGATCCTCGTGCTCATTGACGGCAAGCGTGTGCACCCGACCTCGGTTGTTAACGTCGAGTCAACGGTAGGCCTGGGCGCAGTGGCGGTGGACTTTGCTTCGATACCCGTAAACGCGGTCAAGCGCGTCGAGGTGCTGCGCGATGGGGCCGGGGCGCAGTACGGCTCCGACGCAATCGCCGGCGTGATCAACGTGATATTGGATGATTCGCGCTCCAGCGGCGGCGAGCTGCAGGTCAACACGGGCCTGTATCACACCCACTTTGCGCCGACCAACCGGATCATCGACGATGGGCAGACTGTCAATGTGCAGGCCAAGTACGGTCTGGCCATGGACAATGATGGCTTCGTGCACTTTGGCCTGGATGCAACGCATCACGAACCCACCAATCGCGCGGGCTTTGATCAGTTCAACCCGACGCCGGATCTGGTCACGTTCCAGGTGGGCGACGCCAAAATTGAAAACCTGAACCTTTGGGCCAACAGTAGCGTTCCGTTAGCCGGCGGCGCTACCGGCTACAGTGTGTTGCTCTTTAACCGGCGCAATTCATACGGGGATGCATTTTTCCGCGAGCCCAATGACCTGGTGAACAATGTCCCGGCGGTGTATCCCAACGGCTTTTTGCCGCAAAGCACCGGACGCAACGAGGACTGGCACCTAAGCGGCGGCATGCGGGGCAACCTTGCGGGTTCCTGGAACTACGACGGCAGTCTGACCTATGGCCTGAATCGGTTTGCCTACGGGCTGAGCGATTCGATTAATGCGTCTTTGGGGACGCAAAGCTCGACCGACTTTACTCTGGGCGGCTTTCGCTTCACCCAGGCTACCGCTAACTACGACGTTACCGGCCAGGTTGACTGGCTGGGCCTGGCCAGTGCCTCGACGGTTGCCTATGGTGCGGAGTTTCGCCGTGAGACTTATGGCACGACCGCCGGCGACCCGGACTCGTATTTGACGGGCACCGTAAATCCGGGCGGCGTGGGCGGCTCACAAGGCGATGGCGGTCTGATGCCGTCGGAAGTCTCGCAAACTTCGCGCAACGTCGCCGGCGTCTACGCGGACGTCTCGGGCGACGTCGTCTCGAGCGTCTTTGCCGATGCCGGGGCACGCTTTGATCATTACACCGGCGTGGGCTCGGCGGCAACGGGAAAGCTCAGCGCCCGCTGGGAGTTTGTACCCAACTGGGCCCTGCGGGGGGCGCTGTCGAACAATTTTCGCGCCCCCGCGCTGGCGCAGATCTCCTCGGCCTACAGTCCCACGGAATACGTCAATGGAGGGGGCCTGGGCACCGTCTACATCGTCCCTGTATCGACTCCGGCGGCGGTGTCTTTGGGCGCGCAGCCGTTAAAGCCCGAGCGGTCCAAAAATTACAGTTTGGGCTTGGCCGCGCAACCGCTCGCGCAGCTGCGGTTCACGGCCGATGTGTTTCGCATCAACATCAACGATCGTATCGCGCTCTCGCAGGAGCTCACTCCCACCTCGGGGGCCTATGCGGGGGAAACGTTTCAGTTTTTCACCAACGTGGTGGATACAACGACGCATGGTGCCGAGCTGGTCGGCGCCTGGAGCCAGAAGCTCGCGGGTGGCAATCTGAGAGTCTCGGATGCCTCGATGTGGACCACCAACGCAATCCGCGATATCCATGCGCCACCGCCTCAGGTCAGCGGTTTGCCCAACACGACCAGTGCGGGCCTGCTCTTTGGACTGCAGGCGCAAAATGCCATCACCACGGCAGTGCCCAAGCACCGCGATGTGGTTAGCGTGAACTGGGCCGGTAATGGCGAGGAGCACTATTGGACCTTGCTCGCTCGCGTCACTTACTCGGGCCAGGTGACCCGAGTCTTTGACTTTGGCGGCGGCGACACGCCCATGCAGACCTACGCAGGCACGACACAGCTGGACTTGGATGCGGAGTGGCGCGCCACGCGCGATCTCGCGCTTGCCCTCGGGTCGACCAACCTGACGGACCGCTATCCGACGATGTCCAATGCGGCCATCAACTATGGCGGCAACCTGCCCTACGACTTTTTATCGCCCATCGGGTTTAACGGCCGGTACCTGTACGCGCGGTTGCGCTACGAGCTGCACTAAGATGCAAGAGGCCGTGGGCGAAGCGCCCGCCGCGCAAGATGCGACCCAGGTCGCCCCGCGGCGCCACCTGGGCGTGCGCCACGCAATGGCGGTGTGCGTAGGGATGGTTATCGGCGCAGGGATTTTCCGAACCTCGCCCAACGTCGCACAAAGCGTCATGAGCGCTCGCACCCTTTTTGCGGCCTGGGGCCTGGGCGGTGTGCTCTCGCTGCTGGGTGCGCTGTGCTTTGCCGAAATGGCCGCGGCCTTTCCGCATGCCGGAGGCGACTACACGTTTTTATCGCGTGCTTATGGGCGGCGTTTGGCGCTTTTTTTCGCTTGGTCGCGGTTTTCGGTCATTCACACGGGTTCGATGGCGCTGCTCGCATTTGTGTGCGGCGACTATCTGGCACAGTTGGCCAATTTCGGCCCCTGGAGCAGTTCGGTCTTCGGAGTTATCACGATCGTTGTTCTGACCTGGGTCAATCTGCGGGGCATTCACCTGGGCCTGGGCACACAGATCGGGTTCATGGTGCTGGTGCTCTTTGGCCTGGGCTCCGTCGTTGTTGCCGCCGTATGGGTGGCGGCGCACGGAGCCAGCCCGCAGACCTCGCTGAGCGCTTCGGCAGGTAGCGAGGATCACACAGCCTTTGGCACTGCAATGGTGTTCGTGCTGCTGGCCTATGGCGGCTGGAGCGACGCGGCGACCTTATCGAGCGAGATGCGCGACGAGCGCCGCGGCATCGTGCTGGCGCTCGTGGGCGGCATGTCGATCGTCGCTGCGCTGTACCTGGCGGTGAATTGGGGGTACCTGCGCGTGCTCGGTTTAGATGGCCTGGCGCGCAGCGAAGCTCCGGCCGCCGAGGTTATGCGGGCCGCTTTTGGCAAACCAGGCGAAGTACTGATTGTCTTTACCGTGACGATTGCAGCCGTGTCGATCATGAACGCGCTGCTGATCGTGGGTGCACGCACGACCTTTGCCGCGGCCCGGGACCTCGCGGGCTTCACACGGCTTGGCTCCTGGGACGTCGCGCGCGGCACGCCGGCCCATGCCATGCTGGCGATGGGTGCGGTGGCAATCCTCTTGATTGGCTTTGGCACCGTGACACGGGGCGGCTTTTCCACCATGGTCGACTACCTGGCACCGGTGTTTTGGTTTTTTCTGTCCCTGAGCGCGCTCGCGGTGGTCGTGTTGCGCGTGCGCTACCCGGACGTGCCACGTCCGTTTCGCGTCCCGGGTTATCCGTTGACGCCGATTTTGTTTTTCTTGAGTTGTCTTTACACCCTGTACGCGAGCCTTGCCTACGTGCAGATCGGCGCTTTGGTCGGGGTGGCCGTACTGTCGCTGGGCGGCGTGCTATTGCTGTTTCAGCGCAAGTGACCCAACGCCGGCATCCACCGAGTGCTGCGCAAGCGATGCGCGAACTGCCTTGTTGCAGTTCAGCCCGCCCGCCGTAAACGTTAACGGCCGTTGCCTTGCTGCCCCCTGGTGCCGGCGTGCGGCGCAAAACCCTTGCCCGTTTTGATCGCCCGCTTGCCTACATCAAAGTCTCAAAGCGCAGGCTGTGCACCCCGACGACCCCAGACAGGTCTTGAATCCGTCGCAACAAGGTCGCAGGAATCTCCTGATCAACCGAGACCAGGCATATGGCATCGGCGCCGAGTTTGGCGCGTCCCAGGTTGAAGTTGGCAATGTTGATTCCCGCCCGCCCCAGTGCGGTGCCCAGGGCCCCTATAAAGCCGGGTGTGTCCTTGTTGCGCACAAAAAGCATGCGCGGCGTGAGCTCCGATTCGAGCGCAACGTCATCGATGCCGATCAAGCGCGGCTTTCCGCTAAAAAGCGTGCCGGCAAGCGCCAAGCGGCCGCCCTCGGTGTGCACACTCACCCGGATGAGCGTGTGGTAGTCGCTCTCGCTCTCCAGGCGCGTCTCGGCGGTACGAATGCCCCGGTCCTTGGCAATGACCGGGGCGTTGACCATGTTCACGAAGTCCGACGACGGGCGCAGCAAGCCCATCAGGACTGTGCTCGACAAGGGCCGGGTGTTCAGCGAGGTCACGTGCCCCTCGAATGCGATCTCGACGGATTGGATCCCTCCCGGAGTGACCTGTCCAAGAAAGCTCCCGAGCTGTTCGGCCAGCCGTATGTACGGGCGCAGCCTGGGCGCATCCTCGGCCGACACCGAGGGCATGTTTAGTGCATTACTTACTGCTCCCGTAAGAAGAAAATCGCTCATCTGCTCGGCGATTTGCAGGGCGACGTTTTCCTGTGCTTCGGCGGTCGAGGCGCCCAAATGCGGCGTGCACACGACATTTTCCAACGCAAATAGCGGCGAGTCGCGCGCCGGCTCCTCGGCAAAGACGTCCAGGCCGGCGCCCGCGACGTGTCCGGAGCGCAGCGCTTCGAGCAGCGCGGCTTCATCGATCAGTCCACCGCGCGCACAATTGATGATGTAAACCCCGCGCCGGCAGCGTGCCAAGGCGCGGGCGTCCAGCATATTGCGCGTCTGGGCGGTCAGCGGCGTGTGCAAACTGACAAAATCCGCGCGTGCAAGCAGCGCGTCGAGATCGAGTTTTTCCACCCCGAGCTCCTGCGCGCGCTCGGGCGTCAAAAACGGGTCGCTGGCCACGACTCTCATCTTCAGGCCCAGCGCCCGGTCGGCCACGATCGAGCCGATATTTCCGCAGCCGATGATGCCCAAGGTCTTACCGGTCAGCTCCACCCCCATGAAGCGGGACTTTTCCCACTTGCCCGCGTGGGTCGAGGCGTTGGCGGCGGGAATTTCTCGCGCCAACGCGAAGATCATCGCAACGGCGTGCTCCGCGGTGGTGATCGAGTTGCCAAAGGGAGTGTTCATCACCACGACACCGCGCGCGGTCGCGCCAGCAACGTCGACGTTGTCGACACCGATACCCGCCCGACCGATGACCCGAAGCCGCGTTGCGGCGCTCAATATCGAGGATGTCACCTTGGTGCTGGATCGGATCGCCAGCCCGTCGAACTGCGCGATGAGCTCGCGCAACTCCTCGGGCTTAAGGCCCACACGCTGCTCGACCTCGATGCCGCGCTCGCGGAAGATCTCGACCGCGCGCGGCGAGAGCGCGTCGCTGATCAGGACCCGGATGCTCATGCGTGATGAGGCGCGGCGCCCTTGGCGCTGCTTGCCCCAAGTTCTTCGCCGTAGATCGCGTAAGCCCAGTCGAACCACTCGGTCAGCGCCACGATGTCGTCGGTCTGGACCGTGGCTCCACACCAGACACGCAGCCCCGGGGGCGCATCGCGATAGGAGCCGATGTCAAACGCAACGCCCTCCGCCTCTAGTGCGGAGGCGATCTTTTTGAACCACGCGGACTGCTGCTCGGGGCTCAAGTGCGAGGCAGCCGCGGGTGCCAGGCGCAGACACACCGAGGTCGGCGAGCGCGAGGCCGGATCGGCCGCCAGGTAATCAATCCAGGCCGTGCGGTCAACCCAGCGCTGCAGGGCGGCCGCGTTTTCGCGAGTGCGCCGAGCAAGTCCCTGGGCCCCGCCGATGGAGCGCGCCCAGGCCATGGCGTCCAGTGCATCTTCCACACACAACATGGACGGCGTGTTAATGGTTTCTCCCTGGAAAATCCCCGCGTTGAGCTTGCCGCCCTTGGTCAGGCGAAAAATTTTCGGTACGGGCCAGGCGGGCGTATGCGACTGGAGCCGGTCAATTGCACGCGGCGACAAAATCAATATGCCGTGCTGGGCTTCGCCGCCCAAAACTTTTTGCCAGCTAAAGGTGATGACGTCGAGCTTTTCCCAAGGCATGGGCACCGCGCAGGCCGACGAGGTAGCGTCACAAATGGTCAGGCCGTGCCGGTCGTCGGGAATCCAGTCGCCATCGGGGACGATGACGCCCGAGGTGGTGCCGTTCCAGGTAAAGACGGTGTCGTGCTCGAAATTGGCTTGCCGCAAGTTCGGTAGCTTGCCAAAGTCGGCAACGAAGGAGCGCGTTTGCAGGTGCTTTAACTGCTGCAGGCAGTCGGTCACCCATTCCTTGCCAAAACTCTCCCAGGCAAAAACGTCCACCGGACGCGGACCCAACAGCGTCCACAGGGCCGCTTCAACCGCGCCGGTATCGGAGGCCGGCAAGATCCCCACCACGTAGTTCTTGGGCAGCTCCAGCAGCGACTTGGTTTCCTCGATCACTTGCAGCAATCGGGCCTTGCCGACCTTGGCGCGGTGGGAACGGCCCACCAGCGCCGCACGCAGCGCCTCCACGGACCAGCCGGGGCGCTTGGCGCAGGGGCCGCTTGAAAAATTGGGGGATTTGGGACGATGCGACGGTTTGATCGCGTTGGCAGCACACATGAGGGTGTTTCCTGTACAAAACGACTCGTTGGGGAGCCGCGGCCCGTTGGCAGGGTACCCAAATAGGTGCTTTGGCGTCAACTGTTGTCCGTTTGCAAGGCAACGCTAGCCGCGTACCGCATTTGTCCTTAATAATGCGCCTTTTGCCCTGACTGTCAGGTGGCCGCAACGGCCGTACCGGAGCGCAGCCGAAACCCAAACTCCCTATGCAAACCGTCGCCGAGTGCCGATCTGCGTCATCGCTGGGGCGCGAACTCGCCCGCTGTTTGCGCCCGTTCGTCCTGGCCCTACTTTTGATCCAGCTGGTGGCGCCGGCGGCCTGGGGTGCCACATCCAGCCAAAGCGCCGCGCCTCTAAGCAAGAGCGCCAAACTGGCTGCCGGACTGCACACGCACACCTTGAGTCTGCGCGAGCTTGGGGCATGGCAGCCGATCGAGCTGCGCGGGGTCGATCGCAACGTGTATCTGCCACTGACGGTGCGCTTTGACGAATCGGTGGTGAGCGCGCGTTTGCATCTGACCTTTACGTTTTCGCCCGCCCTGCTGCCGGATTTATCGCAGCTGCGGGTGATGATCGATGAAGAACCGCTGGCCACCGTGCGTTTGTCCAAGGAGCGCTTGGGCACGCCGCAGCACGTCGACATCGAGCTAGATCCGCGCTATTTCGTCGAGTTCTCCAAGTTGCATTTCGAATTCATCGGACATTACACCAGCGATTGCGAGTACCCATTTCACACGAGCTTGTGGGCCAGCGTGAGCAACGAAAGCACGCTGGAGCTGGTGACGCGTCGCCTGGTTCAGCGCGACGACTTATCGATGCTGCCGGCGCCGTTTTTTGACGGACGTGACAATCGGCGCCTGGAGCTGCCCTTTGTCTTCGCGCGCGCGCCCTCGCTGGCGACTTTGCGCAGCGCGGGCATGCTCGCATCCTGGTTCGGTGCCGCCGCGAGCTATCGCGGAGCGCACTTTGCCTCGTATTTCGACAGCCTGCCCGACCACCATGCCGTGGTGCTTGCGACCAACGAAGAGCGCCCTTCGGGCCTGGCGCTGCCCCAGGTCCAGGAGCCTACGCTGGCCGTCATTGCGCATCCGGATGACCCCGCGCTCAAGCTGCTGTTAGTGCTCGGACGCGACGCCGAACAGTTGCGTACAGCGGCACAGGCCCTGGTTTTGGGCCAGGCGATCCTGACCGGCGAGCGCGTCACGGTGCGTTCAGTACGTTTGCCGCAGCCATCGATTGCCTACCAGGCGCCCAACATGGTGCGCACGGGCGAGCGAGTGCGCATCGGCGAGCTCGTCGAGCACTCGGGCGATTTGCAGGTTACCGGCCACTCGCTCGATCCGATCCGCGTCAACCTGCGCTTGCCCGCCGACATTTTCACCTGGGAAGCGCGCGGAATGCCCGTGGAGCTGCGCTTTCGCTACACCGTGCCGCGCGAGAACGGCCAGGGGAACTTGTCGGTTCGCATCAACGACGAGTTCGTCCAATCCTTTCCGTTGCGCGCGGCCGACCAGGTCGGCACGTCACGGCACCTGGACCTGCCGTTTCTTGAGGACACCGGCACGCTTGTGACGCAGGGCTTGACGGTGCCAGCGTTTCAGCTCGGTGCCAACAATCAGCTGCAGTTCGTCTTTGACATCCCGCCGCAGGACGAAGGCCGCTGCCGCACGACGTTGGGCGCCGCGCAGGCCGCGATCGACCCCGATTCCACGCTGGATCTGACGCACATCGAGCACTATGCGGCGATGCCGAACCTCGCGTTTTTTGCCAACAGCGGGTTCCCTTTCACCAAGTACGCGGACCTTGGCCAGACGGCAGTGATACTTTCCGATGCGCCCAAACCCGCCGAGGTCGAAACGATGCTCACCGTCCTCGGTGGCTTCGGTGCGGCCACGGGTGTGGCGGCAACGCGCTTTGAGCTGCTGACGGCCAGCAATGCGCAGCAATCCGGTGACCGCGATCTGCTGGTTATCGCGAGCGGAGTAGATGCACCGTTGCTGCAGACCTGGAAGGACACGCTACCGGCGCGCATCGACGCGGGTCAACGGGCGAGCTCCCCGCTGGGCAAGATTGCCGATGCGGGGGCCGAATGGTTCAGCGGCGCCTTGCCGCACGCCGCGCCCAAAGACGGCTGGACCGAAATTGCCGGCAAAGGGCCGCTGGCGGCAATCTTGGGATTTGAGTCGCCTCTGACAAGAGGCCGCTCGGCCGTTGTACTAAATGCCACGGACGAAGCGACGCTGCCGCGCACGGCCACGGCATTGATCGACGCATCCAAGGTGCGCAATGTGCGCGGCGACCTTGTCTTGCTGCGTAATGATGAGGTGCAATCCTTTCGCGTCGGCGAAACCTATTACGTCGGCCACCTGAGCTGGTGGCGCTGGATCTGGTTTCAGCTGCATTCGCACCCCATTTTGCTGGTGACACTGGGGTTGGCGCTGGGCGTGTTCATTGCGCTAATGATCTTTGGCGCTTTGCGACGGATGGCGGCACGGCGCCTGGCCGCCGGTTCGTGAGCAGCTCGCAGCGGGAGCAAATGCGGCGCCAGCTGCTGCGCGCGGGGGCGCTGGTCGGCCTGCTTGCGGGCCAGGCGCAACTTGCCGCCGCCGGCTCCACCGTGCCGGCTGCGCCGGCGCCCGCGTGCAACTCGTGGGACGCCTGGACGCGATTTGCGCAACAGTTCCTGGGTTCTGGTGCGCGGGTGATCGATCCGTCCTCAGCGCGGGCCCACTCGGTCTCCGAGGCGCAGGCCTACGCCTTGTTCTTTTGCTTGGTTATCAACGACACAACGCGCTTTGAACAGCTGTTGCGTTGGACCGAGGACAATCTGGCCGGCGGCGATCTGACGATGCGCCTGCCCGCGTGGCTCTGGGGGCGACGCGATGACGGAAGCTGGGGCGTGATCGACGAGAATTCCGCCGCCGACGCCGATCTGTGGCTCGCCTACGCGCTGGGAGAAGCCGGTCGATTGTGGCAGCAGCGGCGCTATATGGCCTTGTCCTCTGTACTTGCCGAGCGCATTGTGCGCGAGGAGACCGCGCTGCTACCGGGCCTGGGTCGAACCGTATTGCCTGGTGCGCGCGGATTTTCCCCTGAGCCCGGACGCTGGCGCTTAAATCCGAGCTACCTGCCGCCGTTTCTGATGCGCTGGTTTGCTGCACGCAGCGCCGACGTGCGCTGGCAGGAGCTGCTGCGCACGTCGCTGACAGTTTTGCGCGAGTCTTCGCCCCGGGGATTTGCCCCCGATTGGGCGTTTTACCGCGCCGATGTCAGCAAGGGTCGCGCCCAAGCCGACGGCAGCGGGCACTTCGAGGGTCAGCAGCTTGGCCCGGCGGAGCGCATCGGCGGCTACGACGCGATACGCGTGTACCTGTGGTTGGGTCTCACGGCGCCACTGGACCCGGCACGAACGCAGCTGCTCGAACACTTTTCCCCGATGGCCGATCGGCTCCAGCGCGAGGCAACGCCGCCCGAGAGCATTGATACGGCCGATGGCAGTGGGCAAGGCGATGGCCCACCGGGATTTTCAGCGGCGCTATTGCCGTTTTTGGCCGCCCTTGGCCGTACCTCGGCCTTGCGGTCCCAGGAGCTGCGATTGCGCAGCCACCCGGTAGCACCCAACGCGTACTACGAGCAGGTGCTGAGCTTATTTGCCACGGGTTGGCGCGAGCTGCGCTTTGCGTTTGCTGCCGATGGCAGCTTAGTGCCCGCATGGCAGCAGTGCTCCGCGCCTACGCGCTGATGCCGGCCACAGCGCGCCGCGCCCTTGTGCGACCGCGGCTGCGGCAGGCCGCGCTGGCGGTGCTCTGGACCGTGCTGGGGTCTGCGCCTTTGCCAGCAGCGCAGGCTGCGCCGACGCACTCAGTCTTGCCGGACCAGGACGCAGTTGCCGAGCTGCTGCGCAGCGCGCAACTGTGGCAGGCGCTTGAACATCCGGATGCCGAGCGCCAAGTGTTACGAAAGCTGTTGGCGGTGCAGCCCGATCAGCCACGCGCCCTTTTTTTGCTGGGCGAACTCGAGCTGCGCGCTGGCCATATCGAGCAGGGCCGCAAAGTGGCGGCACAGCTTGCTCGCAGCCCGTATGCCGGCAACTTCACGCGTGAGCTTGACTACTTGTTGCGTATTTACACAGTCGAGCGTTCGCGCCTAGCGCAGCTGCGATTGCTTGTGCGCGGCGGCAACCAGGCGCGTGCGTTGCGCTTGGCTCGCGCACTATTTCCTGACGGGCGTCCGCCAGGAGACCTGGCCAATGAATTTGCGCTGGTACTTGCCAGCACGCCGGGTGGCTGGCAGACAATGCGCGAGCTGCTGCAAGCGCGCATCGACGCAGATCCGAGCCCGCGCGACCGCTTGACACTGTATGAGCTGTTGGCGCTGCACAGCGACACTCGTGAAGAGGCGTTGCGAGGCTTTGCTGACCTGGCGCTTGGCCGCGATGTGGACCCACAGCGAATTGCCAGCGCTTGGCGCCATGCCCTCTTGGCGCTGGGAAACGACGAGCAGGCGCTTGCGCAGCGGCGTGTGTACCTTGCCCGCTATCCCACCGACATCCAGATGCGCGAAGAGGTTGCACGTGTTGAAGCCGAGCAATTGACCGAGCAGCGCCTGGAGACTGATCCGGGGGTGCAACTTCGTTTATCGGCCGAGCGCTCGCTGAAAGCCGGTGCGCTGGAACAAGCCGAAAGCGAGCTGCAGCGCAGCTTGCAATTGCGCCCGGATGATGCGGAGACGATTGGCCTGCTCGGATTGGTGCGTCTGCGTCAGGGACGCAGCCAGGAGGCAGTTGCACTGTTTGAGCAAGCCGGCGAACGCGAAAAAGAGCAGCCGCAACTGCGCGCCCGCTGGCTCGACCTGACCAAGACCGCGCACTATTGGAGCGCGATCGCGCAGGCGCGCGCTTTGCGCGACGCCGGTGATCTGGATGGCGCCGTGCGTTTGCTAGAACAAGTGCGCGATACGCAGCCCGATCAGGTCGAGGCGATCCATCTGCTGGCCGCGCTGCGCGTGGATCAAAAACGAGAGGCCGAAGCCGAGCGGCTGTACCGCGAGCTGCTGCGGCGCGATAGCGCCGATGCCCGTGCCTGGCGCGGCCTGTTGTTGCTTCGACTGCAACAAGGTCGGGTGGAGGAGGCACTCGATCAAGCGCGCCAATTGCCCCGTGCCGCAAACCTCGATCCGGCCCAGGTACTGGACGCAACGACGCTGCGCGACGCCGTCAGCCTAGCCAGCGCCGAACATCCCGACGTGCAGCTGCGTCTTTTAGAGCGCAGTGTGGAGCTGCTGCCACGCGATCCGTGGTTGCGCTATGACTTGGCACGTCTGTACTTGCGGCTGCAACTGCCGGGCTTGGGACAAGAGGTCATGGAGCAAGGCCAGGGCCTGGCCCCGGAGAATGTCGAAATGCACTACGCCGCCGCGCTCGTTGCAGCGGCCAGTGGTCGCGATGACGTGGCCCTTGCCACCGTGCAATCCATTGCTGATGGGCAGCAGACGCCGGGCATGCGCGCCCTGGCGCAGCGTTTGCATTTTGAGGGCGCGCTGCGACGTGCGCGCAACGCGCGCGCGGCCTCCGATACGCAACAAGACGCCTTCTGGCGCAACGAGGCGCTGGCCCAGGCCGGCGATGATGCCGCACGGTTGTTGCGCGTGGCCCGAGCCGATCTGTCGGCAGACGATATCAGCGGCGCGCGTGCGCTGATCGACCGGCTTGCAATTGCGCAAGGATCGCTTGCGCCCGAAGAGCGCCGAAGCCTTGCTGGGTTGATGATCGACGCGGGACGAACGGATCTTGCCCAGGCGCTGATTGCGCATATGACCAGCGAGGGTCCCCATGATCCGCAAAGCCAGGCACAGTTGACGTTGCTGCGCGCGCGCTTGCATCGATCGGAACACAACACGGCGGCGCTGCACGAGGATTTCAAGGCGCTGCACGATGTGCTTATCCCCGAGGACATCGAACTACATATCCAAGCGCTCGGGCTCATGGACGCCGATCGAAGCACGGCCCACGAGTGGATGGCCGAACTACTCAGATCGCACCCTCAGGACCCGCAGGTTCTGCTCGAAGCCGCACGTCAGGCAGAGCGTGACCGTCAGTACGCGTCGGCAGTTGGGTACCTGGGTGTGGTGGCGGTTGCACCGGTACAGGCCACGGCAGAGCTGCCAATTCCACTGTTGGGGCAAGTTGCTGCGCCCGCTCCGAACGGCGCATCCGCGCCGCCGGCACAAGGTCTTTTGGAAGATAGCGTGCAAGCCAAGGCGCAACGCGAACTGGCCGCGATTGAGGCGCGGCGTCAACCGCAGGTCGATACCGCTTGGCTGCAATATTCGCGCAGCGCAACCGATGGCCTTTCGACCTTGCGGGGCACCGAGATTCCGCTACTCGTGCTTTGGCCGGGAGGCTACGAGGGCCACTGGTTTGGGCAACTCGACGCGGTACGTGCGCGCGCGGGAACACTGCCGGCATCGTTTGCGTACTCGTCTCAGTTTGGCAAGGTGCAAGCATTGGCGCCAAACGGCCTGGCCGAGCCCGATGCACAGCAGGCCCAGGGCATCTCCGCCGAGTTCGGGTGGCGCGGCGACGAAAGGCGATTGGACCTGGGTGTCGTAGGGGCCGGATTTAGGGTTCCCAACCTTGTAGGTGCCTGGCGCGAAAGCGCAACTTGGCACGACTCGGACGTGAGCGCGGAACTTTCGCGGCGCGTTTTGACGGCCAGTTTGCTTTCTTACGCGGGGGCCGCCGATCCCGTAACGGGGGCGCTTTGGGGCGGCGTGACTGACACCGCGCTGACGCTACGGGTTGGACGCGATCTGCCGCGCGGATGGAACTTCTCGAGCAGCCTGTCGGTGGGCGTGGTGACGGGACGCAATGTGCTCTTGAATCCCAATGCAGAGTGGCGCAGCGTAGTCGATCGCGATTGGATCCACCGGAGCGATTTTCGGTTCAGCGCAGGTGCAGCACTGAGCGTGTGGCACTACCAGTACGACCAGGATTTTTATACCTTCGGCCACGGCGGCTACTACAGTCCGCAGCGTTACGTATCGGTGGGCGTTCCCCTGGAGGTGCAAGGGCGGCGAGGGGCGCTCTCCTATGACCTGCGCGCCGTGCCCGCTTGGTCCTTAACCTACGTGCAAACCGCACCCTACTACCCGACGGATGCGGCCCTGCAGGCGCAAGCGGGTAACCCGGTGTATACATCCGGGACCGGAAGCGGCGGTGGGCCCTCGGGCAGCATTCGTGCCGACATCGAGTACCGTTCCACGGCCCACTGGAGCGTAGGCGCTTGGCTCAACATCGACCGCTCGGCCTACTACGCACCCAATCAGCTGATGGTCTACCTGCGCTACTGGCTAGAGCCGCAAAGCGGCGCGCCGGCGTTTCCGCCACACCCCGTGCTGCCCATATCGCAGTTCTGAGCAACGCCGCGCAAGCAAACGGTGCCGGCCGCTGGCACTGCCTGCGCGGTTGCGCTAGGCGCCCTTGCTCGGCGCAAGCTCCTGCAGGTGGGGTTTGAGCCAGTCGTACAAGTGGCGTATCGCCAGCGCGATGCTTTGCGAATTCACATGCAGCAAGATGCAGTGCAATTCTTCGAGAAAGCGCAGATTGCGCATCTTGCGCTCACTGCCGCCATCGGCCCTCGGTTGCACCAGCAAACTGGCCTCGGTCGTGAAATGGGCGCGCAGCATCTCGAGCATCGCGCGCACGTCGTATTCCAACGTCTTGGGGTCTGCCCCGCCGGCCAAGTCGTCCGCAAGCGCGTTTATGCGGGCCACAAGATCGCGATGCTCGGCATCGATCTCGGGAATCCCGAGGTGATACTCGGGCAAAAATTCGAGCGGTTGGATTGCAGCAAGCTCGGCGCTCGTTGCATCGGCGAGCGCAAATCCTCCCTCGCGGATGCACTGTGCCTTGCGCATGGCCGATTCGCCGCATTGCAGCAGGCGCTCCGAATTCGTGCCGTCGGTCGGATACAGTGCGACGCCGATATAGGCCGTCACGCGAAAACGCGGCTCGTTGCGCGCAAAAAGCGCTTCGACCGCTTGAACGATCCGTGCGGCGGTGATGCCTGCGTCCTCGCGCTGTCCGACCTCCGGCAGCATCACGACGAATTCGCTTGCCCCAAGGCGCGCGGTCGTATCGCAGTCCCGAACGCAGTTTCGCAGAGTTTCCGCCAAAGTCGATTGCACCTGGTCAGCCGCTTCACTGGAGAGCGACTGCAGCAACGCCTTGAACCGATCGAGCTCGATGCGCAGCAGCGCGGCACGGCGACGATAACGCCGCGCCGCGGCAAGAGCGATCTTCATCCGATCGAGCAGCAGTGCCCGCGTGGGAAAACTCATGACCCGGTCAAAGGCCGCAAAACTCGAAACCGAGTCGTTGGCCGCCATATCGCCGATCCAAGGCGAGACGTCGGTCACAACGATCAGCAACTTGCGCACGCCTTGGGCTAGAACCGAGACGGCACTGAGCAGCACGGGCAGCATCGTTGCGTCGGCGCGTTTGAGGTGGCAGCGAAGTTCGACGCGACAGTTCGCGTCAAGCGTCGCGCGGCAAAATTCGGCCACGCCCGGTGCATCGACCTCGGCGACAATCGATTGGAGGCTGCGTCCGTCGATGTGTTGACCGGGCACGGTCCCGCCGAGCAGTTCGCGCAGCATCGGCGAGGCCGCGACAATGTTGCCGGAGTCGACAAGCGCGAAGGCGACCAGATCGCTTTGCAAAAGCGCCTGGGCGATCTCGTCGCTACTGGAGGATGCGGCGCGCGGTTTGGCGAAGTCGGAGGGACGAGGCAAAGAATTCATGGCACGCTTTCTTCGGTGGAGTCGGCGCCGGGCATCGCGGTGTTGGGTTCACGTGCATTGCAAGTTTGGCCAAGAGAGCAGCCATGCGTCGGATGGAAAAGCGCGAAAAAGGGCGGCAATTGCGACGTTTGCGCCTGGCTTGCATGCGGCAAGGCCGCGTTTGCGCCTGTCGAACGCGTCGGCTCAGCCCCATCGTGCATGCCAAAGATGTTCGCGCCGGGGCTACCGTGCCCGGGCGCTATACACGGCAGCGACGCGGGGGTGAATCATGGGGCGTTGCGGCAAACGATCTTGCCCTGCTCGCAGTGTCGCTTGAACTGCCAAGGCTGGCGCTTGCGCGGCGGCGGGCGCTGCGCTGCGAGCGCGCCAGGACGCTAAACCCAGACCTCAGAAATCCTCGACGCGGTACAAAGCACTGAGGCGGTGCTCCGCCCCGGCCGCAACGCGAACGGTATTCTCCAGCGCATTGGCGCTTTCCACGCAAACCATCTCTCGCCATCCACCTTGATCCTTGGAGCCTCGTCCTAGGTCCCCCATCTGCTGCGCCTTTTGCTCCCACGGAGTCCAAATGACGGTCGAGCGGCTGCCGGATTTGGAGATGTGTATGCGACGGCGCAGCTGCGCATCCTCGATTGCGCAATCCGCGACACTGTCGACATAGACCCGGTCGACCTCTGCGTGAAACCGCACGGCACCTTCCTGACGAGCTCTGCGGCCACCGTTGACCTTGTCGACGAAGTCGGCGCCATCTAAGCCAAGTATGCGGACCGCCTCGATATCGGCAACCTCAAAGTACGTGTGCAGCGCTTCGCCAACCACGAAATCGTCAATGCCGGTGTTGGCAGTAATCAGCTCGGCGTTCAGCGACATACCGATCGTGAGCTGCAGTTCCAGATGAAAGTGGTGCGGCCACAGTGCGCGGGTGTGCTCGCTATCGTTGAGCTCCAGCGTAAGTTGCGTCTCGCCGCCGCCCAGGTGACGGCAATTTCGCATCTCCCACGTCATGGTGCGAACAAAGCCGTGGCTCGGCAGATGGCTGTGCATGCCGTGCGGTCCGAACCACGGCCAACAAATCGGAATGCCACCGCGGATGGACTTGCGCGTCGCGTACTGTGCGGCAGCCGAGATCCAGATCACGGGTACTTGCTGCGAGCGCGGCCGCCACGTCGTCAGGTGCGCACCCTGCAGGCACAGTGTCGCCTTTGCCATGTCGTTTTGCACCTCGGCAAAGACCAAACCATCCGGTCCATCACGGAATTCGACCTCGCCCGGCAGGCCGTAGCGGTCGTTAAGTCGTGCGGCAGAAAAAGTCATGGAGTTAGCATCAAAAAAAATACGGGTGGTCGGTGCTCAAAGGCGTCAACCGCGGCGCGGTCGGGCGCAATCTGTCATGACCACAGAAAAAAAGCAACCGCAACGGTGGGACGCTCACGGCGCAGCCGCTGCGACAAAGTCGGTCCACTCGCCGCCGGGTGAACGCAGATAACTGCGACCGGCGCGCTGCAGTAGCACCGTGCCCTCGTTTTCGGCGACCCACTGCGTGGCGGGCAAGGCGTTCGCCAGAGCCTGTAGCAGCGCGGGCGTCGCGCCGTTGGGGCCAAGCTGCGTGAGTCCGGCGATGAGTGCGGTGAGTGCCAGGTAGCTCGATGGACTATGGACCACCAATGGCTGCGTTGCGGGGCCTCGCGGCAGGGGAAAGCCGATCAACTTGACCGCGACCGGGACATTTGTGATGGCGTGGGTTGGCAGTTCGCGCAAGCCGGCGATTTGCATTGCATCGGCACGCAGCGCAGCGCCGTGCTCGGGAATGAGCACAATTGCGGTGGGCCGACCGCTCGCCTCGATGAGGTCGACAAACCGGCCCAGGTCGACAAAAAGGCGCCGCAG
>Ga0187781_10000441_pt1 | contig 29492 bp, 32 predicted proteins | sample 0715_SJ02_MP02_2_FD_132447 | JGI IMG/M metagenome (GOLD analysis project Ga0187781, IMG submission 132447) | Tropical peat soil microbial communities from peatlands in Department of Meta, Colombia - 0715_SJ02_MP02_20_MG | ecosystem: Environmental > Terrestrial > Soil > Wetlands > Peat | place... | reverse complement strand
GCGCACGTGGCGGTCGTCGAGGTGGACACCGAGACCGGCAAGGTGGTGCTGCGGCGGGTGGTCACCATCGACGACGCGGGCACCGTGATCAACCCGCTGCTGGCCGAGGGGCAGCGACACGGCGGGATCGCCCAGGGCGCGGCGCAGGCGTTCCTGGAGGAGGTCGTCTTCGACGCGGACGGCAACCCGATGACCGCGAGCTTCGCCGACTACCCGTTCCTGTCGGCCGCCGAGGTGCCCAGCTTCGAGCTGGCCGACATGGAGACGCCCACCAGCTACAACCCGCTGGGGGCCAAGGGCATCGGGGAGGCCGGCACCATCGGCTCGACCCCAGCCGTGCAGAACGCGATCATCGACGCGCTGGCCCCGCTGGGCGTCCGGCACATCGACATGCCCGCGTCCCCGCAGCGGGTCTGGCAGGCCCTGCGAGCGTCATCCAGTACCGGCTAGCGAGCACGGGCCTCGAACCCGTGCGAGCGGCCGCTGCGGAGGAGGGGCGCCTTCCTGAGCCATCAGCGGCGGACTTAGGCTGCTGTAATGAGCGAACCCGCGGTCGCGGCTTCTGAGCAGGCCCGGTCGCCCGGCGCGGCCGGGGGGCCCGCCCGGCGCTGGTGGATCCTCGGCGTGGTCGGGCTGGCGCAGCTGATGGTGGTGCTGGACGCCACGATCGTGAACATCGCGCTGCCCTCCGCCCAGCGTGATCTGGGGTTCTCCAACGCCGACCGGCAATGGGTGGTGACGGCCTATTCGCTGGCCTTCGGCGGGCTGCTGCTGCTCGGCGGCCGGCTGTCGGACCTGGTCGGCCGGCGGCGGATGCTGATCATCGGCCTGATCGGCTTCGCCGCGGCCTCGGCGCTGGGCGGCGCGGCGACCAGTTTCGCGGTGCTGGTGATCGGCCGCGGTACGCAGGGGGCGTTCGGCGCGATGCTGGCCCCGGCCGCGCTGTCGACGCTGACCGTCACGTTCACCGACCCGGCCGAGCGCGGCCGGGCCTTCGGCGTCTACGGCGCCATCGCCGGAGGGGGCGGGGCGGTAGGGCTGCTGCTGGGCGGGCTGCTGACCGAGTACCTGTCCTGGCGGTGGTGCCTGTACGTCAACGTCCTGCTGGCCATCGTCGCGGTCACGGGCGCGGTCCGGCTGCTCCCCAGGCAACCTCGTGATCCGGACGTGCGCATCGACTGGCCGGGGACGGTCCTGGTGGTGGCCGGGCTGGTATCGGTGGTGTACGGGCTGTCCGAAGCCGACACCAAGGGCTGGGGCGCGCCGACGACCCTTGTGCTGCTGTTGGGCGGCGTGGTCCTGCTGGCCGTGTTCGTGCTGGTCGAACGGCGAGTCCAGCATCCGCTGCTGCCGCTGCGGATCGTCGTGAACCGCTTCCGCGGGGGCGCGTACCTGGCCATCGGGCTGTCGGCCATCGGCGTGTTCGGGATCTTCTTGTTCCTGACCTACTACTTGCAGCTGACCTTGGCCTACTCGCCGGTGAAGTCCGGGCTGGCCTTCCTGCCGATGATCGCGGCGATCATAGCGGCCTCCACGACGTCCAGCGGGGTGCTGATGCCGCGGCTCGGACCCCGGCCCCTCATCCCGGCCGGCCTGCTCCTCGCGGCCGGCGGCCTGGCCCTCATGGCCTCGGAGCTGGGCCTGCGCACCAGCTACCTGGACTGGATCCTGCCCGCCCTGCTCATGGTCGGGGCCGGCCTGGGCCTGGTGTTCGGCTGTGCGCTGAACACCGCGACCTACGGCGCCGGCGCCGCGGACGCGGGCGTGGCCTCGGCCCTGGTCAACACCAACCAGCAGGTCGGGGGGTCCGTCGGTACCGCGCTGCTCAATACTCTCGCGGCCAGCGCCCTGACCAGCTACGTGCTGGCGCACGGCCGCAGCCCGCTGGTCCTGGCCCAAGCGGCGGTGCACAGCTACGTCGTCGGGTTCTGGGTCTCGGCCGCGATCCTGGCCGGCTCCGCGGTCGTGTCCGGGCTGGTGCTGCCCTCCGGCACCCTGGCCGCTGCCGCCGGCCCGGCCGCCCGGCCCGGCCCGGTCGCCCGGCCCGTTGCGGCCGCCGAGCCGGTCGCGGTGGCCAGAGAGGAGATGAGAGCCCGTGACGCCTGAGCCCGCCGAGGTCCCGCCCGGCCCTGACGTGCGGCTGATCACCGTATCGGCGTCCTACGGCGCCGGCGGCAGCGTCGTCGCCCCGGCCCTGGCCGAGCGGCTCGGCCTGCCCTTCCTGCAGCGGGTGACCACCTCAGAGGGTCATGTCGCGGAGCCCGGGCCGTGCGATGAGCAGCTGACGGAGGAGGAGGTCAAGGCCACGCCGGTGCACCGGATGTTGGCCCACTTCACCCAGGCCATGCCGGCCGGGCCCACCCAGTCGCCGCCGTCCACCCATCACCAGGACGAGCACCTGCGCGGCCACGGCGAGGCCGGGATCCACCGGCTGCTGGCCGACGGCGGCGGCGGCGTGATCCTGGGCCGGGCGGCCGCGGTCGTGCTCGGCAAGGACCGGGGCTTCCATGTCCGGCTGGACGGCCCGCCCGCGCGGCGGATCGTCCAGGGCGCCGCGGTCGAGGGCATCAGCGAGGAGCAGGCCCGGGAGCGCCTGCGCGCGGCCGACAAGGCCCGCACCGCCTACGTCCGCCGCCTGTACCGTACCGACCCGGCCGACCCGGCCCTGTATCACCTGGTGATCGACTCCACCGCGATACCCCTGGAGACCGTGATCGAGCTCATCCTGGCCGCCGCCCGGGCGCATACGGCCAGGCCGGAGGGTGCTACGGCACGATCATGAGCGGCACCGGTGAGTGGCGGGCCAGGTCGACAGCGGCCGAGCCGACCATCGGGTGCATGGCGCCGGACGAGCTTCCGACCACGATGGCCATCACGTCGCCAGGCCGGGCGGCCTGGATCACCTCGGACGCCGCGATCAGCTCCGCCAGCCAAGAGCTGAGGCAGGTCGTACCATCGTGCCATGCCCCGCCGCCTCGCCATCGGTAACGCTCAGGACCTCGTCCAGGCCGAGCGCGACATCCGGGACCGCATCGGCGGACAGCAGCTGGACTTCGCCGCGATGGCGGCGGTGTCCAACATCTACCGGGCGGCCAACGCGATCCGCTATCACATGGAACAGCGGGTGCTCGCCGAGGAGGACCTGTCCTGGGCCGCGTTCACGGTGCTGTTGGTGCTGTGGGTCTGGGGCGACCAGCAGACCAGGCACCTGGCGGCCGAGGCCGGCGTGACCAAGGGCACGCTGACCGGCGTGCTGAAGACGCTGGAGAAGCGCGGCCTGGCCCGGCGCCGCGGCCACGACGAGGACGGCCGGCTGGTCCTGGTGTCGCTGGAGCCCGAGGGGCTCGAGGTCATCGAGCGGTTGTTCCCCGCGTTCAACATGGGTGAGGCGCTGGTCAGCGCCAGCCTGTCGCAGCGGGAGAAGAACCAGCTCGCGACCCTGCTCCGGAAGATCATCCGCACCGTGGAGGACGAGGACTGAGGCAAGTGGCCCGGCGATATCCGATCCTGGTCGCGGTGGCGGTCAGCTTTCTGGGGCTGGGGTCGGCCGCCTCAGCGCTGGCCGCGACCGGCCTGTCGTCGGCGCTGCCCCGGCCCGCGGTCGTGTACTCGGTGGCGTTCCGCCGGCTGGGCTGTGAGCAGGAGCTCGAGCGGATTTCACCGCGCGGCGCACCCCGGCTGGTCATCGCCGGTGCCTCGTTCACGGCGGGGGTCGGCCCGGGCCCGGGCCGGTCATGGGGGGTCCTGCTGGCCCGGCATCTGCACTGGGACACGGTGATATACGGAGTCCCGGGGGCTGGCTACGTACGGCGTGGCGCCGACCGGGAGGGGCCGGTGGCCGCCGAGATCGCACGGATCGGCCTGCGCGCGGTGCAGCCGTCACTGGTCATCGTGCAGGCCGGCCACGACGATATCGGCGTGCCGCCCGGGCTGGAGAGCAAGCAGGTGGCGCGGGCCGTCGCCGTGATCCGCGCCGAGGCGCCGCGGGCGCAGATCGCGCTCCTGACGGTCTTCCTGGGACGGGCACGCCCGGCGGCGGCGTTGCGGACGGACCAGCCGATCGTGCGGGCGGCCCGGGCCGCGGACCCCGCGGTGATCATCATCGACCCGCTGACCGGAGGATGGCGGTTCCCGCATGTGCGGGACGGCCTGCACCCGACGGCCACGGGTAGCGCGTGGATCGCGACCCGGGTGGCGGAGATCCTCCTCGAGCACGGCGTGCGGCCGGTCCGGACCGGGGCTGGCCGGGGCGCGATCATCTGCGGGCCGGCCTGGCCGTCCCCTACCCGGCGCCTATAGCGGCGATCCGGCCGGTACCGCGCGCGGGTCGTGGGCGGACCGGGGTTCCAGCACGGGCAGGCGGAATCGCACCAGGGTCCCGCCACCGGGCGCAGGTTCGGCCCGGACCGTTCCGCCATGACCATCGGCGACCTGGCGGACGATGCACAGGCCCAGGCCAGAGCCGGGCACGGCGCGAGCCGGAGCGGCCCGGTAGAAGCGGTCGAACACGTGCGGCAGGTCGGCGGGCGAGATCCCGGGTCCGTGGTCGCGCACGGTGAGCTCGCCGGCGTGCAGCCGTACCTCCACCGGGCCGCCGGGCGGGCCGAACTTGACCGCGGTCCGCAGCCGGTCAGCATGGCCGGAGACCAGGCACGGCTCGAGATCGGCGGTGACGGCGGTCCGGGGCCAGTCCCGGCGGGCGCCCGCTAGAGCGGCGGCCACGACCTCGTCGAGTTCCACCTCCCCGAACCGGCCGGGCGGAGGCTCGCCCCGGGCCAGTTCGGTGACGTCAGCCATCAGCTGGCCGAGCTCGGCGACCTGGGCGACGACCCGGTCGAGCACGTCCTGGCGCTCCGATTCGGGTAGATCCGGCGTGTCGGCCAGCAGCTCCACGTTGACGCGCAAGCTGGTCATGGGGGTGCGCAGCTCATGGCTGGCGTCGCTGACCAGCTGCCGCTGGGCCACCAGCGACCGCTGCAGCGCGGCCAGCATGGTGTTGAACGACGTCGCCAGCCGGCCGAGCTCGTCGGATCGGTCCACCTCGACCCGGCGGCCGGCATCCCCGGTCTTGGTGACCTGCTCGGCCACCGCGGCCAGGCGGCCCACCGGCGCGAGGCCGGCCCGGGCCACCCCCCAGCCGGCCAGTGCGGCCAGGCCGACGCCCGCCGCGCTCAGCAGGGCCAGGGTGGCGCCGATGGTGCCCAGTTCCTGGTCCACCGCGTTGAGCGGCACGGCCAGCTCTACGGCCAGGCCGGGTGCGAGCGGCGTGGTGAGAACCATGGCGTGGACGCCGTCCACAGTGGTCCCGGTGTAGTAAGAGGCGCGCTGGCCGGCGGCAACCTGCGCCGCGGCCGTGGTCCCGGGCAACAGCCCGCTGTCCCCGGCCGGCGCCCAGACCGCACCTTGAGCGGTCACCAGCTGTGCGTACGCCGTGGACGCGCCGAACCGGCCGGAGTCCCGGGGGACCCATCCGGCGGGTATGTGCCCGTGGTAATGCCGGGCCAGCCGCTCGACCACGGCCGCCTGCTGCTGCAGCTCACCTTTCACCTGGTTCTGCAGGTCGGCGCGGAGCACGAGGAAAGCCACGGCGGTGATGGCCAGGGCGACCGTGGCCACCGCGGCGGCCACGGCCACGGTGAAACGGGTGCGCAGCGTCATGCGGCCGCTCGCAGCACGTAGCCAACGCCCCGCACGTTGTGCACGAGCCGCGGAAGCCCGCCCGCCTCGAGCTTGCGGCGCAGGAAGCCCACGAAGACCTGCAGCGCGTTGGAGGCGGGAGCCGCACCGTAGTCCCAGACCTCGTCCAGGATCAGCTCATAGCTGAGCACGTGCTCGGCGTTGCGCAGCAGCAGCTCCAGCAGCCCGAACTCGGTCCTGGTCAGCGGGATCACCCGGCCGTCCCGCAGCACCGTCCGGGTGGTCAGGTCCAGGGTCAGATTGGCGTAGCCGATGACCTGGTGCGGGGCCTGGCTGCGGCGCAGCAGGGCCCGGATGCGGGCCAGCAGCTCGCGCAGCGCGAACGGCTTGACCAGGTAGTCATCGGCCCCCGCCTCCAGCCCGGTCACCCGGTCGTCGATGGCGTCGCGGGCGGTGAGCACCAGGATCGGAGTGTCATCGCCCCGCTGGCGGAGCTGACGGCAGGCGTCGAACCCGTCCAGCATGGGCATCAGGACGTCCAGCACGATCAGGTCGACCGGCGACCGGGCCAGCGCGTCCAGCGCGTCCGCGCCGTGCACGGCGCTGCCGCTCAGCGGTGACGGGCGCTCCGGGTCAGTCGGAGCCGGAGACGGTCATCTCGCCGAGCACCGACCAGTCGTCCTGCGGTATCGAGAAGTTCACGATCCGGGGGGTATGAGCCAGATGAGGCGGCAGTGTCTGCTGCGCCTTCTTGAAGTGGTCGGACTGGACGTGCGCGGCGCCGGCCGCGTCATCGCGGAACGCCTCGACCAGGACGTACTCATCCGGGTCAGCTAGGCTGCGGGACCAGTCGAACCACAGGCAGCCGGGCTCGCTCCTGGTCGCCTCGGTGAACTCGGCGGCGATCTGCGGCCACCGGTCGGCGTCCTCCGGGCGGATCTGGAACTTGGCCGTGATAAAGATCATCGAACCTCCTGCTCTGGCCACATCGGTAACAATGATCCTGCGAGGCTGGCGCGCGGTGTCAAGCGATCAGCCGTCTCACTGGGAGACACGCGGAGCCGAGGAGGATCGTGATGACGGCAGGCGGGAGCCGGCGTTTCGACGCCAGGGTGGCCCACCCGGCCCGGGTCTACGACTACTGGCTCGGCGGCAAGGACAACTTCGAGGCGGACCGGATCGCCGGGGAGGCGACCATCGCGGCTTACCCGGCGATCCGTGCCTCCGCGCGAGCCAACCGGGCGTTCCTCGCGCGGACCGTCCGCTACCTGGCCGCCGAGGCCGGCATCCGCCAGTTCCTGGACATCGGCACCGGGCTGCCCACGGCCAACAACACGCACGAGGTGGCCCAGTCGGTCGCCCCGGAGAGCCGGATCGTCTACGTCGACAACGACCCGCTGGTGCTCTCGCACGCGCGGGCGCTGCTGAACAGCAGCCCCGAGGGCGTCACCGCCTACCTCGATGCCGACCTGCGGGATACGGACCGCATCCTCAAGCTGGCCGCGGACACCCTGGACTTCACCCAGCCGGTCGCCATCATGCTCCTGGCCATCCTGCACTACATCCCGGACCTGGACGAGGCGCAGCGGATCGTGGCCCGGCTGGTCGGCGCCGTCTCGTCCGGCAGCTACCTGACGATCTCCCATGCGGCCAGCGACATCTCGCCGGAGGAGATGGCCGAGATGATCAGGCGCCTGAACGAGCACCTGGCCGAGCCCAGCCACGTCGGGCGGCCCCGGGACGTGGTCGCGGGGTTCTTCGCGGACGTCGACCTGGTGGAGCCGGGCGTGGTGAAGGTCACCGAGTGGCGCCCGGCGTCGGCGGTGGAGGCGGAGGGGCCGACCTCCCTGTGGGGTGGCGTCGGCCGCAAGCCGTGACCGGGCCGGAGCCGCTCGGTACGGCCGGCCGGGCGTCAGCGGCTGAACAACAGGGCCGCGGCGACCAGGCGCTCAGCACGCTCCCGCGCGGCGGGCTCCTCGCGGATGGTGTCGGCCAGGAACTGATCAGGGTTGATCCCGAGCGAGGTGGCGTCGGAGTCCGTGTGCGCGTCCAGCCAGCGCTTGAGCTGGGGGCCGTCGACCTCGGGGTGGAACTGGACCGCGAGGTGCCGGCCGATGCGGAACGCCTGGACGGCCACGTCGTTGCCGGCCAGCACGGTCGCGGCCGAGGGCAGCAGGCAGCGGTCGTTGTGGAACTCCAGCCAGGGGCCGGCCGGGATCAGGTCATGATCGGACGAGTCGACCATGGTCCAGCCGACCTCCCTGCGCTCCATCGCCTCGACCCGGCCGCCCAGCGCGGCGCAGAGCGCCTGGGCGCCGAAGCAGATCCCGAGCACGGGCACGCCTGCCTGGTCGGCCGCGCGCAGCCAGGCCAGTTCGGCCGTGATCCAGGGATCGGGGTCGTTGACCGAGCTGACGGCGCCGAGGACCACGACGTGGTCCACGTCGTCGGGTGCGGGCAGCGGGCCGTCATCAGGGAACAGGTGAACGGCACTACGGGCGCCGCGCGCCTCGAACGCGTCGGCGATGAACCCGGCCGAGTCAATGTCGTGGTGCCTGATGACGAGGACCCGCATCCTGCCCAGCCTCCTCACGCGCGGCTTCCGGCCGTTGCCGCCCAGCTCGTTTGGTGCCAAACTATCTTCTATGATCGGTGCTGTCGATCTACCTGATCGCGACAAATCCGGCGTTAATCCGGCTCGTAGCCGGCCTTGCTCAGCATCCGGCGCAGGTCGAGCACCATCTGCTCGTCGATGTCCTTGCCCGTGGGATGTTCGAAGAACGCACGCTCCGACCCGACCGTGATGGCTACCTGGCCATCGTGGTGGACCTCCACCGTGCCGATCGCGTCCAGCAGGGAGGTCACCGCGTGCCACTCGATGTTGTGGCTGACCGGGTGCTGGAAGATCTGGCGCAGGGTGTTCCGGTGACGGTTGTCGAGGTGCGCTGATTCCGGCGAGGATGTCATCATGCTCCCTTCTGGGCCGACCCTACGCCACGTGCTCGTCATCGGGGTGGACGGAGTCCGCTTCGACCTGCTGGGCCCGGAGGTGACCCCGGTCATCTGGGAGTTCGGCCGCGACGGCTTCCTGGGTCCGGTGCCCGTCGACGAGAGCACGCCGACCTGGTCCGGTCCGACCTGGGCGACGATAGCCACCGGCCACGGGGTGGACGGGCACGGCATCACGGACAACGACCTGACCGGGCACCGGCTGGCCGATCACCCCGACTTCGTGACCCTGGCCACCCGCGCGGGGCTGCCCACGCTGCTCGCGGTCAGCGGATGGCCGCCCCTGGCGCTGGCCGAGGACGGCGGACCGCTGGTCGCCGAGGCCAGCCGACGGGAGTTTGTCCCGATACCCGAGAAGAGCCTGGCGGGGTGGGACGCGGCGGACGAGGCTACGACCGGGCTCGCGGCGAAGATCCTGGCCGAGGACGGGCCCCGGGTGTCGTTCGTCTACCTGGGCGCGGTGGACGCGGTCGGGCACGTGCTCGGCGCGGGCGCCGCCTACCGGGAGGCAGCGCGGGCCGCCGATCAGCGGGTGGGACGGCTGCTTTCCGCGGTCCGGTCCCGTCCGTCCGTTGCGGACGAAGGCTGGACCATCGTCGTGGTCACCGACCACGGGCATCTCGACCAGGGCGGGCATGGCGGGCGCGAGCCTGAGGTCACGATGGCCTGGGCGGCGGCCGCGGGGCCGGGCATCCGCCCGAGCGGTCCGCCGCTGATCACACGGCAGGAACACGTCGTCCCCCTGGTGCTCGCCGCGCTGGGCGACGGCCGGCGAGAGTTATCGCCCGACCGGTCCCGCCTGGGTGGGCTCAGATGATGTTGCTCGCCTGCTTGACCCAGCGTAGTTCCGCCCCCGGCCTGGTGACGCCGTCACCACGGCGGTGGGCCTGGTTCGCGCTATGCGGTGAGCGCGCTGGGGAACCGGGTCGTGAAGTCCAAGATCCCGACCCACGTCGGCGTGATGGGAATACGCGCCATCGGCTTGCCGCGAAGTGTCGACACCCATGCTGGGCCCTGCTCCGGGCCGAAGTACCGCTCGGCCGAGAGCGCGTACTCCGGTACCACGTCATCGAGCATCTCGACCTCTGCGGTGCCGCGCACCATCAGGACGCTGTACGGCCATTCAGTGTGCTCATCGACCGTCAGCGCCACGTGCGGGTCGGCCGCGAGTGCCTTGAGCTTGGGCGCCCTGGCCGGAGAGCCGACGACGAACTGTTCACCGGTCCAGTGGAACCAGACTGGTACAACCCGCGGCGTGCCGTCCATCCACGTATACGCCAGCCGAGCCGGGATCGTAGAGCGGAGAAGCTTCTCCGCGACTGGGTCATGGAGCAATTCCAGGCCACCCTGCACCATTTCCACTCCTGAGAAGAATTGCCGTGACCATTCCGGTTCGGGCCAGATGGCCCGGATCATACACCGCGCCCTCCGCTGGAGAACGAAAGCACATGAACCGCACCTGAGGTTGCCTGCGGCGTGCATCAGCCGGGCGGCTGGGCCGGGCTTGTCGGCAGGCCGGCGGTCTTCCAGGCCTGGAAGCCGCCGTCGAGATCGGTGGCCTCGCGCAAGCCAATCCGCCGCAGGGTGGCTGCGGCGAGGGTGGAGGCGTAGCCCTCGGAACACATGACGATGATCTGCGCATCGTCCCGGGCCAGCGCGGGAATGCGGGCCTCGCTGCGCGGGTCCAGCCGCCACTCCAGCACGTTGCGCCCGATGATGATCGCGCCCGGGACCTCGCCCTCGGTGATCCGCTGCTCCAGCGGCCGGATATCGACCAGCACGGCGCCGTCGGTGAGGGCCGCGAACGCCGCCTCCGGGCGGAGCCGGGCCAGGCCGCTGCGGGCTTCGGCCAGCAACTTGTCAATACTCGGCGCGTCGGCCGGCAGCGAGTCAGGGGTGAGCCTGGCGGCCGACGCCGAGGCGGCGGCGAGCGCGGTGCCGGCGCCGCCGTGGCCCCGCGCGCCCTCCGGGCCGTCGACCGCGACCGTCTCCCTGGCGATCAAGCCGTACTCGGTGGCGCGGTAGTAGGTCATCGCCATCAGCGGCGGCGAGTACGCGTGGATGCTCGTGGCCGACCCGTCACCGCCGTGCGCGACGTTGTGGACGTGCGCGGGCCCGAACGCCACCGCCTCGGGAGCGGGCAGGGGCCTGCGGGCGATCCGCCGCCCGCCCGGGGCCCGGTACTGCTCGGCCAGGCAGCCCTCGGCCACGGCGAACGACCCGGCCGACCCGCCGTGGTCATGCCAGTCGGTGTCCTGGCCGCGTTCCCAGGCCAGCAGCCACACATCGCAGGAGTTGGACCGGTGCAGCGGCAGGTACCAGCGCACATCGGGGTCCCGGACGACCAGGTCCGCCCACAGGCCGCGGCGCGCGGCCAGGCCGGCCGTGACCGCCCGCAGCTGAGCCGGCGCCAGGCGCCCGGCCGGCGGGACCAGGGCACCCAGCACCTCGGCGATGGCCTGCTGGCGCTCGGGGCTGACACCCCAGCCGGGCTGCAGCCCCGGTCCGGGCTGCCCTCGCTGACCCGCGCCGGCCCCGCCTGGCGCAATAGCCGCAGTCGACACGCGACCTCCTGGAAGCAGCTGTCATCATATTTCACCGGCCGGTGAACCGCAGGTGAAGTGGCGTCAGATCGCGCTGGAGCTATCTCCGGCCGGCGACCATGCCCGGGAAGGACCTGCGGAGGGCGGATTATGCTGGACCGACGGGAAAGACGGGCCGCGCCCTGGTCTCCGCGTGCGGCCACGGAGAACCGAGGTTGATCACGCGCCACGAAACGCAGCTCATGGAGGAGATCGATGCCATTTGGGGTACCGGCGCACCCAGGGTGGCTGCCCGGACTTGAACAAAAGGCTCACTAACTGATGCGCACAGCTGATGCAGTGGTAATAGGAACCGGGGTCATCGGTGCCGCTATCGCATACGAGCTAAGTCTAGCCGGACTGCGGGTCACGGTGGTTGATCGGCTGGGTGATGTCGGTTCGGGCTCGACAAGTTCGTCCTCGGCCGTGGTCCGCTTCCACTATTCGACTTTCGAGGGAGTGGCCGCGTCCTGGGAGGCCAAGTTCGGCTGGGAAGCATGGCGGGACTATCTGGGAGACCCGCCTGAAGAAGCATCGGCAAAGTTCTATAAGGTAGGTTGCCTGATCCTTGACGGCAGCACGCAGCGTCAGCAGGTCCTGTCTCTCTTTGAGCGAGTCGGTGTTCCATACGAGAGCTGGGATGCTGAGACCATCCGGCGGAGGGTGCCAGGCCTGGATCCGGGACGGTATGGTCCGCCCAAGCCGGTTACGGATGAAGCATTCTGGGCCGATGCTGACGGCGAGCTCGGTGCCTACTTCACTCCTGACGGCGGATTCATCGATGACCCGCAACTGGCGGCAAGGAATCTCATCGCCGCGGCGAAGCTGCGGGGGGCAGAAGTTCAGCTCCGGGACGAGGTAGTAGCGATCCTCCATAAGAAGGCGCAGGTCCACGGGGTAAAGTTGGGCACGGGAAGTGTGATTGAGTCACCCATCGTCGTCAATGCGGCGGGCCCGCACTCGAACCGGGTGAACGCACTTGCGGGCGTTACTGAGGAATTCCGGACGCGAACTCGTCCACTCCGGCAGGAGGTCCACTCGGTGCCTGCGCCGAGCGGCTATGCCCGAGGTGAGCTGGGTCCCGCAGTCGTGGACGGGGACCTAGGCACATACTTCCGGTCTCACGTCGACGGGCAGCTGATCGTCGGAGGCGCAGAGCCAGCCTGCGACCCGCTGCACTGGATAGATGATCCTGATTCGTACGAGCCCCGACCCACTACGCAGCTGTGGGATGCACAAGTGCTCCGCTTGGCCCGTAGAATCCCATCGTTGCGCGTCCCGCATCGTCTTAGTGGTCTCGGTGCACTGTACGACGTCGCTGATGACTGGATCCCGATTTACGATCGGACCTCATTGGACGGTTTCTATGTGGCCATTGGCACAAGCGGCAACCAGTTCAAAAACGCTCCTGTCGCCGGGCGTTTCATGGCGACTCTGATATGCGCTTGCGAGAACGGACACGACCACGACGCCGACCCAGTCGTTGTTCCGGGACGGTTCACAAAGAACGCCATTAATCTTGGGCACTACTCACGCCTCCGCCAACCTCATGCCAGCAGTTCGTTCAATGTGATGGGCTGATGCGGGTCCTGCCCGGTGCCCCGCACCGCAGGGTCCCTGCTTGGTGGCGTGATGCCCGTTCCGGTCTGTCGGCGTGGATCCGAGGGCGGCTCACGGCGGCGTGTCACCTCCGGGCCAGATCGCTGCTGGGCCTTGCTGGGCGATGGCCTTTGCTCAGGCGTACGGGTCGGCGCAGGCTTATAGCGCAGGGCGTGCCCCGGCCCTGGAACGGAGGTGGCGGTTCGTGGACGCATCAGTAGTTCTCGCCAGCGCGGAGGATCGGGTCATCGACGAGGCGGTGACGGTCCTCGCGCAACGCGATCAGGCGCTGCACCACCCAGCCGGCCCGGACGGGCGCCGCCGCGAAGTGCGGCAGCTGTTCCGGCTCGTCCTGCGCTGCGTGCGCGCGGGCCGCGCCGGGCCGATCGGGAAGCCGTGTGAGCAGATCGCGGCGCACTGTTATGCGGCGGGTATTGACCTGTCCGAGGAGCAGGAAGCCTTCAACGTCCTGGCGGAGGTGCTGTGGCCTCATCTGGCCGGCGCCCTGGCCGGCGAGCAGCTGGTTGAGGCGCTCGGGCTGCTGAGCGCCATCGTCGGGGCAGGCAAGGATGCGATGGCCCGGACCTACGTGGCCCTGGCCACCGGTGACCGCGACCGGCAAGGTGAGCAGTCAGCCACCACGGGGGCCGGGTCCGGGGGCGGCACGGGAGACCTGGTCCTGACCGGCGTGGTCGGCCAGGTCGGCATCATCACCCTTCAGGACCGGCGTAAGCGCAACGCGCTGGGGACCCAGATGGCCAACGGGGTTACCGCCGCGCTGGACAGCCTGCGGGCCCGGCAGGTGCGCGCGATCGTGCTCCGCGCCGCGGCGGGCATGGACGTATGGTCCGCCGGCCATGACATCGGCGAGCTTCCCCCGGGCAGGCGGGACCCGCTGGGCTACAACGATTCGCTGGAAGGGTTGATCCGCGCCGTCCGTACCTTCCCCGCGCCCATCGTCGCCATGGTGCACGGCACGGTCTGGGGCGGAGCGCTGGACCTGGTGCTCAGCTGCGACCTGGCCGTCGCCGACGAGACGGCCATGTTCGCCATCACCCCCGCGAACCTGGGACTGCCGTACAGCATGACGGGGCTGCTGCATTTCCAGGGGCGGCTGCCCATCAACGTCATCAAGGAGATGTTCTTCACCGCCGCGCCCATCGACGCCCGCAAGGCCAAGGAATGGCTGCTCATCAACCACCTGGTCCCGTGGGACCGGCTCGAGTCCTTCACCTTGGAGCTGGCCGCCACGATGGCGACGAAGTCGCCGCTGGCGATTGCCGTCATCAAGGAACAGCTTCGTGTCCTGTCGGACTACCAGCCCATCGCGGCGCAGGTGTACGAACGCGTCCAGGCCCTGCGCCGGGAAGCCTACGACAGCCGCGATTACCTGGAGGGCCTCAATGCCTTCGCCCAAAAGCGCCAGCCAATCTTCCGCGGCACCTAATTGTTAACCTGTTCCGCGGGAAAGATCATTGAGGTGCTGGGGGCGGCACGTGCGTCGGCAGCTGAATGAGCGCTTCGATGCTTTCCTCCCGATAACCAGCAAGACTCGCATCCAGGCGCCGATCTCATCGCTATCCGAGCTCTTGCTGCACACTCATCTGACCTGACCGAACTCACTTTCATGCATGCCGCTGTCAGCTGGCTTTTGACTGGCTGATCTCTACGAGGTGACCGTCCGGGTCTCGCAGGAAGCAGCGGATCTCAGCGCCCCAGTCATGCGGCGGGGTGAGGAACGCCGCGCCTCTGGACCGCAGCGCATCATAGGCGGCCTGGCAGTCAGCCACCCGCAGCGTCATCGCGTGACTGACCTGGTCGGCGTCGGCCGGCGGCCGGAAGACGACCGTCGGCTTGTCGACTGTCGGGCCGCCCCCGCTGACCAGCAACAGCCAGGTGCCGGCGAAGCGCAGCACCACGCTGGTACCGCCGTACTCGCGGTAGAGTTCGGCGCGCAGCACGCCGACCCAGAAATCCCGCGACCGCGCCGGGTCGGTGACCACCAGGATGTGCGTGACCGCTACGTCAGGCCCGAGCGGGCCCAGCGGCGGCTGGTTCGCCATGATCCTCCCGTGTGCAGCCGATGTCGCGGGTCGCCGCGTCGTCACCAGGGCGCGAGCGCCCGGGCGGACAGTTACCTACGTGGGCCCGGTTCGGCGGCATTGACCGGAACCCGGACGACCCGCACCTGCCCACCGTCGAAATGGGTAGTTCTGCCGATGCAGCGGCCAGGGCGTCTCGCGGAAGGTGGCAATACGCCGGCCGACCGGACCGCGATCACCGAGATCCGCAGCGATCCGAGCGAAGGAGATCATCATGATCCTGGCCACCACGACCGTCGAGGACGTCGACCAGTTCCTGAAGGTGTTCGGCACCAAGGGCGCCGACAAGCGTCCTCGTCGCGGCAGGCCGCACGTCCGGAGAGATCGCTACCGAGTTGTTCATCTCGACACGGACCGCCGAGCACCACATCCAGAACATCTACACCAAGATCGGCGTGTCGAACCGCGCCGCCGCCACGCGCTGGGCCGTGGCGCACCGCGTCGTGGACGGCATCCTCGACGGCTGACGGCCAGGCTGGTCAAGCGCCATCGGAGCCGCCAGGCCGGTGAGCGGCGGTACCCGCGCGCCGGCGGCGGTCGCTTAGCACGGCTCGTTAACGCGCGGCCCGCTGCGGCATCGACTAGAACACCGACCAGCCGGTCAGGGTCGTGAACGCATCGAGAGCCGCGATCCCCGCGATCGAGTTGCCCTTGTCGTCCAGAGCCGGGCTCCACACGCACAAGCTGCAGCGCCCCGGAATAATCTCCAGGATGCCTCCGGCCACGCCGCTCTTGGCCGGCACGCCGACCCGATAAGCAAACTCGCCGGCCGCGTCGTAAGTGCCGCAGGTCAGCATCACCGCGTTGATGCGCTTGGCGTCGCTTCGCGACACCAACCGCGAGCCGTCGCGGCGCACGCCGTGACGGGCGAGGAAACCTCCGGCCAGCGCGAGTTCGGCGCAGCTCATCGCGATGGCACAGTGGCGGAGGTAGTGATCGAGCACATGCCCGACCGGGTTTTCAAGGTTGCCGTAGCTCGCCAGGAAGTGAGCGAGCGCGGCGTTCCGGTGACCGTGCTCAGCTTCGGAGGACGCAACCACCTGATCGCTGGCGATCTCCGGGCAGCCACATTCTGTCTGCAGGAATCGCTCGACGGCACCGCACGCGTCTCCGGTGAGCGTCAGCAGACGGTCGGTGACGACCAGAGCGCCGGCATTGATGAATGGATTGCGCGGGATCCCGTGCTCGTACTCGAGCTGGACGAGCGAATTGAACGCGGTACCTGACGGCTCACGTCCCACCCGGGTCCAGAGCGCCTCGCCGTCTTTCTCGATTACCAGAGCGAGCGTGAATACCTTCGAGATGCTCTGGATCGAGAACCGCCGACGCCACTCCCCGACCCCGTGCACCTCACCCGCGACAGTCGCGACGGCCAGGCCGAACACGTGCGGATCGACGCTGGCGAGCACGGGTATCTGATCCGGCACACGTCCGCTGCCGAGCACGCCGCGGACAGCGTCGGCCACACGATCCAGGACGCGTTCGTACTCCAGCCCGCCGACCGGTGACGAGTTGCGCAAGGCCATAATGACTCCATTCCCATGATGCCAGGCCGGCGCCCGCACGGTTAGGCACTGCTTCTGACGCCGGTGTCGCAGGCCCGGCGACTTGGTGGCAGGCGGCGGATGACCCTAGGTCGGCACCGGCCACCGGCTGGCGGAGCCCGCGCAGGGTCAGGGTTCGCCCTGATGCCATCCCGGCTGCACCTCAGGGATGAACCAGGGCTGAACCAGGGCTGATCCCGATCGACGCGGGCGGTCGGCGGCGGCAGCCTTGAGACATCAGCACCTCACTGCGACATCAATGGAGACCGATCATCATGCTCGCGATCATCGCCCTCGTCCTCATCGCCATCGTGGCCCTGGCCGTCCTCGGCTTTGCCGTGCACGTCCTGTTCTCGCCCTGGCTGCTGGTGGTAGCCGTTGGCATCCTGGCTTGGGTCGCTTTCCGCCCGCGTCGCTCCCGCCGGTAGCCTGGCGCCACGGCTGCCAGCGGCGGTTACCGGTTCGACAGGCCGGCACCGCGTTCCTGCGTGCCGGCTTACGGGGGCCGACCGGCACCACGTCGGTGCGCAACCTGGACATCGGCACGCTCGCCCAGGACGCGGTCGGCCGCAGCTACCTGTCACGCTCCTGCTATCTCATCAGCGTCGAGGCCGGGTCCGGGCTGTGGCACGGCGGCGCCGGCCTGGCCACCCATTCGTTCTCCGCCGACATCAACGCACGGCAGTGACGTGCCGGGGCGGACGGTCAAGGCAGGGTCAGGACCTGCGGGCCGTCGGCGGTGATGGCGACGGTGTGCTCGGCGTGGGCGGCGCGGCTGCCGTCGCCGCTGCGAATGGTCCAGCCGTCGTCGTCGATGTAGTAGCTGTCCCGGCCGCCGGCCAGGAACCACGGCTCGATCGCGATGACCAGCCCCGGGGTCAGCCGACGGCCGTGCCCGGCGCGGCCCTCGTTGGGGATGTGCGGATCCTCGTGCATGGCCCGGCCGACGCCGTGGCCGCCGAAATCGGTGCAGATGCCGTAGCCGCCCGCGCGCCCGGCGGCACCGATCACCGCCGAGATGTCCCCGATCCGGGCGCCGGGGGCCGCCGCCGCGATCCCGGCCCGCAGGGCCGCTTCGGTGGTCGCGATCAGCCGCGCGTCGGCCGGCCGCGGCGGCCCGATGGTGAAGGAGATCGCGGCGTCGGCGGCCCACCCGTCCAGCACCGCGCCGCAGTCCACGCTGAGCAGGTCGCCCTCCACCAGCCGGTAGCGGTCAGGGATGCCGTGCAGGGCGGCGTCGTTGACCGAGGTGCAGATCGCCGCCGGGTACGGGACCTGGGCGAAGGCCGGCCGGTAACCCAGGAACGGCGAGGTGGCCCCGGCCGCCGCGAGCGCGGCGCGGGCCGCCTCATCCAGCTCCGTCAGCCGAGTGCCCGCCTGGGCCCGGCCGCGGACGGTGGCCAGGATCTGCGCGACCACCAGGCCCGACGCGCGCATGGCCTGGATCTCGCCGGGCGTCTTGATCTCCACCATGGGCGTCCCCTCCCTTTGCGGTATAACTATACCGGTATTACTATCACGGTATGGTCCGACCGCCGCTCAGTCACTACGAGCACGCCCGCGGGGAACGGCTCGGCATCCTGCTCCGCGAGGCCCGCGGGGCGCGCAGCATGGCCGAGATCGCCGCGGTATCCGGCGTTCCCGCGGAGACCCTGCGCAAGATCGAGACCGGCCGCATCGCCACGCCGGCGTTCTTCACCGTGGCCGCGCTGGCCGCCGCCCTCGGGCTCTCGCTGGAGGACGTCGTGCGCCAGTGCACACAGCCCGAAGAGATGCTGCCTGGCGAGGCGATCCAGGCCCGGGCCGGCTAGCGCATGATCAAGAGGTAGGCGCCGAAGGCGGCCCCCGCCAGGGTGGCGGCCAGCCAGAACAGGAACCACAGGGTGCGCGGGAGGACGGTCAGGCTGCGCGGCAGCGCGCGCTGGAGGTGGAGATGAGCATCGCGGACCTTCCGCGTCCGGTGGGATACGTGCTCGGCGGGGGCGGGAGCCTGGGCGCCGTACAGATCGGGATGCTGCAGGCGCTCAGCGAGCGCGGCATCCCGCCCGACATCGTGGCCGGCACCTCGGTCGGCTCGCTCAACGGCGCGGTGCTGGCCCTGGACCCCAAGAGCGCGGCCAACCGTCTGTCTCACCTGTGGGCCAGGATGACGCGCGAGCGGGTCTTCCCGGGCGGGCTGCTAGCCCAGGCGCGTACCCTGCAGCACACCAAGACGCACCTGTTCCCCAGCGCCGGGCTGTCCACCGTCATCACCGACTTCATCGGAGCTGACCTCACCTTCGCCGACCTGGCGCTGCCGTTCGCGGCGATCACCACCGACATCGCCACGGCCCGCCCGCACGTCCTGCGCGAGGGCCTCCTGCTGCCCGCTCTGCTGGCCAGTTCGGCCATCCCGGGCATCTTCCCGCCGGTGGAACTCGGGTCGCTGCGGCTGTACGACGGCGGCCTGGTGGCCAACGTCCCGATGCGGCAGGCCGTGGCCCTGGGCGCGCGGTCGCTGGTCGTGCTCGACTGCAACTTCCCCGGGAACCTGCCCGAGATCTCCGGCTCGATCGCCGAGGTGCTGTTCTACACCGTGATGGTGACCATACGCTCGCAGGCGGTCCTGGAAGCGCCGCTCATCGCCGCCGAGGTGCCGGTCGTCTACCTGCACGGCCCTGAGCCGTACCGGATCTCGCCGCTGGACTTCCGTCAGACCGGGACGCTGATCGAGGCCGCGTACGAGGCGGCCCGGTCGTTCCTGGACCGGCTGCACGTCACCGGGCCGGGGCTCTACGGCTCGCCGTGACGCTGGTGCCGTACCGGGCGGGGGCCGTGGCACCCAGGCCCGTTCGGGCCAATGATTTTCTTCTTTACCGAACGGCCGCGGGTACCAGCGATCCCGAACGTGGCATGAGCGCCGGAGTACGGTGTTCTCCCGGCTGGCGCGCGGGCCTGTGGATAGGCTGTGAATAAGCCCGTGGATAACCGCGGTTAAATGCGGATAACTAGCCGCTTTCTGTGGATTTGACCGTGGATAACGGAAGAACCTGAAATAGCTGGCTGCGGGCTCTTGCGCGAGGCCCGCCGAGGCAGTAGAAATGTCTTCACCGTTCGGAAACGGGCACCACCCGGGGGCGACCCCGGGGACGTGGGAGGAGCCGGGAAACCGGTCCCTCGCACGGGTGCCTGGCCCCGGCGGGCGGCGCGCGGCGTCGGCAAGGCCGGGCAACCGGCCAGCCAGCGCAGCGAGGCCGGGCAGGGCCCCTCCATCTCATACATGGAGGGGCCCTGTCCTATTCTGACCGGCCGGAACGTCTTTGCCGGCACCGCCACAGCACGTCGGCGACCGCCGGAACGCGCCACGGCGGTGGTCCGCGGTCGGTAGCGCGTACGGCGAGCCCCTTGACCGGGGGGCGGGATCCCTGGGTAGTCGACGGGGGTCCGGCACGTCATCTTCCAGCTCGCGACCGCGGTAGCGCTATGTGTGGATAAGCATGTGGATCACTTGTGCAAAACGGCGCCTAGCCTGTGCACCCGCGGTGGAAATGCTGGGGATCCCGCCACCCGGCCGCGCCCATAGGGGTCCTTTAACTGGGAGAACGCGACCCGGTTCCTGTGGATACAGCAGAACCAGAATTGTCCATACGCCACGCCGCGGAAACTAATAAATAGGCCTAACATTAACCGCTTGTTTATCTGGCTGTGATTCCGGGCCGGGACGGTGAGAAGACCGAACCCAGACACGGTGAGTCCGGACGCGTTGAACGGCGAGGGCAAGCGCGAGGGCAGCGGACCGGTAAGACCACAGCCGCCGCGCTTGCCGCAGGAGCCCGGCCCGCGGGACGCGCTCCGGTCGCCCGGCGCGTCCGTCCCCGGGGCAGGCCGCCAGCGGCAGCCCGGCTCACCACTGGCAGGAGGGGGGCTCGACGTGATGATCAAGACCCGGCCAAAGCACGCCAGCATGCTTCAGACGAACGACAGGGGCACCGAGCTTCGGGACGGCAGCCGCGACTCCGGCCGCGTTGGCCGCGGCTACCCGCCGCTCAGACGGGCGGAGCTGGAATGGCACCACTTCTATCCGGGCGATGAGGCCCATCCCCGCTGGCAGATAAGCGGAAAACCCAGCCGGTACGTCCATTCCCTCGCCGTGGCCCTGAACCCGGCCCGGGCCTGGCGAGCTTACGGCGGCCCCAGGCGGCACCTCGCCAAGCCAGTGACCACAGCGAGGATCTGATGGCCCGGGAGCGTGCCCGCGCTCGTTCCGCTGGCGCGGCGGATTCGACCAGGCCGTGATGGTAGCGCACTGTCCGGACCTGGAGTCCGGTACTGGCTGGCACTGGCTGATACCGGCTGCGGAGATGGCCGGCCTGGCCCGCAGCAACTGGCGGCCATCATCGGATCCCGCCCTCCCAGGCTGGGCCTGCCTGCCGAGGATCGCCACCCGCGCGCTCGGTGCAGATCCCGGATCGGTCCGCGCCGCCAGGGACTTCACCGTCGCCATCCTGCACCGGTGGGGCATGGCAGAGCGCAGCCAAGACATCGCGATCGTGGTGTCTGAGCTGATGACCAACGCGCTGCGTCATGCCGTGCCCGGGCCCGGCGATACCGGGCCCCGGCGGCCGATCCGGCTCGGCCTGCTCCAGCCCGGGCCCTGCGTGCTATGCGCGGTCGCTGACCCGGGCAAGGCGGCTCCGGCACCGAAAAGGCCCGGCTCCCGCGATGAGACGGGCCGCGGGCTGCAACTCATTCGCGCGCTCACCGATCGGTGGGGTTACACCACGCCCAGCGAGACCGGAAAGGTCGTGTGGGCCTTGTTCAGCCCGCAGCCGACACCGCCAGCCTCGGCCCGGTACCTCAGCAGGCCGGGCCGCGACCGGTCCGGGAACCTCGCGGTTTGGCAGAACCAGCCGGCGTGAGCTATCCGTCCGGCTGACCGCGGCAGGAACATCGGGAGCGCTGGCACCGGCCTGTGACCTCGGCCGAAGGCAACGTATGGATAACCATCTGATGCCGGTACGGTCGCGATCGCTTCGGGATCTTCCCGGCAGCCCACCCGAGTGTTGTGTGAGTCACCCGGCATTTGCGCTGGTAATTGGCCGGTGGTAGCGGCCAGGCCGCGGGCGGCACGCCGCCTGGCAGCGCGCCGCCACTCTGGGTATTTGCACAGTTCATCCACAAGCTTGTGCACAGCCCCCGTACACTCCTGACCTCCAGGGCTGGCGTGATAGGAGCATGGCTCTCACGCCGGCCCTGGTAGCCAGGAGGGATGCCGTGTACCCATGTGGCCGCCTGCAACGCGTATGCCCGCCTTGAACCTGTCCAGCACTGACGCCGCCGCCGGAAGGTGCGTGCAGGTCGATCAGCGCGGCAGGGCCGCATGAGCGCCATCGCGGCACAGCCGATCGCCACCGGCCGGCTGACCCTGGTGCCGCTTTCGGCCGGGCACGCCGACGAGATGGCCACCGTGCTGGCCGACCCGGAGCTGTACCTCTTCACCGGCGGATCGCCGCCCACCCGCCAGGAGCTGCGCGCACGCTACGAGCGCTGGATCGCCGGATCCCCCGACCCCGCCGAGTCCTGGTGCAACTGGGTGATCCAGCTTCGCGATCCACGGCGCCTGGCCGGCACCGTGCAGGCCACGATCAGCACCAGCGGCGATCAGCTGACGGCCGAGGTCGCCTGGGTGGTGGGAACGCCGTGGCAAGGGCAAGGCATCGCCACCGAAGCCGCCCGCGCGCTCATCGCCTGGCTCGGGCAGCAATCCGTCCGGACGGTCATGGCCCACATCCACCCCCGCCATCACGCCTCCGCCGCTGTCGCCGCCGCCGCCGGGCTCACCCCCACCGGCCAGCTGCACGACGGAGAAATGCGGTGGCGCCTGACGATAATGCCGTAATCGAACCATCCACAGGTCAGCGGTGGGCACGGCCATTCGAAGCCTGGGCTCCCCTGCGCTCTGCACCGCCGGCAGTTACCGCGACCGGCCGGAGCCCGATTCCGTTTCTGCATATCCTGGCCGTCGGTGATCGTAAGGACGTCCCCGGCGAACTTAGGCCGCTGACCTAGCCCAGGAGCGACATGAGCAGCACCGACCCGACGACGATCGGCGTACATCGCGCACTGCACGAAGCGCTTAACGCAGCAAGGGAGGCCCGGCACCGCCTCGATGACGGGAATGCCGCCCCTGACCTGGACGACCTCGTAGAGCTCAGCACTCTGCTGGCCGCGCTGTCCGAGAGTGTCATGGCTATCAACTCCGGGATGGCGGCGAAGGCGCGCCTCGCGCGAGGTTCGAACACCTGAGGCCCCGGGAGCTGGAGCTGTTCCCCCCGGGTCAGCCCCGACAAAGGGCCCGGGATGGCCGGGCCTACGGCTACGGACCAGGGCCGACTCTTACCGACGGGCTGGGACGCCGGTCCCGGCGACGGCCAGCGGCCTCCCCGCTGGGACGGCGTCGCGGCCGGGCGCCATCACGGCGGGAGCATCGTGACCGGGCCGGGCGGGCGGTGATGTCGCCTCCACGAGCAGCAGGGCGACGTCGTCGTCGAGCTTGCGTCCGGCGTGCGCCAGGAGCCGGTCGAGCAGCCCGTCCACGGCTGCCTGCAGGTCAGGGTGCCGCAGCGTGTCAAGGCAGTCTTCCAGCCTGAAGTACCGGCCCGTCCGGTCGCGCGCCTCGAGCAGGCCGTCGGTGTAGAACAGCAGCCGGTCGCCCGCGCTGACCGAGAACGTGGATGGCTGGATGTCGGGGTGCAAGCCGAGCGGTGTCGCGAAGGCCCGGGGGGTCAGCGCCCGCAGCTCGCCGTCGGCGGCGAGCCGCAACGGCGGCGGGTGCCCGCAGGTCACGAGCTGAAGCCAGCCGCCCGGGTCGAGTTCGGCAAATACCGCCGTCACGAAGTCCTCCTCGCCCGCGGCCCGCGTGACCGACCGGTCCACGGCCCGGGCGACCTCGGGCAGCGACAGGCCTGGCTGGGCACAGGCGTCGCGGAAGCTGGTCATCGCGACGCTGGCCAGGCGCACTGCCGGGAGGCCCTTTCCGCGGGTGTCGCCGATGACCCAGCGCGGGTGCCCCGGGTCGGTGACGACCTCGAGCAGGTCGCCGCCCACCCGGGCCTCGGCCGACGCCGAGACATACCGTGAGGCCAGCCGCCCCGCGGTGACGGTGGCCGGTACCTCGCGCAGCAGCGCGCTCTGCGCGACCCGGGCCACAGCCCTGGCCTGGCCGAGCCGCCGCTGCGCCGCGGTGCGCAGCGCGGAGTTGGCCACGGCGAACGCGGCCAGCAGCACGAGCACACCCAGGTGCGAGACAAGCACATGCGCCGGACCCGGCTGGCCCAGGGCGAGCCCTAGGCCGAGCACCAGCGTCCAGCCCGCCACCACAGCGGTGATCCGCGGAGACAGAACCAGGGAGGCCAGCAGCGGTCCGACCGCCAGCCACGCCGCGGTGACCACCCCGGGGCCCGTAAGATATACCGCCACGGCGCTCGCCGTGATGGCCAGGAGCAGGGCCGCCGCGAACACCGGCTTCGCGCGCCTGCCCGGCCACCGGGCAGGCCCCGGCGCATCCAGCGCGGCGCCGCTGGCAGGACGCGCCACGGACGGGCAGACCGGCCGCCCGGACGTCCTGGTTCCCGCCATGAAGGCCACCTCCCAGCTGTCTGGCCTCTCCGGCTCCGGTCGGCTATCTGACCGCTATCCGGCACATGCCTCGGCGGCCACTGAGGGCAAGCTCAGAGCACCATCTCGATGAGCATGCCTGCGATCGTCCAGCGAACTCGCGGGAGAGCGGCAGGTGACCAGGGCGGGTCAGAACCGACGACGCCGCAAGCTGGCGGTCCGCTGGTCACGACGATGACGGACGTGCCACCCCGGCGACACTGGAAGCGGCCTGACCCGGGTTAAATGTCAGGGTCGGGATCTACGTCCTCAAGGTCGGGATCAACCCCGCCTTCCCGGTGCTTTTCTTGCGCGCGCATCACGGCCCGCATCTTGGCGAACTCATCGTCATCCGCCACGTCAGGCTCGTTGCCATCTTGGTCGTCGGCGTCTCCCGGCGCCGGTATGTGGTCACTCATGGCCAGATCCTCCTCCAGGAGCCGCGCATAGATCAAACCCGTTCGGCGCGGCCTAACTCGGCATCCGCGCCGCGTGTCACAACGTACCCGCGGGCAGGCTCGGCTTGACCGGGTGATCTGAGGCCCTCAGCGGCCGCGATGATGCGAGGGTCGTCCTGGGATACTTGAGCGGTGATCACGGGTTCGGGTCCCGCTGCGGCCATCGGCATGGTGACGTGCGTGGAGTACCACACGGCCGGCGAGCCCTTCCGCATCGTGACTGCGCCGGAGCTTACCCTGGCCGGGCGGACCGTCGCGGACCGGCGCCTGGACGCGATCGCCGATCCTGGCGTGAACGCGATCCGGCGGCTGCTGTGTCACGAGCCCCGGGGACACGCCGACATGTACGGGTGCTTCCCGGTGCCACCCGATGACGTCCGCGCGGACCTGGGGGTCCTGTTCTGGCATAAGGACGGATTCTCCACCGCGTGCGGGCACGGGACGATCGCGCTGGGGGTGTGGGCGTCCGAGTCGGGCCTGGTCCAGACCGACCCGGACGGCGAGTCCGACATCCGGGTCGACGTTCCCTCCGGCCGGGTCACCGCGCGGGTCCGGCGGGCACGGGGTGCCATCCGGTCGGTGACCTTCCGCAGCGTGCCCTCCTACGTGATCGCGCCCGGGGTCGACGTTCGCACCAGCCGGGGGATCGCCCGGGCAGCCCTGTCGTTCGGCGGGGCGATCTACGCGGCGGTATCCGCTAGGACGCTGGGGATGTCCGTCGCTCCCGACCGGCTCGGGGACCTCATCACCACGGGGCGGGAGATCAAGCGGGACATCGAACGGCGCGACCTGGCCCAGCATCCGAGCGATCCGCGGCTGTCCGGGCTGTACGGGACGATCTTCTATGACGACCTCGGATCGCCCGATGGCACACTGCACCAGCGCAACGTCGCCATCTTCGCCGACGGGGAGGTGGATCGCTCGCCGTGCGGGTCGGGCACAGCGGCGCGAGTGGCACAGCTGGTCGCCGAGGGGCGGCTGGCGTGCGGCGAGGAATTCGTGCACAGCTCGGTGATCGGGACCCAGTTCAGGGCCCGGGCGATCCAGCGCACTGAGGTCGACGGCATCCCCGCGATCATCCCCGAAGTCGAAGGAATGGCCTACCGGACCGGCGACCACCGATTCGTGCTCGACCCGGACGACCCGCTAGGACCCGGGTTTGTCCTGCGCTGATCCCCATCGGCCCGTGCGGCGGGCAGGGCCGGTCTGCCGCGCGACATGCCTCAGTCCGGGATGAGACAGGACGCCGAGAGCTCAGGCCAGCAGGACCAACGAGCCAACGACTCAGATCCAGGACGCCTGATTCAGATCAGGTGGGACAAAACAACTACTGCGGAGACGGTAGAACCGTAGACCTTCTCCTACGGTCAACGGACCGTCGGCGTCCACGAGCGGCAGGGTCACAGCTAGTCGAGCTTCCGGACCATTGGCAGGTTGGTCGTCGCGAGGCTGGTCATCGGTCCTCGGCCGCGTTGTCCGCGCGGATTCTGCGCGGTACGGCCTGGACTCCGCCGGCTGCGGGCGGCATCAGCCCGCGGGCCTGGAGCCAGTCCCGCAGGTCCGCGCGGACGTCGGCCTCGGGCCGGTCGGTGCTCAGCTCGAGCAGGATGCCGCGGCCGCGGTAGTAATCGACCAGCGGGGCGGTCTCCCGGGCGAAGACGGCCAGCCGGTGCCGGATCACGCCGAGCCGGTCATCGGCCCGGCCATCGCGCCGGGCCCGGTCCAGCAGCCGGCTGACCAGCTCTTCCTCCGGCGCGGTCAGGTAGATCACCGCGTCGCTGGTCAAGGCGAGCTCCACGCCGAGTTCGGCCGCGCGCAGCGCCTGCGGCATCGTGCGCGGGAACCCGTCCAGCACGTAACCGCCGGTGTCGCGGGCCGCGGCGACCACCGCTGGCACCAAGATGGCCAAGATCAGCTCGTCCGGGACCAGGTCGCCGCGCGCGGTGTACGCGGCGACCTGCCGTCCCAGGCCGGAACCGCGCGCGACCTCGGCCCGCAGCAGGTCACCCGAGGAGACGTGCGCGGCCCCGTTTGCTGCGTCAGCCACCTGCTGTGCGTGCCTTTCCCGGCACCCGGCGGCGACAGCATGATCACCCGCACCATGACGACCGCACCACCTCTACTCCCACACAGGCTCTGCCTGTCCAGTATCGCCTGCCATCCCGCCAGCCGCCCGGCATGTCGCTACCATTCCCGTCCGCCGCCGGCATGCCCCGCTACGGCACGGCCGCAGACCTGCCCAAGGGCACCGGGTAAGTGCCTGCTTCGGGCCGGTCAGGTCGGTGATGACAAAGCAGCATGCCGCCGGTGCTTGGCCGGGGAGGAATGCCACCCGTATGGTTCGCGTTGACGCGCGGGTGAAGAAGATTGGCTTCCTGTCGTTCGGGCACTGGTCGTCGTCACCGGGCTCGCATACGCGGTCGGCGTCGGATGCGTTGCTGCAGTCGATCGACCTGGCTGTGGCCGCCGAAGAGCTGGGCGCCGACGGCGCGTACTTTCGCGTGCACCACTTCGCGAGGCAGCTGGGATCTCCGTTCCCGCTGCTGGCGGCCGTTGGCGCGCGCACCAGCCGGATCGAGATCGGCACGGCGGTGATCGACATGCGCTACGAGAACCCGTTCTACATGGCAGAGGACGCTGGCGCGGCCGACCTCATCTCCGGCGGCCGCCTCCAGCTGGGGATCAGCCGCGGCTCGCCGGAACAGGTGATCGACGGCTGGCGGTACTTCGGCTACCAGCCGCACGAGGGCCAGACGGACGCCGAGATGGCCCGCGGGCACGCCCAGGTGCTGCTCGAGGTGCTGCGCGGCGAGGGCTTCGCAGAGCCCAATCCCCACCCGATGTTTGCGAACCCGCCCGGCCGGCTGCGCCTCGAGCCGCACTCACCAGGGCTGCGGGAGCGCATCTGGTGGGGCGCCGGGTCACAGCGGACCGCCGCGTGGGCGGCCGAGCTGGGCATGAATCTGCAAAGTTCGACGCTGATCAGCAACGAGTCGGACAAACCCTTTCACCTGCAGCAGGCCGAGCAGATCCAGGCCTTCCGCGACGCATGGCAGAGGGCCGGCCACGGGCGGGAGCCGCGGGTTTCGGTCAGCCGGAGCATCTTCGCCCTCGTCGATGACCGGGACAGGGCGTACTTCGGCCGCCCGAACCAGGACACCGACGAGATCGGGTTCATCGACCCGAAGACCGAGGCGATCTTCGGCCGCACGTATGCTGCCGAGCCCGATGTGCTCATCCAGCAGCTCAAGGAGGACGAGGCGATCGCAGCCGCCGACACGCTGCTGCTCACCGTGCCCAACCAGCTCGGCGTCGACTACAACACCCACGTCATCGACACCATCCTCACCCACGTGGCGCCCGCGCTCGGCTGGCGATAAGCCGCCTGGCGATCAGCACGAGCAGCCCGGCAGCGCAAGGTCACGCGCCGTACCCGTGGCCCGGCCTGTCCATGGCTGGATTCGGATGCGAGGGTCTGGAGCGATCGGCCTTTCGTGGCGACCATGATCCCCGTGGACGCGCAGCGCGTGCAGGTCCGGGCGGCCGGAAATCCGGGTGCCAGTGTGGCACGGCGGCGGCTAGCGTAGCCAGATGAGCACTATCCCGGTTACCGGGTTTGGACTGCAGTTCTGCGCCGATCCGGGGGAGTTCCTTGCCGCAACCGGTGACTACCTGGCCGCCGACCCGGTGGTCAGCACGGTCGTCACCACCGTCGCGCACCGGCTGGTCTCGCAGCAGGCTGACGGGATCGCGCAGCCCGGCCGCAACTGGTGGCTGGTGGTCAGGAACGCATCAGCGGTAGTCGGAGCCGGGATGCGCACCGCGCCGTTTGCGCCCTACCCGCCATTCCTGCTGCCGATGCCGGACGAGGCGGCCGTGGCCCTGGCCCGCGCGGTGCACGAGCGCGGGGAGGAGGTGCTCGGGGTCAACGGCGCCCTTCCGGCCGTTGACCTGTGCGCCGCCGAGCTGGCCCGGCTCGGCGGGGGCCGGGTCCGGGTCAGCCAGCACACGCGGCTGCACGAACTCTGCGAGCTGGTGTGGCCCGCGCCGGTGCCCGGCGGCTTGCAGGCCGCGACCGAGGACGACGTGGACCTAGTCACGGAGTGGTTCGGCGCGTTCATGGGCGACGCCGACGAACAGGCGGGCCGCCCGCGCGGTGCCAGCGCGCACGACGTGCCCGACCGTGCGGAGATGCTGCGCCGGCTCCGAGCCGGATCGCTGTGGTTCTGGGTCACCCAGACCGGGGAACGGGTGCATCTCACCGGCGTCAGCCCGCCCTCGTTCGGGGTGGCCCGCGTGGGCCCGGTGTACACGCCGCCGGCCCAGCGCGGCCGCGGCTGGGCCAGCAACGCCGTCGCCGAGATTTCCCGGCGGATCCAGGCCAGCGGTGCGCGCGTCTGCCTGTTCACCGACCAGGCAAACCCCACCTCGAACAAGATTTACGCCGCCCTCGGCTACCAGCCAGTAGCCGACATGGCCAACCTCGTCATTGCCCGCTGACGCCGACCGGTTCGCAGATCCCGATGTCGGGCCGCGTCCATGGCCAGGCCCAGATCACCGAGTTTCGGTGCGACACGTTGCGGTTACGGCGCCAGCCAGGTTCCGGCCTTGAAACGGTTCTGCATACCTGCCTGGCGTGGGTCGGCCGCGTTGCCTGGCCGGCCAGGATACAGGCTGGATCGTTGGCCGACGTGGCGGGCACGGATCGCCTGGGCTGTGATGCTGACGTTAGTCCAGGTAGTCGCGCAGGACGTCGGATCGGGACGTGTGCCGGAGTTTGGACATGGTCTTGGACTCGATCTGGCGGATGCGCTCGCGGGTGACGCCGTAGGCCTTGCCGATCTCATCCAGGGTCTTGGGCTGGCCGTCGGTCAGGCCGAACCGCATCGAGACCACCCCCGCCTCCCGCTCGGACAGCGTGTCCAG
>Ga0187781_10000440_pt1 | contig 29495 bp, 19 predicted proteins | sample 0715_SJ02_MP02_2_FD_132447 | JGI IMG/M metagenome (GOLD analysis project Ga0187781, IMG submission 132447) | Tropical peat soil microbial communities from peatlands in Department of Meta, Colombia - 0715_SJ02_MP02_20_MG | ecosystem: Environmental > Terrestrial > Soil > Wetlands > Peat | place... | reverse complement strand
TGTCAGGGATGGCCGAATAAGGCTCGAGCGCGAGGTTGTAAGTGCGTCCGAAAAAGGGCGAATTGTAGAAACCCCGGTAGACGTTCCACATCAGCAGGTAAGGAAACACGCGGAGTTCCCACTGCAGCCCGATACCGAGTTCCAGCGCTGGATTAGTGACCGCGTACCAACCTTCCCTTAGATCCTTGATATAGATGTTGAATGCGGTCTTGCGCTCGGGCGGCATCGGCCGGCTCAGGTCCAGCAGCTTTCCTTGCTTGTCCGGCGCCATCGGCCACCTGAACTCGACATTGCACTCGAAGGGACTGTTCCCCGAAAAGTCGGTTTGGTAAGTCAACCCCGTAGCGCCTGCGGGCAAGTCGATCAAGCACTCCTCGCTGAGGAAGGGTTTGCCGAAGGCCGGATGATGGCCCCACATCATGCTGAAGGTCTCGTCTGCTTCGTTCCTGACAGTTTCCTCGAACTGGATGTGGGAGGCCCGGGAGGTGATGGTTATGATCTTGGTGACCCGAAGAGGCGCGCGTCGCAGACGAACTGAGAACTGCACGCTGACTCTTTCCGGCGAGTCTTCGAGTATCTGATACTGCCAGGGGAGAAACATCACCTCGCCGTGGAAGCCAAGATTCGTGCCCTTGTAATTCGTGGGGGCGGAGATCGAGGGGAGTAATTCCTGCCAGCCGCCTTCATATTGGTCAAGGAAGGCACCGGTCTCGAGGGGGCGGGTCACCGGATTCTTGTTGAAGGTGTTCACCTCGACGGGGCTGCGCCACATGAAGTCGACGTCTTTGGGTTTGTAAAGCAACTCGATGATGTCGGTGCCTTTATCCACCAGGATGGTGGTGCGGAGAAGCTCGTTCTCGAGGACCAGGGCGCGATAGCCGTTGTAAATGATCTCATGGCAGCGGCATCCATAATTCCGGTTGTGATGGTAGAAGTTGTCATAGATCAGCATGACGAATCCTCGGGCGCGGCGCCCCGGCGCCAAGCGGCCCCTCAGGAGCGCAGAGCCGCCCACGCGACGACGGTCTGGTTCACTTCGGGGGCGGTGGCCGGCCACATCAGTTTCTTCCCTCCCGTCGTCTCGGCCGCGATGTAGTATTCGATGTCGGCCTGCACCGACTCCAGGGAGACCCCATATACGCCGCGGCCCAAGTGTGTCAGATCCTGTTTGCGGAATTCCCCGTGCCCCAGTGGCCGCCAGTGGATGGCCGCGGAGCGGGCGGGGACGTTGTCCAGCACGATGACGCGCAGCCTTAGCGGCTCCCCCTGCTCCAGCAGCGTACGCAGCGTGGGCACAATCAAGCGGGGCTCCCCCTGATGCTCCCTGGGCACGCGCGCATCCGCCGGCAGCGATTGACCCAGCATGTCCGCGATCTCCTGCCCGGTCTTCTCAATGCCCAGCAGGTTATTGTGCCCCTCCCAGTTCAGCACGCATTCGATGCCGCTGATCTCCGTGACCGTGGCCAGCAACAACCGATAGGCTTCGCCCACCTGGGCTACAAGCTGCTTGTAGGTGGGCAAGACCAGATCGGCAGCCAATTCGCGGCGCTTCTCCGGGTTCTCCTCCAGGCGGGTCTGCTTCAGGGCGTTCTCCAACTTGCCCCAGATGCATTGCGCATGCGCCGTGGCGCGGGTGTAGCGAAACTGGTTGAGCCAGAAGTTGTATCGCTCCAGGCTGCCAGCGCCGCGCACCATCGGCCGCAGTTTTTCAAACTGGTCAACGTAGCCGAACTCTTGCCGCACAAATTCCCACGGCCGGTCATCCGGTTTCAGGCCGCCCGCGCCCCCGCCGTTGAAGCCAGTCCAAGTGCTCGGCAGCGGAATGTTTCCGTCCAAAGCCGAAAAGACGGCCGCCGCCTGCGCGCCGACCTCCGGCCCAAACACCGCCAGGGCCCAATCGGCATAGAAGTCCTCCACGGGAAGTCCGCGCGGCTCGAAACTTTGGCCGAGCCGGCCCCAAAGAAAGGTGTGCGTGCGCGGGTAGGGAAGCTTATCGCCTCTATAATCGCCACAGTCGCCGCCGCCGCACTTCACCCGCCGCTGAAAGCCATCCCCCGTCGCCTCGATCGCGCAGAGCAGAGGCTCGCGGCGTTTCGCAGTGAAATCGATACAGAGCCATCCGCCCGCCACTTCAATTCCCTCAAAGGTGCAGTCGGTCGCCTTGAAGCGGCCCGCCCGCGCGAAGATGTCCATCGATTCCTGCACCGTCTTACCTTGCAGGAGAATATCAAACGTCCTCTCCCCGCGGGCGTTATAGACGGGCTCGATGAACTTCAGCGTGACCCGGTACGTGCCTTTGGGGAGGCGCAGGCGGTACGCCGTCAACCCCTCCCAGAAGGTTCGATAGAGGGCATCGTCTTGGGTCCCGGCGATCGCTTGTTCGTCGGGGATGGAAACCGCGGGGGTCGCACTGGGGTTCCAGCCCAGACCGTCAACCGTGGCTTCCTTACTCACCGGTCCTTCCATAAAGAACGTGCTGGGGGGCGGAAGCGGGTGTGCCTTGCCAAATTCGGGATTCCAGCCTTTCTGGTCCCATCCTGCCAGCGCGAGAGCCGATGCCGAAGGTTCCGTGGTCAATGTCCGGTACAAGAGGGTCAGCAGAGCGTTACACCCATACGCCAAGGCATCGGCAGAGTCCTTGCGAATACGCCCCACCCAGAGTTCCGGCGTGAGGATGGGTGAGTCCTCGTCAATCCACGGGATCGCCCACTTCGGGCGCCCCTCCATTCGCCCGAAGGCCTCGTCCACGGGCGCATTGTAAGCACGGCTGAATTCGCTCACGGCGACCTGCTTGGGCAGCGCTTTATCGAATGCGGCATGATCGAAATCGGGCCCCAAAACCCACCCTCCCGTTCCCAATCCGAAGGGAGGCCTGAGCTTTTCCCAGGCTCTCAAAGCCAGCTTCCATTCCTCGATCAGGGAATTGAACATTTCTTGGTCATAGCCGCCCCAATACCAGGCTTCCTGGGTGAAGATGACGTAGTAGTCCAGGGGATGGGCCCTCATGAGGCGAGTGAAGATGCCTTCGTAAATCTCCTCGATGACGGCCGGGTCGGTGGCGTTCTTGCCTAACTCGCGCAGATGCCGCTGTACCTCCTCGGAGATCATGAGGGGAGGCCCGAACTGCTGAAGGTTGAGAGGCTCGCCCGCTTTCCTCTTCGACACTATCTCAAAGGGCGTGGGCAAGCCGCCATCCGTACCCAGGGCCGTCTTCATGCCCAGGGCCCGCGCCAGGCCAAATGCCTCCCGGAACATGTCGCCAGTGCGATTGAAGACTTCGTTGCGCGCCTCGGGTGTTGTGGGATAGGGGAAGTGGCCGTTCATGACCTCCGCCCCCCAATCATCGCTTTCAAAGAGCCGCGAGCCGCCGAACCGGTAGTCGCCGGTCTTCTTCGGCTGATATCCCCAGATAATGGCCCGTGCACTGTTCCAGTAACTGGCCGTCGAACTAAAGCGCACGTGACCCTGCTCGTCCACGTCCTCCGGTAGCCCTACCCAGACCGCCGGTTCTGCCGTCTCAGCGAGGTAGTGGAGGTAGGGAGAGAAGGCCGGGTAGGAATGGATCAACATGAAGTTCATCCGCATCTTGGCCATCTGGGTGATGACCGCCTTGTATTGGTCGGTATTCCAGAGGTCGATGCCTTCCGCGTGTCCGCCCCAAGGATGCAACCCGCGCAGTTCAAACGCGGGTTTCCCGGTCTCGTCCACCTCTGGCAGGGAAAAGGCAACTTTCCCATCGGGGATGACGTCCTGATGCAGGTAGAAGCGGATGCCATACATTTCCAGGAAGCGGTAGGCACCATACAGCGCGGCGACGGGATCCCCGCCCACGATCCAGACCTGCTTGCATCCTTTCCCCGCTACAGTCCTGACCAAGTATTCCTGAGGCTTTAAGGCGCTCGCCGCTTCACGAACGGCAGCGTTCGATTGGATGACGGGCCATCCTTTGGCCGCAATGATCACGGCCTCGCCTTCGGGGAGGTCATCGCTGGTCTTAATAGTAAGAAGCTGGCCGGTTCGCAAATAGAGATAACGCACCGTCTCTTTGGCCGCCAGGGTCTCCAGCGGTGAAGGCTGTTTGGGCACTTGCACCACGGCCTCAAGGCTGCTCAGCGTGGCCTTGGCCGCCATCGATCCCGCGCCCAGACTGAGAAGCGAGCCCTGCAGGAATTGACGGCGTCCCATGGGGTGTGCGGCGTTCATTCGGCGCCTCGGTGAATAGCGATTTCATCCGTCGACGGCTTGCTCTTCCCGCCTGGTTCGGCGAGCTGAAATATGTCGTGCTCCAACTCCGCTTGGCTCAGCGATGGGGTGGCGGTGAACTCCCTCTGCGCGATCTGCTCTTGTCCGTTGCGCCGCTCCAATTGACCCGACTGGTGGTGGGCCCGCCGGTTGCGAGGATGAGATTGTACGGCCGTGCGCGCATAGTTCCAAGCATTCTCGCTGAGGCGAATCTTCCGGCAAGGGCGTGCCAACTCGTCAAGGGCATCGCGGTTGAGCATGGCAATGGGCTTCACTTTTGGGCCGGCTTGCTGAGCTCCGTCAAACGGAGGATGTCACGTTCAGATTCTGAGGCGCTCAAGGAGGCGGCGATGGCGAATTCGCGGTCCGCAGTGCTGCGGTCCCCGGCTTTGCGGGCGATTTCGCCGAGCAAATAATGCGCCTGCCGGTTCTTGGGGTTGGCGCCCACGGCTTGGCGGGCATGGCGCTCCGCATGGTTCGCGTCGCCTTTCTTCCATTCTGCCCTTGCTAATTCGTAGAGCGTGTCGGCGTCCCCGGGGTTCGACTGATGCGCTTCGGAAAGGAGATGAATGGCGTCGTCATACCTGGCTTGTTTGCTCAGCAAGGCGCCCAATACAAAGCGAGCGGCGAAGCTCTGCGGGTCGGCGCGCAATTCCGCCCGCAAATTCTCTTCAGCCTCAGCGAATCGCCCCAGCCTGGCCAGGACCGCACCGACTAGAAAGTGGATTTGCGGCCAAGTTGGTTCCGCCGCATAAACCCGCTGGAACTCCCCCAGTGCCTGCGGGAATTCGTTGACGCCCAGGTAGGTTTCACCCAATAAAAAGTGAATGCGGGCTGAGTCCGGTTCTTTCGCCAGGAGATTCCCGATTATGTCTCCCGCTTCCGCTGCCTTTCCCAAGCGCACGTAACAGGCAGCCAGAGCGTAGAGCACTGCTGGGTCTCCTTGGGGCTGCAGCGGGGCCAGGCAGCGGATTGCCTCTGCGAAGCGGTCCAACTGCACATAGGTAAGTCCGAGCAGTTCGCGGGCTTGAGGATCGGCTGGGTTGAGGGAGAAAGCCTTTTCGAGAGGGCCCACCGCTTGGGAGTAATCGTTGTTTCGAAAGTAGGTAATGCCGAGGTTCAATTCGAGACCGTGGAGTGAGGGATTAATGCTGAGGGCCGTTTTGTATTCGCGAATTGCGGCCTCGAATTTGTTCTCGTGAGCCAACACGATGCCGAGGTTGGCATGCCCCTCGGCCGAATTCGGCGCAACTTTCAGGAATTGGCGGTAGAGACTTTCCGCTCCCGGCAGGTCCCCTTTCTCCTGAAGTTGGCGAGCCTGAGTGAAGAGGCTTCTCGGATCCTGAGCGAAGGCAGTGCGGGTGAGGAAAGCGGCGGCGAGTAAAATCATCGCCAGCCTTTCCGCCGCTCCTCCGCATCTTCCTCCTTTCGTTCCGCGAGGCATGGTAATTGACAGTCTTCGTCGGTTCTACCTCTTCGACTCGAGACGCTCCCCTTCGGAGAGCAAAGCGGGAGGTGGCCGAACCCTATGGGCAGCCCTTGCGGATGCCCTGGGGCGGCCACAGGGCCGCCCCAACAGCAGGCAAGGCGAGTAATGCTAGAACAGGAGCTTCAATGCCAGTTGCACGATTCGTGGATCCCACGCGCCGTTCACCTGACCAAATCCTCCGGCGCCTTCGGTCGTGGCAACCGAGTTGAAGTTGGCGCGATTCCAGATATTGAAGAACTCGCCTCTGAATTGCACCTTCCAATCCTCATGAATACCAAAGTTCTTGAAGAAGCCCATATTCCAGGCATTCATGCCGGGACCTGTAACAGTGTTGACGCCAATGTTCCCGTAGTATCCGACGGGCGGTGCGGTGTACGCATTGGTGTTAAACCACTCGTTGACGGTCTTGGGCCCCGACTGAGACTGACCGGCGACAACATCGGCCCGGCCCGCCAGACCTTGGGTCGGGGTTGACAGACCTATCGTCAATGGGAAACCCGTCTCGAGCGTGACGATGCCCGTCGCTTCCCAACCTTTCAGGATAGCACCCGGAACGCCTGTCAGGTGGTGAAAGAAGGGGGATTCATACACGTAGTTCACGACGAAAACGTTCGTACGGTTGAACGAGGCCAGTCCGTAGTCCGCATCCTCATCGTAAGGGTTCTGCGGGTAACTCGAGAGCCCCCAGGTTTTCGACCACGTGTACGCTACGCCAAAGGACAGCCCATGCGCCAACCGGCGCTTAAGGTTGACCTGGAGCGAGTCATAGGTCGAATGCCCGACCGGAACGGTGCCTGCGATCGACGACCATCCCTGGTACGGGCGATCGTAATCCGCCGGGACTTGCCCCGTGGCAATGCGGGGATCGAAGTCATATCCGTTGGTGGGCATAGGCTGGTTAACCTGGTTCCCGTATTCGAGGTGGGTGCCACGGGTTCCAACATAGGCCACCGAAAGCGAGGTGTTAGACGAAAGCTCACGTTGCACGTTGAAGCTCCAACTTTGTACCATCGGCAGGTCATAAACCGGATCGAGATAGCCGAGGGACAGGGGTGAGAGCGGAGCGGCGGCGCCCGAAGAAGGATTGTCAAATGGGGGGTGGAAGAACGTGGGGATGCTGGAGAAGGGTGGATTGCCCACCATACCGTAGGAATCGTTCCCTTCGATCCGGTGGTAGCCAATTCCATATCCGCCACGGATGGCCCACTTCCCACTGCCGGTGGGGTCGTAGGCAAAACCGAAGCGCGGGGCGGGCGTCATATAGTGATTCCGAACCAGCCCTATCGGCGTCCCGTTCTTGCCCGCGATGATGATCCCGTCGAGCAGATTGCCACTACCGGGGACGATGGTGTCTTGCTGCGTCACCGTGGGCGCCTCGCTCGGGTCAAACTTCGCCGGTGAAAATGTGCTCAAGTTCTCAGCATAGACGTGAGGGATGAAAAACCAACGCAAGCCGAGGTTTAAGGTCAGCTTGCGCGTAGTCTTCCAGTCGTCCTGCACGTAGAACTCGGTCTGGTGAAAGTTGTACCAAGGCTCGCGGAAGGTATTGAGCTCCAGGTAGTTGTAGGGGAGGCCCAGGAGCGCATCGGCCATGGCGTTGCCTGTGAATGCGCCATTGAAGTTGTATTGCCCCTGGAGCGAGGGCGAGGTCTGGGATTGAACCGGGGTGATGGAGAACATGGTTGTAGCGCCCAGCTTGATACTGTGAGATCCGGTGACCTTCGTTAAGTCATCGGTTGCCTCGCTCAGGTTGTGATGCGCCCACCACGGGCCCCACAAGGCGCTGATCCCGCCGTAGCCCTGGCTGAAGAACATATCGGGAACCACGTTATAGCCGGGATTGTCCGGATTAACCGCCGTGTACCCAGACGGCAACTGATAGGCTCCGTGGATGGTCATCGCGGGAGGTACTTGCGAGCCGTAGTTGCTGTTGTAACCGTAGGCAACTTCGTTCAGCAAGGTGGGGTTGATCACGGTGGTAAGTTTCACCGTCAGGTTACGCGATGGCACATTGAACTGGGAATGGATGGTCGGGAAGGAATCTCCGGACCACGCGACGAGGGGATCGTTCTCGATCCAACCGTCATGAATGAAGCGAACAAACGCCTTGACCTTTTCGGAGATGTTCTGGTCGACCCGGATAATCTCTTCCGACCAGTTCTGGCCCGTGCTGGCTCCCGTCACGTAATTGAAAAACCCGCCAGTTGTGGGGGCGGGGAAGTCCTGGGCGAGGAGCAGGCCAACGTTCTTGTCAAAACAAGCCGAGTTAATCTGCGTCCCCACCACGCAGGGGCTGCCGCTGGGCGTGGTGAGCGGCTGGCCGGTGGCAGGATTAGTGGGGTTGGTTAACGGACCCACGGCGCTGAAATCGCCTTGCACCATGGCCGCGGTGGGCGTCGCGGCGACGATGGTGGACGCGGTCCGCTCTCGCAGCCACTCCTCGTCCCAGAAGAAGAACGTCTTGGTCTTGTTGGTATTGTAATGGCCCGGGATGTAGAACGGCCCGCCGATCGTGTAACCAAAATCATTATAACGGAAGGGTGGAATGCCCGCATTGGCGGCGTTAAGGAAGAAGTTGTTCGCGTCCAGTTTGTCATTTCGAACATAGTCGTAGGCGTCGCCATGAAAATCCTTGGTGCCTGACTTGGTGACGGCGAGAAGCACCGCGCCGCCCGCAGTGCCGTATTGCGCGCTATAGTTGCTGGTCAGCACCTTGAATTCGGAGAGCGCGTCGGGCGGCGGAGCGGTCATCGGCGAAACCTGGTTTCCCATGTCCGTATTTTGGCCGCCATCGAGCTGGTAGCCGGTCATACTCTCGTCGAAGCCATTGACGTTGTAGCCTTTTGTGTTATAGAAGCTCTTCCCTAACTCGTCGCCGGCGATCTTAATCGCGCCGGGGACAGTTTGTTGAAGTTCCATGAAATTCCGGTCCAGGATGGGGAGTTGCGAGATTTGTTCCGTGGATACGGTCTGGCTCACTTCGCCGCTTTGAGTTTGAACTTGTGCGGCAGTGGCGGTTACCTCCACCGATTGCTGGGTCTTTCCCAGTTTGAGCGTAAAGTTGACTTCCAAGCGGTCCGCCACGTTCAAGGCAACGTTGGAACTTGCGGCCGATTGGAAGCCGCTCGCTTCAACCGATACCTGATAGGTTCCCACCGGAAGGGCCTCGGCCACAAAGATGCCGCTCGGTCCAGTCACGGTGGTTCGCGCTAGCACACCCGTGCCCACGTTGGTGATCTTGACGTTGGCACCGGGTACCACCGCCCCAGATTCATCCGTCACGGTGCCCGTTATAGTTCCTGCCGTCTGCGCCGTGGCTAATGAGCAGCTCCAAAGAACGGCCAGAACGGCGGTGAGCGCCCATAGCGAGGTCTTTGCCCTGCAATTAGACATGTCTACCTCCTCAGCGATTGAATTACGGATATGACCCAATCCCTTCGCTTGGTGCGGAAGGTTCTTTGTGTTTTAGCGCCCTCTGAGTGGCGCTTACCTTAGTGAGAAACGCTATCCGGGTACCCGACGAAAGGTCGCGCGGCTCTCGGAGAGAGCGGCGACCAAATGCGTTATCGTTACCGCAAGCAAAGGGTTTCTATCACCAACAGCCGGGGTTGTCAAGAGTTTTCTTAGAGCGGGCTTTCTGACGGAGGTAAGGCGTGCGGGAAAGGGGATTTTGATCGCAGAGACAAACCCGCTCCGTGTGTCACCGCCCGAGCGGATCAGGCCACGACCTGTTCATCTAAAGCAGGGACGGTCTCGGCGGCAGTAGCCTGCTCGGTGGCGGCGGGATTCTCGCGAGAAACAGGCTTTAAATGGCGGGTCTCGCGAAACAGGTAGAGGTTAGACCTCATCACGATGGCGGGGTTCAGATAGTAGGCGGGGGGGATGGGGCGGCCGTGAAGAGCGTGCTCGACAATCAGTCGTACCGCCGTTTGTCCTTGCACGTAGGGGCGCTGGTAAATGGAAGCGTGGATGGTCCTTTTCTCGAAGAACGGCACCATCTCCTCGAAAAGGTCTGTGGCGATAAGGCGCACCCTGCCCGCCAGGGCGCGCGCCCGGAGGGCATGGCAAACCGGCAGGCAGGTGACGATATTCACATACAAACCGGCGATGTCCGGAAACCTTTCCAGCACGTCCAGGCATCTCTGGAAAGTCTCATCATTGTCTTCATGCCCTTCCACGACTTCCACTACGCTGCCTCCGTGACAGTATCGCGGGAACACCTTGCAAAAGCCTTCCGTCTTCTTGCGATGGTCCTCGGTGCGCAGCATTCCGGTAACGACCGCGACCTTTGCCCCTGGGGCAACCGCCCATCCCATCATCTCGGCCGCCAGTCTCCCTCCCAGGTCGGGATCGACACAGACCACCGACGATCGCGAACTCTCCGGCGCATCCGAAGCCGCACAGACGACTCGTGTGCCACCGGCTTCGGCTTCGTCGATCAGAGGCCGGATGCAATGAGGGTCGCCGGGCGTAATGATCAGCGCATTGACGCCGCTCTGAAGCATTTCCTTGACGCGCTCGCACTCGCCTGCACCCAGTTTTTCGATGGGCCGGTAGAGGACCTCAGCCCCTAACGACTCGAACCGGCGGCCCTCATCCAGGATTCCATCGCGTAACTGATCGTAAAAGAAGTGCGTCTCGCGAGGGATGCAAACGCCGATCTTCACGTTGGCGCGGCCGACCCTGAGCATGCGGGCGGCAAGATTCGGCGTATAGCTCACGCGCTGTGCGATCTGCAGAACCCGCCTGCGGGTTCTTTCGCTGACGCCTTTGCGCGCGTGCAGAGCACGGTCAACGGTCCCGATGGACACTCCGGCGAGCTCAGCTATTTGGGGGATCCCCACTTTCGCTGGCTCGGCTTTCACTGCACTCTTCGGGTGTCCGCGCTTCACGGCCTATCAGCTCCACACTCGACTCAAGAAACAGAAACTGTCGTTTCGCGCATCGTTAACGTTGCCGGATTCTAGATCACCTGCGTCTTGCCTGTCAACCAGTTTCGCGCCGTTCAGGCTCGCCAGACGCCCGGGATCGCCTGTTGGCAATACTGGCACTTGTTGTTGTGTATATGCAACGTGCCCACCGTGTACCCGCTGCGCTCCACAACCACTTTCCCGCACTTGGGGCAATAGGTATTTTCGGCGGGATGGCCGGGCACGTTTCCGATGTACACGAAGTGGAGACCCTCCGCGTCGGCGATAGCTTTGGCGCGCTCGAGCGTTTCCACCGGCGTGGGGGGGAGGTTCTTGAGAAGATATTCGGGGTGGAAGCGCGTGAAGTGGACCGGCACATCCGGTCCCAACTCGGACTTCACCCATTTGGCCAGCCCCTTAAACTCCGGGTCACTGTCGTTCAAGGTTGGGATCACCAGGTAAACGATCTCATTCCACACACCGTGCTTGTGGATGGTCACCAGTCCATCCAGCACCGGTTTCAGCTCGCCATTCACGACTTCCTTGTAAAACTTCTCCGAGTAAGCCTTCAGGTCAATTTTGATGGCGTCCACCTGTCGGCACAGTTTTTCGAGGGGCTCTGGTTGGATGTACCCGCCCGAGACCACCACACTTTTGACGCCCAAGGCATGGCCGGCGTCGGCGCTGTCCGCAACGTACTCGTAAAACACCACGGGCTCGCTGTAGGTGTAGGCGATGGTGGGGCACTTATATTGGACCGCCAACTCCGCCACGTTTTGGGGAGGCGCGAAGGTCGACCGAACCTGCTCGGGCCGGACCTGGGAGATATCCCAGTTTTGGCACATCTTGCAGTTCACGTTGCAGCCCGCGGTGGCCAGCGAGAACGCGATGCTGCCGGGCAGAAAATGAAAAAAGGGCTTCTTCTCGATGGGATCAATGTGAGCCGTCACCACGCGGGAGTGCACCAGGGTGTAATACGTGCCGCCGCGGTTTTCACGCACGCCGCAGTAGCCGCGTTCCCGGTCATCGATCGCGCAGCCCCGCGGGCAGAGCTTACATTTGATTTTCCGGTAGGCCTGCTTTTCGTAAAACTTCGCCTCCTTGATGAATTGCGAGTCGTCGGAGGCGAGCGGGGCTGCCAACATAGATACCGCGCCGCGCCCCCCGGCTACCGCCCCTGCACAGGCGGCGAGGCAGGGAAGCGTGGCCGCCTTCAGCAAAGCGCGCCGGTCGAATTTCAGTCCGTCGGAGCCCCCGCGAGTGACGCCTTCCGCATTCTGCGCCCGGCCGCCGCCTCCCAACCGCTCTGGCGCCGGTGCGCGTTCGGCGCTGGGGCAAGCGCCGCTCGCCCCCACCTTCGCTTCCACCAGCCGCAGATCATATTTGCTTGCCATCGGAGATCGACCTCGGGTATTCCAGATTCAAGCCTGGCGCTACGTTCCGACTTCCACGAGCTTAATATTCTGGGGATCGTTTGTCCCCAGACCATGCTGCGGGTCGGCTGCCGTGGCGATATAGGCCGGCTCGCGTTTCAATTCCTTTAACGTTTTCATCCCCACTTCGGCGCGCTTCTTCTCGATGATTTGCCACCCGGTGAAATCCAGCGCCACAGGATCCTGGCTGAGCAGCAACCCATTGTAGGGCCACGTCCAATGGGGCATGAAGGAAGGCCCACCCTCGTACTGCGCGGTGGTGGCGTCGCAGATGTGGAGGCGGACCTTCTGGCGAATGGGGGGCAGCATGAAGACGTCCGCGACGTAAGGATTGCAAACATTGACGTGGTATTTGTTCGGGTTGTGAATCGCGCCGAACATGCTCTTCAGCGCAATGGTCACGCCGGCGATACCGTGATCCTTGAGCACGGGCAGGTTGATGACCGCGTCGCAAACTTGCGTGAGGGTTTTCGCCACCAGACTACCGACGCTTCCATAAGTGGCCAGCTCATCCTCGAATCCCCGCGTATCATTGCCAAAACAGCGAATTCCGGGGCCGCGCTCGACAATCTTGAAGTGCGCGCTCTCCAGATCCGAATTCAGCCGGTCCCAGATCACGATTTCTTTGATGCCCGCCTGCTGGAGGCGCTCGCAAATAGCGCTCACCAATTCCGGCCGCGTGCAGTTTCCCCTGCCTGCAAGGCAATTCACCTTCAGTCCAACCACTTCACCCGGCCGCACAATCTTGCGCCAGGCTTCGACGGGTGAGTCGCAGTCGTGCAAGGCCTGCATACCGCGGTCAAGGCAACTGAGGAGCCGGGCGGAATCCAAGCCGGTAGGGGTGGACCTGAGGTTCGAATCGCGGGCGATGACCAGGCGCGATGGGGAAAGAGCCGCGCCCAAGCTCTTCGGGACGCTAAGCCAACTCTGGACTCCTCCCGCCAGCAGGGCCCCGCCCACCGTAAGACTTTGCTCGAGGAAAGTGCGGCGCGATCTGTTCGAGGTGCGTTCAGACATGGGGTGTCCGCTCGGTCTTCCTCAGTCGAAATAGGGACTTTCCGCCCACTTAAGGGCGATCATAATAGCCCCAGCACTCTACCATCCAAAATGTCCGGTTGTCGACGGCCGAGCCCTGCGGTTAGTCCCGCTCGGGCTAAACGGCCTGTTGGGGCAACCCTTGTAATTGCCCACGGGCGGCCACAAGGGCCACCCCCACAATACTGAGACATTTTGTACTTGTCCTTTGTTTTCATAGACATTCCCGGTTCGTTCGTATGCTTTTGAAGGCAACTCTTGTAATTGCCCGCGGGCGGCCAAAAGGGCCGGCCCTACAATTCTGAGAGCGACGGAAAACCACTAGACAGGACCGCGCGGACACATTGTCCTGGCAGGCTCCGCTCTCGCCACCTGCCTTCCCCAGCTACTCTAGCCTATGAAAATGGTTTTGTCAAGAGACAGGAAGTCCGAACGCTGCGGCGCACTTCCTATCTTGGTCGAGTGGAACTACCGACGCGCGCAGAGGAGTTGCATGACGACATGCAGGAGGATCATGTGAACGTCCTCGGCCTTTTGCATGTCGTGGACGGGTGTGAGGATCGGGGTTCGCACCTTGCCGGCCAGTTTGCCGCCGTCGAAGCCGCACAGGCCTACCGTGTGCGCCCCCAGGCCGTTCGCGTAATCGATGGCCTTGAGGACGTTGGGAGAGTTGCCGCTTCCTGAAATCCCCACCACCACGTCGCCGGGCCGAAGGAAGTTCTTCAACTGTTCGACAAACACATCCTCGTAGGAGACATCATTGGAGTATGCCGTAAGGGTGGCGACGTTGTCGGCGAGGGACAGCGCTCGAAAACGCTTTTGGCGGCCGTAGGAAACCCCTTTGTTGAGGTCGCAGACGAAGTGGGAAGCCGTGGATCCGCTGCCTCCGTTGCCCATGAAAAAGACCTGGCGCTCGTTCTGGTAGGCGTCTTCGAGGAGTTCGACAAATTCTTCGAATCGCTCGGGGGCCACGCCCTCGAGTGCCTTGCTCAATCCTGCGCAGTAGGTGACGAGGTGTTCGCGAATCATGTCGGCTCCGGTGTCAAGAAAGCTCACTGCACCTGTCATTCTGAGCGGAGCGAAGAATCTCTGCAGTTGTTCCGGGTGCAAACAAACTACCGGGATTCTTCGCTCCGCTCAGAATGACAGACTTTCGAGAGGGCGCAGCGAGGAATCTGGCTCCGGTTATTGTACGCGATCCGCCGGAAACAGAGCGACATTCCTCGCTGCGCTCAGAATCAGGCCTTCGAGAGTCGGCTTAGTTGGAACTATGCCGATCTGAGCGTTTGCGTCACGCCGCGAGTTCGCGAGCGAGATAGCGGCGGAGGGCGTCCTGCCAGGGCGGAAGAAGGCCAAGCGCCTCGCTTTCGAGGCGCGCCGGCGCAAGTCTCGAGTTGCGCGGACGAACCGCCGGACGGTCCGAGTCCGAGGTGGGAATCGGTGACAGCGAAGCGTGGCTCAAGCCTGCCTGCCGCAGGATCTCGCGAGCGAATTCGAACCAGGAACAGTACCCTTGGTTCGTGACGTGATACACGCCCGGACCGCCCTTCATCACAATCTGTTCGAGCTTTTCGGCCAAGTCCATAGTATAGGTTGGCGCTCCCACCTGGTCGTCGACCACGCGCAGCGGGGTTCCCGCCTGGGCGCGCTGCAAAATGGTGCGCACAAAATTCTTCCCGTAGGGGCCGAAGAGCCAGGAGGTTCTGACAATCCAAAAGGCGGGGAGCAATTCCGAGACCTGCCGTTCGCCTTCGAGCTTGCTGCGGCCGTACACGCTCAGCGGATTGGGAGGATCGTCTTCGAGGTAGGGCGCCGGCTTGCGGCCGTCAAAGACGTAGTCGGTGCTGAGATAGAGGAGGGGAAGGGAAGCGTCGCGGCAGGCCAGGGCCAGGTTGCGGGTTCCTTGCGCGTTAACCTGAAAAGCGAGGTCGGGGCGATGCTCGCAGTCGTCCACCGCCGTGAAAGCGGCGGTGTGGATCACGGCGTCGAAATCAGCGCCGTGGATTGTTCGTTGTACGAGGCTGAGATCGGTGATGTCGACCTCCGGCAGGTCCACGCCGGCTACCTCATGGCGCGGCCCGAGGTGGGCTGAGAGGTCGCGGCCCAACATTCCCTTGATGCCAGTGATCAGGATTCGCATGGCACTTTGATTGCCGATGGCCGGTTGTCGATGGTCGATTGCTATAGTTGAGCCAGGGAGTTCCGCCGGTTCTCGTAGAATTTCTGGTAATAATCGCGGTACTCCCCGCTTTTAGCTTTTTGCACCCATTGCGTGTGGCTGCGGTACCACTCGACCGTGCGCACCAGCCCTTCCTCGAACGTCACGTTAGGTTTCCAACCCAATTCGCCCCGGATTTTGGCGCAGTTAAGCGCGTAGCGGCGGTCGTGCCCGGGGCGGTCCTCGACGAATCTGATCTGGTCCTCGGACTTATGCAGGAGTTGCAACAACCGGCGCAGCACGCGGATGTTGCTCACCGCCTGCCCATAACCGATGTTATAAATTTCCCCGGGACGCCCCGCCTGCAGAACTCGATCGAGGGCGCGGCAGTGGTCTTCCACAAAAAGCCAATCGCGTTCGTTCAGGCCGTCGCCGTAAACCGGCAGCGGCTTGCCGTCGAGAGCATTGGTAATCATCAAGGGGAGGAACTTCTCCGGGAACTGGTAAGGTCCGTAGTTATTCGTAGAGCGGGTGAGCAGGACGGGGAAACCGTAGGTCTGCCAATAGCTTCTGACGATCAGATCCGACGCCGCCTTGCTGGCCGCGTAGGGACTATTGGGCCGGAGCGGAGCGGTTTCGTCAGCAGATTCCTCCGGAGCAAGAGTTCCATACACCTCATCGGTCGAGACGTGCAGGAAGCGAGGGATTTTGGCGCGCCGCGCGGCGTCGAGAAGCGTGCAAGTGCCCAGAACATTGGTGCGCACAAACGCGCGCGCGTCGGAGAGGCTGCGGTCGACATGACTTTCGGCGGCAAAGTGCACCACCGCGTCGATCGGTTGGGTCAGAATTCCGTTGACGGCCTCGGCATCACAGATATCTCCCAGGATGAACTCGTAGCCGGGGTGCGATTGCAACTCGGAAAGGTTGTCCAAGTTTCCCGCATAGGTCAGCTTGTCGAGATTCGCGACCGCGTTTTCAGGATAGGTGCGCAGGAAATAACGGATGAAATTGGATCCGATAAAGCCGGCGCCGCCGGTGACCAGGATCTTCACTCCTCACGCTCCGTAGCTACCGATTTCGCGCCAAGACTGACCCCCTCACCCGGCCCGCGCCGGCTGATGAAAACGCCGTCGCGTGCCACCCTCGCCCCCAAGGGGGCGAGGGCTGGGTCCATCTGGGTCTTGCCCACTGCTTACTGCCTACTGCCGACTGCCTACTGCCTACTGCCGACTGCTTACTGCCCTTGGCTAGACTTTATTGGCTCCCCCCTGCGCCACCAGGTTTGTGGCCCGCAGAAGAGAATCGAATGTTCCGGCGTCTGTCCACCAGCCTTCCAAGATACTATAAGTGAGAGTTCCGTCGGCCAAATACTGATTGTTGACGTCGGTAATCTCGAATTCTCCCCGCCCCGAAGGTTGCAAAGTCCGGATACGGTCAAAAACCGTCGCATCGTACATGTAGATGCCGACCACCGCGAAGGAGGATTTTGGCTCGCGGGGCTTTTCCTCGATGCGAACGATGCGGCCGCTTTCAAACACCGGAACCCCGAAGCGTTGCGGATCGGTGACCTCTTTCAGGAGGATGTGGGCGCCCCTCTCTTGTTGCCGGAACTGCGCGCAAGCCGCGAGGATGTTCGATTCGATGATGTTGTCGCCAAGAACCACGCAGATCTTGTCGCCGGCGGCGAAATACTCCGCCAGGCGAAGGGCATCCGCGATTCCGCCTTCGCCTTGCTGGTAGGTGTAGTTGATGTGCTGAAGACCGAAGTCTTTGCCGTTGCCCAGGAGGCGCAGGAATTCGCCCGCTTCCTGCCCTCCCGTCACCACCAGAATATCTCTGATTCCCGCATTGACCAGGGTCTGAATCGGGAAAAAGATCATCGGACGATCGTAGACGGGCAGAAGGTGCTTATTGGTGACGCGGGTGAGAGGAAACAAGCGCGAACCGATCCCGCCCGCCAGGATGACACCCTTCATGTTGTTGTACTCCAGGATGCGGCTGTTGAACGGAGGGCTTTGGACCCGAGGCCCAGCACAACGGCAAACAGCAAGGCGTTGGCGGGGATTTGCAGATTAAAGTCCATCACGGAGTGGACCAGCAGAGCCGCCACGCTACCCACGCACGCCAGCAGAACGGCGCGACGGTACGGGCTGCGCGCCGTGACATAGGCTAGAATCATCTTGATCAGTAGGCCAAAGATGGGGATGAAAAGCAAAACCGCGCCGGCTATGCCTGTCTCGCTGGCCACTTCCAGATAGTCGTTGTGCGCGTGGTCGACATTCAGGTCGAGGGAAGAAGTCTGGTAGCGTCGAAAAGCCGTCGCAAATGTTCCCAACCCAGTGCCCGTAGCGGGATAATCCCGGACAATGCCGCTGGCCTGTTTCCAAATCGCCACGCGCGCATAAGGGTTTTCGAGACCCGAGGGCGTGAGGAGCTCAAAGCGCCGTATCACGGGATCCAGTCCGATCCAAATCGCATAGGCCATGGAAACGCCGATCACCACTAAGGTGATGACCATCCAGGCCCGGCGGCCTTCTCCCAACAGGCCCAATAAACCCATAAGAATGAGACTTACCAAGACCGAGAAAATGCCCATGCGCGAGCGGGAAAAGACCACCGCCAGGATCAGCAGGATCACCAGGAAGGCGTAGAAGAAAACTCGCGGGTCCAGCGAGCCGCCGGCCGCACGGCCACGGCGCCGTTCGAGGAAGCCTGCGGCGTGGGTCTGGAGATTGTAAAAGACCATCATGGCCGCAAACGGGATCACCAGTTCGAGGAAGCCGGCAAAGTGATTGTGATTAATGTAAGTGCCGGTCGCATCGTCGGCGTAGAACTGCTTGGTGAAGCCAAAGATCTTCTGATAACCGGTCAAATACTGAACGATGCCGTAGGCTGCCTCGAGCGAGCCCAACACGATCAGTCCCGGAGCCAGGACGCTTCTGCCTTCCCTGGGCTCGAAGGCGTAGGCTGCCAAAGCGAAAGCCGCCAAATAGGCGAGCAGCTTGAAGATCCCGAGCCAGGTGTCGTGAGGATACAGGCTCAACGTGGCCCAGCGCGCGGCCGCGGGCGCGAGGGCGGCCTGAACGTCAGGGAACATCCGGTTGGGTGAAAGCCAGGAGACGGTTCGCGCCGGCAAGGGAACCGTCTGTAGGAGGACCACGCCGAGGAAGGGGAGAATCCATAGCGGAAAGGGAAGGTCGATTTTCCCTTCGGTGGTCTGTTTAATCAAAACCACCAACGTCAGGAGGTAGAGGGCGGCCTCCACGGCGCTATAAGCGGGAATCTGCACTCCGCCGAAAGGCAGGACGGCACCGGTGACAATCAGCAAAAGACCCCATTCGACAGTTCGCTTCACTGCTTCTCATTCTCCCCCTTAATAGGCGTTCTTGCTGAAAAAGCCTCGCCAAAAGGTGAGACAGATGATTTTGACATCGAACCAGAGGGACCAGTTTCGCAGGTAATAAAGGTCGTGCTCGACTCGCTTGGCAATGGAGGTGTCCCCACGCCAACCATTGACTTGCGCCCAACCGGTAATTCCAACCTTCAGATAATGGCGGGTGCTGTATTGGGCAACGTCTTCCTGGAATTTCTTGACAAAGTAGGGCCGCTCCGGGCGCGGGCCCACCACGCTCATATCGCCCCTCAGCACATTGAAGAACTGGGGCAGTTCATCGAGATTGGTGGCCCGCAGAAACGCCCCCAGCTTGGTCCGCCGCGGGTCATTGCTGGTGGTCCATCGAGTGTCGCCTTCTTCCGAGTTGCCCGCCTGCATGGTCCGAAACTTGTACACCCGGAACAACCGCCCGTTCAAGCCCACGCGTTCCTGGGCGAAGAGAACAGGGCCGGGAGAAGTGAGGCGAATCGCCACCGCAATCGCCAGCATGAAAGGCGCCGTAAGGATGGCGGCGACGGTCGCGAAGACCAGATCAAAAGAACGTTTCAGAATGGTGTAGGTGATGGCCTCGGAGGGTGTGGCCTTCAAATCCAGCAGGGTCGTAGCGCCGAAGTGGAAGAGGGTGTTTTGGAAGGAGACTCCGGGCCCGAGATCCAGGATCGCTTTCACCGGCACGCTCACGCGCTCGAGGTTACGCACGATGTCGGAAGTTTCCGGCAAGCGGGGAAGAGGCACGGCAATGAGCACATCGTCAGCACAGGGCTCGACCGACATGTTCTGCAACTGCTCGAGCTCGATCAAGGGAGTGCACGCCGGACTGGGAGTCTGCTCCGGCAAGCGAACGAACCCTGCCACACTGACGGGGATTACCATGGAATGGAGCACGTTGTTGACCGCTTGCTCGGCATACTCGTCGGCCCCCACCACCAGCAAGCGAGAGCAGTTTTCTCCCTTGCGTCTCAAGCTGCTCAGGTAGGCGCGGAAAGCTGCCTGGGTGGCGATGGCGAGGAGGAAGAGCATGACTCCGCTGAACACCACGAAGAGGCGGGAGAAACTCGCATGGCGATAGAAAAATGTGGCGCCGGTGGCCACCGTGAGAGCCGCCGCGCTCGCCAACAGGGCGTGGCGGGTTGCTTCCCGCGGCGGAAATAAGCAATCCACGCGGGAGAGGTCGTAATGCTCCGCCACCGCCGCCCAGGCGAAGACCGTCAAGAGGAGCAGGCCGAAATAGGCGGCCGGTTCGACGTCCACGACCACGCCGCTATAACCGGACTCAAAGCGAAGATAAGCCGCGATCCCAAAGGCTGGAAGAGGTAGAAATAAGATCGACAGCCGAAGTACAAACTCGATCTGATTGAGACGTCGCCGGATCACTGCGTTAGCCGCTTCCCACCGATTATTCTGTTCAGTAAATGACCCTAGAACTTGCGACTCGTTAGTTGCCGGGCTAATCCGTGGGTCGGCCCAAGGGCCTCCACGAAGACCGCCCCTACGAAGCCTTCAGGGAGCTAAGCCCTGTATCCGCTGGGGTGTTTTTGCATCCACGCCCACGCGGACCCGATAATGTTCTTCAGGTCCGAATGCCGGGGCTCCCATTTCAGTTCTCGACGTAATTTGCGCGCCGTGGCCACCAGCACTGCCGGGTCTCCCGGGCGCCGTCCGGCCACCTGGACATCAAGCTTGCGCCCGGTGATTTGTTCAACCGCTTTCAGAACCGCGCGGATCGAATATCCCTTGCCATGTCCAACATTATATATCCTCAGACCCGATTTTGAAAGGGAGCGCAAGGCCAATATATGCGCCTGAGCAATATCCAGGACGTGCACATAGTCTCGAACGCAGGTGCCATCCGGGGTCGGATAATCGTCACCGTAAATCTGGAATCGACTGGAAGGCTGCAGGGCCGACGCGAGCAAGCGAGGCAGCAGATGCGTCTCCGGCTTGTGATCCTCGCCCAACTCCTGGGTGGCGCCGGCGGCATTGAAATACCTGAGGGCCGCGCTCGAGATTCCATAGGCGGCGTGGTACCAGCCCAGCGCTCGCTCGATAACGAGTTTGGTCTCGCCGTAGGGGTTCACCGGGCTGGTGGGATGATCCTCGCGGATGGGAACACTCTTGGGCTCGCCATACACCGCGGCGCTGGAGGAGAAAATCAGCCGCCCGATCTTCAACTCCGCCATCACGCTCAGCAGCGAGATCGTGCCGACGACATTATTGCAATAAAACAGGTGAGGATTTCGAACCGATTCTTCCACCAGGGCGCTCGCCGCGAAGTGCATGACGGCTTCAATCTGGCGCCGCTTGCAGACTCGCCGAAGTTTTTCCGCGTCCGCAATGTCGCCTTTGACGAGTTCCACGCCTTTCACGACCGCCCGGCGGTGCCCCTCGCTGAGATTATCGTAAGCGACGACGCGGTTCCCCTGCCGTGCCAGTTCCGCCGCGCACACACTGCCGACATACCCGGCCGCGCCTGTTACCAGAATGTTCATGTGCTCATGCGCTCCTTCGCGTTGTGAGACTTGCTTCCCTCATGGTGGACTGAGGACGAGGCAGCGAGCGGGCAGGATCTCAGTGACGCGCCGCGACCCTGCGCTCATCGGCGGCTGCTCCCGGGATCAGGAATCGGAGTGAGCCTGCCACCGCTCCCGTGAATTGGGCCACGGCGCGCCCGAAGAAAGCCACCGGCGCGACCAGCGCCACCGCCGGCTGCCGCCCCACGACGCGGAGACTGAAGGGCAGGACCGAGGCCAGGTACAGGCCTAGCACCAGAGGCAAGGCGAGCGGCTTGCCGCGCGCCAGGTCCCAAATCAGGGAGAGCAACGTGGCCGGCCCCACCAGCGATTGCAGCTTCATCAGTTGAGGCGTATGCGAGTCCGCCACCATTTTCGAAGGAGAGCGGCGAAACGCCAGCATGCGCCAGTATGAATACTTGTATTTGCGCCGCCAGTACCACATGAGCGAGTCGGGATGGTAGTGTTTCACGATCGCCTGGGGACTGAAGACGAGTCTGAGACGCGCCGCAGACAAGCGGTAAGAGAGATCGCCGTCCTCTGCGCAAGCTTGCAGAAAGGCCTCCGAGAAGCCGCCATGCTCGAGGAAGACCGCCCTGCGGTAGCCCGCCGAATCTGTGCTGATGTAGTCGATGCTCGGCCGGCGCGCCAGCATCCTGTACCGTTGCTCGTATTCCGCCTGGATCAGCCTCGGTACTACCGCCCGTTGATCGGTCTCATACGCGCCGCTGACGCCCACTACTTCCGGCGAGCCCATAAAGGGACGCACCATGGCTTCGATCCAACCGGGCGTAGGGCTACAATCGGAGTCGGTGAAAAGAACGATGGCGCCGCGCGCTTCCCGGGCTCCGCGGTTGCGGGCTACCGCTGGCCCCGCGTGCGCTTGGTGGATCAGCGTCACGCGCGGAAAAGGCGCGACGCAGGTTTGTATGTCCTCCGTCGAGCCGTCATCGACGACGATGACCTCGTACGAATATCGAGTGACCTGCTTTTCGAGAGACGCCAGGCAGGCGGGAAGGCGCTTCGTGTCGTTCCAAACAGGTATTACGACCGAGGCAACGGGAGCTTCGCTCGCGCGAGCGGAATCGGCTTTCATGGCTTTTTCTAACTGTTAGGATGCCTGGGTGCTGCGCGCGAGGCTCTCCGGATCCGGCTCGGACAAGCGGCTGCCGAACGCGAGGTGCTTGGCCACGCTCAGGAAACCTTTCACATTGCGCTTCAATTCGTCGGTGGAACGCAGGGATTGTGCCGCCTTGTGCATGATGTATCTCGGGCGTAAGTAGAAACGCCGCCGTGCCATGTCGCAGAAACGCACCAGTTCCTGGGCGGAAAGTTGCGGGAGGCGCACCACGCTGTTGTGCGACCCGTCCACCGTGAGCCACTGCGAAAAGTCCTCGGTGGTCAGCCACCCGCGCGCCTTGGCGCTTTCGTAGGCGGCGGTTCCAGGGTACACCATCAGGGGGAAGAATTGCGCCGTATCGGGATCGAGCTTCAGGGCCCACGTCAGGGTCTTCCGCAATGTCTGCGGGGTGTCGTCGAGATGGCCGAACATGAAGCAGCCGTGCACCATCACGCCGGCGCGCTGGCAGGTGCGCACGAACTCTTCCGCGTCACGATGGTAGGTGCGGCTCTTGCCGACGCTGCCGGTGCGGTTGATGCTGGCCACCACTTCCTGGTCGGCGCTCTCGAAGCCTACGCAGAAGAGGCGGAACCCGGCTCGGCGCAGGGTCTGCAACGCGGAGAGTTCGAGCTGGATGTCGGGACGGCAATTGGCTGAGATCTGAAGCCGGTTGCCGCTGGCCACCAGGGCTTCCGCCAGCGCCAGCGTGCGGCGCTTGTCGATAATAAACGTGTCGTCCTCGAGCATCACCGCTTTCAGCCCCGGAAATTCAGCGGCACAGTAGCGGAATTCCTCCACCACATTTTCAACCGAACGATAGCGCATGCTGTGCCCGCTGAAAGTCTGCGGATAGACGCAGAAATTGCAGTGGAAGGGGCAGCCGCGGCTGGTGTCAAACACGATCAGGGGGTGAGGAGTATGAGAGTAGAAGTAATCCGTGAAGTCGAGGAAGCGCTTGTAGACTTCGCTCACAAATGGCAGTTCATCCAGATTCTCGAGCGGCGGCCGAGGCGCATTCTGAATGTAGTGCCCGGATTTGTCGCGCCAGCCCAAACCCTGTATCCCATCCAGGCTGGCTCCACACGCGACCGCGTTAAGCCAATCGAGCGCCGTGAATTCGTATTCCCGCAACGCTACCGCCTCGACTTGCGGGCACCCCTCGAGAACCGCGGCGGGGAACACCGAAACGTGCCGGCCGACCAGCAGAACCCGCAGATCGGGAAGGCGAGCCGTGATCTCCTTGATCACCTGGAGGTCGTTCACGATACTGGGCGTCGAGGTGTCGCAAACTACGGCGCGAATGCCCTTGCTCTCCATTCTCTGAACCACGTAGTCTGTGGAAAGGCCCTTGGCAGGCGCATCGATCAGGTCCACTTCATGCCCGGCCCTTATGGCCACGCCCGCCGCCGTCGCCAACCACTTCGGGTAGTAGAGCGTGCCGCTCTTGGTGACGGCCGGACTACGCTGCTCCCTCGAGAAGTGGCGGTGAAACGGGGGATTCAGAAATAGCGCCTTGACAGTTGTGGTCGATGCACTCGCCATTAATCCTCCTTAAACTTTGCCCTGATACCTTTACGCACGGTTTCGGTCAACCTGACCGATAGCCGCCAACTGCTGAACAGCATAACCTGAAGGCCGCTGAAAATGCAACGGTGGATTCGAGCCCCTGATCCGCCGGGATGTAGGGGCAGGGCTTGCCCTACCCCGTGCGCCAGCGGTCCGCGAGAAGGGGACGGCAAGCCGTCCCCCTACATCGCCTGCCATCATCGACGGATTGGCGCGAGCCGCGATTTGTCGAGCGGCCACCAGGGCCGCCGCTACGGTCTACAGACTTTTTGCCATTGTCCTTTGTTTTCATCAACATTCCGGCTTTGTTCCGCGATTTCCTGTGGCGAGTAGCGCGGACCTGCTCTCCAGGTCCGCGGTTCGTTCTCAGAACGAAAAACCGCAGACCTCGGAAAGCAGGTCTGCGCTACCCACTTTTGAGCTGCGGCCCCGTGCTACACTTGCGCCCGGGAGCGGCAAGGCCACATGGAAGGCAAGCGAAGGCGGCGACAATGACTCTCTGGGAACCCAAACCGTCGGCGTCCCAGGGAGGTCAAGGAGCTGCGCGCCGGCGCCCGCGAATTAAGAAGCTGCTGTCTTGGCTGCGCTCAGTTCCCATATTTGCAGTGATATTGCTTGCGGTGCCGGCCAGCCACGCTCAGACTGCGGACAACCCCATTCCCATTCGAATCTCGGCGGGAGAGAGCGTCACGCTGGAGCGCGCGGCGGCGAAGGGTGACGACGTATTCGAACTCCGGGCAACGGCGGGTGAAACGTTGGCGCTGGCCGAGGATGGCTATTGGCCTGCCTCTGCGAAATTGGACCCTGCTGACGTTCCCGGTCTGCGCGTGATTCGGGCTGATGCAAAGGACTCGAAGGCCTTACCAAAACCGGAGGGCTTTGAGGACTGCGCAGATTGGCGGTGGATGAAGGTCCTTCCAACAAGCGGGGTTTATCACATTGTCGTGAGCCGGCGGTCAGCAAAAGGTTACCGCCTTCGAATCTCTTTGTTGGACCCCCATGACCCCATGTTCGACCCCGGCATAACGGCGGATCGCATCTCAATTGGAACTGGCTTATTTGCGCTCGCAAGCAAGCTCACGCTGAAAACATTTGAGCCCTTGACCTATATGGATTATTGCACTCCCCTACCCGCAGACGGCGGCTTGCCGGCTCACTTGTGCCTCGAGAACGAACGTGCTTGGCTCGGAATCATGAGCGTGCGGGGCCTGAAAAACGCGGACCCAAAGTGGGTCGAGGATGGCGACCTTAAAGTACTGCAGGGGGTTACTTCGCCGATCGCAGTACCTCTGAAGCCACTTTTCTCGGTTCTAGACGATGCAGCTCTCGCTCACTGGGGGCGGTTGGAATACTTCCAAGCAAAATCGTGGCGCGGGTTACGATGGCTTGCGAAATACTACCAAGACTATGCTCCTCTGCAGAATCCGTTGATGTATGTTTTCGCGGCGATCTCAAACGACGGGAAGTACTTTATCTGGTTGCGGGTTGATATTGATTATCTCAATCCGCCACCGGAACTGTTTCAGCTATCAGAAAAGCAGAGGGCGCAATTCGATGACAATCAAAAGGCCTGGGAGACCTTCCAAAGCAAGGTCAACATCGGGCTAAACAACGCCTCTCCGAAATCCTTCGAGCCAGATCTTGACCGACTCGACGCCTTCGTCCGGTCGATAGAGTTGCATTAGGGACCGCAATTGTGCCGAAGGCACGTTGGAGTGCGGTAGCGGCAGCTACCGGCTTTGCTCAGGGAGTTCCAAGGCGGCAGCTTTGCTGCCGCACTCCAAGGCGCAGTGGGTTTGCCAGTAGAGGGTGAGGTCCCGAAGCGTCTCGGCAAGTTGGTAACGAGGCTCCCACCCCACGGCGGCCTTGGCCTTGGAATGGTCGCCGCGCACCTCCGCCGCATCGTGATTGCGAAGTCGCGACTTGTCGATCGTGACCTGAACGGGCTTCGAGGTGAAAGACATCAGGGTCTGCAAGACGCTCTCGAGAGAGGCGGCCCGGCCGGAACAGAGTTGGTAGACTTCGCCGGGCGTGCCGCGTTCCAATAAATCAAAGTAACCCCGGACGATGTCCCGCACGTCGCTGAAGTCGCGCAGCGCATGAAGGTTTCCGGCGACGATCGCGGGGGGGCGCGACCCCAATTCAATTTCCGCCACCTGCCGGGCAAAATTCGAGCAGACGAAGCGCGAAGATTGCCGCGGCCCGGTGTGATTGAAGGGCCGGACGCGGACGATGGGCAGGCCATAACTGCGGAAAAACTGGCCAGCCAGAATCTCAGCCGCCGCTTTGCTTCCCGCGTAAGGGTTGACGGGGCGCATGTCCATTTCCTCGCGCATGGGCAACTGCTCACGGGGAACGATGCCGTACACCTCGGCGGAACTGACCAGGAGGAAACGGCAGTCCATCCCCACCTGGAGCCAGGCCGAGAGGAGGTTCAGAGTCCCTCCAAAGTTCACCTGATAGGTGAGCGCCGCGTTTTCGAACGACTCCGCAGGGGACGAGAAGGCGGCAAGGTGATAGATGCGCTGGGGCCGAAAAGACTCGACTACTTCGCGCACGCGGTCAGGCTCGCGCAGGTCCGCGGTCACCATCTGAACGTCTCTCTCGAGGTGCTGAAGGTTGGCCCGGTCTTCGCGAGTGGCAAGCAGCGCGACGACCTCTTCGCCCTGCGCGAGGAGATGATCGGCGAGATGAGAGCCTGCAAAACCCGCGGCGCCGGTGATGAGTGTTTTCATGAGTGTGCCGTGCTGCCATGGGCGGCGTCGGAAGGGCGGGGCTTCAGCCCCGCCACAGAGAACTGGCCACTCCTCGGGGCTTTAGCCCCTGAAGCCACGTTGCTTCAGGGCCTAAAGGCCCCTTCAACCGTGCACTGCGTCCCGGCGGGGCTAAAGCCCCGCCCTTTCCACAGCCGCTGAGCTTCGCTCGGAGGCGCCAGCGGAGCTATGGCGGCGTAAAGCCGCCACTACAGTCCCGCCCGTGCGGGCAGGACGTGATCGGCGCGGGGTTGAGGCTCTTCTAGCCGCGCCAGATCTTCATCCACCATCATCTTCACCAGGCCCTGAAAGTCAATTTTAGGTTTCCAGCCTAACTCCTGGCGGGCTTTGGCGGAATCCCCGAGCAGATGATAGACTTCCGCGGGACGCAGGAAAGCGGGGTCAATTTCCACGTAGTCTCGATAATCCAAGCCCAGGTGAGTGAAAGCGACTTCCAGGAGCTGGCGCACGGAGTGGGCGACGCCGCTCGCGACCACGTAATCTTTGGGTTTTTCCTGCTGAAGCATCTGCCACATGGCCACGACGTAATCGCCGGCAAAGCCCCAGTCGCGTTCGGCTTCCAGATTGCCCATCTTGAGTTTGGGTTGCCGGCCCAGCTTGATGCGCGCTGCGCCGTAGGTCACTTTGCGGGTTACGAACTCGAGGCCGCGGCGCGGCGATTCGTGATTGAAGAGGATTCCGGAGCAGGTGAAAAGGCCGTAGCTCTCGCGATAATTGACGGTGATCCAATGCCCGTAGAGCTTCGCCACGCCGTACGGGCTGCGCGGGTAAAACGCGGTGTTCTCGTTCTGCGGGCTTTCGCGAACCATGCCGAACATCTCGCTCGAGGAGGCCTGGTAGAAACGAATCCCGGTATTGACCAGCCTGATAGCCTCGAGCATCCGGGTCACGCCCAGCGCGGTGAATTCGCCGGTCAGGGTGGGCTGGTTCCAGGAGGTGGGCACGAAAGATTGCGAGGCGAGGTTGTAGACCTCCTGCGGTTCGGTCTGCTGCAGGGCGCTGATGAGGGAGTTCTGGTCAAGGAGGTCTCCGGGAATCAGCTCGATGCGGTCTTGGAGATGGTAGAGGCGCTCGAAGTTCACGGTACTGCTGCGCCGCACCAGGCCGCAGACGCGGTAGCCCATGGAAAGCAGGAACTCCGCCAGATAAGAGCCGTCCTGCCCGGTGATGCCGGTGATCAGCGCGGTCTTGCTCATGCCTTTCCTCCTGCTCCGAGTATGCTTGCGCCGAAGGCGTCTTGGAGTGCGGCGGCTTGACGCCGCCTTGCTGATCGCCAAGCGCCGCCGGCCCTCCACGAGCGGCGGAAAGGCGGCGTCAAGCCGCCGCCTTTCCACCCCGCGTGCGTAGGCGTAGCACCGTAGGATCCCAAGGCGGCGTCAAGCCGCCGCACTCCAAGGCGCTTCGCGCATTATCATGCTTCGAGCACCTTGCGATAAACCTCGAGAGTCTGCCGGGCGCATTCGCGCCACGAAAAACGTTTCACCTGCTGGAGACCCTTGCAGCGCAGCGTTTCCTGAAGCTCGGACGAACCCAGCACCTTTCGGATGGCCGCGGCAAGGTCGTCCGCGCTCATCGTCTCAAAATATTGCGCCGCATCGCCGGCCACTTCCGGCAGGGAACTGGCCCGCGAGCAGACCACCGGCGTACGGCAGGCCATGGCCTCGAGCACCGGCAGGCCGAATCCCTCGATGGTGGAAGGCATGACCAACAAGTCCGCGGCGCCGTAGACCCAGGGAAGTTCTTCGTAAGGCAGGCGCGAGACGAAGAGAACGCGACTTGAGATCTTCAAGTTTTGGGATTCGCTCACCAGGCCCGCCTTCCATCTTCGATCGTCGCCGAGGATAACCAGTTGGTGATCGAAATCTCTCGAGGCGCACAACTGAGCGAAGGCGTGCAACAGAGTCTCGAGGTTCTTGTTGGGTTTCAGATTGCCGACAAACAGGATATAAGGACGATCGAGGCGGAGCAAGGAGAAGGCGCGCTCGAGAGCCAGAGCGCGGTCGCGAGGATGGAAATGATCTTTGACACCCAGGTAAACAACGCTCACTTTGGAAGGTGAGGCTCGAAGGTGCTCGACGATCTGGCGCTTGGTGAATTCAGAATCCGCGATGAAATAATCCGCCCGGCGCGCGACCAGGGCAAACATCGGCCGGGCATAAATCCACGCTTCCGGCAAGCGCTTGAAGGTGGGCTCGGTTAAATGAATAAGGTCGTGAATCGTGACCACCAATTTGCCTCGATACAGCAGCGCGGCGTTGTAGTGCGGGCAATGGAGCATCTGGGACCGCCGGGCGAGCCCCGCCACTTCCCATTGTTCGTTCAAAGTGTAAATATGCGTTTTGGCTGGCAGGAATTGGAAACGGTCTGCGGGCAGGCCGCGCGGGGTCTTTTCACTGGGGCAAATGACGCGGAAGAGATAATGGTTCTCGAGTGTGGCGTAGTTTTCGAGCAGGTTTTTGAGGTAGGTGCCGATGCCGGAATGCTCGATCATTCTGGCATCGATGGCAACGAGCGGGTTCATCCCTTCAATCCTTCACCACTGGCACGCGAAATTCAAGATTCAAGATTCCGAATTCAAGAGGGTGTTATTGGCCCGGAAGGGGACTCGAGTCCATCCGGTAGTTCCCTTCCAGCTTGACGGTTGAGCGAGGGCGCGCTTGATCCAGCCGCGAGAATACTCCGGCTCCCATCAGGTTGTCGCGGACGACAAAAACCGGGGTGACGGCAGGATTACTGCTCCCGCCGCCCACCGCAATGTCCACGGGGAAAGGGTGAAGGCCAAGCAAGCGATTGCCTTGAATGGTCGTCAGAGGAGCGATTTGGGGATCGTCCTGGTAGACCATGATTGCCGCGCTGCCGGGTGG
>Ga0187781_10000439_pt1 | contig 29520 bp, 24 predicted proteins | sample 0715_SJ02_MP02_2_FD_132447 | JGI IMG/M metagenome (GOLD analysis project Ga0187781, IMG submission 132447) | Tropical peat soil microbial communities from peatlands in Department of Meta, Colombia - 0715_SJ02_MP02_20_MG | ecosystem: Environmental > Terrestrial > Soil > Wetlands > Peat | place... | reverse complement strand
TCGAGGGCGCGCTTGAGAGCTTGTTGCGTCTCCGCCGGGTCATCCGAGGCCAGATAGGCGCTGGCCAGATCCAGCCAGTAGCGCGCGTCAAAGGGATTGAGAGCAATCGCCGCCCGCATTTCGTCTATGGCTCTGGGAAAATCCTGCATCAGCAGAGAATATCTGCCGATGCGATAACGAAGCTCGGCGTCAGAGGGTTCTAGCCGGGCAGCCGTTTTCAGGTTCTCCAGCGTGGCGTTCTCGGCCCAGAGGAACGCGCGGTAGACCCGCGCGGAAGCCCGTAGGTACAGCCCGACTGCTGCCAGCGCCGCCACCAGTAACAGAATCCTGGCCGCCAGCGGAGAGCCACGAGTTGTCTTTCTAGCGCCCAACCCGCTGCTGGCCGTGACTTCTGTGTTCGGTGTGCGTGCGATTCCGCCGGGATCGAGTGTCATGAAATCCAGTGGCAGTATCCCGTTATTGCTTCGTCAGTTGTTCGACGTTGTCACTCTTATAGTAGTAACCGTACTTCTTGCCGTAGTAGCCGTAATAGTAGTAGTAGTCGGACTCGTTCAGGTCCATCGCGTTAACTACAACGCCGATAATCTTGGCATTGACATAAGCGAGTAGTTGACGTGCCCGGCGGAGAGCCTGTTTGGTGGTCTGACCCGACCGGATCACGAGGATCACCGAATCCGCCTGCACCGACAGCAGGACCGCATCGGTTACGGACAGCGCCGGCGGGGTGTCGATCACGATGTGGTCGAACTGCTTGCGCCATTCGGCGATGCTGTTGTTCATCAGGCCAGAGCCCAGCAGTTCCGCCGGATGCGGCGGCGATCCGCCAGAGGGCAGCACTTGCAGATTCGGGAGCTGCGCCCAGGGTGAGAACGGGTACTCGCTGATATTGCCCGTCAGGTACTCGGAGAGACCCGGTCTTTGCGGTATCTTGAAGGCCTTGTGAATGCTGGGGCGGCGCAGGTCGGCGTCGACCATCAGCACGCGCGCTCCTCGCTGCGCCAGCACGATAGCGGTGTTCACGCTGGTGGTGGTCTTGCCTTCCTGGGCCAGCGGGCTGGTCACCAGCAGCACCTTCGGGGGCGCGCCCCAGGAGGAGAGCAGGATGGAGGTGCGCAGGGTGCGGTATGCTTCTGCAGACTGTGACTGCGGACGCAGGTACGAGATGATCTCTACTGTTTCCTGCTGCGGCATGAGCTGCGAGCCTGCCCGCAACGGCTTGAGCGCTCGCCCATAGCTGGCGCTCAGGCGCATGCCGGAAGGGATCATGCCCAGCGTGGGGAGGCCGGCCACCAGCTCCACTTGGTCGGGACTACGCACGCTGTTGTCCAGCATCTCCAGCAGGAAGGCCAAGCCGATGCCTCCCGCCAGCGCGAGAAAGAAACCGGTAGTGATGTTGCGCGGAATGTTGGGCTGCGCCGGTCCCATGGGCACGCGCGCCTGGTCGATGATCTGCACGTTGCTGGAGCGCAGTCCGGCGGACACCCCGGCCTCCTTCAGCCGTTGCAGCAGCCCGTCATACAGTTGTCGGTTAGATTCGTAGTCACGCCGCAGCAGGTTGTACTGGATAGCGCTCTCGTTGAGCTGGTTGGCTTCCTGCTTCTGGGCATCGAAGGCCGCTTGCAGCATGTTCTCGCGTTGCTGAGCTGCCAGGTACGTGCTCTTGTACTGGTCGGCAGCTTCCAGTTGTTCACTCTTGATTGCAGCCTGCACCGATTGCAATTGTGTGCTGACTTCCTTGACCTTGGGATAGTTGGGGCCGAACTGCGTGGTCATGGCTGCTAGTTGACTCCGCAGCTCGTTTTGCTGTTGCTTCAGTCTGCCCAGCGGTGACTCGGCGGTCGGAGAGCCCATTTTGGGCAGCAGCTCCGGCTGGCCCTCCAGGCTCAGCCGGTACAGTGACTCTTTCTGGATGCGGTCCATCTCGGCGTCGGTCAGCTCCTTATTCAGCTGGTCGAGCTTGGTGGTGATTACGTTCTGCTTTTCGTCCACCCCGACAATGCCGTGTTCCTTCTGGTAGTCCACCAGCCGCTGCTGTGAGGTTTCCACCTTCAACTGCAGGTCAGAGAGCTGCTTGGAAAGCCACTCCGAGGTGCGCACCGTGCTCTCGAATTTGGCTTTGAAGTTTTGCTCGATGTAGACGTTAGCTACCTCGTTCACGATCTGCGCGGAGAGACTTGGGTTGGGGGAAAGGTAACGCAGTTCGATGATGCGCGTCCGTGGGAGCACTTTCACCGACAATCCCCCGTGGAGCGCGCCCAGCAGGCCGTTTTCCTGGGCGGTAGTAAGCCCGGCCGAGCCCACCGGGATACCACGGCTGGCTGCCCTCGCCGGCACGCCCGTGAACCTTGCGTCTTGGTCCAGATGCAGGTTCCGGATCACCTGCAGTGCGATGGCATCGCTCTCCAGGATCCTGGCTTGCGTATCTAGGCCGACAGTGTAATCTTCTTCGTCGAAGCCACCGCCACCCGTCTCCTTAAGGCCGAGTGCATCGTTGTCCTGACGGTTGATCGCGATCCGCCCCACCGCCTCGTAGAGCTTGGTGGCACGGAAGGAATGGATGGCCACCAGCACCGTGATCACCACCACGCAGGAGACGACGGTCCATTTGCGTTTAAGCAGCAAACGCCAGTATTCGAGCAGCGAGGGTTCGAGCGCCGTCAGTTCTGCCTGGGGATTCACCGTTGCCGGCCGCAGGATGTCTAAAGATCGGGAGGATTCGGTCCGCACCAGATTGCTAGGATCCATTCACCGCTCCGTCGAGTTTTCGGGGCCAAACGCAGTTCACGGGAGAAAATTTTCTGGATCATAGCATGAGGTGAAATGCACATCGTTCGACAGAAGGGGGGGGGAATCGAATTCGCAATCATCTCAGCGCTGGCGCGAGCAACGCCGATTTTCACGCGCCCCTGATGTGCGGCGCGTGGAAGGCTGCCTGCCAGCCGGAAGTTTTCCACAATTGCGGCACATCGGAAGTCAACTCTGCCGACGGGAAACATTTTGACAATCGAGTTCAGCGACCCTAGTATGCGGAGATATCAGTGAATTTTTTTCTTGACACCGGTGGACGAGCTGCAAAAACACAGTCTCACTTCATTTCAAATTCCTCTGAACATCTTTTGGGGTTTGGTTGTGGCGGGCGCGACTAAGGCTTTCGCCTGATGGGAACGCTAACGGGAGAAGCCGTGCGTGTGGATCCTCAGGTGGCGCTTGGAGTATCGCTTCCGGCGCTGCCGCATGTCGCCATTCGGCCGGCGCGGGGCTGGGCCGGGCCGAACCTGCGCGAGCTGTGGCAGTACCGCGAGCTGCTGTTCTTTCTCATCTGGCGCGACATCAAGGTGCGCTACAAGCAGACCGCGCTGGGCGCGGCTTGGGCTGTCATCCAGCCCGTCTTCAGCATGGTGGTGTTCAGCCTGTTTTTCGGAAAGCTCGCGAAGGTTCCGTCAGACGGCGTTCCGTATCCGGTCTTTTCTTATTGTGCGCTGCTGCCGTGGCAGCTGTTTGCTTACGCTCTCGCCGAGTCCAGTAGTAGCGTGGTTGCCAATGAGCGGCTCATCAGCAAGACTTATTTTCCGCGCCTGGTGATTCCCATCGCCGGCGTGCTGGCCGGGCTGGTGGATTTCGCCATCGCTTTCGTAGTGCTGATTGTTCTCATGCTGCACTACGGGATCGTCCCCACCTGGGCAATCGCCACCCTGCCGTTATTTGTCCTGTTTGCGATCATGACCGCGCTGGCCGTCGGCTTGTGGCTATCCGCGCTCAATGTGCAGTACCGCGACGTGCGCTATACGGTTGGGTTTCTGACGCAGATCTGGCTGTTTCTCTCACCGGTCGCTTATCCCAGTTCACTCGTGCCGGCGCCCTGGCGTCCTCTATATGGCTTGAACCCGATGGCGGGCGTGGTCGAGGGTTTTCGCTGGGCGCTCATCGGCAAGACACCGGCTCCGGGAGCGATGCTGGCGGTTTCGATGCTGGTGGTGATGGTATTGCTAGTCGGCGGACTCCTCTATTTCCGCCACATGGAAAACAGTTTTGCGGATGTGATCTAACGTGAGCGATCTCGCCATTCGTTGCGAAGGCCTTGCCAAGCAGTACCGCATTGGCGAGCGGGAGCGCTACCGTGCGTTGCGGGACACGCTGACCGATGCGGTTACCGCCCCGTTTCGCGTCATACGCGCCGCACTCCATGGCGCCAACGGACATCCGCCGAGCCCAACAGTCATGATGTGGGCCCTCAAGGATGTCTCCTTCGAGGTAAAAACAGGAGAAGTTGTTGGCATCATCGGGCGCAACGGTGCAGGAAAGAGCACGCTGCTAAAAATACTCTCCCGTATCACCAAGCCTACGCGTGGCTCGGCTGAGATTTACGGCCGCGTCGGCTCGCTCCTGGAGGTGGGCACTGGTTTTCACCCTGAGCTGACAGGCCGGGAGAACATCTACCTGAATGGTGCCATTTTGGGGATGAGCAAGGCCGAGATTGCGCGCAAGTTTGACGAAATAGTTGCCTTTGCGGAAGTCGAGGAGTTCGTTGACACGCCCGTGAAGCGATATTCGAGTGGGATGTATGTTCGCTTGGCATTTGCGGTGGCGGCGCATTTGGAGACCGAGATACTTCTTGTCGACGAAGTTCTCGCAGTTGGGGACGCGCAGTTTCAGAAGAGGTGCTTCGAGCGGATGCGCCAGGTTCGCTCCGGGGGCGGGACGATATTGTTTGTCAGCCACAACATGGCGGCCCTGCGGCAGATCTGCGGTTACGGGCTGGTGCTGGAGCGCGGTGCGATTGTTGCGCAGGGCGAAATCAACCGCGTGGTGGACGAATATCTGGCGCGATTGAGCGCGGACGAGGAGCGCCCCAAGCGTGTCGAGACAGAGAGTTTCCTGGTCGAGGGAGTGCGCATCACCTCGTCAGAGGGACCGCTGGTAAAGACCTTTGACGACGTGGAAATCCGTGTACGGTTCCGCACCAAGAAGCAGGTCCGCGACCCTGGTTTGTACATAGGAGTGCTCACCCTCGAACGTCAGCGCATTACCGGCCTGGACCTGAGGGACTTCACCACGGTGCCACCCTTGCTTGCGGGAGAAACAGCGGAACTGGGCTTCTCGATTAAAGCTTTGCCCTTGTTGCCTGGCCAGTACCAGCTGGAACTACACCTGAAGGATATGGCTGATCACAAGGTTGAGTTTGTGAACGAGAACTTCCGTTTTGAAGTGGCGGAGGTGCCGGTGTATGGGGGGCGGAACCTGGACACCTGGTTTGGACTTCTTGGTCTCAGGGCGACACCTATTACGACGTTAGACGCGTGAGGTCTTCGGTGCGGTTGAGCTTGAAAACACTTCCGGGCCGGTTACGTTGGCAATACAAAACTAAGGCCCCTTGGATTGTTGCCAGATTAATAAAACTGTTCCACGGTTTGCCTCAGGTGGACTGGCCTCGAGATTCAAAACGCGAGCGAGTTCTCGATCCGCTACTGGACGACATCTGCTTGCCTCCATATTTCGCAGCAACTGACCAGGACGACTACGCGGCTCTGATGTCAGTTGTCGCAGTCCTCCAGCCCGCAGTCGTACTGGAGTTGGGCACGGCTTACGGCAACACGGTCGCGAACATCTCTCGCCACTGCCCGACTGCCAGGATCTACACGGTAAATGCATTAGCAGAGGAGCAGACCGGCGAAGCGACAACATTTGTGCTCGGTAGGAACGAAATCGGCCGTGTGTATCGGAAGTATGGCTTTGAGAGCCACGTAACACAGATATTTAGCAACACTCTCACCTTGGACCTGAGCACATATCTTTCTAAGCCTGTCGTGGATCTTGCGATCATCGATGCCTGCCATGACCCGGAGTACGTTCTGAATGATTTCAGGAAAGTTGTCCCTTTTCTGAGCGAACGCGGAGTCGTCATGTTGCACGATACTCACCCTAGCATGCAGGCACACCTTATTGCGAGCTATCGCGCGTGTATGGCGCTTCGAAAGCTAGGCTTTGACATTCGCCATCTGAAGAACACGTGGTGGGCGATTTGGCTCGACTGGAAAGCGGCGGATCACCCGCTCCGTGCTTTTTGGGGGCAAGCCGACCGAGATTACCGGACTAGAAAAGGTCTGATCCTCTCCGCAAAGGAGACACTTCAGGAACTGTGAAATCTGCCCTCATAACGGGTTCATCCGGTCTGATCGGATCGGAGTGCGTGGTCTATTTCGACCGTCTAGGTTGGAGAGTGCACGGCATTGACAACAACATGCGCCGCGACTTCTTTGGACCGGACGGCGATACGACCTGGAACCTAAAACGGCTCAGGGCCTCCTGTGGCAGCTTCGAGCATCACGAGCTTGATGTTCGCGACCGATTTGCCATCCAAAGCTTGGTGAAACAGGTCCGTCCCAACTTGCTGATTCATTGCGCTGCTCAGCCCTCTCATGATTTGGCCAAAGACCGACCGTTCGATGACTTTGAGATCAATGCCACGGGCACCCTCAACCTGTTAGAGGCTGCTCGCCTTTATTGCTTGGACTCTCCATTCGTCTTCATGAGTACCAACAAGGTGTACGGCGATGCACCAAACGAGCTGCCCCTTATCGAGCAGGAAACACGCTGGGAGTATGCACGTCAGGAGGATTGGAACGGCATCAATGAGGGCTGCCGGATAGACGCCTGCTTGCACAGTCTATTCGGTGCTTCGAAGGCGGCGGCCGACTTATTGGTTCAAGAATATGGCCGCTATTTTGGTATGCCAAGTGCGTGTTTTCGGGGCGGATGCCTCACTGGGCCCAACCATTCTGGGGCTGAACTCCATGGGTTCCTGGCATATCTAGCGCGCTGCTTCCGCGAAAGACGCACTTATCGCATTTTTGGGTACAAGGGCAAACAGGTCCGTGACAACATCCATTCCTCGGACGTTTGTAACGCATTCCATGCCTTTTACGAATCGCCGCGTTGTGCAGCGGTCTACAACCTGGGTGGTGGACGCCAGAACTCCGTTTCGATCTCGGAGGCGATCCAGTACTTCGAGGAGTTGTTCGGAACCAAACTACAGACAGAGTATGTGGAAGAGAATCGCGTCGGCGATCACATCTGTTACATCAGTGATCTGACTCGATTCCAGAATGATTATCCCTCCTGGAGAATCCAGGTTTCCTTGCAAGAGACACTTGAGCAGTTCGCTGCTCGCCCGGCATTGGTGGCGACGTCACATGCGTAATTAAGTATGTCTTTGTGCAACGCAACAGTTGAGCTCACCACAGCGAGGGCAAGTGCGCGGCCCGTGCCAAGCTTAATCTGCGTCTGTGATTTTCCGCCCAGCGACACCAATGGCGGCACGATCCTGCTGGCGCGCCAATTGGCCGACTATGACCCTGAAAAGCTGACCATCATTGCCGGAACCAGCTACCTGAACAGGCTGCCACCTGGTGAACGGTGGCAGTGCCGATATGTCGCGTTTCCGCAGACCACCGGCACCGGACCATGGGGATTGGGACGCCTCAAACAGTTGCTGGATTGGCTGCTGCTGCCATTAGTGTGCTGTGTGTCTTTACGCGAGATCCGGCGCAGGAGGCCTGCGGCGGTGCTCTCCGTGGTCCATGGCAGGTTCTTTCTCGCTGCTGCTTGGGCCGCATCTCTCGCGAACGCACCGCTCATTCTGATCGTTCACGACCATTGGGAGCAAATGATGGCGCGCAGCATCCCACGAGCGCTTGCGAGACGCTTGTTGAGGGCAGCCCTCCGCCGTGCCGACCACGTGCTTGCCGTCAGCATGGGGATGCAGGAGATGATTCAGCGGCGCTATGGAGTTAGATCGAATTTGCAACTACCCGCAACCGAGCCCATCGCACCTTCCTTATTGGGAGACGTATCGCCACGGCAGGCACCTCTGCAAATAGCCTACGCTGGCTCGTTTGTTGAAGCCGTAGAGGCTCTGATTTCGGTGGTGCAGCGCGAACCGAAGAAATACCAGCTCCACATATATTCCGTGCTGGACATAGACCATGTCCGTCAGCAGGGCTGGGATCGCGCTGGCGTGACCTTCCACGGCTGGATGAAACCGGCGGACGTGCGGGCCGCCTTGCGGCAGGCTGACCTGCTCTTCCTCCCGCAGTCGTTCGCAGAATGTAATGCAGACTTTGTGACGACCAGCTTTCCATCGAAGATCGCAGATTACCTAGCGGCGGGTAAACCGATTGTTGCCTGCGGGCCAGAGTACAGCAGTGTGATCCGCTACGCACGTACATATCCGTTTGCTGAGGTGGTCACGCGTGCCGATTCTGACGAAATTCGCAGGGCGCTCGAGCACGTTATGAATTCGTCTCACCGCGCTGCTGAGTTGGTTGCGGTTGGCCGTGAGGTTTTTGCCCGGAATCACGATATTCGGGTTCAACGTCGAGAGTTTCAACGACGTTTAACCGAGCTGTGTCAGCGCGGTTTCTTGGTCGCGGATGCCTAACGTATGCGAACTTTGTAAACGTCCTCAGAGGTGAATTGTTGGCACTTGGCAGGGACATTAAGAATTTCGTCAGCCGCAAGCTGCGCCGGAATGGAAATTGGTTTCGCGAGCAGGAAGAACTTCGGACGAGGTTCTATGCCGGTTTCTTGAGCGAGAACGATATAGCCTTCGATGTCGGTGCCAATATGGGCAATAGAACTGTCGTGTTTTCTCGGCTAAGTCGAACCGTGATAGCAGTTGAGCCGCAGGATCATTGTCTGGGCGTGCTGCGCAAACAATTCGCCAACAATCCAAGAGTCAAGCTTATAGCGAAGGCAGTCGGCCCGAAAGAGGGACAGGCCGAGATGTTGTTGTGCGATGTCAACTGTATGTCTTCGCTTTCGCCTACTTGGATTTCAACAGTGCGTCGGAGCGGACGCTTCGCCGACCTGAGGTGGGAACGGAAGCGCACCGTCGACGTAACTACCCTGGACAAGCTGATTATGGAGTTTGGAATGCCGGCGTTTATCAAGATTGACGTCGAGGGTTATGAATATGAGGTCCTGCGCGGCCTTTCGAGACCGGTCAAAGCTTTGTCTTTCGAGTTTATCCCCGAATACCTGCAGTGCTGTTACCAGTGCGTGGATTATCTGTCGTCACTGGGAACCGCGCGCTTCAATTACTCGATGGGCGAATCGATGCAACTAGCGATGCCTGCATGGGTCGAGGCCGCGGAGATTAAGCACCGGTTATCGCGGTTTACCTACGACCCGGCTGTATGGGGCGATATTTATGCGTGTTTCGAAAACGCCAACTAAATGATGGTGCTTCGGCCAACCATAAAACGGATGTTGCGGTCCATGGGCTTCGAAGTACGCCGAGTGCGGAGCCCACAAGGTCCTCTCGGTCCTGTGATTCGCCTGATCGAGAAGGAAGCGATCAGCGTTCTGCTTGATGTCGGGGCCAACGCCGGACAGTTTGCACAGGACTTGCGGCACATGGGGTACAAGGGCCGGATTGTCTCGTTCGAGCCGGTGGCTGAAGCGCACCTCGAGCTTCGGAAGACGGCTGCCGGCGATCCCGGCTGGACTGTTGCACCTCGCATGGCATTGGGCGCTGAAGATGGTGAAGTCACGGTGCAAGTTGCGGTTCTTTCCGGCTTGAGTTCAGTGCTGCCTCCCACCCTGTTTCACCTTCAAACCTATGCGCCGTCAGCTACCGTTGCCACCGACCTTGTTCCATGTCGCCGGTTGGATAGTGTGACGGATCAGTACCTACATCCTGGCGAGAAAGCGCTGTTGAAAGTCGACGTGCAGGGGTTCGAGAAGCAGGTGCTGGAGGGGGCGGAGTCGCTGCTGGAAATCTTGAGCGGCGTTTACATCGAGCTTTCGCTGGAGACCTTATACGACGGTCAGGCCTTGGCGCGCGATGTTCTGGATTATTTGGAACGGCGCGGCTTTCAAATGTGGTTTGTTTCCCCCGGCTGGTGCGATCCTCAGTCGGGGCGCATGCTGCAGTACGACGCACTGCTGGCACGTTCGAATGTCCCCACTCCCCTCGAAAAAACCGAGCTCACCCTTTCTTGTGTGCAACAAAGCTTTTCGGGGGTACAGGCCAGATGATTGTAATTCGATTCATTGGGGGATTGGGCAACCAGCTGTTTCAGTACGCGCTTGGCAGGCATTTGTCGCTGATCCACAATCGTCCTTTAAGGTTCGACACTTCAGGCTACACCGCAACCAAACCTGACCCGAAGCGGGGGACTAGGCTTTTTGGACTCCACGCATTTTCAGTTAGCGGACAAGTGGCTACACCGCAGGAACTGCAGCCATTTCAAACCTGCCGACGACAAGGGACCAGAGGACGGCTTGCGCGGCTTGCCAATCGCTGTGCTCCGCTTCGTTTCCGCCGCTACGTCGTGGAGCCGAAGACCGACTTCTGGCGATTTCGTCCGGGTGTCCTGACATCGGCTGTGGCTGAAGCAGTGCTTTTCGAGGGCTATTGGCAATCCGAAAAATACTTTAAGGACATCGCTGAGATCGTCCGAAACGATCTCAGGCCCAAGCTGCCAGCGGAGGGTCAAAATGCAGAAATGCTGTCCACCATCGGCGCGCTAGATTCGGTGTCTGTTCACGTCCGGCACGGAGACAACGCCAATGCTGTCGCGAAGGATCACGGGGTGCTGCCGACTGCCTATTACGAACGGGCAACGGCGCTGATCAAGGAACGCATTCCCAATGCACAGTTCTTCGTCTTTTCCGATGACCCCGAGTGGGCAAAGGACAACCTCAGACTGTCCGGTCCGGCGACATTTGTGGTTCACAACGGAGACGAAAAGAATTATGAGGATCTGCGGCTCATGGCTGCATGCAAGCATCATGTTGTCGGCAATAGCAGCTTCAGTTGGTGGGGGGCTTGGTTGGGTAGCAAGGATGGCCAAATCGTTTTTGCGCCGGAAAAGTACATGCAATCCGGTGCTCGGCGTTGGGAATACCACGATTACTATCCAGCGCTATGGAAAGCCTTGCCGGTGAGCTAACGCGTAATGCCTTTTACAACTACAACACGCAACTGGATGAACCGCGGGCTTGGCATTGTCGGTTTGAAGATCAACACTACGCGCATTGATCGGGCTGAAGACTCACGGCTGAGATCCTTGGTGATTCGTGGACACTGGTCAGCGCCACGCTTTGCTGCTGGCCTGCAATTTGATGACGAGAAATACCTGCGCTTCCTGACAGAAACTTGCCTGTCTTATCGCGAGCTATACGCCACCTGGCCGCGAACTGAAGCTGAGGCACCGAACGGTTTCTACCTAAATAACGTGTGGTTCGGGGCCCTTGATGCTGAAGTTCTGTACTCGATGGTGCGTTCCTACCGGCCGAAAACAATCGTGGAAGTAGGAAGCGGCTTTTCAACTCTTGTGATGAGCCGCGCCATCTCAGACGCCAATCTTCCAACGCACTTGCGCTCTATCGATCCGCTTCCTCGTGTCGAGATAAAACAGTACACCGATGAACACATACAGACTCCTGTCGAAGAGCTCGATCCGGCTAAACTCGCGCGCAGCTTCAAACCTAATGACATCCTGTTCATCGATTCCAGCCACACGGTGACAAACGGCGGCGATGTGCCGTTCCTGTTTCTGGAAGTAGTTCCGCGGCTGCCTGCGGGAATCCTCATCCATGTTCACGACATTTTTTTGCCTTTCGATTACCCGCAGGAATGGATTGTGAACAATGGCTGGAAGTGGAATGAGCAGTACCTCGTTCAAGCACTGATTTATGGAAGCAACACACTCGAGATCCTGTGGCCTGCTTACTACATGTGGCGAACCCGCCAGTCGGAGTTGCGGAACGTGATTTCCTCCAAAGCGGGAACGTTTGGTCCCTCGAGTTTGTGGCTAAGGAAATGTGCCTAGAATGCGTATCGCTGTCACTGTAGATCCGGAAATTCCCGTCCCGCCGAAGCTGTACGGAGGAATTGAGCGGATTGTGGACATGCTGGTGCGCGGTCTTGTTGCACGCGGCCATGATGTCACGCTGTTCGCGCATCCCGAATCAAAGGTGCCTTGCGAGCTGCAGCCATACCCGTGCCTGTATAGCCGGGGTGCGGGCAACGTCACCCGCAATGTGGGTCACATTTCGCGGCAACTGCGGAAAGGCCACTATGACCTGGTTCACAGCTTTGGACGCTTGGCCTATCTGTTACCCATTCTGCCCCTCAGAGTCCCCAAGGTAATGAGTTATCAGCGCTCCATCAGCCGGCGGAGCATTCGTGCGGGAGAGTTGATCTCGCGCGGCACGTTGCACTTCACCGGTTGCAGCCAGCACCTGATTTACGCTTGGCACGGCAAGCCGAATTTTCATGTTGTCTACAATGGCGTTCCCATTGGCGCCTATCACGCAAACTTTGACGTACCGCCGGATGCCCCGCTCGTCTATCTCGGACGGGTGGAACACATCAAGGGCGTCCATCTGGCCATTAAGGTCGCCCAGCAGCGTGGTCAGCGGCTGCAAATTGCCGGCAATGTCCCCGCAGAAGCACGGCACCAGGCATATTTCCGGGAAGAGATCCTTCCTCATCTCGGCGGTAAGAACATTGAGTATGTTGGGGCAGTCGATGATGCTGCCAAGAATCAACTCCTCGGCGGCGCGTCGGCGTTGCTTATGCCCCTGCTCTGGGACGAGCCCTTCGGCATCGTCATGGCCGAAGCTCTGGCGTGCGGTACACCGGTTATAGGACTGCGTCGGGGTTCATTGCCAGAAATCGTTGAGAACGGAGTAAATGGGTTTGTGTGCGATTCTCTCGAACAAATGGTGGCGGCGGTTGGGCGAGTAGGTCAGATCGACCGATGCCAGTGCCGCAAGATTGCTGAACAGAGGTTCAGCGATCGCGTGGTGGTGGATGACTACGAGCGGCTCTACACCGGGCTCCTGGCGGAGTGGAGGAACTGAGATGTCGCTTCGAGACAACGCCGCTCGACGCCTCGGTACGATTGATGCTCTTCGTGGTGTGGCAGCGTTTTCTGTAGCTTGGTATCACTTCACACAAGGCAGTAAGATGCTAAACGATGGTTGGCTGAAAGCCAGCGGCCGCTACGGATGGCTTGGCGTAGAGATGTTCTTTGTTATCTCCGGCTTCATCATCCCCTATTCGCTATACCGGGCTAATTATCGCAGCCGTAATTTTGGGCTATTTCTGGTGAAACGCATCGCTCGGCTGGACCCCCCTTATTTCGCAGATATTATTCTTGTGATCCTGCTTAGCTATCTTGTGACGTTCGCTCCAGGGTTCCGGGGGGAGCATCCCCATTACACTTGGAGCCAACTCGCGTGTCACGTTGGCTACATCAATTCGATTGTCGGCAAAGACTGGGTCAACCCGGTTTTCTGGAGCCTGGGTATCGAGTTTCAGTATTACCTGACCATTGGGCTTGTTTTCCCAGTCTTGATCGTACCTAGGAAGCTGGCGCGATTCGGCTTCCTCGCAGCGCTTTTGGCGTCCTCTTTGCTTGTGCGTCGAACCGGTCTTGTATTCGAGTGGTGGCCACTATTCGTCGCCGGTATTCTTATTTTTCAATCCAAGATCGGCCTGATCTCGACAAGGTTACTGCTTGCTGGTCTGGCATTGACTGCCGCCGTGTGCTGGCGTGTGAATGGACATGGTATTGCTGTCCTGGTGATTGCAACTGCATTGATCATTCGGTTTCTTCAGCTTCCCAGTTCGCGCCTGACGGACTTAGGCCTGATTAGCTACTCACTTTATCTGCTGCACGTACCCATCGGAGGAAAAATCCTGAATCTGGGCTCTCGGTTCGTCCACACCTTCCCAGCGCAGGTGTTTGCCCTCGTTGTTGCTGTCATGGCATCGGTGGGCGCAGCTGTTTTGTTCTACCAACTAATTGAGCTGCCTTCGCAACGGCTGTCATCTTCTCTGCGGTATAGCAACTACACGGCGAGACCAGCGAAGGTCGCGATGGGCGCGGCCGTCGCGCAGGGCGACTAAGTTTTGGGAAGAGCGGGCAACACTATGGCGTTCGAAGTGACAGCTATACAGGGACAGAGCGCATGCGCATTTGTCTGATAACTCCTGGCCAGCCCTCCATCAATCCGCGGTTGGTGAAAGAGGCCGATGCCCTGCAGGAAGCAGGGCACGATGTGCACGTTCTCTGCTCACATTATGTGAGATGGGCCGATGAGGCCGACAAGGCATTGCTGGCATCTCGCTCATGGAAGTGCACGTATGTGGGAGGTGATCCCTCCCAATTTGTGGAGTACTACTGGACACGCGCGCGTCATGCATTGGCTCGGCATACACTCCCGTTGCGCCCTTTAAGGACATTTGTTCAGCGCAGGGCATTGATTCGAGTGGGACCGGAGCTCGAAGCAGCGGCTTTAGATACGCCGGCCGATCTCTACATCGCACATTACGCGGGTGCCCTTCCGGCGGCTGCGAAGGCTGCTCGCAGGTACGCCGCTAGCCTTGGGTTTGACGCGGAAGACTTAGAAGCGGCCAGCTATCCGACTGTAAATGGTACTTCGTCCTATGATCAGCTTCTCCAGGGAATTGAAGGACGCTATCTGCCGGAATGCGATTACATTACCGCGTCATCGCCTGGGATTGCCGCAGCATACGCTGCGAAGTACGGAGTGCCTTTGCCAACGACAATCCGGAATGTCTTTCCCCTCGCGCAGAGGCCGCAAGCGTTTCGCCCTACATCAGACGATCGGCCGCTGACCTTGTACTGGTTTTCTCAGACCATTGGTTTGGATCGTGGGTTGGACGATGCTGTTCGTGCAATGGGTTTGTTGCGCGGCTGCCGGATTGAACTGCACATTCGTGGAGAGATACGGGAGAGCATCAGGCGAGATTTGTTCTCGCTGGCTGCATCGTCTGGAGTCAATAGTGAACACATTTTTCTGCATCCGTCCAGACCTTCAGAGGAAATGGTCCGGCTGGCGGCCGAGTATGACGCCGGCATCGCTCTGGAGCAGCCCGCCAGCATGAGCCGTGACCTTTGTCTCACCAACAAGATTTTCACTTACCTGCTGGCGGGCAATGCGGTCGCAGCGACCGCTACCACAGGCCAGATACCGCTCATGGCGAGGATCGGTGAGGCCGGCTTCTGTTGCCATCCCAGAGATGTGCAGGCCCTGGCTCGCGGACTACGGTTCTGGTACGAGGACCGCTCCGCCCTCGGCCGCGCCCGCCGGCAAGCCTGGGATTGGGCGTCCCGGGAATACAACTGGGATCTAGAAAAAGAGAGATTCCTCAGCACCGTGGGAAGGGTGCTGTCCGGGCAGTCGGTAAGCCACAACTACACAGTGGTAGGGAGGTAGCCTGTTGCTCCGTGCAGCCCTAAAAGAAACGTGACCGAAGAATGCAGTGACCTACCAAGATGCTGACAGACGCCATTTATAGGTTGATGCGGTCCCGGAAAGACCTGCAAAGGCAGTTCAAACGGGTCCTGGTGCGGCTGCCGCACCGCCAACGTGTGGTCACGCGTTTCGGGCAACGCATTTACGTAGACCCCTCGGAATTGCACGGCTTCTACCTCTACTACGAGCGCGAGTACGACGACCACATCTTCAACTTTCTTGGCAGAAATCTATCGCGTTACTGTCGCGCCTTGGATCTAGGCGCCAACATTGGCGTGTATACCCTCTTCCTAGCCGCACGCGTGGACCGGGTGGATGCTTTTGAACCCGAGCCTCTGGTGCTAGAGAAGTTGCGGGCCAACTTGGTGCTCAATCGGGTGAGCAACGTCGTGATCCACGAAACTTGCGTGGGGAATGTGTCGGGTAACATCGGGTTCGATCCGCCTGTCCGGTCGAACGAGGGGATCGGAAGGGTGTCTGCCGGTCCCTTAGCCGCGTCAGTCCGGTGCTGTACCACGCTGAACGCCTTCTTGGGTGAGGAGATCAGGGAACGTTGTTTTATCAAGATGGACGTGGAAGGCGCGGAATGGCTGGTTTTCCAGGCTGCTCATGTGCTTTTCCGACCGAAGGTGCCGGTGGCCATGCTCATTGAGATCCATCCTGAAGAGATCAAACGCCTGGGTGGATCTACTGCGCAACTGCGCTCGCGTCTTGAAGAAATGGGTTACGCCGTTCACGCGCTTACTGCGTCCGGCCCGCAGATGTTGAACGACACCGATTTCCGTTTCTGGTGGGTTACGTCACACGATGATTACCGTTTTGTTGGAGTAGGTCGCACACCACTGGATGCCGAACCGCGGTCTGAGGAGCGATTCAGAATGAGTTCAATCGCAACAACCATCGTAGGAGACCAGACGGCAGCGTCTAGGCTAACGCCGAAACAGCGCTTGGGGGCTTGGCTTTTTCCACGCATGCCGATCACGCGCTTCTTGTTTGACCAATTGAGGACTGAGCTGAACTGCGGGAAAGTGGGCCTTCAAAACTCGTTGATACCATCACGTCGAAGGACCTTGAGGCGGATCCGGCAATTGGATGGAATCTACGCCAATATTGCTTGCGGACCTCGCTCTCTGCGCGGCTTTGTTAATCTCGATCTGCATCGTCTGACTCCTGACATAGTTCAATGGGACTGCCGCTGGGACCTCCCGTTTAATGACAGATCTGTTGCTGGGGCCCGTGTGGAACATTTCCTCGAGCACCTGGAACCTAGAGAAGAATTGCCAGCTTTCTTGAAAGCCTGCTTACGCGTGCTGAGACATGGGGGAGTTCTGCGAGTCATCGTCCCGGATGCAGAACGATACCTGCGCGCATATTGTCGAGGTGACCTGTCGGGTTTTACAGAGTTGGCGGTTCCTGTGCCATTCCCGGCAGACTTGCCGACACCGATGGATGTGGTCAATCACGTCTTTCATCAATGGCACGAACACCGATGGGGGTACGACTTCGACACTTTGGCACACCGGCTCCGGACCGCGGGTTTCAACCGGGTAGAACGCGCTCATTACCAACGCTCCTTGGATGCAGCTCTTGCTGAAGACTGCGAGAACCACTCACCGTATTCCCTGTATGTTGACGCCGTGAAGCTATGAGTTTGTCAGTACCAAGTTATCAAGAATTCTCGGAAGCCCCCACTGGCGGGCTATCCAGACCCTTTAAGACAGTCGTCATCATCGGTACCGATTTTGCGCCCAGTAGTTACCCACAAGCGTTGCGGACGCGGTTTTTTGCGCGGCACCTGCCCGATTTTGGCTGGAACCCAATCGTGCTGACAGTGGAGGGGCAATACTACGAGTGGAGCGTGGACCCGGAAAACGAAAAGCTGCTACCCGAAAATCTCGAAGTGATTCGCACCCGAGCGTTTCCGGCATGGCTAACGAGAAAAGTGGGGATCGGGGACATTGGGTTACGCTGCTTGTGGCAGCAGTGGCGGGCGCTGCGGAAATTGTGCAGGCGACAGCGTGTCGACCTTATTCTTGTGCCTATCCCGCCGAATCCCAGCATGGTGCTTGCACGTCTCGCCTACGAGGAATTCGGCATACCTTATGTACTAGACTACAACGACCCGGTCACCACCGACTATTACTGGAAGCTACCGCGCTCGCAGCGCCCGCCCAAATATGCGCTGGCCTATGCCTTGGCACGTCTCATAGAGCCATTCGCATTGCGTCAGGCTGCCGAATTGACAAGTGTGGACACCTCTTACACGGTAGGGGCCCAAGCGCGCTATCACGGATTGGGACAACTGCGAACTACGGCAATCCCTCATGGTGGTGAACCGGCCGACTTTGACTATCTCGCTCTGCACCCGCGAAAAAACACTTTCTTCAATAAAGAAGATGGCCTCGTGCACATGGGTTATGTAGGCCGCGGCGGTGTGGACATGATCAGCACCTTACGGGCTCTCTTCCGCGCAGTTAGACTAGGGCAGGAGCACAACCCGGAGCTTTTTCGGCGCCTACGCATACATTTTGTGGGCACAACGTACGCGCATAAGGGCGCCTCGCAGTATCAAATGCTGCCTACAGCGAAGTCGGAGGGTGTGGAGTCGCTGGTTGACGAGCATCCGACACGCGTTTCATACTTGGACGCGATCCAAATCCTGCTGGACTGCCACGCCCTGCTCACCCTCGGCTCAGAATCTGCTCACTATACTGCCTCGAAGGTTTTTCCCTACATCCTGGCGAAGCGCCCAATTCTGGCAATTTTTCATGAAGCGAGCAGCGCAGTAAAGATCTTGAAGGAGACTCAAGCTGGCGAAGTTGTTACTTTTAACGATTCAGCGTCATTGGAGGCTCGGATACCTGACTTAGTGGTGCATCTGGAGAGAATTCTCACTCTACCGCGTGAATTCCAGCCGGCTACTCGTTGGGGTGTCTTCGAACAATACACCACCCGCGCCATGACTGCACGTCTCGCCCAGGTCTTCGATCGAGTTGCGAGCGTCCCGATACGGCGTTATGCGCAGTGACGGAGGGCATGACGAATCAATCTCAGCTCGTACTTTTCTTGGGGGGTCGCCTATGAGCGTTGAGTCGGTACGTGCCTATGACACATGGCATGAGGCGATCGGCGCTCACGATGGAAGCCGCGATCCACTAACACTTCCATGGTACCGCTCTGCTTTCACCGAAATCAGAGATGACCTGGGTGGGGCGCTGTTGGAAGTTGGGTGTGGTAGAGGAGAGTTCGCGGTATGGCTAGCTGTGGCTGTACCTGGTCTTCGGATCACTGGAATTGATTTTTCGGGTGCAGCCATTCGGTTGGCTAGAAAAAGCGCCGTGGCTGCCGCGCAGCCTGTACACTTTATAGTTGGTGATGCTCAAGCCCTGCCGTTTCCAGATAACAGTTTTGACTGGATCGTGAGTTGTGAATGTCTAGAGCATATCCCACGCCCCAGAGCAATGGCTACCGAGATGTACCGGGTGCTGAAGCCTCGAGGTAGATTCTGCCTGACAACCGAGAACTATTTGAATGGAATGTTACTTGCGTGGTTGAGAAGTTGGCTTTCCGGAAAACAATTTGACTCTGGATCTGGGGTTCAGCCTCTAGAGCAATTCTTTCTTTTCTTTCAAGTTCAGAAATACTTGCAGGATACAGGGTTGGTTGTTGATCATACGGCAAGCTCACACTATCAGTGGCTTTTGCTTCCGAGAGTTGACCCTTCCCGACTTTGCACTCGTGAATTCAAGTCCGGCTGGGCACGACAGGCCGCAAAGCCGTTCGGACGGCACTTCTCCTTTTTTGGACATAAACCAGGGAGCACGTCGTGAGTGTAGTGCACAGCGGTCTTCCTGGGACATCTCTGTCCAGGGAGTTGGTTTATGTGAGCAGTGCAGATCCGCAGATGGAGCAAAACGAATCGCCGTGCCGCGTTCTGATCCCCTTCGCGAGTCCTTACCTGTATGGAATGGAGCGGGCGGTGATTGAGACCTTCGATGCGTTGCGGCCCCAGGTTACGCCCGAGTTCCAGCTCTCAAATATGGGCTTGAAGCGGCGCACGCCAGTCGTACAGGAGATTGAGCGGCGGCGGTTTGCTCAAAGCTTCCTGCCTGATCACAAGGACTGGCCTCATTTCGGGAAACCACGTTCATTTCGCGCCGCCATGGACCTCATCAGCGCCATCGGCAGAGGAAATATTTCGACGCTCAGACGTGCTTTCCACTGCGACGTCCTTTATATACCGACTTCTATTTCCATGACGGCAGTACTAGCTGCGGCATATTGTCGGTTGAGGAAGAAAAAAGTCGTCTTTCATTTTCACGACATGCGGCCCGGCCGCTGGTTTATGAGGTTGTGGGGTGTTCTTGCTTCTGATTTTATTCACAATGCAGATTTTGGTCGGGAATACATCCTGGAACGATACCCGTTCCTACGTTCAAAGTCTCACATGGTCTTCCCGTACGTTCTCGAATGCGCCACGTGGGCGGCGCTACCGGCGGAACTTGAGGGCGAGTTTGCCGGCCGACGTAACATTGTTTTTGTAGGTCAAGTTTCAGCCCATAAGGGGGTTGATCTCCTGCTAGAAGCTTTTCACTTTGTGGCTCGTTCCCACCCCGACGCAAAGCTGCACATCGTGGGGGGATGTAGCGAAACCTTCCGGCCCAAGCTAGACGAATTGTTGGCCATGTCAAACGGAAGCATCAAAGTCTGGGGTTACCGCGAGCGTGCTTGGGAGTGGATCAGGCGGGCATGCGTTTATGTTCACCCCACTCCACCTTCGCGCTTTCATGAATGCTTTCCGCGAGGGGCGCTGGAGGCCATGTCCCAGGGAGTGCCAACCGTTTGTTTTCGCAGCGGTGGCATACAGGAAATCGTGGTCCACGGGAAGACCGGGCTGATTTGTGACTCGGAGACTGCGGCCTGTCTTGCAACCAGCATCTTGAGGCTCCTGGACGATAGGGCGTTGCGGGACGCGTGTAGCAGGGAAGCCCAGGTTCAATTTGACAGAAAATATGCCCGTGACACCATTCGAAATCAATGGCTAAGATTTTTCGGCCTATGTCGCTCAGCATGAGTCAGGTTATCAATTCTCCCATAGCATCCACCCCAGTTGCATTGCCATCGACCCACAATATTGGGCAACGACCGAAAGCGGAAGTGCGCATGATAGTGGGCTTCATGGTTCTTGTTGCGTGTATCTATGCATTGCCCCTGGTGGCCGCCTATGCGCTGCAGCACAAGCTTCTGTACGCAGAGACTCCCGATGACTCTTTCTATGAGACTCGCGTTATCACTCTGCTTCGCGGAGATTCGCTGGGTAACCCTTACCTGCCGGAACACGCAAAAGTAGCTCGCTACATGCCAGAACTAGTGGAGCGCGTTTTTGCCTGGATCATTCTAACAACGCACGCGGCGCTGCTTCCATTCATTGCTGTCACTCGAGTCCTTTTTCCCGTGCTGATTTGTTTGCTCGCATATGGATTAGCGCGCAGACTGGAATTGGAACCACTAACGGCGCTCCTGACAGGTTGCTGTACGGTGTTTGCGCCCTCACTGTCACTCGGAGGCTACACATTGCGCTATTTCCGGGTGATCTCTCCAGCGGCATACATTGTGATGGTGATGGCTACCCTCTTACTTATTGAGCGCGTTTGGCGGAAGGCTGGCTGGTACTCAGCTTGGTTGGCGGGGGGAACTGTCGGGTTGCTCTTTTATACCCCAGTGTACTACTGGAGCTTTGTTCTGCTTGGGTTGGGGCTGCTGGCTTTGTTATCGCCCGGCCGGACGCGTCTGGCCCTTTTGACTTCAGCAGCGTTAGCGCTGCTGTTGGGAACTCCTAGTCTGCTGCATTCTGCCCGTCTTTCGGGAGATCCCGCCGTAGGCGAAACGCTGGCGCGATTGGGCTTGATGGTCTCCGGACGCACACCGGAAACGGGGGTGCTGCCGCGGTTGCTGATCGGGTTAGTGCTTGTAGGTCTTGCCTTTTGGTTTCGCGCGAAGCGATTCAGGTGGGCGGCATTTGTACTGCCGTTTGCCGTCGCAGGCAGCTTTATGCTCGTCCAGAACGTCGTGACTAATCGTCACTTCCAAGCCTATCACATGATCAGTTGTTTGATGCCACTCGCGGCGCTTGTAATTGGCGGATCTTTCCAGGCCTGTAGGTTGCAGCGCGCGTGGTCTTGTGCGGCGATTGCTGTCGTCATTGTCCTTGGAGCCGCAGGGCAGATCTCCGGATATGGAGAATGGCTTCGCAACAGCAAGAAAACTCCTGCACAATATGCCCTTGACAGCGCATTTCCCCGCACACTGGCATGGTTGAACAGTCAAACTCCCGCGCAATCGGTCGTCGTCTTCCCGGAGAGTATGGCTTCTGCAGCCCCTTTGTTCAGTCGGAACGGGGTCTATGTGGGACACCACATAGCTCAATACGTTATGACGAACCGCGAGTTCAACTCTCGGAGAGAAGCTCGAGAGAGCTGGTCGCCTGGGAAGGAGTTGCCATATCGCGCTGATTATGTTCTTTTGCTGGGGAAGAGTTGCAGGCAGTGGCAGTCCGAGGCAGTATTCCGTGATCCTGGCGAGGACACATGCATCTTTCTGCCCCACTTCTAAGCGGAAACTTCGACACGCTTCGATGCCCGGCTCCACTTGCAGCGGCGGGGACGCGTCATTGCCGGCGCTCTTGTGAAGCCTGGCCAGGAATCATAATTGACAATAACTTACGACACTCACTCGTGGTAGTGTGTAATCAAAGAGTACTTGAGTCGCAAGTAGCTCCCGAAAGCCAGCCTCGGGATTGGAGCTCCTACTTTTTTGGTGCTACAGCATGGGGCTGTTCACGCATTTTTCCGATTCATGTTCTCTACAGTCACTTCTCCCTCGTACCCATTCGGTCCAAACACGGTAGTCGAAATGGGAGGTTCTGTTGCTGCACCAGCGTACCAAAGACTTGTGTTTCCTCTTGATTTCGAGAGGTAGCTTTCCGAACTATCTTTTCCGCCGTTATGTCAAGCCACTGCGTAGCAACAACAGGCACGGTCTTCACTTGCACCTGGGCTGTGGCCCCAAGTACTTGCAGGGGTTCATTAATATCGATGCTAATCCGTTCCTGAAGGCGGATCTGTGGCTCGATGTCAGGAATGGCTTGCCGTTTGCTCCCGGAACTGTGGACTCAATCTACGCAACGCATGTCCTAGAGCACTTCTATCCGGATGAAGTTCAAGATTTACTACGGGAGTTCGCGAGAGTCCTGAAGAGAGGGGCAGGAGTGCGATTGATCGTCCCCAGTTTGCCAAGTGCTATAACCGCTTACACCCAGGGGCGAAGGGATTGGTTCACCAGCCATTTTCCGCGACGCTATGAATCCATTGGTGGCCGCTTCTCAAATTTTGTGTTTTGTGACGGTCAGCACCGACTAGCCTTCGATTTCACCTACTTTGAAGAATTGTTGATGGCAGCGGGATTTGCGAGGGTGCTTGAAGTCTTAGAAACGCACAGCAAACTATATCCGCATAACCTAATGCCCTACCAGCCGGGTGATGTTGCGGAGCTGCCTCATTCCCTTTATATAGAAGCATTCAGGTGAAAGTGATAGCGCAGCAGACAGTGATGGAGTCCGGTGTGGCGAGTGCGGAGTATATCACCAGGAAAAAGCTCGCCATCGTGAGCACGCATCCCATCCAGTACCATGCCCATTGGTTCCGGGCACTTGCTGTACATCCTGAAGTCGACCTTCAGGTTTTTTATTGCTACCGCGCCAACCCATCCGATCAGTCACGTGCCGGTTTTGCCGTCGAATTTGACTGGGACATTCCGCTGCTCAACGGCTACCGCTATGCGTTCCTCAACGGCGGCCGCAGCAAGCCGGGAGGATTCTTTGCGCTATCAACCCCGAATATTGCACAGGTTCTCGCGCGGGAAATGTTTGATTCGGTTCTGATCAACGGCTGGCACTACAAAGCTGCGTGGCAAACGATTTTTGCCTGCTGGAAAGCTCGAATTCCGGTGATGGTTCGGGGCGATTCGCAGTTGGCCTCAACTCGCGGGTATGTCAAGCAGGTGGCAAAGTATCCCGTGTACAGATCTTTTATTCCGCGGTTCGATGCTTGTCTTTCAGTGGGCACTCGCTCGCGGGACTACTTTCTGCATTATGGTGCAGCCGCGGAGCGCATCTTTATGGTACCGCATACCATCGAGGATGGTTTGTTCGAGCGTGCTGCAGATACAGCACAGCCCCGGCGGCCCGCTTTGAGGCGGCAATGGGGATTTCAGGATCAGCAGGTAGTGTTTGTGTTTGCCGGGAAGTTCATTAAGAAAAAGAGGCCAATGGATTTCCTGCGAGCTCTCCAAGCAGCATTCAGCCACGAACAGACGATCGCTGGTTTGATGGTAGGAGATGGTCCATTGCGTGCCGAATGTAAGGACTTCGTGCGCAGCCGCCAACTTCCTGTGTTCTTCACTGGCTTTCTCAATCAATCTCGGATGGTGGAGGCCTATATTGCTGCCGACTGCTTGGTGTTGCCCTCCGATGTCCACGAAACTTGGGGTCTGGTAGTGAACGAGGCGATGTCGTGTTCGCGTCCGGTGGTAGTCAGCAATGTTGTCGGTTGCGCACCTGATCTGGTGCGCGACGATCAAACGGGCGCGCTCTTTCCGCTTGGCGACGTCGAGGCGTTAGCCAACATTATGGTCAGATTCGCAACCGATCCTGAACGCCTGCGCGCGCTCGGCGAGCACGCTCGCAGAAGCTTGCAACCCTATTCGCTCACGGCCGCCGTGAACGGTGTCGTCGATGCGTTGAAAGCAGTTACTTCGGGGCAGAGAGAAAGATGATGCTTAAGGACAGCAGCAAAGAGGTACTCGTGCTGGTCGGTCCGCCATTGGCGGCAACGTACCTAATGTGGCTCATACGACTCAATGAGATGACTGTATTCGAGTTCTTGGGTGCTGCAGCACTGCTGGGTGGTGCCTGGGGTCCCTATTGGCGCTGGAAAGTGGTAGGGGAGCGCCATCTGCCTATTTTTCCCATGATCAGCTTGATGTTCTGGATTTATTATGCGCTGCCGCTGTTTTGGGGAGATCGCTGGAGCATTGGGACAGGGCGAATACTGTCAGACGAGTCGGTTGAGCAAGCTATGATGTTAGCCGTAGCTGGTGTGGCTTGCTTATTAGTCGGGAAGTGGACGGGCCTGGGTCGTCGCGTGGTTTCTCAGAAGGTACCGGACATTGAAGTGAATCGCGAGAGTACTTGGGCATACATCCGAACCGCGTTGCTAATCAGTATTCCTGTAACATTTGGTGTGCAGTCGAGAGCTTATCTGTTTGGCATCGGCGCGCGCCAAGTGCTCATGATATTAGCTTCCACCGTACCGATGGCGCTTTTTGCATTAATACTACGCAGACTCCTAAGCCATAAGGCAAATCATGGGGAGATCCTGCTGACCGGCATTTTCCTACTGTGTAGGTTAGCGGCAGGCATCGCCTCTGGCTGGCTGGGCGTAAGCGTAGGGATCCTGATCATCTGCAGTGTTGTTTACTTTTATGAGAGGCGGCGTATTCCAACTTCGGCCATTATCGGTGTGTGTTTGTTTGTCCTTTTCTTCCAGGTCGGCAAAGAATCGTTCCGCAAAACATTTTGGAGCGACCGAGTCGACGCGTCACTTGGCGAGAGAATTTCCTTCTGGTCTAGCGAGTCTCTACGAACCTGGGAGATGACCTTGAGCAGCCCTGACAAAGAAAACTGGCGCCGCTTGGCGGACCGGAGTCTAAACCGCATGTCGCTCCTGCAACAGACCGCGCATGTACTTGAGGTAACGCCCGGCGATGTACCGTACCAGCATGGTCGCCTCTATTCGTACATGCTAGTCACCCTGATCCCCCGCGCTCTTTGGCCGGACAAACCTTCCGTAAACGATGCCAACCGCTTCTATCAGGTCGCCTACGGGCTAACCAGGGCCGACGACCTAGGTGGTGTATCCATCGCCGTCGGTACTTTGGCGGAGAGCTTTATTAACTTCGGCTGGTGGGGCCCCGTCCTGATCATGATACCACTGGGTATGTTTTTCGATTTTTTCCAGAACGCCTTTTTAGCCCGTAACTCAGGGTGGGCGCTGAACGCGATTGGGATCGCTCTAGTTCCTAGCTTTCTCACTGTGGAAAGCCAGCTGGCCCAGTATTTGGGCGGAATCGTTCAATGCATTGCCGTCGCGCTGCTGGTTTTTTGGCCAGTGTTGCGTGTGAGGTTGCGAAGTGAAACGCGGCTAGTCCAGGCGGCGAGCGAACATGGCGGAGGACTGCAGATGCTATCAGCAGCTCCTAAACGCTTCTTGTGAGAAATGGGCGCGCGGGCAGTACATGCAAAATAAGCTGGATACCGAAAGTTCAGTAATAACTGCAAGAAATTTTTCAGAATGTTGTCCATCGGCCAAGGGACCCGCGCATTGATTTTGGGCGTGGCTGTAATAGTCGGGGCGGTGCTGGTTTTTTTTCGAGATGCCTACGCATACCCGCTGACAATGACGGCCGAGGAGGGCTGCATTGCGCAAGCACTAATGAGAATTGCAGATCTCCTATGAAACCTACACGGCTGGGAATTGTAATCGCGCTGATTTCGGCTCTGGCTCCCCTGGGCCAGATGGGGTATGATGTGAATCAGCCGACCGCCCAGCGCGTGATCGATGTGCACGACATCCCTGGCGTCGACTGCACGGGAGGAAGCTCATCTGCAAGAGCGTTCAATGCTCTCACAAATAAGCAAGACAGCATTTCCTTCAAAATTGTCAGTACTCGCGGTTGCGCCTTTATTCGGTTCGATACGCAGTGGCTTATCCAATCCCAGACGAACGTATTGTTCGACTTCGCCGGTACGATCATTTTTGGGTGCAACGGATCCGCTGTTCCCCTGATTCAAGTACAACGTAGTGGTTACCTTACGTTTGATGGCGGTGGGACTGCTAAGATCTGGTCATCTAAGAACTCGTGCAAGGGAGTATTCACTGGTGCTTTTGCCACTGCTAATAATGCTCGCGGCGGCTACACTACGACCGCAATTTACTTCCTCAATTTTGGGCAGCTCGCTCCCGATCCGGGACTTGATGGCCCGGCGGGATGGTGTGGTATCTGTACCAACGGCGACGCTAACCAAGAAAATTTCCGCATAGAGAACAACTATATTGCCGGGAATGGATCGCAGGGTGAATCAAAAGGGATTGGCATCCTAAGCGGCACAGCGGAGCGTGCCCGCATCGTCCACAACAACTTGGGCACTACATTTTGGGGTATCTACACCGTTGCGCCGAGCACGTATATCGAAAATAACGGGGGCGGTGGCGTGGGCGACTGGGACGTATTTCCAGGTGTCACGACTTACGGGGGAACGACATACGGCGCTTTTGTTTTTTGCAACAACACATCTGGCCTGATTCTCAAAGGCAATCGAACCAGCGAAGGCAGTGGAGATTTTTTATGGACCCGCAATGATCGTGGTGGCGGCGCTTGTCGAACGACCCTCGAAGGTAATTTTATTCAGGGTGATTTTGTCAATGTGAATTGCGTGACCAACCACTGCAACCGAAATGCAGGGCATCATGTACCTATTGGTGTACCTCTCATCGAGAGTGGTCAAAGCATTCTGAGTTTTACTGGTGGTAATCACTTCGACAACGAGACTAGCCCAGGAATCAACAACACCGTGCCTGTCGTTACGACGCTAGCTTCGGAAACCGCTGGGACTTACTACAGTTTCAGTGACGGCGATTCGGGAAATATTAGTGGCAGCGGTATACTTTACGACCGAACTAAAGCGGTTAACGGTTTGTCGGTTGGCGCATCAGAACGTGGTGGCCAAGATGTGACAACCGCCGATCAGCTCCAGCAAAGTCTACACACAGCTTACTACGGCAACCCTCCAACGAAGCGATGGTTCGCTGGTGGACGATCGCCGAACAATTTTGATTGGTGGGCGACGGGCGTGATTGACAACAACGCACAAAGCGAGGTTGGCAGTAGCTCCGATCATTTGGCTGATCAAATTGTTAACAGGTACGGGCATCCAGGAAGCACTGTCATTCAGCAGCCATTGGCAGGCGGCATGGTCACTCACGCAGCACAGAGTCTAGATGGGCTGAATCCGTCTGCTTCGGTTCAAGGCGGTGGCCTAGGTACAAGGTGGGGATACAAGATTTGTGGAGTCAGCACGGGAGGTTTGACGTCTTGTTCCTCGCAATTCACTGTCAACGGTGCTGCGAAAGTGAGCAGCAGCCATTTCAACCGAATTACTTACCTAAAGCCGAACGACTACAGCGTTATGCAACTGTGGTTGACGCAAAACCCCGGCGATGGTCGTGGGATCGGAATGATAGCCAACTACGCTCCCCTCGCGGCTAATTCGATGTGTACCATCAATACCGTTCAAGGTTGCGAGTCCGCGGGTTCTGCCTACATGCAGGACACTGGACAAGCAATGATTATGTCAGGTTCTCCTCCGGTAACTACCGCCGACGGCCGAGTCAACATTCCAAGCGGCGCAACCTACCAAGTCAACGGTTCGCAAATCTCCAGCTCTAACCTGAGCGATGGACCGTTCACGCAAGTATTCAAGGCCTCACTTACGTCCAGTGCTGCCACATTCGACAAACTGAGCATCACGGGGTTAACAGCGTCTTCGCACTGCTTCCTAACGGCGACCAATTCCAGCGCCGCAAGCAACATCGGCAGCACTTATATTTCCGCCAAGTCTACCAACCAGATCACGATTACGCACGCAGGTACGAGAGGTATGACCTACGATGTCCTATGCACGCCGAATTGACGTTGTAGCCGGACGGGAACCTAACCCGGATGGCCACCAGCAGACCAGCCACCACCAATCGGAAAGCCAACCGCTGAAGCCGCCGGCCTAAGTCACGGCGACTGGTACGCTGACGGCTTTGCTCACCTGTTGTTCGATCCAGGCGTAAGTGCGCGCCAGGCCTTCTTCGAGCGAAATTGCGGGTTCCCATCCCAGCACCTGGCGCAGGCGGGAGTTATCGGAGTTGCGCCCGCGCACGCCTTGCGGTCCCGGCACGTGGAGCTTGCGGATGGTGATGCCGGCGGTGGATGCGATCATGTCCGCCAGCTCGTTGATGGTGACCATGCGGTCCTGGCCGAGATTGAGCGGCTGGCGGAAGTCGGAACGCATGAGCTTGTGGAGACCGAACACGCAATCGTCGATGTAGCAGAAGGAGCGCGTCTGTTCGCCGTCACCCCAGATCTCGATGTCGTGACGGCCGCTCAGTTTTGCCTGCGCGATCTTGCGACAGAGCGCGGCCGGCGCCTTTTCGCGCCCGCCATCCCACGTTCCCAGCGGCCCGAAAATATTATGGAAGCGCACGATGCGCGTTTCGATCCCGCATTCTTCGCCGTAGTGCGTGCACAGCCGTTCGATCACCAGCTTTTCCCAGCCATAGGCGTCCTGCGGCGCGGCGGGATAGGCGTCTTCTTCCTTCAGCGGCTTGCAGCCGGTTTCGGTCTGCAGGTATTCGGGATAGATGCAGGCGGAAGAGGTGAACAGATAGCGCTGCACCCGGTTCTGGCGCGCCGCCTCGAGCGAATGAATGTTGATGAGCGCGTTGTTGTGCAGAATCTGCGCGTGGTTGGCGGAGATGAAGCCCATGCCGCCCATGTCGGCGGCCAGGGCGTAAACCTCGTGCATGCCTTCGGTGGCGCGCAGACAATTCTCCCAGCGGCGCAAATCGAGGAGCTGGAAATCGTGGGCCTCCGTAGGCGCGAACTCGGGGTGCTTAATGTCGACCCCGCGCACCCAGTAGCCCTCACGGCGCAGGAAAGACACCAGATGATGTCCGATGAAGCCTCCAGCGCCCGTGACAAGAACCTTGATGGCAGATTTTGGCAAGACCGGTAGTTCTCCTATGGGGAGTGATGCGGCTGGGAAACCCTGGCGCCGGCCGCCGCTCCGCGGAAATCTGCCGCCATCGTTTCCAGCGCGTGGATCATTTGCGGAACCAGCACCTGCCGGGAGAATCGGCTCGCAACTTGGCGGGCACAGGACCGATCCGGGTCCGGGCGTCGCGCCGCTTCGAGAATCCCTTGGATGACCCGCTCCACTTCCCCATGTTCCGCAACCAGCACCGAACCATTGTCCTCGAAGCCGGCGACCAGATCGGTGATGTGGCTCTCCTGCGGGCCAATATATAAAAACGGAGCACCCACAGCAAGAATGTTGTA
>Ga0187781_10000438_pt1 | contig 29552 bp, 21 predicted proteins | sample 0715_SJ02_MP02_2_FD_132447 | JGI IMG/M metagenome (GOLD analysis project Ga0187781, IMG submission 132447) | Tropical peat soil microbial communities from peatlands in Department of Meta, Colombia - 0715_SJ02_MP02_20_MG | ecosystem: Environmental > Terrestrial > Soil > Wetlands > Peat | place... | reverse complement strand
CTTCAACGAGATCAACCTGCCCTCGTATGGCGATCTGCCCGCACTACTGGGCGGAACAAGCCCGACGCCGTGGAACGGGCTGGTTCCCTACCAGGGCTACAGCTCCATCAAAACTGCGTTTAATGGAGGCAACTCCCATTACAACTCCCTGCAAGCCGAAGTGCGCGGACAGGTCACTCGCGATCTGAACCTGCAGGCGGCATACACCTTGTCGAAGGCGGTCGACCCCACCACAGGCAATGGTGGCAACGGCTGGGATTTGGATTCGGTAACGAATCCTTACCAGAATTGGCGATACGATGTTGGCCCGTCGAACTTCGACCGGCGCAACATCTTCTTCGTCAACTTTGTGTATAACCTTCCCTTCCTCAAGAATAGCTCCAATCATTTCCTGAAGACGACGGCGGGTGGATGGGTGTTGTCCGGCATTATTCAGATGGAGTCGGGCGCACCGTATAACCTCGGTGTCAGCGGAGAAAACGTGGCCAGCCTCTTCCCCGGTGGCGATGCCAGCAACCGGCCGGATGTGAGCGGGTCAATCAGTTATCCGAAGACGCATATAGCCTGCAGTGCAGGGAAGGGCTGCCCCCTCCAGTGGCTTAACACCGCGCCATTCACGGCCCCCACGGGAACTGCGAACGACCTCTGGGGCAACCTCGGGTTCGATGCGATCAATGGACCGGGCCGGGACGTCTGGAACCTGTCCCTGTTCAAGAACTTCGTGATCAGCGAATCTCGCGGCTCGGCCTTCCAGTTCCGGGCTGAGGCCTTCAACGCCTGGAACCACACGCAGTTTGGCTGTTCGGGTCAGAATGGCTGCTTCAGCACGAACGTTGGCTCGAGCAACTTCGGTCAGATCACGAATGCCTTCGATCCGCGTGTGTTCCAGCTCGGCGCGAAACTGATCTTTTGAGAATCTGTTTCCGCCCACAACCTTCCCCGCTCGCACGTAGTGCGAGCGGGGTTTCATTTTGCCGTTGAGTATTCCGAGTGGCAAAGTAATAGAATGTGACCATCGCCTTCCGCTCCTCGCCCGCGATGAAGCGCCCGGCATCAACCATTGCTGCCATTGTGGTAGTTCTGCTCCTAGCCTGTGCAGTGCAAGCTCAGACGCCCGCTGAGGCGATTGAACTCGAACGTCAGGGTAAATTGCCAGAAGCGGAGCAAGCCTGGAGAGGGATCATCGCCCGAAATCCCAAGGACGCGGCGGCCCTCGCCAGCCTGGGCGTGGTCCTGTCGAAGCAGCAGAAATACCCAGAAGCTGCCTCAGCGTATAAGAAAGCTTTGGCGCTGAATCCGAAGCTGCCGGGCATTGAACTGAATCTGGGGCTTGCCGAGTTCAAGCAGGGGCATTTCTCCGCCGCGATTCAGCCGTTGCGTGCGGCACTCGCCGCCGATCCTTCGAGCACGCAAGCTCAGACGCTCTTGGGCATGAGCTATTACGGTACCAAAAAGTTTGCTCTCGCGGCACAATCGCTCGCCCCTGTGGCAGCGGCTGAACCGGAGAACGCGGAACTGCACCAGATCCTGGCCCAGAGCTGTCTGTGGTCCAAGAACTATTCCTGCGCGCTGGAACAATTTCGCCTGCTCTTGCAGCAAAATCCGGACTCCGCGGAAACCCACATCTTGCTAGGCGAGGCCCTCGATGGCGAGAGTCGAACCGAAGAAGCCATTCAGGAATTTGACGCAGCTGCCAAAATCTCTCCACGCCTGCCTAACGTTAATTTCGGATTGGGCTATCTTTACTGGAAGACCCAGCGATACGACCTGGCTCGGCAGAAATTCGAAGCGGAGTTAGAAACGGACCCCAGCAACGCCCAAGCTCTGGCCTACATCGGGGATATCGAATGGAAAAACGATCATCCCGAAGCTGCACTTTCTTTTTTGCTGCGAGCCGAGAAGATCAACGACAGACTGCGCATCGTGCAGACAGACCTCGGTGCCATTTATCTGCAGCAAAAGAACTACAAGAGTGCGAAAGCGAGCCTGCTGAGGGCCGTGGCGCTTGATCCTGACCAGCCCGACGCTCATTATCAGCTTGGTCGGCTCTATCAGGCGCAGAGCGACAAGGCGGCCGCCGAGAAAGAGCTGCACAAGGCCCAGGAATTACATCAGAAGGCGGAAGACAAGCTGCTGGGGAAAATTTCGAGTTCCCCGCCAGCTCTCAATCCGCCGGCAAAAGAATGACGGGAACATAGCGCCGGCATCGTGGCCGTGTCCCGCCGCCACAGCCGCCCAGTTCGTCTCATGGGGTCACGGTGATCTGTTTCCCTGCATACTGCACGACTTTGTCAGCCTGCGCCGCGGGTTCAATGCCCGTCCCGTGATTCTCTCTCACGAAAACAATCTGGAACGTGCGCACGGTCAGCATCCCGGGAAAAGTGCCCCGCCGATCGCCGATGGTCAGCATTTGACCAACGTCATCCCAACGGAAGGAGATGGACGCATACGCACCCTTCTCATAGTGGTAGTTGTCGTTCTCGTCCTCGTAGAGAGTGAATTCTCCGTCGGTGCCGCGATACACCCGCAGTTCGATGGGATCAGCGGGCTTCTCGGTGGACCACTGCACCTGCGGACCCATGGGCACAATCGATCCCGCGCGAATATACAAGGGCAGGCGATCCAGCGGCGATGCGGCTTCGATCCTGCGCGACCCTTCTGTCTGTACACCGCTCCAGAAGTCGTACCACTTCGCTTGCGGCAGGTAAATCGAGGTGCTGTTCGCCTCCGGCTCGGTCACAGGCTTGACCAGAAAGGCCGGCCCATACATGAACTCATCGCCCACGTTTGCTGCCCGAGCGTCCGTGCGGAAGTCCATAACTAATCCCCGCATCGGCGTGTAGCCCTGGCTGGTGGTTTTCCAGGCCAGAGAATACGTGTACGGAAGCAGGCGATAGCGCAGGCGGTCGTAGTCGGTCAAAAGCCTTTGCGCCTCCGCGCCATAGGACCAGAGTTCGTTCTGATTCGTGCTCCGAGTTCCGTGCACGCGCAGGATCGGGTTGAACGTGCCGAACTGAAACCAGCGAATGAAAAGTTCGCGATAGGCCGGGTCGTTGGGATCGCCGGAAACGAAGCCGCCGATATCCGTCGTCCAATACGGCAGCCCGGACAGCGAATAATTCAAGCCAGCGGGAATCTGCTTGCGGAAAAACGTCCAGTCCGAGTTAACATCGCCGGACCACACGGCCGCGGCATTGCGTTGCGAACCAGCGAAGGCCGAGCGCGACAATATAAAGACGCGTTTTTGATCTGTCTCTGAACGCTGTCCCTCATACACCGCGCCTGTCGTCATCAGCGGGAACACATTGGCATAGCGTGCGCCATTGCCGAGATAAGTTTTGTTGGTCACGAGAATGTTGCCTCGCGATCTTCCGTCTCCGGTTCGGTGGTGTCGAGCCACCACGCGTCCACGCCGATCTTAAACAGCGCTTGATCCATCAGGTTCCAGTAGTACTTCCGTGCCTCAGGGCTGAACGCGTCATAGAGTGCTTGCCCGGCGGGATGAAAGCCGCCCACTGTCGTCTTGTCGATGAAGAACCCACGCTTGTCCATCTCGTCGTAGGTCTTGCTGCCGGGACGAAAATAAGGCCAGAACGAAATCATCAGGTGAACATGATTGCTGTGCAGATCATCTACCATGCCCTTAGGATCCGGATAACGCGACTTATCGAAGATAGGTTCTCCCATCGTGTACCACCAGAACCAGTCCTGCACGATGTTATCCAACGGAATCTGCAGCTCGCGATACTTGTGGGCTATCCCGAGTAATTCCTCCTGCGTGTTGTACTTGTTCTTGCACTGCCAGAAGCCATACGCCCACCGGCCAAACATCGGGGCTTCGCCTGTCAACTCACGATATCCGGCAATGATCTGGTCGAACTCCGGTCCATAGATGAAGTAATAGTCGAGCTTACTCGCCGCTTCCGAACTCAGATACAGTGCGCTGAGAAAGCGATTATTGAAGCGACTGCTCGAGGCATTATTCCAAAAGATTCCGTAGCCGTTCGTGGAAAGGAACATGGGGATGCTGATGTTCGTATTGTCTTGGGAAAGATCGACCGCCTCGCCGCGATAATTCCACACCCCTGCCTGATGTTGCCCGAGCCCGTAGAACCCTTCATACGATCCCCACAGCTTCGAATAGAGTTCGGAGTGATACGTGTTTTCGCCGTTGACCACCGTTGGCGTCAGGCTGGCTTCCGTCTGCTGAAACAGCTTCTTGCCGCTCAGTTCGCTGAAGGTAACGGACGCATCCTTGCGCGAGACGGTGACCACAAGCTTCGCCGTCGTAACCGTAACTGCCCCGTCAGTCGACCCGAACGTCCATTTGGCAGGCGCCCACTTTTCTTTCACGACCGCCAGATTGACCGCTGCAGTCACAGGCGTAGGCGGTTCCACGATGACATGAATTACGGTTCCGGAACAGACTTGCACCTGCAGCGTCCCGGACTTCAGTGCGAATTTCACGCCGTCGCCTTGCTGCTGAACCGAAACGACAGGATTGAGCGGATTCCATTGTGCTCGTGCAGAAAGGCTAAGCAGCAAAGCCGAAAACACGGTCGCCAATACAAACGCGGCCATCTGACATCCACGATTCCGGTTTGTCATAGAGATTTGATCCGATTTTAAGTACGTAATCGTCTTCGTTCGATCGATTATTAATAGCTGGAACTTACCGGCACAGCGCATCGAGTAGCGGCCCGATCGCAGTCCGAGCCGGCAAAGGCTGTCCGCGACCGGTTGTTGCGGATTCCAGCATGTCCGGACTGGGCGGAAGACGCGGATCGACGCTGCTGCGGTAAAACTCATCGGTCTCCGCCTCGGCGAGCGTAACGAACCGAAAGCCGCGGTCTCTGTACAGTTGCAGCAGTCGCGGCATGATCTCCGCGTCAAGCGCTCCAATATGCAGCAACAACACATAGGGGATGTCTCGGCCATAAAGAGCCTGCGAGAGCCCCCGATAGTAGCTGATGCTCTCATCCGCGGCTGAAAGAAACGATTCCTCCATCGCCGCGATTGCTTTTGCATCGTTTTTCTCTTTGCACCGGGCATAGGGCTCGGTCCACTGATAATCGCCGAAAGTCATCGTGACGGTCGCGACTTTGTAACCATGCTGGCCGAGAAAAGTCCGGATCGCGGCCCTTTTCGCCGGCGTATCGCCTTCGGCGAGAAAGGGATAGCGAAACCAATGCCAGTCCTCATTCTTCATCAAGCGGCCCAGCAAGTCTTCGTTTTGCTGGATGTCGGATTGAAATTCTTCCGTCGAGCGCTGGTTCAAGTTCATGTGCGACCAGGCGTGATTTCCCAGTGGCTGGCCTGCCGCCCGCCATGCTTCCAGCACGGCAGAGTCGGCAGGCTGACGCTCCAACAGCTTTCCATTTACGAAACCGTAGGTTGGAGGCAGTCCAGCGGAGCGCAGTGCGTCCAGAATCTTGGCCGCGACCTGCACGCGTGATGTCCCGGGAGGCAACGTACCGTGGGCGGGCAGGTCATCGAAGGTGAGCGCAATTCGCGGTGACGTGTCCCGATCCTTGTTTTGTGCGAACGCAGCCGCACAGAGAAGAACCAGAATAAGACCGGTCGCTTTCCACTGTTTCATGATTCCGTTCTCGAATTCTGGATCAAGAATGTGGCGGCAATTCGAGCAGTAGCATTCTCACTTGCAGCCACGTTAAAGCCCGTGTAACTCAGCCGGCGCGCCCGACCGCCAATGCTCCCAGCGGGGCTCTGGGATGCTCGCTTCGCAGCCGCCTGGATCGCGGCATCAAATGCCGGCTTCGGCTGAGCATTGCGGTCAAATAACAGCGGGTAGTTGGTTCGGCCTTTTACTGGCCAATCGTTTTTCCACGAGTCCTTGTCCGTCACTCCCCAGAAGGTTACGCGTGTGACAACGCCACAATGCTTTGCGTATGTGCCGAACAAGTCTGCGTAGCGCCTGGACAATGCCTGCTGAACTGCGTCGGGCAAGCCGTTTGGATAAGGATTGAGCTTGGGATCGGCAGCGGCATGCATAGAAACATCCGCAGTCGGATTCGAACCTGGCCAAGGCAACACGTCCACATCGAGCTCGGTGATCATGACCTTCACGCCTAGCTGGTTGAATGCGTTGATGGTCGTGTCGATCTGATCGGTTGTGGGTGAGTCGAGACTGACGTGGTCTTGCAGCCCAACCCCAGTAATCGGGACGCCCTTTTCTTTTAGCTTTTTCACGAGCTCGATCGCTCCTTTGCGCTTGGCTTCATTTTCGAGCGAATAATCGTTGTAATAGAGTTGCGCGTCCGGATCGGCCTCGTGGGCGAAGCGAAAAGCCTTCTCAATGTAGTCCTCGCCGATGATTTTCAGCCACGGTGACTGACGCAGCGTTCCATCGTCATTCAGGGCCTCATTCACAACGTCCCAGCCTTTGATTCGTCCTCTATATCGTCCGACGACTTTGCTGATGTGCTCATGCATCCGCTGCAACAGAGCGTCGCGGCTGAGCGGCTTGCCGTTTGCGTCCTCAAAAACCCATTTCGGCACCTGCGAATGCCACACCAGGTTGTGGCCGATGACGAACATGCGGTTCTGCGCGCCAAATTCCACGTATTTGTCAGCCAATGCGAAATCGTAGCCATCAGGCTTGGGATGCACGATCGCCCACTTCAAAACATTTTCCGGAGTGATGGTTTTGAACTGCGCCTTGATAATCGCGTCTTCGGCCTGGTCCCGGCCAGTAAACTGCGCCGGATTCAGCGCCGCGCCAACCATAAAACAGGACTGGTAAGCGTCCTTAAGACTGGGTTGATTCTGTGCGCGGGAGATCATCGCCAGCGCCAGCGATACGACGACAAAGCACAAGGATCTGCGCATGACGTTTTCCTATTGTGCGGTGGCCGCAACTGGCGCGGCCTTGCGGCGTTCCGCGAGATCGTTGGCGATCGATTCGCTCCTCTCGCGAGTGAGCGGATAGAAGAACAGCGAAATGGCGGCGGCGAAGAAAAATAGACCCGCATAAATGCTGGCGGTGAGCAGGATGCCAGCTTGTGTGTGCGCTGTCTGCACGGCAGCCTGGGATACAAAACCGTAGGCTGAAAACAGCCATCCGGCGATGGCGCCACCCAGGGCCAGCCCTGCCCACAGCGCGAAGACCACGCCCGCTGTCACGGTTCCTGTGGCGCGGCGCCTGGTCTTCCATTCGCCATAATCCGCCACGTCGCCCATCATCGCCCATAGTATCGGGCCCGACAGCCCGTATGCGAACTGGCGAAGCACTTCCGTGCCGATGATGATGTAGGTCGCTTGCGGGGGGATCACATAGAGCGCCATGTTGAAAATACCGGTCAGGATCATGCTCCCGATGAACAGCTCACGCTTGCCGACCCGTACGGAAACGGCAGTCGAGCAGGTTACGCCCAAAAGCAATGCAGCCAGACCGAAACCGTTAAACCACGCGAAAAGCGTGGCATGGCCTGCGACAAACCGGAAGTAGGGCAGCATGACACTGCCGCGCACCACAATCGCGGCAAAGTAGAACAAAGTGACCAGGAACAGCACGACCCAGGACCGGTTGGTATAGAGGTCCGACAGATCTTGCCCAAGCGAAGTCTCCTGCAGCGGATCGGGCTGGATCCGCTCTCTCGTCGCGAAGAACGAGATGATGAAGAAGATCACGCTGAGGACCGCCAGCAGCCCCATTGTGAGCTGATAGCCGCGAGCATCATTCCCGCGCCCAAGAAACGCGACCATGAGGACTGCGAGGCTCTGCACAATGAACCCGGCAGTGTTGGCTGCAAATTGGCGGTATGACGAAATGCTGGTGCGTTCGTCGGGATCCTGAGTCATGACCGCCGTCAGCGAAGCGTAGGGCACGTTGTTGATGGTGTAAATCACCCGCAGCAGAATGTAGGTGGTCCAGGCGTAGATGATCTTGGTGCCCGGGCTGAGCTGTGGAGTGGTGAACGTGAGGATGCTAATGACCCCGAACGGCACAGCCGTCCACAGCAGCCAGGGGCGAAACTTGCCCCACTTGCTGCTGGTCCGGTCGGCAATCATTCCCATCACCGGATTGAAACAGGCAACTCCCAGCCCAACCACAAGGAAGAGCGTTCCCGCTTGGGCTGCGGTCAAACCGAAGGTATGAGTGTAAAAGTCCAGTTGCAGGGCCAGCATGGCCTGAAAAACAAAGTTGGCGGCCATGTCACCGAGCGCGTAACCGATCTTTTCACCGACGGAAAGTTTCTGAATCATAGCTGCCTCGACATACGCTGCGGAGCTTACTTCGTCACAGTCAGCGTGACCTTCGTCAGGTCCTCATCACGAGACGAGTTTCCGATCATGATGGCGAACTCGCCCGGTTCGACAAAGTACTTCATGTTCACGTCGTAGAACGCGAGCAAGTCTGGCGTGATCAGGAATGAGACGGTCTTCTTTTCCCCAGGACGCAGCGTTACTTTCTGAAATCCCTTCAACTCCTTAACCGGCCTCGTAACCGAGCTCACCACGTCGCGAATGTACATCTGCACAACTTCTGCACCTGTACGTTTTCCGGTGTTGTTCACGTCCGCCATCACGCGCGTCGAACCGTTAGTTCGCATCGTTTTCTTTTCCAAGCGGACGTTCTGTATGGCAAACGTCGTGTAGCTTAGGCCGTAGCCAAAAGCGTACAGAGGCGAAACGTCGTCAAAGAGATATCCGCGCCGTGCAGAGGGCTTGTAGTTGTAGAACACCGGCAAATGTCCCGCCGACCGCGGAATGCTGATCGGCAATTTGCCGCTTGGGTTCACATCGCCGAACAAAACGTCGGCGACGGCGTGCCCATTCTCCTGCCCCAAATACCAGCACTCAAAAATGACCGGGACATTCTGGACCAAATAGTTGATGGCGAGCGGCCGCCCATTATAAAGAAGCGCGATCACCGGCTTGCCTGTTGCCAGCATCGCCTTCACCAGTTCTTCCTGCCTGCCGATCAAGTCTAGACTGGCGCGGTCTCCCATGTGGTTCAGGCCCCAGGCTTCGCGCGAGGTTTGTTCATTTCCGCCGATTGCCAAAATGATCACATCGGCCTGCTTGGTCACTTCCACAGCCTCGGCAATCTGCTTTCGGTCCTCTTCAGGATTGCTGGGAACGACTTCATCCTTATTCCAGTTGCCGCCAATGGTGATCTTGCAGCCTTCGCTGTAGACCACCTTGGCGCGATTAGCCACGCGCGCTTTGATGCCCTCAAGCACGGTTACTTCGTGTTTGGGAACGCCGCTATAGCCGCCCAGCAGCGTGCGATCAGCATTCGGGCCGATAACGGCAATCGTGCGGTATTTGTTCAAATCGAGCGGAACCAGCCCACCCTCGTTCTTCAGCAGCGCCATAACTTCGCGAGCGGATTGACGGGCGAGATTCACGTGGTCCGCGCATCCAACCACACGGTCAGCCACTTCCGGATCGACATAAGGATCGTCAAACAGGCCCAGCTTGAATTTCCACAAAAGCATCGGCGCAATCAGTTCATCGAGTTGCGATTCCTTGAGAACGCGTTTCTTTACCAAGTCCACCAGTTCCAGATAGCAATCCGGATCGGGCAACTCGATGTTCACACCTGCTTCCACAGCCAGTCTGGTGGATTCTTTTTTGTCCGCCGCGACGAAGTGCCCGTGCGTGTCCGGACGATATCCGAGTTCCCAAATTGCGAAGTAATCGGAAACGTAGTAACCCTTAAACCCAAATTCGTTCTGCAGGACCTCTCGCAACAGCCACTTGTTTGCGTGCGACGGCACGCCATCCACTTCGTTATAAGAGGGCATGATGCTGATGGCGCCGCCCTTCTGCAATGCTTCCTTGAACGTGAACAAGAAAGTTTCGCGCAGCACTCGCATGGAGACATTAGCCGGCGCACAATTCATCCCAGACTCGGGCTGCCCGTGACCGACACAATGCTTCAGGGTTGCGATCAGTCGCGTCTTGTCGGGGAAGCTGGCGTCGCCCTGAAAACCGCGAACCGCCGCGATTCCCATGCGGGAAACCAGAAATGGATCTTCCCCGTAAGTTTCTTCGCAGCGTCCCCATCGCGGATCGCGGGCCACATCCACGACGGGAGTCAACGCCTGGTGCGCTCCTCGCGATCGCGCTTCCAACGCCGTGACCGTAAAAATGGATTCGATCAGCTCGGGGTTGAATGTTGAGGCCAAAGCGATCGGTTGCGGGAAACTGGTTCCATCCACGGCTGCGTGCCCGTGCAGGCACTCCTCGTGGAAAACCACCGGAATCCCCAACCGCGAGTTCTCAATAAAAAACTTCTGAATGGCGTTCGTCGTCTCCGCCATTCTGCGGGCATTCAAGCCCCCGCCGGCGTCGCTGGGACGCCCGACTTGTCCGAGCCCGTGGCCATCTTTGAATGACTGCCTGGCTTTGGCAAGGTCAAAGTTGCCGTCGGCATCCACCAGTGTCTGCGGCTTTTTCTGCCAAATGCAGAGCATCTGTGCCGCTTTTTCCTGCAAAGTCATTCGCGAGAGGAGATCGTTGACCCGCTTTTCCGCTGAAAGTGCAGGGTTGCGATACGGCAGAGCTTCTGCTTTGCGCGTTCCGCCGGACGATTTCGCGGTGTTGCTTTTCGCACTCTTGTTTCGGGCCACAACTGATCCTCCGGGAGTAAAGTAGCATCGCCTGTTCAGAGCAATATACCGCTAGAAAATCGATTAGGGGCTCAGTTCGGAGCACGCAATATACTATGCCTTTGCGAGATCCCCGTAGTGACGGGCGTCACACTCGCTGGAACGCCCAGATTTCTGAACCGCCACCGTTCCGGCAGTGGCTAGCAAAAGCGCCAGATCGCAGAACGCAAAACGCCAAACTGAGAAACGGTAACCCAAAAGTCTCATCGGGCCGGGTGTTTCCACATTGACATTTTCAACCTTGAGTGCGTGTGTTACTATAGCTCCGTTAACGTTTACGCTCAAGTATTTTCGCGATTTAGTAAACAGGCGATATTGGCAAAAACCTGAGCCCAATCTACTGGTTTGCCGGGGCAGATTGGATGTAGGGCATGGAAGAACTGCTCACCGTTTGCGTAGATTACGGGATTGAAGCATGCCTCTCTGCGTTCTAGGGCTCGATGTCGGTACCGGAGGAACGCGCGCTGTCGTGGTCGACGAATCGGGCCGCGTCGTGGCCTCGGCCACCGAAGAGCACCAGCCTTTTGCTTCTCCACAAATCGGGTGGGCCGAGCAGCACCCAGAAGACTGGTGGCGCGCTGCCGGCGTCGCGGTGCGCAAAGTTCTGCGCGAGACCGACCTGAGGGCGGATCAAATCTCTTGCGTCGGCTTCTCCGGCCAGATGCACGGCGCCGTGATGCTCGACCAATCGGCCGACGTGGTGCGTCCGGCGTTGATCTGGTGCGATGTTCGTACCGAGCGGCAATGCGCTGAACTCAACCAGCGAATCGGAGCCGAGCGGCTGATTCAGTGGACTTGCAATCCTGCTCTTCCAAATTTCACTCTCACCAAGTTTCTCTGGGTGCGGGAACACGAACCGGAAAAGTGGCAGCGCGTCCGTTCTGTGATGTTGCCCAAGGATTATGTTCGCTTTCGACTCACGGGAGAACGCGCCATCGATGTTGCTGACGCTTCCGGCACGCTAATGCTCGACGTAGCACATCGTCGCTGGTCGAGCGAAATCCTGCAGGCAGTTGGAATGGATCCCTCGGTGCTTCCGGCCTTGCATGAGTCGCCCGATATTTGCGGGAAGGTCTCCGCCACCGGGGCGGCCGCTACAGGCTTGGCTGCAGGAACGCCGGTAGTAGCAGGAGCCGGCGACCAGGCCGCCGGTGCGACCGGCATGGGGATTGTGCGCCCCGGCGCGGTGAGCGCCACCATTGGCACTTCTGGCGTGGTGTTTGCGGCGACGGACCGCCCCGCTCTCGACACCAAAGGCCGCTTGCATACGTTTTGTCATGCCGTGCCCGGGCGCTGGCACGTGATGGGAGTGACGCAGGCCGCGGGTCTCTCGTTGCGGTGGTTTCGCGACAACTTTCGTTGTCCCCAGCCATCCAACGGTGTCGATCCTTATGAGTTGCTGACCGCTGAGGCGGCCAAGGCTCCCGGCGGAGTTGACGGCCTCCTTTGGGCTCCTTACTTGATGGGAGAACGCACTCCGTACCTGGATTCCCATGCGCGTGCTGCCCTCGTGGGGCTCACCGCCTCCCATACGCGCGCCCACGTGGTGCGAGCCATCCTGGAGGGTGTGGCATTCAGCCTGCAAGACTCATTCACCATATTCCGGGAGATGAACGTGCCGGTGGAGAGCATACGGCTGGGCGGAGGCGGCGCACGCTCCGCACTATGGCGCCAGATTCAAGCGGACGTTTACGGCCACGAGGTTGAGACTGTGCAGGCCGAAGAGGGCGCGGCATACGGGGCTGCCATTCTGGCCGGGGTGGGAGCGCAAATGTGGCCTTCGGTGGAGGCGGCGTGCGATGCAGTCGTCAAAGCAAAAGACCAGGTCCGCCCTGATCCCGCAAACGTCTTAAGGATGACGGCCAGCTACGCTCGCTACCGGCGATTGTATCCAGCACTTAAGCAAGTTTTTTCTTAATCCTTCGTGCTTTACAGCGGAGAACTTATGACGAACGACGGACTTTATCAACCTAAGGCAGAGCACAAGTTCTCTTTCGGCCTGTGGACGGTTGGGAACCGCGGCCGCGATCCCTTTGGCGATGCGGTGCGACCCTCCATCGCGCCAGTCGACATCGTCGCCATGCTTGCCGAGGTCGGCGCCTGGGGCGTCAACCTGCACGATAACGATCTGGTTCCCATCGATGCCACACCTTCGGAGCGGGATTGCATTGTGAAGAAGTTTTCCAAAGCTTGCGCGGACCACGGAATTGTGGTCCCCATGGCCACGGTCTCGCTGTTTTATCATCCCGTGTTTCGCGATGGCGCTTTCACCGCCAACGATCCTGAAGTTCGCGCCTACGCCCTGCAAAAAACAATGCGGGCGATGGACCTGGGAGCCGAGCTCGGCGCCAAAATCTTTGTCCTGTGGGGTGGCCGCGAAGGCGTCGAAACCGACGCTTGTCGGCGCGCGGAGGAGGCGGTTAGGCGACTGCGGGAGGCCGTGAATTACCTTTGCGAGTACAACGTCGACCGCGGCTACGGCTACAAGTTCGCTTTGGAAGCCAAGCCCAACGAGCCGCGTGCGGATATTTACATGGCCACGACCGGACACTATCTCGGATTTATTCCGACGCTCGATCATCCCGAGATGGTGGGCGTGAACCCGGAGGTCGCCCACGAACACATGGCCGGACTGAACTTTATGCACGGAGTCGCCCAGGCGTGGGAAGCCGGCAAGCTCTTTCACATTGACCTCAACGACCAGGTGCCCGGCCGCTACGATCAGGATCTCCGCTTCGGCTCGGCCAACCTGAAATCCGCGTTCTGGCTGGTGAAGTTTTTGGAAGATGTCGGTTATTCCGGGTCACGTCATTTCGACGCCCACGCCTACCGCACCGAAAACTACGAAGGCGTGAAGGACTTTGCCCGCGGATGCATGCGCACTTATCTCATCCTGAAAGAGAAGGCGCGCTGCTGGAACGCTGACGAAGAAATTCAGGCGATCCTGACTGAAATCTCGGCGAATTCCAATGGCTCGCCGACGGTGGGCCGCTTCACCAAACTGGGCGCGTCGACCTTGCTGTCGCATGTATTCGACAAAGACGCGATCATGAAAAAGCGTTTGCCGTATGAGAGGCTGGACCAGCTCACGGTGGACATCTTAACCGGCATTCGATGACTTCGCGCGCCTTTGGCCTGGCTCTTTTGCTGGCTCTGTGCCTGAACGCACGGGGGCTCGATCAGTCGCGCTACATCGAAACCACCCGCAACCACCGCAATTTCGTCATTGCCGACAACGGACGCGCCGCTCCTCTCTACGTCGACGCCGAAGATTACCCAGGAGTTATTCGCACCGCTTTCGACTTGCAAGCCGACGTCAACCGTGTGACGGGCTGTATTCCCGGTGTTGTGCATGAAACGCCCCATCCAAGCGAGAAGCTCGGCTCGATCATCCTGATCGGCACACTGGGGCACAGCGCTGTCATCGACCGGCTGGTGCGCGACAAACGGATTGATGTCAGCCAGATTGCCGGAAAATGGGAGTCGTTCCTGCTGCAAACCGTCTCCCATCCGCTGCCTGGCATTGAGCAAGCCTTGATTATCGCGGGCAGCGACAAGCGCGGAACCATTTACGGCATCTACGACCTGTCCGAGCAAATCGGAGTTTCGCCCTGGTATTGGTGGGCGGATGTTCCGGTTCGTCATCAAGACACGCTGACGGTAAGGCCTGGCATTTATGCGCAGGGCCCTCCGGCAGTGAAATATCGCGGCATCTTCCTCAACGACGAAGCGCCATCGCTGAGCGGATGGGTCAAAGAGAAATACGGAAACTACAATCACCAGTTTTATGAAAAAGTATTCGAACTGATCCTCCGCCTCAAAGCCAACTACCTTTGGCCAGCGATGTGGAGCAACGCTTTCAACGAGGACGACCCGCTCAATCCCAAACTTGCCGACGAATACGGCATCGTCATGGGCACTTCGCATCACGAGCCCATGATGCGGGCCCAGCAGGAGTGGAAACGTCACGGCCATGGCCCTTGGGATTACTCGCAGAACGCAACCGTTCTCCGCGAATTCTGGAAGGCCGGTCTCGAACGAAACCAGAATTACGAAAACATGGTCACCATCGGCATGCGCGGCGATGGCGACCTGCCTATGTCGGAAACCGCCAACATCGCGTTGCTGGGGCAGATTGTGGACGATCAGCGAAAGATTATCGCCGGCGTCTATGACCGCGACCCCGCGACCGTTCCGCAAGACTGGGCTCTATATAAAGAAGTGCTCGATTACTACGCCAAAGGCATGCGCGTTCCCGATGACGTCACTCTGCTCTGGTGCGATGACAACTGGGGCAACCTTCGCCGCCTGCCCACGCCGGACGAACGAAAACGCAGTGGCGGCGCGGGAATTTACTACCATTTCGACTACGTCGGCGATCCTCGCTCCTACAAATGGATCAACACCAACGCCCTGCCGAAAATCTGGGAGCAGATGAATCTCGCCTGGCACTACGGCGCCGACCGCATCTGGATCGTAAATGTCGGCGATCTCAAGCCCATGGAATTGCCCATTGATTTCTTCCTCAATCTGGCCTGGAATCCCGATCAGTGGCCCAAAGAGAAAATCGGCGAGTTCACGCGCCAGTGGGCTGCGCGCCAATTCGGTCCCGAGCATGCCGAACAGATCGCCAACATTCTTTCGAAATATGCAAAATTCAACGGCCGCCGCAAACCCGAACTTCTCGAACCGGGCATCTATAGCCTGGTGAACTACCGCGAAGCCGAAACCGTCGTTGAGGAATTCGCCGCCATCACTGCCGAAGCGGAAGAGCTTTACAAGAAACTGCCGGAGGATGAAAAAGACGCGTTCTACGAGCTGGTTCTTTATCCCACGAAGGCGTCAGCCGTTTTGAATCAGCTTTATGTGACGGCTGCGAAGAATGGACTCTACGCCAGTCAGGGACGCGTCCTCACCAACAAGCTCGCCGACGATGCGCAGGCGCTGTTCAACAAAGACGCGGAAATGTCTGCCTATTACAATCACTCTCTCGCCGGCGGGAAATGGGATCACATGATGGACCAGACCCACATCGGCTACACCTTCTGGAACGAACCGCCGCTCAACAACATGCCTAAGGTGGAGCGCATCGAAGTTCCTCACGCCGCTTCCATGGGCGTGGTGGTCGAGGGTTCGCCCCAAGCCTGGCCCGGAGCCGGCGAGGAGCCTGCGCTTCCGCAGTTCGACGTCTTTGCCCAGCAGCGCTATTTCATTGACATTTTCAATCGCGGCCAATCTCCTTTCACGTTTACTGCTGCGGCCAGCGCGCCGTGGGTTTTTCTCAGCGATTCGGGCGGCGAGGTCACTGGCGAGAAGCGTATCTGGGTATCCATCGACTGGACTCGCGCTCCTGAGGGCGAGCAGTCCGGGTCCGTGACCGTCGCTGGCAACGGCGATCAATCAGTCACGGTTAAGGTTAAAACTTTCAAGCCAGCGAGCCCCGCAGCAACGAATCTGCGCGGCTTCGTCGAGAGCAACCGCTACGTTTCCCTCGAGGCCCCGCACTACACGAGGAAGATCGATCAACCAGCAACTCATTGGGATCGGATCGACGACCTCGGGCGCACCGATTCGGCAATGACCGTATTTCCGGTGACAGCAGAGAGTGTTTCCCCGGGAAAGAATGCGCCGTGCCTCGAATATGAGATGTATCTTTTCCACGCCGGAGCGATCAAGGTGGAAGCCCTCTTCGATCCCACGCTCAACTTCGTGCCTGGCCGCGGCCTCCGCTACGCCATTGCGTTTGACGACCAATCGCCGCAGCTCATCGACTTGCTGGCAGACAAAAGCCAGGAGGCGTGGTCGACAGCGGTCAAGGACAGCGTTCGGGAATCCGCATCCACCCACACGATCACCGCGCCGGGATATCACACTTTGAAGGTGTGGATGGTCGATCCCGGAGTCGTACTGCAAAAGCTGGTGGTTGACCTTGGCGGAGTGAAGCCCAGTTATCTCGGTCCCCCCGAAAGCTTTCATGTTCTGGGCCGCGCGACGGCGGAGAGGGTCTGTCAAACATCGAATGTCCCCTGAACTAGCGACTGTCGGCATTCTGCATGGCCCGCTACAATTTCCAATCCATAAGGACTGAGCCCGCGATAAACGACGGGGAAGGGTTCCGCCAGCGGAGCAACCATGGCGATCCACAGCAAGGACGAGATCCTGCCGAATTCAAGAGCTCAAGTGTTCGGTACGAACTTCCTGCCCCAGCCGATAGCCAAGTACAAGTTTCCGCAACAAGAGACTACTCCTACGGCGGCGTATCAGTTTGTCCATGATGAGCTGCTGCTCGACGGCAACGCGCGGCAAAACCTCGCCACCTTTTGTCAGAGCTGGGTTGAGCCTGAGATTCACAAGCTCATGGACGAATGTCTGGGAAAAAACATGAACGAGAAGGACGAGTATCCGCAGATGGCGGAACTCGAATCACGCTGCGTTCATATGCTGGGCGATCTGTGGAATTCTCCCGACGCGGCCAACACAATGGGGTGCTCGACCACGGGATCGAGCGAAGCTTCGATGCTGGGCGGGCTCGCTCTGAAGTGGAGATGGAGAAAAAAGCGCAAGCGCTCCGGTAGACCGGCTGGGAAACCGAATTTGGTGTGCGGGCCGGTGCAGATTTGCTGGCACAAATTTGCGCGCTATTTCGACGTGGAACTGCGCGAGATTCCCTGCCAGGGAGGAAGGCTGGTGATGTCGCCCGAGGAGGTGGTGCGGCGGTGCGACGAGAACACCATCGGTGTCATGCCGACTCTCGGAACCACTTTCACCTTGCACTACGAACCTGTGCGGGAAGTTGCGCTCGCGCTCGACGATCTGGAAGAGGAACGCGGCCTCGATATTCCCATCCACGTGGACGCGGCCAGCGGCGGATTCATCGCGCCGTTTATTCATCCCCATGTGATCTGGGATTTTCGTATTCCCCGTGTGAAGTCCATCAACGCTTCCGGTCACAAATTTGGCTTGGCGCCGCTGGGCAGCGGGTGGGCGCTGTGGCGCGAAAAGCACGATCTGCCGGAGGAATTGATTTTCAAAGTGAAATACCTCGGCGGCAACATGCCGACCTTCGCGCTAAATTTTTCGCGTCCGGGCGGGCAGGTAGCGTCGCAGTACTACAACTTCGTGCGTCTTGGCCGGCAAGGCTACACGCGGATTACACAAGGTTGCGCCGATGTGGGCGCGTGGTTCGGCGGCGAACTGGCGAAGATGGGAATCTTCGACTTGGTTTACGACGGCCGGGGCGGCGTTCCGGGATGCACGTGGACCATCAAGAAGGGGCTGCGACCTGGATTCACGCTCTACGATCTGGCTGAGCGCCTGCGGTTGAAAGGTTGGCAGGTGCCCGCGTATCCCCTTCCGCCCAAGCATAACGATGTAGTGGTGCAGCGCGTGCTGTCGCGCCTGGGGTTCAGCCGCGATTTGGCTGGGCTGTTAATCGAAGACATTCAGCGCGCGGTCAAACATTTCCAGAAAAATCCATCGCAAGCCTCCTTGAACCATATAGCTGCCGGCGGCTACAACCACAATTAAATTGGTGGTGGCTCCGCCCAATTTCTCACTATTTCTTGATGCGTCATCCGAACAGCTCGCGCTATTACCGGCGAAACGAGGGATCTCCAACCCGACTGGGCTCTTCGGGGAGATCATTCGCTCCGCCTGAAAAAAGGCGGGCGCTCAGGATAACGCCATCTTACAAATCGCTGCTGTCCCACATTTAAGCGAACCAATCCAGGCGAACTCAAAGCGGCTCACTCCAAGATGTGACTAGACGCATTGCCGCCGCCGTTCTAAGTTGACACACGTCGTCATCAACCGTGAGGAGGTCAGGACAATGGCGGACATGCACGAGGGCGAACTGGAACTGGAACTCGAAGATGAGTTTCAAGAAGGCGAGGACGAGACAGTTGCGGAAGGTGAGGGCTGGCTGGGCGCCATTGGCAACATCGCCAGCAGCCTGCTCGGCGAGGGCGAGGACGAACTCGAAGACGAAGACGAGGGTGAAGACGAACTGGAGGACGAGGTCGCGCTGCATGAGGACGAACTCGAAGACGAACTCGAGGACGAAGCCAGTGAAGGCGAAGGCTGGCTGGGCGCCATCGGCAACATCGCCGGCAGTCTGCTCGGCGAGGGCGAAGACGAACTCGAAGATGAACTCGAAGATGAGACCGAAAATTTCTCCTTCGGCAATTTTTTCAAGAAGGCGCTTCCCGTCCTGAAAAATGTCGCGAAAGTGGCCGCTCCCATCGTGGGTTCAGCGATCGGCGGCCCGATCGGCGGCGCGCTAGGAAACGCTGCCGCGTCCGCTCTGGGCGAAGATGAGTTCGAGGACGAGGCGGAAGACGAACTCGAGGCCGAGGGCGAAGACGAGATGGCCAACGAGATCGCCTCGCACGAATTGACGCACAACGAAGCGGTCGCGGAGATCATGGCCGAAGCCGCGGCACAAGAGGCGAGTGAGGGCGAAGCGGAAGCCATGGCCGGAGCGGCAGCCGTCACGGTCATTTCCCCGCGGGATCGCCGCGCATTGCGCCGGATTCTTCCCCACATGACGCGCGGCGTCGCGATTCTGACTCGCATTCTCCGGCGGCGCCGGCGCACTCGTCACGCTGTGCGTGCCGTGCCCACCATCATGCGCCGCGCCGTCAAAACTCTGAAGAAGCAAGCGGCGAAAGGAGTCCCCATTACTCGCCGCCGCGCTGCCAAGGCCGTGGCCAAGCAGGTTCGCCGGGTGTTGGGCAGTCCGAAGGCCGCTTCGACTGCTATGAAGCGCAACTTCAAGGTCAGCCGCGTCTACAAGCGTCGCCCACGGCGCTTCCGCCCCCGCCGGCGCTTCGGCCGCCGCTTTCAAAGACGGCGCAGAGTGATTTAGTTTCACGCAGAAAATTCAACGCTCCCATCACTGTTCGCAGGAGGAATCATCATGGCGTATGAGCTGGAAGACGAACTGGAAGCCTTGCCCGAACTCGAGGACGAACTCGAAGACGAGCTGGAAGACGAGGACGAGCTGGAGGACGAAATGGAAGACGAGGCCGGCCTGGAGGGCGAAGGCTGGCTCGGCGCCATCGGCAATATCGCCAGCAGCCTGCTTGGCGAAGAAGAAGGCGAGGATGAGTTGGAGGGCGAGGACGAGTATGAGGATGAACTCGAAGATGAGATCAGTCCCGTCCGCAAAATCTATCCCGACGCCATGATGGAACACCTTGGAGAACTCGCTGCCGAGTCGGAATCCGAGGATGAAGCAGCGGAACACTTCCTCCCGCTGGTGGGAATGGCGGCCAGCAAACTCTTGCCTGTCGTGGCCAAGGCGGTGGCGCCGCTGGCCCGCAAAGCGCTTCCCAAGATCGCCCGCGCGGTGACCAAGTCGGTTCCTCACCTTACGCGGGGAATCGGCAAGGTGGCGCGAACCCTGCACCGCAATCCGCGCACGCGGCATTTGTTGAAGGTCGTTCCTTCGATCGCGCGGCGGACCGTGGGCAGCGTTGCACATCACGCAGCGAGGGGGCGCAGAGTCACTCCGCGGCACGCGGTACGCACCCTGGCCCGTCATGCCCGGCGCGTTCTGGTCAATCCGCGGCATCGAGCCCTGGCGCTGCGGCGTCACCGCCACCTCGAGCGGAAATTCCACCGCCTGCACGGGCCACGGTGGCATCATCGTGGGCGGTATGGCTGGCGTGGAAGAGGTCCGCGGTATCGCGGCATACGCCGCGGGGTACGTGGATACGCTCCTGGCCGAGTGCTCCGCGGAGGCGTTGGGCGTCCTGGTATCGTGCGCACCGCCGGCCCTGGCATTGTGCGGACTGGCGTGCCCGGAGCGAGAGTTCGTCGCGGACGCATTGTCGGCGGGCAATGCACATGCGCGCCGTGTCCGGCGTGTGGCGGAGCCTCAACCGCGCAAGGCGCTCCATCTGCCCCAGCCTATTGCCGGTGTTGCGGACAGGTGTTGCGGTAAACAGCAGTTGAAGCGCGTACTCGGAGGGTACGGCGATGGCGACGTTGATCGAAACCCTGCCCAAAACAACCCGGAAAGCCTCGGTGCAGGAAAAACGGCCGCAGGCCGCGAGCAGCGGTGTTTCGCCGGCGTTGTTTCCCTGGTTGCGAGCGCAGTCGATCAACGTCACCCGTCACGCCGCCGCCCTGCGGCCTTTCCAGCGGGAAGAGTTTGGTCCAGGCCCTGCGGTGCCCTCCGAATCGCACATTCAGGCGGCCAACGACCTAATTACCGGTTTGCGGCGCGGCCTGATCAAGATGTCGAAGCGAGTTCACGATTCGATCGCCAAGGCGGTCGAGCGCCCGAATTCCCGCAGATTGCAGCGAGTCGTCAGCCGCAAAGACCGGGCCCATCGCTGGGTGCAGGGCATCGAGAAGATCTGGGACTTTTATTTCGAGCTTTTCGGGCAGCGCCAGGGCAAGTACGCCGAGTGGCTGTTAAGCTGTGACCGCATCGCCATGGATTGTTACCAGGCCGCCTACACTGGGCTGGGAGTCGCGCGCAGGATTCCGTCGCCGCCTCCGTTCTGTTACATGAAGACCGGGTTCGCGCCGTCGACCATTCGGCGGGGAATCCCGGTGACAAAGTTAGGCAAGCAGATCAATCCGTTCCCGCTGATTCAGTTGCCCTATCATCGGCTGGTGAATCCGTGGACGCTGGGCGCGGTCATGCACGAGACCGGCCACAACATGCAAAGCGACTTGGGATTGAGCCGGGATGTGCCGCGTAAAGTCGGATTGCGGCTGCTCAACGCTGGCCTTCCACGATCGATCGCCTCGGTGTGGGTTCGCTGGAACCGCGAGATGTTTGCCGACATGATTGCCGTGCTGATGGGCGGTCCGGAGATTGTCGGTTCGTTGATGGATGTGGTGGGGCGGGCGCCGGCTTCGGTATTTTATTTCAACCCGCGCGGCGTTCATCCCACGCCGTATTTGCGGACGCTGATCAGTTGTGAGCTGTTGCGCCGCATGGGATTCGAAAAAGAAGGGCGCGATTATGCGCGGGCATGGAGACGGATTTATCCCAACCCGCGTTCGGGCACGTTTCCGCAGAAAATGCTCAACAGTTTTCCCAAAGCATGCGCGCTCGCGGTGGACGCCATGTGCTACAAGCCGTTCAAGTCGTTGGGCAACAAGGCGCTGTCGGAGGTGGTTCGCTTCGAGAAGAAGGACCAGCAGATGATTGAGGAATCGGCGGGGCGGCTGGCGGCAGGCGTCGACCCTGGGATCATTCCGGAGCGATATTTGATCGGGGCCAGCCGCTATGCGCTAACGCATCGCCTGGCGCGGCCGGGGGTGATAACGCAGAACTTCTACAAAGAGCTGGTGAGGAGATAGCGGTGGCCCTGGAGACTGTATTCCGCGAATTGCAGGTCAGGCTTCAGTTCATGGATGGCACGCTTGCCATGCTGCAGAAGACACTGGAAGACCGCCCTCCGAACCAGGGCTCGGCACTGGTGGACGACCTGGAGAACATTGTGCTCGACATGACGGGAATGCTGCACAATATGCGTAAAGCGGGATCGCTGGCGCGCCGTAGGGTGGGCCATCCGCTCGATCTCGATGGCGCGCGCCAGGCGCTGACTCGCTGTCAGGAAAGTTTCCATCGGATGGAAAACGAATTCTCCGGCAGCCTGATGGCTTACAACAAGCTGAAAGAGTTGTCCCGGCTGGGCGCGCGCGGGGGAGAGTGGCCGTCATGGGCCATCCGCACTCGCCAGGACATCGAGCAATGCCGGCAGCCGCTGCAGGAGCTGAGCAAGGCGCTCGTGGCTTGCTGGCAGGAGTTGGTGGAGCACGGCGGAAGAACGTCGATTTCGGTAACGAATACGGGGCAGCGCATTGTGGCTCGTAATCCGTTGGAAGAAGAAAAAATTCGCGCCACCTGAATGGCTGCGAATCTGGGACTTTTGATAGCGCACGAGGAGATTGATATGCCAGATAAACCTGATAAAGAAGAAAAAAAAGTAGCCGAAGAAGCGAGGAATTCCCTTGTCGATCTGTCCGCATATCCTATCCTCACTGAGGAGATAGGTTATCCTCCTTCGCCGCTGTCGCGGCCGAGCGCGGGACCGCAGGGGCCAACGGGCGGTGGCTCGGGTCAAGGGCTTGGGCAGATCGCCGCCAGCGCGATCAGCAACGTCCTCGGCTGGAAAACCAATTCCGCCGATCCCAAGGGTTTCATCGGGGCGTTGACGCAGGCCTTCACCCTCACCGACGTCGAAGGCCACATCGAGTCCAAATGGAATCAGCGCACCTATACGGTGCAGACCGATCTGGCCGGCGGAATCACCGGCGCGCAGGCGAGCTTGTATACCCGCGCCAAAGATGCCCAGGATCAGTGTCTGCCCTTGCTCGATGGCCTCTATCCGCTGAATCCTGATGCCGATCCGGAATACGTGAAGGCTCTGCGGGAGATGGCCAAGAGCCAGATCATGGAAATCGTCAAGCAGTTCGCCGTCGTGCCACCGTCGATTTTGCGCGTCAACACCTACTTCCAGATACTGCTGGGACACACGCCTCCCAAAAAGTTGCTGTTCCTGGAAACCGACTATGTGGAGGAGAAGGGGGAAGTCGGCGAGCTGAAAAAGCAATTGAAGAAAGAAGGCAAAGAACAAGAATGGAAGAAGGTGATGGAGGGCCTGGAGCGCGCAGAGGAAGAACCACGCGTGGAATGCGACCCCGATTTCATCGGAGGAACGCTAGGCGCGCTGCGAGACCAGTATGGAATCTGGTTCCAGAAGCCCAAGAAAGATCTCGAGGAGCCGATTTTCCGAGAGCGTCCGGATTTAAAAAAGAAGTTTCTTCGAGAACATCCGGATCAGCTGGAAAACAATCCTTTTTCCAACTCCGTCGAGGACGAAGAGGACATCACCAATTTCCGTGTGATCTCCGATTATATGACTTCACTGTTGCAAAGCTGGATCGCCAACGCGCGATACTTCGCGCTCACTCTGCACAGGGCTCCGGCGTTCCTGGGAACTCAGTTGATCCTGATGTCGCGGCAATTTAACGTCATCGCGGAGACCGTGAACGAGGTTCGATTTACGCTGGATTCGGTCTTCATCGGACCCAACGAACGGCAGCAACTGCTGCTTGATTTCCGCGAGCTCCCCTCGATGTACCTGGAGGATGTGCTGCGCGAAATCGACGCCATGGTCACGGAGGAAGGTCCGCGGCTCATCCGCGACGGTGGAAGAATCGCGATCGCGAACAACCTGATTCCTGTCGTCGAAACGCTGCTGCACATGATCGAGGAGGCGAAACATCCGCTAAACCTCAGGCGCCTGCCTGACGGGTATCGCACGCCTCGAGTGCAGAACTCGCTCGACGATCTGCGCGACCAGATTCTATATCTGCAAAAACTGGCGCGACAGGTGAAGTTGCCCCTGAAGGCGATCAAGGAAGTTGAGATCGGGAGCTGAGCGGCGTAATCAGCCCGCGAAGTGCGCACCGTAAAGAGGAGGGTCATCAATGGCGAACGAGAGAGATTATCAGGGCTTATATGACCGCATAGCAGCGCTGCGGGAACAGGTCACCAGCCGACTGTCATCGGACTTGATCGCGAACCCGCAACTGGCCGATGCGCTCACCAAGCAGATTGATGACATGCTGGCGTCGGTGGTCAGCGCCGACTCCAAGGCGCCGGGGCCGCCCGACAAGGGTCTTGCCGCTCTGGCCGGCGTTGGGCCTGATGCAGCCAGGGAATTCGGCGCAACCCGCGTTCCTCCAGGCGTCGAGCCTTACGACGAGACCATCACCTCGGAACGTATCGTGGCGGTCGGGGATATGTACTATCTCTTCCAGCACGAGAAAATCGGTGTGTTCCGCGCCGTGCAGAAACTACAACAGTTGTTCAAAGCCGGCACGGTGCGTTTGTCGGGCGGGCCGGGCGCGTTCGCTCTGTACCAGTTCGATCGCCGCGATGTGCTGCGCTACACCAAGGCCGACCGGCTCTCCGCTTACAAGAGGATTTTCGGCTACGGTGGTGCACCCGTGCCTTCCGGCGCGCGCGCGAACACGGATTTCCACAAATTGTTTACGCATTTCGTGCATCAGGTCACGTTGTTCTGGCGTGACAAGCGGATTTCCGACGTGATTCGCGAACGCGCCTACGATCCCAGCTTCGGATCCATGGCGGTGGTGCGGCGCGCCGGCCTCGATCTGCGCAACAACCTGAAGTGGCTTTCGTTCGGCCACCTGAACGTGCTGAGGGTGGAAGTGATGCAGTTGCTCGAAGAGGCTTTCAAGATTCTCGACTCTGAAGACGTCAAGCGCCTGTTCGGCGCCGACAATGCATGGGATGTGGTGGAAGAAGTGCTCATCCGCTACTTCAACGAGCGCCTGGTTACTTCGCCCCGGCAGCGCATGGGCGTCACCGGCCGCGAAATCCTGCGCTGGCTGGCTCAACCGCACATCCTGCAGACTACACGGTCACAGTTTGAAACCCTGCTGCTGGAAATCGCAGAACAATCGGAAGAGTGGATTACGAGCGCTCAAGCCATGGGCCTGGCAAAACGCACCGGGAAAACGCGCGTACTGCCCTGGGATCAGACTCAACCGGCGCCGAAAACGAGCCGCCCGCGGTCAGGCATTTCACCAGACCGTTCGCAGTCGCGGGAAATGGAGTTCGAATACTAGAAACACGCTCGTTGCGATGATGGTTGAGAAGTCAAGTCCGAAACTGGAGGGTGAAGCGTGCCGTTGAACCTGCGTCCGCAAACAGGCTGGCGATCTAGTTTCTCACCCGTCTCCCAAAACCGCGTCAACCAATACCGCGGCGTACATGCGGACCGCCGGACGCGCTTTGATGCGCGCTCGGCTCGACGCTGGGGCGACTGGTCGTTGCTGAAGTTTCCAACCGCCATGTTGTGGCTGGACAGCGAACTTTTGGCAGCCGAGGTTGCCGACGAATCGCTTCAAGAACCGTGGGACGACCTCTGGCCGTAAAGCGGGATGCAGACTTCGGGCGCGACGGACACCAACTTCTCGATTTGCCCGACACAACTGCACGGTGTGTCAGTTCACGGGTCGCGGGCCATGAGACCTCTTCGCGCGATTGCCTACGCCAGGCGGTACCGTCCACGATTTCTCGCGGAACTGAAGCATTTCGTTCGATTTCCCACCGTCAGCAGTCAGCCCAAACACGCTCGAGATATTCGTCGCTGCGCTTCCTGGCTGGGAAACCACCTCCAGAGCATCGGGCTTGAGCAGGTTCGAATCGTCCCGACCGATCGTCATCCTGTTGTCTACGCAACGTGGCTGCATGCGCGCGGGAGGCCAACGATATTGTTGTACGGCCATTATGACGTGCTGCCGCCCGAGCCCCTCGAGGCCTGGCACACCTCTCCATTCGAGCCGGTAGTTCGCAATAACAATCTTTACGGCAGAGGAGCGTCTGACGACAAAGGCCAGCTCTTCGCCCACGTAAAAGCGATCGAATCATATTTGCGAACCGTCGGAGTCTTGCCGGTCAACGTGAAGTGTGTCTTCGAAGGCGCGGAAGAACTCGGCGATTCCGCGTCCTTGCAGGGGTTCTTGCACCGCAACAAATTTGCCTTGCAAGCCGATGCTGGCGTCATCTCCGACACTCGCATGCTCGGCCCCGGACGTCCGGCCTTGGGCTATGCCCAGCGCGGGAATATCCGGTTTGAGATTGAAGTCAAAGGACCGCCGCACGAACTGCATTCCGGGAACTTCGGTGGAGCGGTCGCAAATCCTCTGCAAGGCCTGTGTGAGATGGTTGCGAGTCTGCACGATTCCGAAGGGCGTATCGCGATTCCCGGTTTTTACGACGACGTGCGCGAATGGAGCGAGAAAGAGCGCGAATACATGGCAGAGAACGGGCCGAAGGATCGAGAAATCCTTCACGATGCGCACGTTTCGACCGACTGGGGCGAGCCCGGCTACTCGCTCTATGAACGCGTCACCATCCGCCCGTCACTGTCGGTGAACGGTATGACCGGTGGATATGAAGGTCCAGGAGTCAAAACTGTCATTCCGCCACGGGCGTTGGCCAAGATTAGCACCCGGCTGGTCCCAGACCAGGACCCTAAGGAAATCGAGCGCCGAATTCTTCAGCACCTTGCGTCAGTTGCTCCTTCCGGGATGCAGGTCTACATGAGGACGCTGGCTCTTTCTTCTCCCGCCGTGGCGAATCGCAATCACCCGGCTTTGCAAGCCGCAGCGATTGCGTTTCAAAAAGGTTTCGGAGCGCGCCCCGTTTTCTTGCGGTCCGGGGGATCGTTACCAGCAGCCAGCCTGTTCCAAACGGAACTGGGAATTCCTCCCGTTCTGATGGGATTTGCGCTTCCCGACGACCGCGCCCACGCGCCCAACGAAAAGTTCCACCTGCCGAATTTCTATCGCGGAATCGAGACGTCGATCTGGTTCATGGCGGCTGCAGCGAAGCTGTTGAACCCGGAAAAAAGAATTGCCCCGGAGCGGAGCCGGCAAACATGATCATCGATTGCCATTGTCACGCCGGCAAGGGTGACCGCATGACTGCACCCTGGACCACGGATGCGCCGATCGAGCCATACCTGCGACGCGCACGCCGGGCCGGAATCGAGAAGACTATCGTCTTCGCTCCATTTCACAGCAACTACGACGAGGCCAACCGCCAGGTTGCCCGCATCATCGCACGCTATCCCGGGCGGCTGATCGGATTTGCGTTCGTTCACACCCGTCGCGATGCCGGCCGCATCTTCTGCATGGTGCAGCGCGCGCGCAAATGGGGATTTCGGGGAATTAAGTTGCACGGCTTTGAGGCCATGCCCACGCGCGAAGTCTGCGAAGTGGCGCGTGCTTTTCGCATGCCGCTGCTGGCCGACATCGTGGGTCGTGCCGAGGTGGTCGACATGCTCGCTCCGCAATTTCCGGATGTAAACTTTATCATTCCTCACCTGGGCAGTTTTGCCGATGACTGGCGGGCCCACCAGTTGTTGATCGACCAACTGGTGCGCTATCCGAACGTCTACACCGACACTTCGGCGGTGCGGCGCTTCGATTACATCGTGGAGGCTATCCGGCGCGCCGGGGCGCGAAAAGTGCTGTTTGGTTCCGATGGCCCGTGGCTTCATCCCGGCCTTGAACTGCACAAGATACGCCTTCTGGGATTACCTCCCCGGCAGGAAGCGCTGGTTCTGGGAGGCAACATCGCGAGGCTGCTTCGCGGAGTCCGCAGTTTGCCTGAGGTTCGCGGCAGGCTGCGTGCAACAGCGCTTGCCGGCTGCACTCGACCGCAGGAACCGGGTCTGCGCGCTTTCGAAGAAGACCGCGCGCTGCCTCCCGGAACGCAGATCGAGCACGAGTTGTGAGCGGAACGGACCCTAGCGGGAAACGGTGGGTGCGCGGTGATCGTTGGCCAGGACCCCCAGCTCGAGCAGCTGGGCCACCATCGCGGCTCGTGACCCCACACCCAGCTTGGCGAAGATTCGCCGCAGATGCGTGCATACCGTCCACGAACTGATATTGAGCACATCGGCGATCACCTTGTTGGGATGCCCCTTCGCCACCATGCGCACGATTTCCTGCTCGCGAGGACTAAGCTGAATGCGGTTTCTGTTGGCTTTTGGCATCCTCACCAGCAGATAGCGCGAACCATCTACCTCGGCATCGATTAGGATCTGCTCGTTGGAATTTCCTTCGCGATAACTCGCGGTTGACGACCTGTTCGCGTCATCGGTCAAATCGACCAGCAGGCGTAGCGCTTCATTCAAGGAAGAGCAGCTGGAGGGTGGCGAAACGTCGGGAACGACTAATGCTGGACCACTGCGCATAGATCTTTCTCACTTTATGGCGCAGATACCGCACCTACCCACGCGGTTATGACATTCCCCAGTTGGAAGACAGCCTGAGTGGTGTTCTTTTCTTAATTGTGAAATTGTAGCTCGGTTCGTTACAAAAATAAATCGCTTGCTGGCACGATATGTCGAAAGGCGTGTCATTGCTAGTCGCTCTTTCAAGTGACGCGCAAATTGGCTAGCGCAAACTACCGGCCACCTTTGTCGGGATCCTGCCCCAAAGACGGGCCGGCGTGCACCGACTACTTTCCCCCCAAATTCCGTGAAACGATTCGAGGGGTATCTGCACTATCTCCATGGGTGGCGAATATTCGCGGCAAGCGCTGAGCCACCCTGGAACCCATTCTGGCCATTCCATACAGGGTTCTCGAAGGCGCCGCGGCCGTCGGGGGAAGCGGCCGCGGCGGTTTGAATCTGCTCTTTCCCGCAGGGGAGAAGGCCAATTTATGGTTTTGGGAGCTGGCCCTTTGGCAACACAGCCCATTCGATCCTTTACGCAGAGTGGTTGCCGCAGCGGCCGTTTCGCGCTCCGGCGCCCCCTTGGTTCTTCAGACGCAGAAAACGTTCGTACCACAGCGCCGGCAGTGCTACACTTTGTGCCACCGCAAAATCCCCGGGGCTGCTACTTGCACTTCCACTCTTTCGACGAATCTTATCTCGCCGAGCTCCGCTCCGGCGATTTCCGCACCCAGGAGCACTTCGTCGCCTACTTCGGCACGCTCATTAAGATCAAACTGAGCACCCGATTGAGATCGCCGGATGCCGTCGAGGATGTGCGCCAGGAGACCTTTTCCCGCTTTTTCCTCGCCCTGCGGGAGGGCAAGATTCTGCAGCCGGAGCGCCTGGGATCGTATGTGAACTCGATTTGCAATAACGTATTGCTCGAACACTACAGAATGACGGTTCGTAATGCTTCCGTGGACTGCGAGGATGAGCGGAATGTCCCGGCCTCGGAGTTTGACTTGGTCAGTGCGCTCGCCGCAAAAGAAAATGAAAAGAAGGTCCGGGAGATTCTGAAGGAGCTTTCAGAGCGGGACCGGCGGCTGTTACGCGACATTTTTCTGGAGGAGCGGGATAAAGACGAGGTGTGCCGTGACTTTGGCGTCGACCGCGAGTATTTGCG